>Ga0134125_10005141_pt1 | contig 14885 bp, 10 predicted proteins | sample KB31751_FD_96464 | JGI IMG/M metagenome (GOLD analysis project Ga0134125, IMG submission 96464) | Terrestrial soil microbial communities with excess Nitrogen fertilizer from Kellogg Biological Station, Michigan, USA - KB3-175-1 | ecosystem: Environmental > Terrestrial > Soil > Unclassified ... | reverse complement strand
GATATCGTGTGTCGGACCTGGAGCAGGTGCGCAGCTTCGGCACGGCGAGCGGGTGCGCTTCCGTGGTGGTCTTTTCGCTGTACATCGGGCTGAATACCGCGGCGCGCGAACTATATCCGCACTATGGGCGGCTCTGGCTGCTGGTACCGGTTTTGCTGCTGTGGCTCTTCCGCCTGTGGCTGCTGGCCTCGCGCGGGGACCTGCATGAAGACCCGGTCGTCTACGCGATCACAGACAAGCGCAGCCTGCTGCTCGGTGTGTTGGTGGCGGCGATCGTCATAGCCGCCGCGGCGCCGGTGTAAGGGCGCGATACACTGAATGAAATCAAGCGATGAGAGAGCCGTGAGGACGCGTCCGCGCCTGAAGTCCGAATGAACGAAGAGATTCCCCAACTGAAAAACTACGACGAGGCCTCGCTGGAGGCGGCCTTTGCCACGTTGCGCGATGAGGTGCGAAATGAGACCGCAGCGGGTGCGGACGCCGAGGCGTTTCGGCTGCGCTGGCTTGGTCGCAAACAGGGCCGATTGAAGCTGGTGAGCGACGCGTGGCTGAAGTCCGCGCCCGCGAATGCGCGCAAGCCGTTGGGGATGCGCTTCAACCAACTGAAGCAGGAGATCGAGGCGGCGCTGGATGCTGCGGCTTCAGCGCCGGCGCGCAAGGCAGCGCCGGGGATCGACGTCACGCTCCCGGGCGCAGTGCACGCGCCGGGTGTCGAGCATCCACTGATCAAGACCATGCATGAGGTGGTGCGCGTCTTTCATCACCTCGGCTACTCGACCGCTCTCGGCCCGCAGGTAGAGACGGACTTCCACAACTTTGAGGCGCTCAATTTCCCTCCCAATCATCCCGCGCGCGACACGCAGGACACACTGCTCATCGCCGGGCAGCAATCGCGGCCGCTGCGCGAACGGCTGCTGATGCGCACGCACACTTCTCCAGTGCAGATTCGCACCATGGCGGCGCAGGAGCCGCCGCTGCGTATCGTCGTGCCGGGCAAGGTTCACCGCAACGATGCGGCGGACGCCACGCATTCGCCGGTCTTCCACCAGGTGGAGGGCCTGTGCGTGGATACGAACATTACCTTCTCCGACCTCAAAGGCACCCTCGACCACGCGATGAAGGCGCTGTTTGGCTCGGATGTGAAGACGCGGTTCTTCCCCAGCTTCTTCCCCTTCACGGAGCCAAGCGCGGACGTGCAGGTGAGCTGCATCTTCTGCGGCGGCAAAGGCTGCCGCAAGTGCAAGCACTCGGGCTGGATTGAGCTGCTGGGCTGCGGCATGGTCGATCCGGCGGTCTTTCGCAGCGTCAATGAGATGCGTATTGCGCAGGGCAAAACGCCTGCGTACGACGCGAAGAAGATCAGCGGGTTTGCCTTCGGCATGGGCGTGGAGCGCATTGCGATGATCCTGCACGGCGTGTCGGAGATTGGGCTGTTCTACTCGGGCGACATGCGCTTTCTGGAGCAGTTCGCGTGAACGCCCTGACTAAATGGCTGCGCGACTACCTTCCCGCGCTGAATGTCTCCGACCGCCAGCTCGCGGACGATCTCACGCTGCGCGGCATTGCCGTCGAAGGCGTGCACACGCTCGGAGAAGGCAACGGCCATCTCTTCGAGATGGACATCACCACCAACCGCGTCGACGCGATGAACCATTACGGTATCGCGCGCGAGGCGGCGGCGATCTATGGGCTGGAACTGAAGCCGCTCGACACGACATTGCCTGCTGCCGCTGCCCCTGCGAAGCCGTTTTCCGTCGAGATCGCGGCGAAAGATCTGTGCGGGCGATTCACCGCGCGCGTGCTGCGCGGCGTAACCATCGCGCCGTCGAGCGGCGTCGTTGCGGACTACTTCTCGCTGCTCGGCGCCAAGCCCATCTCGAATGCCGTGGATGCTTCGAACTTTGTGCTGCAGGGCATGGGCCACCCCACGCATGCGTTCGATCTCGACAAGATTGAGGGCGGCATCGTTGTCCGCCTGGCGCGCAAAGGCGAAAAGCTGAAGCTCCTCGATGGCACGGAACGCGTGCTTGAGGCCGACGATCTCGTTGTCGCGGACCACGCGAAGGCGCTGGCGCTGGCAGGTGTGATGGGCGGCTGGGACTCCATGATCACCGCCGGGACGAAGAACATCCTCATTGAAGCCGCATGGTTCGATCCCGCGAGCGTTCGGCGAAGCTCGCGCCGGCACGGGCTGCACACCGATGCCTCACACCGGTTTGAGCGCGGCGCGGACTTCAATGCCTGCCCGGTCGCGAACGCGCTAGTCGCAAAGCTCATCCTGGAATCGGGTGGCGGCAGCATCGAGGGCGAACTGGTCGATGTCGTCGTGCCGGAGATTGCGGCCAGGACCGCACACCGGCCCGCGGTTGCACTCGCGTTGAGCGAGGTGCGGCGAATCCTGGGAGCCACCGCGAATGGGGAAGAGGAGATCTCCGCGGAACTGGTCAAGCGTACGCTGAGTGCCCTGGGCTGCAGCCTCAGTGGGCGCGGCGCCGACGAGTTCGACGCGAAGCTCCCCAGTTGGCGGCTCGATCTGGAACGCGAGATCGACCTTATCGAAGAGATCGCGCGCGTCTACGGCTACAACCGGTTTGCGAACACGCTGCCGGCGCCGCTGCCGGTCATTGCGCATCCACGGGCCGCGAAAGAAGCTGCCGTTCGTGCGCGGTTGCTTGGCCTGGGATACTCCGAGGGGATCTCAAGCTCGTTCTCCTCGGAAGGGGACGGCGCGAACTTCGCAAGCGATCGCGGCAGGATCGTCCTGGAAAACCCGTTGAGCGAAGAAGCCCGCCTGCTGCGGCCGTCGCTTGTGCCCGGAATGATTGCGATGCTGGGGCACAACCTGAACCGCGATGTGCGCGAGGCGAGGCTGTTCGAGCAGGGCGCGATTTTCGGCGGGACGCAGCAGACCGTGGTCGAAACAGAGAGCCTGGCCATCGGGCTTACCGGGAACTTCGCGGCAACCCGCCTGCACAGCGCAAAGGATGCCGGAATCTACGAGCTGAAAGGCGTCGTGGAATCTCTGCTTGGGCTGTTCGCAATTTCGGCGGACACGCTGAGCGTCAGCGCTGCGGAACGGGCGATCTTCTCCACGGATACGCCTTTCTGGATTGAAGCTGGCCGCGGTGCAACCGTAACGCTGGAAGGCAAGCCGGTCGGTTGCTTCGGCGAGCTGGCGTCCGCCGAGCGCGCCGCACGAAAGCTGCGGGAGCCGGTGTTTCTCGCGGAACTCGATCTGGAGGCGCTGTACGCTTTACCCCTGAAGCGCGCGACCGCGCGGGAACTCTCGCGCTTCCAGGCAGTCGAGCGCGATTACTCCTTCACCTTTGCCGATTCCGTGGTGTGGGGCGCTGTTGCGCACGCGATCGAGTCGCTGGCCATTCCGGAGTTGGTGCGCTTTGCTCCGGTTGAAGTCTTCCGCGATCCAAAGGCCGCGGCGGTTGCGAAGGGTCATTATGCGCTGTTGCTGCGCTGCGTCTTTCAATCGCAGGAGCGGACGCTGCGGGAAGAGGAACTCGCCGCGTGGTCGGCGCGCGTGATCGAAGCGCTGACAGCTTTAGGCGGCGTCATCAGGGCATAGCTTCCAAACAATATTTCCCCGGGGCTAGCATCTTCAGGATGACGAACTTGCGCATCCGCGGAGTGTGCGATTCAGTCATGGAGGAGTTGCGCCGGCGTGCTGCGCGCAACGAGCGGCCGGTCGAGGCTGAAGCGGGAGCGATTCTGGAACAAGAGATACAAGACCGGGAGGGAAGGTACGATTCCGCGAGATATCGAAATCCGTCGTCCTGAAAGGGACCACGCGCATTCGATTGGTTGGTTTAAGAAACAAGAAGCCCGGCGCGCTAGCCGGGCTTCTTATTCGTTGATCGGACCGTTATCTGCTTAGAAGCGGATGCCGAAGGTCACCGGGATCCAGGTGGTGCGTGCCGCCTCCTGGGGGAAGGCATTGAAGTACGGAGTGTTGCCGCTCACATCGAAAGGCCGCGGGCTGTTGTCGGTCCATACGTACTTGGCTTCCGCAAAGAGCTTCTCGTTGGAAAACTTGGAAAACTTCCATGTAATGCCGAAGCCGGCATTCAGGCCCAACGCATTGCTCGTGTACCAATCCACTGGCTGGTCTGCTGCCACCTGATAGCAACCGTAGTAGATGTCGCAGTATTGGCCAACGGTCGGGGTCGTGAAGGTGGTGACCTTGTGATAGTAGCCAACGCCGGTTACGACATAGGCGCCCATGGTCCCTTCCGATGGAATGGTGAAAGTTGGATCGACAGTAAAGGACCAGTCATGCACGTTGCCGCCGAGACCGTTGAAGCCGCAGCTGCCGCCGCAGAGGGCGTTGTAAAGGGCGAGCTGGTTGTTCAGAGTTCGGCCCTGCATCCCCATGTGGTCATAGTCGAACTGCAGCAACACGGCGGTCACTTTGCTGAAGTTGCGGCCTGCGCCTCCCTGAAAGCGCCACCCGGTAGTCGCGTAATTGTGGGTGCCGCCTACGGGAAGATTGAATCCGCCACCCACCATGCCAACCCACTTCGGCGAGCCGTCTTTGTTTGTATTGCTGTCGGCGTAGTTGGGGCGGCCATAACGGCGTCGCGGCGGCGGCTGTTTGGCGAAAAGGTCGAAGTGGCCGAGCGCGGTGGTGTCAGGAAGAGCGTCGTCGCTATTTGAGGACGAGGAGGAACTGCTGCTCGAAGAAGTCTTCGCCAGGTCTGAGGCAAAGGGATTTGCATAGGCCGAAGCGACAAGGGGCCGTTCGAACGAAGGCGCGGCGGAGGTAGCAGACTGGGCCTGGGTCAGCGATGCCATTCCTGCAAAAACAAAGCTAAAGGCGGCGGTGCGGCAAGCGAGACCAAAAAGACTGCGCTGGTTAAGCATTTTCGATGACTCCTGAAATTGCGGACTTGCTTTGGTGGTTTTCCTAACCCGAACCGGTACAGATTGTTGCGGCCCGTTGTGCTGGAGTGGGCCGGGTAAAACCGGGCTTTCTGGATAAGACGCACAACCGAGGCTTTTGGATCACATATTGATGGCCGGGGGTGCACAAAACCAAAAAGCCCTGCTTCCTTAGTCTGGCACACTGCCCGGCCGGCGAACCTGACGCTCGTACCTCAATGAATATCGAACTGCTCCGGATGCAGGCTTGGGTCACTCTTTACCAGGATGGTCTTCCCGGCCATTTCTTCCATCTCCTGCAGCCATTTTGAGCCGGAGCTCTTGAGCTGTTTCACCACCTCCGGATGCACTCGCAGCATGATGTCGCCGCGCTCCAGATGCTTGTGCATCTTGCGCATCTCCACGTAGATGTCATTGCAGACGGTGACCGGCGACTTGACCATGCCGGTGCCGGTGCAGATGTTGCAGGTGGTGGAGAGCGTGCGCTCCAGCGACTGCCGCACGCGCTTGCGGGTGATCGCGACCAGGCCGAAATCGTTAAACTGCAGCACCTTGGACGGGGCGCGGTCGTTTTTCAGCTCTTCTTCCAGCGCGGCCATCACCTTGTTGCGGTTCTTGCGTTCGTCCATGTCGATGAAGTCGATGATGATGATGCCGCCGAGATCGCGCAGCCGGATCTGGCGTACGATCTCCGGGATGGCGTCGAGGTTCGTCTTGACGATGGTGTCCTCGAGCCGTGCCGTCTTGCCGACATACTTGCCGGTGTTGATGTCGATCGCGACCAGCGCCTCGGTCTGGTTGATGACAATCGACCCGCCGGACTTGAGCCACACCTTCGAGCGCAGCGCCTTGTTGATCTCCTCGGTGATGCCGAACTGCTCGAACAGCGGCGTCTCCTTGAGATACAGCTTCACGCGCCGGATCAGCGAGGGCTGGAAGCGTTGCAGGAAGCGCAGCACGCGCTCATACTCGGCCTCCGAGTCCACCCATATGGCGGAGAAGTTGTCCGTCACCTGGTCGCGCAGGATGCGCTCGACCAGGTTCAGGTCGTGATAGATCAGCGCCGGCGACTTCGAGGATTCGCTGCGGTTCTTGATGTCGGCCCAGAGATTCAGCAGGAACCGGAGATCGCTGCGCAGCTCTTCTTCGCTGGCGCCCTCGGCCGCGGTGCGGACAATGAAGCCGCCGGTGGCGTCGCCCTTCTCGCTCAGCAGGATTTCTTTCAGCCGGCGGCGCTCGCCGTCGGACTCAATCTTGCGCGAGACACCCGTGTGGTTCACGGTCGGCATGAACACCAGGAAGCGGCCGGGCAACGCGATGTGTGAGGTGATGCGCGCGCCCTTCTTGGCGATGGGCTCCTTCGCAATCTGCACCAGAATCTCCTGGCCCGGTTTCAGCAGGTCGCTGATGGCCGGCAGATTCGTGGTCTGCGCAGAGGCGCGACTGCGGCGGTCGCCGCCATGTCCATGACCCATGCGTCCGCGGCCACGCCCACGATCGCGATGATCTCGATCGGCCCGGCGTCCGCGACGGCGGTCCGGCTCACGGCCGAAATCGCGCTGGCGGCGTTCAGCGTCGCGGCCGGCGCTCTGTCCTTCGGCGCTCTCGCTCTCGCCGCTATCGGACTCCGGTGCGTAGTGCGCCTCTTCTGCTTCGACGGCATCGAAGGATTCCTCGCCCGATTCCGCGCGCTCAAAGGCATCGGAGATGCCGTCCTCGGACGCGGCTTCGCCCTCGGCATGCTGCTCTTCGTCTGCCTCGTCCAGTTCGTCTTCTTCGAGCAGGTCCTCCTCGAAATCGTCTTCCTCGTCGAGGTCGTCCTCTTCGTCGAGTTCCGGTTCGGTGCGCGTGATCTGGTCGATGGACATCTCGCGCAGCATGGTGCCCAGGTCGGCTGCGCCTTCCAGCGTCTCCTCGTCCAGGTCGTCCATCTCCTCAATGGAGGATGCCTGCAGGGTCGGCGCAATGGCCTCGCTTTCGTCGAGGACCTCTTCCTGGAACTGCCCCGATGCCGGGGCCGCAAACGCATGCTCGTTTTCCGCGGTGACTACGGCGCCCTCATGCCGCATGGGATCGGCGGGTCCGGCGGGTTCCATCGGAGCCGGATGCGCGGAGCGTTCGGGCACAGCCTCAGTCGTTTCGGAGTGCATCTCGCCCGCGGCGGAGAGCGAAGTGATATCGTGCGCTTCGGCGGCCGCTTCGGCTTCGGGTTCGAGCACAGGCGCGCTCTGGCGAAATTCGCTGGGCGGCACCGGATCGACGCGATACGAAGCGGAGGCTTCTGTCGGCTCATACTCGGTCTCAATGTGCGGCTCGGCTGCTATCGCGGCGGCTTCAACCGGCGGCTCGGTGACCGGAGCGGCTTCAGCCTCGGGAATGGGAGCGGCGGGCTGCGCAGCCGGCGCGGCAAATTCGTCATGCCGCGAAGCAGGCCGGTCCTCAAAACGCCCTCGGTTGCCGCGATCCTCCCGGTTGTCACGCCGGCCGCCGCGGTCGTCGCGACGTCCATCACGGCCTCGGCGCGGGCCACGGTCGTTGCCTCGATCGAAGCTGCGCGACTCGGTGGAGCGAGACTCCGGACCGCGCGGGCGAAGGGTTTCCCCCGGCAGCACGTCGCCGCCGTCCCAGCCCTCGGCCAGCGTGTAAAGCGTGGCAGGCGGTGCAAGCGGAGTGGTGCTGGCAATCGATGGCGCGGGAGGCGCCGATGCAGCCGCTGCAGGCGCTGTAGCCTCGCCCGGTTCATCGCCGCTGCGATGCCGCGCCAGCGACTCTCCAGGAAGCACGAGAATCTCCTCACCGGTGGGTGGAGCATCATACGCGCCGGAGATCGGGCCGGTGCCGGAGGGCTCATCGCTTACTCCATAGCGGTCGCGGCGCGGTTCAAAGCCGCGCGGAGCGCGCCGCCCGGACTCGCGCCCGCTGCTCTGTTCGCGGGACCCCTCGCGCCTCGACTCAAATCCGCGGCCTTCGCGACGCGGACGGTTCTCGTCGCGCCGGTTGCGGTCGCGGTCGCCGGACGCATGCTGCGGACGAGCCATCTCCTCGAAAGACGGCTCAGAGGAGGCGCTGAAGTCGGATGTCTCTGCGTCGAAATCTTCATCGCCTTGAGCTTCGGGAGCCGACGGTGCGGCGCCCTCTTGCTGCTGGCCCGGACGATTTCCGCCCCGCCCGCGACGGCGTCCGCGGCGACCCCGCCACCGGCGTCCGCCTTCTACGCTGCCTTCACCGGTCGCATTCTCCGTAACTGAAGCTTCGCCTTCAGCCGGTGCGAACTCGCCATCCCCATTCTGCCCGTAGGTGGCTTCTGTGAACTCCGACTCCGGCGCGGCATGGTCGCGCTGCTGTTGGTCGCCATTGCGCTCACCGCGATTGCGGTCACGCCCGCCGCGGCGGCCCCGGCCACCGCGGTCGCGGTCTCGGCCCTCGCCATTGCGCGCGCGGTCACCCGCGGGCGCAGTGTCGAACTCCTCGGAATCCGGCGCCTCTTCCAAAAAGTCCGTGATGTAGAGAAACGCATCGCGCTCGAGCCCGATGTCCACAAAGGACGACTGCATGCCCGGCAGCACGCGCGTTACGCGACCGTTATAAATGGAGCCGGCGAGGGTGTATTCGTTTTCGCGTTCGTAATAGATCTCGGCGAGCGAATCTTCCTCGACGATGGCAAGCCGCGTCTCATGCGGCGTGCTGGAGATATAGATTTCCTTCGACATTCAAGTCCTGCTTTCCTGCCGGCAGGACGAAGCGAGCGGGAGCGCTGGTCTTAACCTTCGCTCACCGAAGGTGCGGACAGGAGGGTAGGCAGGAAGCTGAAGTGTACCGATGCGCACAGGCGACCAGCCTGCGCACGGAAGGCGCCTTGCAAATGGATGTGCGGCGCGATCTGTCTGAATACAGAAGCGATCGGAGACACTGGGGAGGCTTCGAGCGGACACTGCGCGGCGGAGCCGGTGACCGTAGCTGCCTGGGCTTTTGCCCTGGGCGCGGCCGTTTGCCGTCCGGATGCAGTCATTCCCTTGGTAAACCTGTCCGGCCAACGGATTCGATCCTTCGCCTGGCCGGCCTTTATCTAAATTCTTTCCAAAACCTGGGCGGCGGTCCCGGCGCATCGCGCTGTACGGGAGCGGGCCTTCCAAAATCCGGCAATGTTGCAGCCGGGTTACCTCCAGTATGCACCAAAACCACGGACCGCGCTCGGAGGATTCGCGCGGGATAAGGGTGCGCTTCCGGGTTCGGGAGAATGATCGATCCCACCTGCTTCCGCTCTCCTTTGCAGAAAAGGGAACCGGAGCGCCGGTTTCAAGCGTATAGGCTCAGGGAAACCCCTTCACCCCACAGCATTCCAGGACAGGCATGGCGTCAATCGCACAGGCTCACAGGCTTGAAAAACCCACAGATGCAGAGCGGCGGGATCTCGCGATTCTCTGTGCCATCGCCGCTGCCTTTGCGCTGCTGCATATCGGCACCAACGGCCGGTACGGCTTCAATCGTGACGAGCTGCAGTTCCTGACCGACGCGCGCCATCTTGCCTGGGGCTACGTCGCCTACCCGCCGCTCACGCCCTTCATCCAGCGCATTGGCCTGCATCTCTTTGGCCTCTCGCTGATGGGCCTGCGGCTCTTCTCCGTCATCGCTCAGGCAATCGCCATCCTTGTCACCGGCCTCATGGCCCGCGATCTCGGCGGAGGGCGCGCAGCGCAGGTCACCGCGGCTCTCGCGGTCGCGCTCTCGCCTGTGCCGATGATCGAGAGTACGGAGTTTGAATACAACACCTTCGACTACCTCTTCTGGGTGCTGATCGCCTGGTTCGTCATCCGCCTGCTGAAATCTGACAATCCACGCTGGTGGATCGCCATCGGTGCCGCCGCCGGTCTCGGCCTGATGACGAAATACAACATCCTCTTTTATCTCGCCGGTGTGCTTGCGGGAGTGGCCTTCACTTCGGCCCGCCGCTATCTCAAATCAGGATGGTTTTGGGCCGGCATCGCGCTCGCCTTTCTCATTGTCCTGCCCAATCTCCTCTGGCAGATACACAACCACTTCATCTCCTACGTTTTTCTTCAAAGCATCCATGCGCGTGATGTGCACAACGGCCGCGGGGATCAGTTCCTCAAGGACCAGATCAGCTTTTGCATCAACATCGTGGCCGCACCGCTCGCCCTCGCAGGCTTCATCTTTTTCCTGCGTGGCGGATTTATGAGTGACAGGCGCTACCGCATGCTCGCCTGGATGTATGCGGTCCCTGTCGCCATCCTGATCCTCGCTAATGGTCGCGGATACTACACCGGAGGCGCTTACCCCACGCTTCTTGCCGCGGGTTCGGTCGCCTGCGCGCACATGCTCAAGACCCTTCCCACGGCGGCCAGCCGCGCGTTGGCCTCCATCTTCTATGTCGCCCTCGGGGCCGTCGGCGCTTACACCATGGCCACCGTTATCCCATTCGCATCCAGCGGACCTCTGCGCGATTTCGCTCTGGCGAACAATAGCGGTCTTCGCGAGGAGTTCGGCTGGGAGGAACTGGTCCGCACCGTCGCCTCTATTCGCGATTCGCTGACACCGGAGCAGCAGGCACATCTCGGAATTACCACTGGAAACTACGGGGAATACGGCGCGATCGAGATTTTCGGAGCCGCCTATCATCTTCCCTCGCCGATCGGGACGAAAAATTCGGAGTGGCTACGCGGTTATCCCGCATCGCAGCCGACAACCATCATTGCCCTGGGTCTCAATGCCGAGCAGGCCAACGCCCTCTTTACCGGCTGCCGATGGGCGGGGCACAATGGCAACTCGCTCGGCCTCCGCAATGAAGAGAGCCAGTACCATCCCGATATCTTCGTCTGCGGACCGCCGCGCGATCCCTGGCCCGTGTTCTGGAAGAAGCATCGCGATTTCGGGTGACCGGTGGAACGCTCGCGAAACGAGATCGCCCATCCGTACGTTATAGAGTGGTCGGGAGGCACAATGACCAGGCAACGCAATAGGCCCGTTCACCGCCGTATCGTCTCTGCGTTAGCGTGTGCTGCATTCTGCTGGGCGGCTGCGGCCCCCGCACAACTGTCGGCCTCCGCCAACGGCGCGGTCGCTGCGCCCATCGATGCCGTGCCGCCGAAGATCAACTTCGACATCGTCTCCTTCAAGCGCTGCCCGCCGGGAAAAGAGGGCACTACCAAGGTCGACATGCCCATGACGGCCGACTACCTCGCCTACCACTGCGAGTCGCTGTCGCGCATCATCTACTTCGCCTACTACGGCGCGACCAGGGTCTACAGCCTGGACGGCGTTCCGCCATGGGTGGACGACGACCACTATGAGTTCATCGTCAAGGTAGCGCCGGAAGATTTCGCCGCATGGAAGAAACTCGACCTGCCGGCGCGCCGCCTCGTGATCCGCAAGGTGCTGGCGGACGCGGTCAAGCTGAAGGTCCACGTGGACTCGACGCCCAAGGCCGTCTATGCGATCACCGCGATGAAGAAGGTCCGCCTGACTCTCTACAAAGCCGGCGACCAGACAAAACTCCCGGACGGCACCCTGCTCAACGGCAGGGCCGCGGACTGGGTAGGGATGACCGCGTACTTCCAGAACTGGAGCATGCCGGAGCTGGCCGAGATCCTCGCCGTCAATATGGACCGCGGCGTGGTGGACCACACGGGCCTTTCCGGCAGGTATAACTTCGCAATGCCAATCGCCGGCCGCAACATGGAGCCCGACACCCGTATGGGCAGCGGCGATAACGCGCCTACCATCGAGGACGGCCTCGAGCAGCTTGGCCTGAAACTGGTCACGGCGAAGGCGCCTGTCGAGCGCCTGATGATCGACCACATCGAGAGGCCGCCGGAAGATTGAACCCCGGCGAAATCGCTAAGGGGAGTCCGACATTCCCAAAGGCTCCGTCGTAAATAGCGAAGCGCGTTTCCTGCAGACAGGCGCACCGCCGCCGGCAGGCGTCACCATGGTCGGCCGCTGGCACGGCATGAGCGGCGGAGGAGTCCTGATCGCCGAGACCAATGACGCAAAGGCGCTCTACTCCTGGCTCGCCTTCTGGAATGACCTGCTCGAGTTCCAGACCACACCCTGCCTGGACGACTCCGAAGCCGGCCCCATCCTGGCCTCCCTGAAGCGCTGACCCGCAACAAATTTGGGTGGCCCATTCATCGCGCGATTTTGCGCGATGAGCGGGGAACACAGAGCAGGTGGCCCCATCCCCTCGCCGGGCACCCCACCCAGGCTCCGCTTTGGGCGGGATCGCGCCACTGCGTACCGGCTACCATCACCCTTGTGACCACCGCTTACATCGGCCGCCTCGCGCCCTCGCCCACTGGCCTGCTGCACCTCGGCCACGCCGCGACATTCTGGGCCGCATATCGGCGCGCGGAAGAGCAAAGCGGGACGCTGCTCCTCCGCAATGAGGACCTCGATCCGCAGCGCTCCCGGCCCGAGTTCGTCGCCGCCATGCTCGAAGACATGGCGTGGCTCGGCATCGCGTGGGCACCGCCGATGCTCTCCCAGTCCACACGGCTTGCCGCCTATCGCGCCGCGTTCGAGCAGCTGCTCGCCACCGGTCTGGTCTATCGATGTACCTGCTCCCGCCGCGACCTCGCCTCATCCCTCGCCGCCCCGCACGAAGACCTCACACATGCGGAACCCGATCCGGACGACGAGCCGATCTACTCCGGCCGCTGCCGTCCGGCAGAGCCAACGCCAATTACCGAGTTCGCACCCGGCAACTACCGCTTCCGCGTCCCCGACAGCGAACCCATCCACTTCACCGACGGCAACCTCGGTCCGCAGTCCTTCACCGCGCTCGCTGCGCCGAGCCGGAACATCGACCCCGCGCACGCCTTCGGAGACTTCCTCATCTGGCGCCGCCCGCTCACAAACGATCCAGAAGACATCGGCCTGCCCAGCTACCAGCTTGCCTGTGTCGTCGACGATGCCTTCCAGCAGATCACCGAAGTCGTCCGTGGCGCCGACCTCCTGAAGTCCACTGCGCGGCAGATCCTGCTGCAGCGCGCACTCAACTTCGCAACCCCCGCCTACTTCCACACGCGCCTGCTGCGCGACGAGCACGGCGTCCGGCTCGCCAAGCGCCACGACGCCCTTGCGATCCGAACGCTGCGCGAGAAAGGTCTCACACCAGCAGATGTCCTCGCTCGCATCGCCGAGGCCACACCACCTGAGAAAATAGACTCATGCTGATTCCCTCCATCGATCTCATGGGCGGCCGCATCGTGCAGCTTGTCCAGGGTGAAAAGCTCAAGTTCGCCTTCGATGACTTTGAATACTGGATCGATCGCTTCTCGAAATATCCGCTCGTCCAGCTCATCGACCTCGACGCCGCCATGCGCCAGGGCGACAACCGCGCGCTGATCGAAATGATCTGCAAGCGGCTGCCCTGCCAGGTCGGCGGCGGCCTGAAGACGGCGGCCGATGGCCAACGCCTGCTCGATGCCGGTGCAAAGCGCGTCATCTACGGCTCGCAGCTCTTTGGCGCGCCAGCCGAGGGTGAGGCCCGGCGTCACAAGCTCATCCGCCTGGAGTTCGCCGAAGAGTTGAAGCGCACGCTCGGCGAAGACGCCCTCTGCTTCTCCGTCGATACCAAGGGCGGACGCGTCGCGGTGCGCGGCTGGAAGGAGCAGGTCGAGCTGACGCCCGAGGAGGCCGTCACGTGGCTCGAAGACTCCTGCGCCGCCTTCCTCTACACGCATGTGGACACCGAAGGCACCATGTCCGGCTTCCCCATGGACGCCGCGGCGGTGCTGCGCGCCTGCACGGCGAAGCAGCTCATCGTCGCCGGCGGCATCAAGGAACGCGCCGAGGTCGACGCGCTGGACGCGATGGGTGTGGATGCAGTTGCAGGAATGGCCGTCTATTCCGGTGCGATGGACGCCTGAGTATCGGGGTAAAAGGAAGTTCGCCTAAGCCGAGATCAGTTCGAGTTCCGGTTGCGGCAATATCATCGGCCGGCTCAGCTCGAACAGTATGAACTCGACGCCCGGACGATGCTCTTCGCTCGTGCGGTAACGAGCGCCTTCATGCGTGATGAAGAACGCGCCGCCCTGCGGCCGCCAGATGAGGAACTCGTCCGCGATCTTGTCCAGCAGAGGGAACCAGCCGCGCACATTGGCGCACTGCTGCCCCTGCGGCTTGCCCCACTCCACCACCGGGAAGATGGTGGCTCTGCCGTCCACCGTAAAAGCCGCATGGCAGTCGGGTCGCGGCCGCGTCTGGCACTGGCGAAGTTGATCCAGCTCCTCCGGTTCCACGCGGAGCTCAAGAATATCCAGCATCGATACCTCAGTCTTGCTGCGGCGGGGTCATTGCGCCGCTGGTGCGGTCGAAAACGAAACAAGCCTGCAAATGCAGGAATGCCCAAAGTATAAGAAGCGCGGTCCGGTTGCCCTACAACTTTCCGGGGAGGCGTACACGGCTGCCAAACAAGCACAGCTTTGCACATTGCTGTGTAACGCTGATGAAAACCCCAAGGGCACAGCGCATGTTGCGGTGGAAGAGAAAAGAATTGCTGCGATTGCCGTCGCGGGACTGTTTCGCGATCAGCAAGGAAGCCGCACACTGACTCCTGCCTGCTGGAGTTCAGCCTTCAGCGCGCGCGAATCGGTCACGCCGAAGTGGAAGATGCTGGCTGCGAGCGCGGCGTCGGCGCGGCCGGCTCCGAACACATCTGCAAAATGCTGCGCACTGCCTGCGCCGCCGGAGGCGATCACAGGAATCTGCACTGCGGCGCTGACGGCTGCAGTGAGCTCGCAGTCGAAGCCGGTGCGCATGCCGTCGGTGTCCATGCTGGTGAGCAGGATTTCGCCCGCGCCGCGCTCCTCGGCCTCGCGCGCCCACTCGACAACGCGGCGGCCTGTCGGCTTGCGTCCGCCGGCCACGAAGACCTCGGCCTCGGCGGGGAGCTTTTCGCGCGGAGTGCCAGCGCCTCTGCGTGCATCGATGGCGACGATCACGGCCTGCGCGCCGAAAGATGAGCCGATCTC
>Ga0134125_10005140_pt1 | contig 14885 bp, 7 predicted proteins | sample KB31751_FD_96464 | JGI IMG/M metagenome (GOLD analysis project Ga0134125, IMG submission 96464) | Terrestrial soil microbial communities with excess Nitrogen fertilizer from Kellogg Biological Station, Michigan, USA - KB3-175-1 | ecosystem: Environmental > Terrestrial > Soil > Unclassified ... | reverse complement strand
GCTCACGATCGCCTCCGGGTTCGTGGTCGACGATGCGATCGTGATGATCGAGAACATCTCGCGCCACATCGAGAAAGGGGAGAAGCCGCTCGCGGCGGCACTCAAGGGCTCGGGCGAGATCGCCTTCACCATCGTATCGCTCACCATCTCCCTGATCGCGGTGCTGATCCCGCTCCTCTTCATGCGCGAGGTGGTGGGCCGGCTCTTCCGCGAGTTCGCGATCACGCTTGCCATCTCCATCCTCATCTCCGCCGTCGTGTCACTGACCCTGGTTCCGATGCTGTGCGCAAAGATGCTGCGCACGCACGAGGAGACCGAGCAGGCGCAGGGAAAGTTCGTCCGCCGGGCAGAGGAGTGGTTCAACCGGCTGATCCAGAGCTATGGCCGCGCGCTCAATCTGACACTGGAGCATCAGACCCTGGTGCTGTGGATCGCGGCCGGCACGCTGGTGCTGACGGTGCTGCTCTACATCGTGATCCCGAAGGGCTTCTTCCCGCTGCAGGACACGGGGCTCCTGCAGGCGACGACGCAGGCGCCGCCCGCGATCTCCTTCGCCGAGATGACCCGCCGCCAGCAGGCCCTGGCCGCCGTCATCCGCAAGGATCCCGATGTCGAGAGTCTGACGTCCTACGTGGGCGTGGATGGCACCAACTCCACCCTCAACAATGGGCGCATGCTGATCAACCTGCAGCCGAAGGAAAATCGCAGCGACGACATCCAGACGGTGATGCAGCGTCTGCGGCAGGAGGCGGCGCAGGTCCCCGGCATCACGCTCGCGCTGCAGCCGGTCCAGGACCTGACGATCAGCTCCATCCAGGGCAGCGCTCAGTACCAGTTCATCCTGGGCGCCGCGAGCCGATCCCTGCTCGATCCCTGGGTACCGAAGCTGCTTACCGAGCTGCAGCGCTCGCCCGCGCTGGCGCATGTCGCGACGACATACCTCGACAAGGGCCTGACGGCCGAGGTCGACGTCGACCACGCCACCGCGGCGCGGTTTGGCATCACGGATGCGACGATCGATAACGCGCTCTACGATGCCTTCGGTCAGCGCATCATCTCCACCATCTACACGCAGTCGAACGACTACCGGGTCATCCTCACCGCCAACCCGGCGCTCAACAATACCGTCAACTCGCTCAATTACATCTATCTGCCTTCCGCGGGCGGCGGACAGGTGCCGCTGGGCTCGATCGCGCGCATCGGCGTGCGTCAGGCGCCGCTCTCGATCCAGCATCTGGGGCAGTTCCCGGCCGCCATGTTCTCGTTCGATATCGGCCCCGGTGCTTCGTTGGGCGAGGCCGTAGGCGCGATCCGCCAGGCCGAGAAGGATGTCGGATTGCCGGTGAGCATCAGTACCACTTTCGAAGGCGAGGCGCTCGCCTTCGAGTCCTCGCTCACCAGCGAGGTGCTGCTCCTGCTCGCCGCCATCGCCACGGTGTACATCGTCCTCGGGGTGCTCTACGAGAGCTACATCCACCCGATCACCATCCTCTCGACGCTGCCCTCGGCGGGCATCGGCGCGCTGCTCGCCCTGATGATCGCAGGACAGAGTCTCAACATCATCTCCATCATCGGCATCGTGCTGCTCATCGGCATCGTGAAGAAGAACGCGATCATGATGATCGACTTCGCGCTCACGGCCGAGCGCGAGGGCGGCCAGCCGCCCCGCCAGGCGATCTATGAGGCATCGCTGCTGCGCTTCCGGCCGATTCTCATGACCACGGTGGCGGCGCTCTTCGCGGCCCTGCCGCTGGTGCTGGGCACGGGCACCGGGTCGGAGCTGCGCTCGCCGCTAGGGCTCTCGATCATCGGCGGCCTGCTGGTCAGCCAGCTGCTGACGCTCTTCACCACGCCGGTGATCTATCTTTTCTTCGATCGGCTGGCGAAGCGCGCGAAGGCCTGGGCGGGCACCCGCTCGCCGTCGGCGGGTGGCGGACATCCGCCTCTGCCGCCGCAGCCGGCGGGCTCGCGGTAACTCACCTTGGCCGCGATCAATATTTCCCGGCCTTTCGTGACGCGCCCAGTCGCGACGACACTGCTGTCGATCGGGCTCGCGTTGGCCGGGATCATGGCCTACTTCCTCCTGCCGGTCGCCTCCATGCCGACCGTCGACTTTCCGGCCATCGTCGTGAACGCTTCGCTTCCCGGGGCGAGCCCGGAGACGGTGGCGACAAGCGTCACGACACCGCTCGAGCGCCATCTCAGCGCGATCGCCGGCGTCGACGAAATGACCTCGCAGAGCTCGGACGGGGGCTCACGCGTCATTCTCGTGTTCGATCTGAATCGCGACATCCACGGCGCCGAGAGCGACGTCGAGGCGGCTATCGAGGCGGCCCGGCAGGACCTTCCGGGATCACTGCGTCAGAATCCCACCTACAACGCCTTCAACCCCTCGGACGCGCCGATCCTCATTCTGGCGCTCACTTCGGACACACTGCCGATCGGGGACCTCTACGATGCCGCTTCCACCGTCATCCAGCAGAAGCTGCTGCAGACGGAGGGAGTGGGCGATGTGGAGATCGGGGGCAGCTCACTGCCTGCGGTGCGCATCGACCTCAACCCGCAGGCGCTCTTCAACTACGGTATCGGACTGGAGGATGTGCGTGCCGCGATCGCGGCAGCGAACGCGAACGCGCCCAAGGGCGCGCTCGATGACCCGCAGCATCGCTACCAGATCTACGTCAATGACAGCGCCACCAGCCCGGCGCAATACCGCTCGCTGATCGTCGCTTACCGCAAAGGCGCAGCGGTGCGGCTGGGAGACATTGCAACGATAGGCGAGGGCGTCGAGGACGTCCGTAATCTCGGCTTGGCCGACGGCAAGCGCGGGGTCCTGATGCTCATCCGCAAGCAGCCGGGTGCCAATGTCATCGACACCGTGAACAGCATCAGGGAGGTGCTGCCGCAGATCCAAGCCTCGATTCCGGCGGGCATCACTCTCATTGCGACCAACGACCGCACGGCAAGCATCCGCGGCTCCCTGCACGATGTCGAGGTGACGCTGCTCATCGCGATGATCCTCGTCGTGACGGTGGTGGTGGTGATGCTGCGCAACCCGCGCGCCGCGCTCGTGCCGGCCGTGGTCGTGCCGCTGTCACTGGTCGGCACCCTCGGGGTGATGTATCTCCTCGGCTTCAGTCTGAACAACCTTTCCCTCATGGCGCTCACGGTTGCCACGGGGTTCGTCGTCGACGATGCGATCGTCGTGATTGAAAATATCAGCCGACATGTCGAGGCGGGCATGCCGCGCTTGCAGGCGACGCTCCAGGGGGCGCGTGAGGTCGGCTTCACCGTCCTCGCGATGAGCAGCGCGCTCATCGCGGTATTCATTCCGATTCTCCTCATGGGTGGCCTCGTGGGGCGCGTGCTGCGCGAGTTCGCGATGACGCTCGCGGTGACCGTGGCGCTGTCGCTCGTCATCTCGCTCACGACGACCCCCATGCTCTGCGGCCGGATCCTGCGTCCGCCGGCCCACCTGGGGCGCTTCCTGCACGCGGTGGAGCGCGGCTTCAACGGCCTGCGCGAGTTCTATGGCCGTACGCTGGCCGATGCGATCCGCCATCCGCGCGCGGTGATGCTCGTGCTGCTCGGCGTGGTCGTGCTCAATTTCTATCTCTTCCACATCGTACCGAAGGGCTTCTTCCCGCAGCAGAGCTCGGGCTCTCTGATGGGATTCGTGCGCGCCGACCAGAGCATCTCCTTCCAGGCGATGCAGCAGAAGATGCTGCAGGTCGTGAACATCGTGCGGGGGGATCCGGCGATCGCGCACGTGGTCGCCTTCACCGGCGGTGGCGGCGGCCATGGTGGCGGCTCGACCAACTCCGGGTTCCTCTTCTCGGAGCTCAAGCCGCTCTCGCAGCGCAAGATCAGCGATGATGCGGTCATCGCGCGGCTGCGCAACGCGCTCGCGGGCGTCACCGGCGCGCGGCTCTTCCTGCAGTCCGCGCAGGACATCCACTTCGGCGGCCGGCAGGGATATGCGCAATACCAGTACACGCTCCTGTCGGACAACCTCGAGACGCTGAGCGCCTGGGCACCGAAGATCACGCAAGCCCTGGAGAACAATCCGGCACTCGAGGACGTGAACTCGGACCGCCAGCAGAGCGGCCTCGACGTGCGGCTGCAGATCGACCGGGCCACCGCATCGCGCCTGGGCGTCAACATGTCAGAGATCGACAGCACGCTCTACGATGCTTTCGGGCAGCGGCTCGTCTCCACGATCTATCAGGACATGAATCAGTACCATGTCGTCATGGAGGTCGATCCGCGCTTCTGGCAGAGCCCGGAGACGTTGAAGGACATCTATGTCAGTACCTCCGGCGGCGCGCTGAGCGGCACGGAAACGAGCGCGGCCGCCGCGGGCGCCTTCCAGATTTCCGGTGGCTCGAGCACGAGCGGTAGCTCATCGGGTGCGACGGCGACAGCGACATCTGCCGCGACATCGGTCTTCGCCGCGACGTCCACAGCGGGGACTTCCACCAGCGCGTCGTCCACGACGACGAGTGCCGTGCAGAACTACCAGCTCAACCAGCTGACCAACAGCACGGGCAAGGCCTCCACCGGCGCGGCGCTCAGCACCAGCCAGGAGACGATGGTGCCGCTGTCGGCCTTCAGCCACTACGGCCCGGGCACGACACCGCTCGCGGTCAACCACCAGGGGCCGTTCGTCGCCGCGACGCTCTCATTCAATCTGCCCGAGGGCGAGTCGCTCGGCACGGCCGTGGCGGCCATCAAGCGCAGCATGCAGGAGCTGCACGTGCCGATCTCGATCCATGGAGAGTTCGCGGGCACCGCGAAAGTCTACCAGCAGACCATCGCAGAGGAGCCGCTGCTCATCCTCGCCTCGCTGGTGGCGGTGTACATCGTGCTCGGGGTGCTCTATGAGAGCCTGACCCAGCCGCTCACCATTCTCTCGACACTGCCCTCGAGCGGTGTGGGCGCGGTGCTGGCGCTGCTGCTGTGCGGCCAATCGTTCACGCTCATCGCGCTCATCGCGGTGATCCTCCTGATCGGCATCGTTCTCAAGAACGCCATCATGATGGTGGACGTTGCCCTGGAGACGCAGCGCCAGGACAGGGAGAGCGCCGCGCAGGCGATCCACGCAGCCTGCATGCTGCGCTTCCGGCCGATCATGATGACCACGCTGGCGGCGATGCTGGGCGCGCTGCCGCTGGCGGTCATGAGCGGACAGGGCTCCGAGATGCGCCAGCCGCTCGGCATCGCGATCGTCGGCGGCCTCTTCATCAGCCAGATCCTGACGCTCTACACCACACCCGTCGTCTACATCTATCTCGATCGCTTCCACCTATGGGTCAAAAGAACGTTCCGCCGCCGCCAGACACCTCTGTCATCTCCCGCAAGCGGAGCGCAACCCGTATGAGGCGGGAACCGGTATCGGCCGCGGTCGCGGCGGCCTGTGTCCTCGCCCTGAGCGGCTGCGCCGTGGGACCCAACTATCACCGGCCCGCGGCGCCGCCGGCGAAGGTGTTCAAGGAGGGACAGGGCTGGACACCGGCGGCACCCGCGCAGATCGCGAACGCGCGCTGGTGGTCGATCTACAACGACCCGGCCTTGTCCGCGCTCGAGGAGCAGGTGGAGGTCTCCAACCAGAACCTCAAGGCGGCCGTGGCTTCCTACTATGCCGCGCGGGAGGCCGTCGGGGTCACACGCGGGAGCTTCTTTCCGAGCATCGGCGTGGGAGCGAGCGGAACGCGGTCCGGGGGCTCGGGCAGCCGCAACGGAACGCTGACCAGCCTGCCGTCGGGCTTCGTGTCGTCCGGCTCAGGCACCCGCACGTTGTACGATGCCAGCGCCAACGGGAGTTGGGACCTCGACATCTGGGGCAAGATCCGCCGCCAGCTGCAGAGCGATGTGTCCAGGGCGCAGGCGAGCGCGGCGGATGTCGCCGCGGCGCGCCTCTCCGCGCAGGCAACCCTGGCTGAAGATTACTTTCAACTGCGGGCCGCGGAGGAGGAGCTGCGGCTGTTGAAAACGTCAGTGCAGGATTACCAGGTGTCGCTGCAAATCGCGCAAAACCGGGTCAATGCCGGGGTCACGACGCTGGCCGATGTCTACACGGCGCGCACCCAGCTCGAGAACACGGTGGCGCAGGAGAACACGGTCGAGCTGACGCGCGCCAAGCTGGAGCATGCCATTGCGGTGCTGATCGGCAAGGCACCCGCGGAGCTGACTCTGACGCAGGCCGAGTTTGCCCGGACGGTGCCGGTCGTGCCGGCCGGCGTGCCCTCGCAGCTGCTGCTGCGCCGGCCCGATGTGGCCGCGGCGGAGCGTGACGTCGAGAGCGCCAATGCGCAGATCGGCGTCGCGGAGTCCGCATGGTTTCCCAGCCTGACGTTGTCGGGCTCCTTTGGCTATGACTCTTCTACGCTCTCGACGCTCATTCGCGCGAGCAACTCCGTGTGGTCCTTCGGCCCGTCGCTCGCCGAGACGCTCTTCAACGGCGGCGCGACTGTGGCGCAGATACGCGAGGAGCGTGCGCTGTACGATTCTGCGGTGGCGACTTACAGGCAAACAGTGCTCACCGCCTTCCAGCAGGTCGAGGATGACCTGGCGACGCTTCGGTTCCTGCAGACGCAGTACAGCCAGGAGCAGCAGGCCGTCGCCGATGCCGAGAAATCCGAGACGCTGACTCTCAATCAATACAAGGCCGGAGTCGCCGACTATGCCAGCGTGCTGACCGCTCAGACGGCGCGGCTGAACAGCCAGATCACTGCTCTCAACGTTCAGAGTCAACGGCTGGTGGCGAGCGCTGACCTGATCGACGCCATCGGCGGCGGCTGGGACAGCGCGCAGCTTCGCACGCACAATGATGGTGTCAGCGAGCCGCTCAGGACCACCGTGCAAGCGCCGTGAGGGGTCAGTCCACTATCGCGCTGACCTCGGAGGAGAATGGACTCTCCGTGCCGGTCGCGTTGTAGGCCGTCACCGAGAAGTAATAAGTGCCTGCCGGCAGGCTGCTGATGACATAGGTCGCCAGGCCGGGATTGCTCACGGTGATGGTCTGGGTGTACTTCTTCGACGCGGTGCCGTAGTGGATCTTGTATCCGGCGAGGTTCTCCAGCGTCGTCCCGTCCGTGTTCTCCGTCGGTGGAGTCCAGTTGATCGTGACGGTGGCGGCGTGCGCGGCCGGCGGATTGTCGTCAATGACTCCGGAGCCCGACTCCTGAGCAGGTGCGGAGCTCTGGGAAGGCGCGGAGCTCTGGGAAGGCGCGGAGTCCTGAGTCGGGGCAACCCCTGGAGGGGTTGCCGACCCCTGGGCCGGCAGTGAGCCCGGTACCGGACTCTCGGACGCCACTGCGACGTCCGAAGAGCTTCCGATACCGTCGCCGCAGGCCGAGAGTGCGAGTCCCAGCGCCGCGACAGCGGCCATCCGCACGACACGCCCCCGTTTGGCGCTCGTCATGGTACAGCCTGCTCAGTTCACTGTCAGGCTGACTTCGCTCGAGAGTGGGCTTTCGGTCCCCGCGGAATTCACCGCCGCGACGGAAAAGTAGTAGGTGCCGGGCGTCAGGTTGTCCACCACGTAGGTGGCGAGCCCAGGGTTGGTGATCGAAATCGACTGTGTGTAGTCGCCGGATGCCGGGCCGTAGTGAATGTCGTAGCCGGCGAGGTTGGTGAGCGGCGTGCCGTCTGTGTTCTCGGTCGGTGGCGTCCAGTTGAGCGTGATGGCTCCGCTGCTCGCCGTCGGCAGATTCGCGGAGCTGCCCGAATTGGCGGCAGCCTGCGATGTCGCGGCGCCCACAGCCCCCGAGCCGCCGCCGCAGGCCGAGAGTGCGAGCCCCAGCCCTGCGACGGCACCCAGATAAACCCCGCGGTGTAATCCGCGTCCCCGTTTGGCATTCCTCATTGCGTCCCCCGAACTGTGCGACCCGTTGCCGGCATGCCGGGCGAGACCCAGATCGGGAGATTGCTCGAAGCCTTCAGCCGCAGCGCGGCTGTTTCTTCACGAGGCTGCCCCTCGCGCCGCGCGCGCTCACGCGCGCCCAGTGCGTTGGACCACCCCGGCAACCCCGCTGTCGTAGGCTTCGCGCCGTTAGACCGGAAGTTTTGCGACGCCCGCCTTTCGGCGGGTTGTGCCCTTGTGTCCTTTGCTGAAAAACGCCTCGGGGCCGTCTTCAGCGATCTTTAGCGTTCCCTGTGCGTGCCGAGTGCGAGTCGGCGGCACGGCGGGACTGGTGCAATGGGTATGCCAGAGGGGCTAAACCGCCGAATCACGAGGTTAATGTTGCGTGAGCGCAAGCGTGGCGGGAGTCGGGTCCGTAACTTGCGTCTGCCGCCGCCGACAGCGGGCTTCTCCTTCAGCGCGGCGATTTGACTAAATATCTGAATCGCCGCGAGAAACTGCTCGTCGCCGATAGCCGACAAAGGGCTCGCGAGGTGTCGGTGAGCGTCACGCCTGGCAGATGCGCGACGCGGGCACTGGTTTTGCTCAGCCCACGCATCTTCCCATTGAGAAAGCCATGTGTGGAATAGCAGGCTATCTGGCAACCGGAGATCATGCCGGGCTCGACTCCTCGCTGCGGGACATGGCCGCGGCGCTGGCGCACCGCGGTCCCGATGACGAGGGCTTCTTCGAAGCCGTGATGCGCGACGGCTCGCGGCGCGTCGGGCTGGCGCATCGGCGGCTATCCATCATCGATCTCTCTACAGGTCATCAGCCGATGGCCAACGACGACGGCTCCGTGCAGATCGTCTTCAACGGCGAAATCTACAACTTCCCCGCTCTGCGGGACGAGCTCGCCGCGAGGGGATACGTCTTCCACACCCGCTCCGATACCGAGGCGATCTTGCGGGCGTACGAGGAGTGGGGGCCGGAGTGCGTCACGCGCTTTCGCGGCATGTTCGCCTTCGCGATCTGGGATGCCAATCGGGAGCGTCTGCTGCTCGCCCGCGACCGGTACGGAAAGAAGCCCTTGTTCCTCTATGAGGTGGACGGCCTGATGCTCTTCGCCTCCGAGATCAAGGCCATCCTCGCGGTCCCGGGGGTCCCGCGGCGCGTCGACCGCGGTGCGCTGTGGGATTACTTCGCCTACCGCTATGTGCCCGCGCCGGCCACGCTGCTCGCCGGCATCCGCAAGCTCATGCCGGGGAGCTACCTGGTCGCCGAGCGCGGCAAGGTGACCGAGACACCGTACTTCGTGCCGGACGACGGCAAGCCTGCCACCGCCAAGCCGGCGGAGGGCGATCCGGTGTCAGCTTTCCTGGAGCAGCTCGATGAGGCCGTGCGGATCCGGATGATCTCAGACGTTCCGTTCGGGGCGTTTCTGTCCGGGGGCATCGACTCCTCGGCGGTCGTGGCGATGATGTCGCGCCACTCGCAGCAGCCCGTCAAGACGTTCTCGGTTGGATTCGCCGAGTCCACCTACAGTGAGCTCGCCTACGCTCGCGCCATCGCTACCCTATTCCAAACGGACCACCATGAGTTGACGGTCTCGCAGGAGCATCTGATGGAGCACCTGCCCGCCTTGGTGCGCTACCGCGATGCGCCGGTGGCGGAGCCGTCCGATATCCCGATCTATCTGCTTGCCCGCGAGGCGCGGCGAACCGTCAAGATGGTGCTCACGGGGGAGGGCGCGGACGAGTTTCTCGGCGGCTATCCGAAGCATGTCTTCGAGCGCTATGTCGGCACGTACCAGCGGCTGCCCGCGCCGGTGCGGCACGGCCTGATCGAGCCGCTCTGCCAGTCACTGCCGTACCGCTTCCGGCGCGCCAAGACGGCGGTGGCCAATATGGGGCTCGCGGACCGGCGTGAGCGCCTGCCACGCTGGTTCGGCGCGCTCTCCGGACCGGAGCGGTGCCGGCTCACACGGCTGGAGGCGCCCGCCAGCAACACCCAGACTTCTTCATTGTTCGATTCCGGCAACGGCAACTCCGCGCTGCGCGGCATCCTCTATTTCGACCAGACGAGCTGGCTGCCCGACAACCTGCTCGAGCGCGGCGATCGCATGACCATGGCGGCTTCGCTCGAGGCGCGCATGCCCTTCATGGATCACGAGCTCGCCGCGTTCGTTTCCGGCCTTCCGGACGAGTGGCGGGTGCGGGGCCGCACCACCAAGCGGATCCTGCGCGAGGCGATGCGGCGCGTGTTGCCGCCCACCATCCTGGAGCGGCCCAAGGTCGGCTTTCGCGTGCCGGTGAACGAGTGGTTCCGCGGCAGCATGCGCGGATATTTGACCGATCACCTGCTGGGACCGCAGTCGCGAACCCGCGACTACTACCGCCCGGAGGCGCTGCGGGGTTATGTGGAGGAGCACGCGGCCGGCCGGCAGAACCACGAGAAGCTGCTCTGGTGTCTGTTGACGCTGGAAATCTGGCACCGGGAGCTGGGCCTATGCGCGTGATTGGATGCGTCGCCGGCAAATCTAAACCAGGAGCGATGCTTGCTTGGAACAGGATATGCGGGGGCGCACCGCCTCGCCGGCAGGCTCCTCTCGGATGACCAGCGAAGCACTATCGTTCACTCGCAGCTTCTCCATCGCCCTCCTGGCCCTCCTCGAGGCAATGGCGCCGCCGGCGGTCTCCGTGGGATTGCTCTACGGTCTGTGCATACTCTACGGGGCAGAGTTCAGAGGCTTCTTCGTCGTCCTCGCGGTCCTCGTGGCGGCGCTCTCGGTGCTGCTGCCGCCGCCGCGCAGGGGTGTCCCGAGCCCGCGGCAACTGTTGTCGCCCACCTGGCCACTCGCCGCCAGAGTGCTGACACGCTGGCTGGTCATCGTCGGAATCCTGCTCGCCGTCGGGTTCGTCACCAAGTACACCGCCGATTTCTCGCGCAAGGTCGTCGTGTCCTGGATCGTCGCCACGCCCGCGGTCCTCATCCTGGTCACGCTCTGCCTGCAGGAGCTCAGGCGGCGGCTCATGTACGACCCCGCGATGGTCCGGCGCGTCGCCTTCGCGGGCTGCAACGAGATCAGTCTCGCGCTGGCACGCCGCATCGGCGAGAGCGGCGAGTTCACGGGCCTGAAGGTTCAGGGATTCTTCGATGACCGCAGCGCGGAGCGGTTGGGCCTGCCCGGCGGGCGGGTGCGCCTGCTCGGCCGGCTGCCGGAGCTGGCCGCGTTCGTGAAGCGGCGCGGGATAGATGTTGTCTTCGTGGCATTGCCCGTGCGGCACATCCAGCGTGTCATGCAACTTCTCGATGAGCTGCGCGACACCACGGTGTCGATCTATTACGTCCCCGACATCTTCGCGTTCGACCTCATCCAGGCCCGCAGCGGCGAGCTCTTCGGAATTCCGGTGGTCGCGCTCTGCGAGACGCCGTTCTGCGGCTACCGCGGAGTCATCAAGCGCATCACCGACATTGCCTTCGCCGCGTCGATCCTGGTTATCGCCGCACCTTTGATGCTCGCGCTCGCTGTGATGGTGCGCATGTCGTCTCCCGGTCCGATCATCTTCGCCCAGCGCCGCTATGGATTGGACGGACGCGAGATCACGGTATGGAAGTACCGCTCGATGACTGTGTGGGAGGACGGCGCGCAGATTGTGCAGGCCAGAAAGGAGGATGCGCGGATCACCGCCGTGGGGCGGTTCATGCGGCGTTACTCGCTCGATGAGCTGCCGCAACTCTTCAACGTGCTGCAGGGACGCATGAGCCTCGTGGGTCCGCGGCCGCATGCGATCGCACATAACGAGGAGTACCGCAAGCTGATCAAAGGCTACATGATCCGGCACAAGGTGCCGCCGGGAATGACGGGACTCGCGCAGGTGAACGGCTGCAGGGGAGAGACGGCACGCGTCGAAGACATGCAGGCGCGCGTCAACTACGACCTGGAGTACCTGCGGCGATGGACACCGCTTCTGGACCTGAAGATCCTGGTGCTCACCGCCGTCCGGTTGCTGCGGGACGAAAAGGCGTACTGATGGAGGGGATCTCCCGGGGTCTTGCCTCCCTATTCGAGGATACCCGTCCGCATGCGCGTGCTGACCGGTGGGTACTCGCGCTGGTCGCTCTGATCGTGATCGTCGGAACCGTCGCACGCTTCTGGGGCTTGGGAAACGTCGGGCTGCACGGCGATGAGAAGACCATGGCGTTGCCGGCGATGCACCTGCTCCACTACGGCACGCCGCAAATGCCCAGCGGATTCATCTATCCGCGCGCGGTGGCGCAGCTCTATCTCATGGCCGGGGCGGCGCTCGTCTTCGGCCCGAGCGAGTGGGCGTTCCGCCTGCCTTCGGCCCTCTGCGGCGTGCTGCTCATCGTCCTCACCTGGATCGTCGGCAAGCGTTTTCTCCAGCCGCGCTGGAATCTGGCGCTGACCGCCGCGGTCGCGCTGCTTCCCGCATTCATCGAGGATGCGCAGACGGCCAGAATGTATGTCTTCCTGGTGACCGGGGTCACGGGCTTCATGGCGCTCCTCTTTGCCTGGGAGCGCACGGGGCGCCGCGGCTACCTGATCGGCGCGGTGCTGGAGATGGCGGTGAGCCTGGGGTTCCACACGCTGTCGATCTTCGCCGCATGGCTCTGCTTCCTGCCGGGCCTGCTGAGCGGGGACCGCCGTCAGCTGCGCCAGGGTGCCGTGGCCTTCGTCGCCATTGCGGTCGTGTTCCTCGCGCTCAACCATTGGATGGATGCCGAATACCCACACGCCCTGGGCGCGATCGACGGAACCCCCATCAATGGCCCGCGCGCCGTGGCGCCGCCACTGCACGTGGTGTGGCTTCTCGGGGTGGCACCCGTGGCGCTCGCGCTGTCCTGGTACGTGATCCGCCGCAGAGGTTGGCTGCCGGTCCTCCTGCTGGCCGGGAGCCTCGTGGCGCAGGCCGCGCGCTTGGAGCACCTCGGGCTCCTGCTGATCATCGCCGCGCTCGTGCTCGCGCGCCGCAACGGTGTGCTACCCCCGGCGCGGCTTGCACTCTACTTCGCCGCATGCGTGCTGCTCGCCACGGGACAGGTGGCATACCTGCTGATGCAGCGTGCGGGTACGCTGTCGCAGATCCTGGGTCTGTTGCTCGGCTGGCCCAGCGTGCGGACCTTCATGGCGGTCTCGCAATACTCGCTGGCGGCGTTGCTGATTGCCGTCTGCGGCCTGGCGGTGGGACTCCGGCGGCTCGGCCATCGGGAGCGCGTGCCGGATCACCTGCTGTTTCTGACCCTCGGGGTCTGGATCCCGCTGCTGCAGATCGGCTGCTTCCAGTGGGACCCGCCGCAGCGCTATGTCGAGGGGCAGATGATTCCGCTCCTCATCGGCGCTTTCGCGATTGCACAATGGGGATTAGCGGGTCTTTCGAAGACCCGGACGGTTGCTCACCGGGCCCCGGCCCTCGGTGTCGCAGCGGCGGCGGTCGTGGCCCTGTTGGTCATCGACCCTGCGCGCCTGCACGCGGCGGTGGACCCAACCTACGGCCTGTACCCCGATCACAAGGGTGCCGCGGAGTTCGTCGAGTCGTTGCATCCGGGGCCCGCCGACATTCTCGTCGTCGAGGATCCCCTCATGCAAACGTACTACCTCGGGCATGTCGATTACTGGCTGGAAAACAAGGAGATGGCTGCGCCTTTCCTGCACGAGGTCGACGGCCGATGGGCGGACATCTACACCGATACGCCGCTGATCGGCTCCGGCCGGCAGCTCGAGCGGCTCGTGGCGCGCCACGACCGGGGTGCCATCTACGTGATCGGCAGCGGCGAGAATGCCAGCGGAAGAAAAACGCTCATGCGCGGCCTCGGCATCGAGCAGGTGCTCGACTCGCAGGAGTTTCACCTGATCTACGTCGGCCGGGATCGCCTTACCGATGTCTGGAAGGTCGATGCTCGGCGTCCGTTGGAGGCGGAGGCCCGTACCGCCCACGGCAGGTAAGTGCATGTCCGGCGTCGGCAATAGGGCTGCGATCCTGACGCTATCGCGTCTTGCCAATTACGGGCTGATGGTGATCAGTCCGATCATTCTGGTGCGATTGCTCACGGTCGAGCAGTTCGGTCGCTACCGTGAGTTCCTGCTCTATGCCTCGGTTTTGCAGTGGATCGCCATCTTCTCGATCAACGACAGCCTTCTCTACTGCATTCCGGCTCACCCCGCGAGCCGTTGGCGAACCGTCCGGCAGACCGCCGTGCTCATCGCCTGCACCAGTCTCATCACCGTCGGGGGCCTTGCGCTGCTGGACCGCGCGGCCGGCGGCCGCCTCGTCGGCCCGATGCTGCTGCAGATCTGTCTGTATGTGCTGTTCAGCTCCAACCTCGACTTCTGGGACTTCTTCTGGGTGGCCACGGATCGCCCGGGGCTGCTCTTCATTTACACCTCCGTTCGGCTTGCTGCCCGCGTCATCGTGGCGATCGTGGCCGCGGCATTGACCCATGATGTGCGTACGATCATCTGGGCGCTCATCGCGCTCGAGGGGCTGCGGGTTCTCGGGGCGGCGGTTCTCATGATCGCTGCGTACCGCCGCGCGGCCGAGCCGCCGCTCAGCGATCCCTGGCGCGAGCAGCTCAGGTATTGTGTGCCTTCGGGAACGGCCTCGGTGCTCTCGATGCTCAATCGCAATTTGAGCAGTCTGGTAGTCGCCAAAGTCCTCGGCGCGGCGGCGTTCGCGCAGTACAGCATCGGAAAGTTCGGCGAGCCGGTGGTGGTCACACTGCGCAACTCGGTCTCCGCGGTCGTCCTGCCGGAGATGGTCCGGCGCGATCGCGGTCCGCAAGCGGAGTCGCTCGCGCTTTGGAAGCAGGCGACCGTGATCAACATGATTCTGCTCTTCCCAGTCGTGGTCATCGTCTGGCGATATGCGCTGCCGCTGGTCGAGACGGTGTTCGGCCGCAGCTACGCTCCCGCGGCGCTCGTTCTGCAGATCTACATGCTGGGCCTCGTGCGCGAATGCTTCGACTTCGCGCCCGCATTGCGCGCGCTCAATCGGACCCGCCCGCTGGTGACGAGCAACGT
>Ga0134125_10005139_pt1 | contig 14888 bp, 9 predicted proteins | sample KB31751_FD_96464 | JGI IMG/M metagenome (GOLD analysis project Ga0134125, IMG submission 96464) | Terrestrial soil microbial communities with excess Nitrogen fertilizer from Kellogg Biological Station, Michigan, USA - KB3-175-1 | ecosystem: Environmental > Terrestrial > Soil > Unclassified ... | reverse complement strand
TGCTGAGTGCTGAGTGCTAAGAAATGAAACTTTCTCCCCAATGGCTACGCGACCTCGTTGATATCTCTGCGGCGGACCGCCGTCTCGCGGAAGATTTGACGGCGGCGGGCATCACCGTCGAAGGCGTCAGCGGCGAAGGCGCGAGCACGGCCTTCGAAATGGAGATCACCACGAACCGCCCCGACGCGATGAATCATTACGGCGTCGCGCGTGAGTGCTCTGCGATCTACGATCTCCCGCTGAAGCCCCTCGACACAAAGCTTCCCGCCAGCGCGGGCGAGGACACCGGCGCCTCCATCGAAATTCAAGACAAGCAAGGCTGCGCACGCTACACTGCCCGAGTCATTCACGGCGTAAAGATTCAGGCCTCGCCGGAAGCGATCGTAAAGCGCCTGGCCAGTGTGGACCAGCGCGCCATCAACAACGCTGCCGACGCCTCCAATTACACGCTCTGGGAAATGGGGCATCCAACGCACGCATTCGATCTCGACCTTCTCGAAGGCAAAAAGATCATCGTGCGTCGCGCCACCAAGGGCGAAATGCTCAAGACGCTCGATGGCGTCGAACGGAAACTTTATGTAGATGATCTGATCATCGCCGACGCCAAAAAGCCCGTAGCGCTCGCTGGAGTCATGGGCGGCTTCGATTCCATGATCACCGACAAAACCAAAAATATCCTGATCGAGTCGGCATGGTTTGATCCCACGGTAGTCCGCAAAACCGCCAAGCGCCATGGGTTACACACCGACGCCTCACACCGCTTCGAGCGCGGCGCTGACTACGGCGCAACTTCCATCGCATGCGCGCGGGTCGCCATGCACATCCTGGAATCGGGCGGCGGACAGATGCAGGGAAGTGAAATTGACGCGGTGGCGCGCAAGCTCGATTTCGCTCCCATCCAACTCGACCGCGCCGAAGCCACGCGCATACTCGGTGAAGACCTCGGCGATACAGAAATCCTCCGCATCCTGCGCCGGTTGGGCTTTGTCGTGATTCCCGACACCAACTCCGATTACCTGGTGAGTGTTCCGAGCTGGCGTCTGGATGTAGAGCGCGAAATTGACCTCATCGAAGAAATTGCCCGCCTGCACGGCTATGACAAATTCCGCAAGACTCTGCCTGCATTTGCCGGAGCGGTTGCCGAGTCCCCCGATTCTCGTAAAGACGAAAAGCTGCGCGCCGCGTTGCGGTCGCTGGGCTACAACGAAGCAGTTTCGCTGAGTTTTATTTCTCACGCCGACGCCGAACAGTTTTCCTCATTGCCCGTGATGGAGCTTGAAAATCCGTTGAGCGAAGAAGCGTCCGTCATGCGGACGTCGCTCGTCCCAGGCATTCTCAATATGCTGGCTTACAACCTGAACCGTGGAAACGATGATGTCCGCCTGTTTGAGACTGGTTCGGTGTTCCCGGCGGCAAGCGGAAAGTTACACGAGCCAAAACAGATTTGCCTGGGCGCAACCGCCGCGAATATTGCCGGACAACTGCCCAGGGGCGGCACGCTCGATGTAAGCAAAGGCGCGAACGCGGTTGCAGTAGAGGCTTTCCGCAGCTTAAAAGGAGACGTCGAAACTTTGCTGGATGAATTCCAGCACGGGCCGATTCACTACGACTCTCAAACCTCCGATTACTACCACCGCGGCCGTTCCGCGCGGGCTTTGCTGAACGGAGAGATGATCGCGGAGTTCGGCCAGCTTGACCCAGGCGTCCTTGCCCAGCGAAAACTCCGGCAGGATGTATTCATCGCCGAACTTTATCTCGAACCACTCCACAAGCACCAGCTGCGCAAAATTCAATATGAGCCGCTGCCGCGCTATCCTGCCGTCGAGCGCGATTTCTCTTTCATCTTTAGCGATGAAGTTGTTTTCGCGAAAATCCAAGCCGCCGTCTCCGCGCTCAATCTTGGCGAACTGCGCGGATTCGCGCCAGCGGAAATCTTCCGCGGGGGCGCAATCCCCGCTGGGAAATATTCCGTACTCCTGCGCGCGACGTTCCAGTCCTACGAGCGTACTCTCCGCGACGAAGAAGTTGCAGACTGGTCAGCAAAAATCGTGAAGGCACTACAATCACTCGGCGGAACGCAGCGAACGTAATCAACTTGTGTAGCGCCGGGTCTCAGACCCGGCGAACTCTGCACCGTTTCTCAAATCCACCCCGCAAATCCACCCCGCAAATCCATTAAGATAAACACACCCGTGCCGCGCCGAATTTATTCTTCGCTTTTTCTCGCAGTCCTTACCGCCCTGGCACTTTCCATCTTTCATCCTCAAACCATTTCAGCCGCCAGTCCTCAGCCGACTTTTTACAAAGACATCCTCCCCATTCTCCAAAACCACTGCCAGAGCTGTCATCGCCCCGGCGAAGTTGCACCCATGCCACTCGTGTCCTACGCCGATGCCCAACCCCTTGCCCCAACAATTGCCGCCACAGTGCAAACAAAAATGATGCCGCCCTGGTTCGCCGATCCCTCCATCGGCCACTTCGCCGACGATCCTTCGCTGACCCCGCAGCAGATCGCAGCCATCCTGGCTTGGGCCAAAGCAGGCGCGCCCGCCGGAGACCCGAAGACTGCTCCGCCCATCCCTCACTGGACCGGAGGTTGGAACATCGCTCATCCCGACAAAATCTTCGAGATGCCGCAGCTCGTGCCGATTCCCGCCGACGGTGACATCGAATACACCTACGAGATCGTGCCCACACATTTCCAAAAAGACCGCTGGGTACAAATGTCGGAGGTGCGCCCTTCCAGCCCACAATACGTGCATCACGCGGTCGTCTATATCCGGCCGCCACAGTCGAACTGGCTCCGTCATGCGCCAGTCGGTGTGCCGTTTACGGCGTCCACCTTAGAAGATCCGGTCGAGCGCCTCGAAGCGCATGAGACTACCAATGACTTGTTGCTCGTTTACGCACCGGGCAGTTCTCCCGACGCATGGCCTGATGGTATGGCGAAACTTATTCCGGCGGGTTCGGACCTGGTTTTTCAAATGCACTACACCTCGAATGGCAGAGCGGGCAGCGACCAGACCGCCGTAGGACTTGTCTTCGCCAAGCATCCTCCCGCACAACGTGTAATTACTTTGCAATTGAACGATCACGCGCTCCTCATTCCGCCCAACGCCGACAATTTCCGCGTGGAGGTCCAGGGAACACTTCCCAATGACGCGACCCTGCTCAGTTTTTTCCCGCACATGCATCTTCGTGGCAAGGCTTTTGAATATGACGTTGTTCACGACGACGGAACGGTCGAACCGCTCCTGCGCGTGGACCACTATCACTTCCACTGGCAATTAAGTTATAAGCTCGCCCAGCCGCGATTTCTGAAGGCTGGCACGCGATTGCGCGCCGTAGCCTGGTATGACAATTCGCGCAACAATCCCCACAATCCCGACCCCGACGCGCTGGTGACCTGGGGCGACCAAACCTATCAGGAAATGATGGTCGGCTTTTTCGATGTCGCCGTGCCTGCTAGCGTGGACAAGCAACGATTCTTCGTTCGCAAAGCTGCCGCGAAGCAAACGAAGTAATGTAACTCAGTACTTCCTATTCTTCGCCTGAACTAACGGTTCTATCTTTCCGCGGTACATGTCCCTATTCTGGGCGCGTACTGGCCTCTTTAGCTGTGATTCTCGTTCAGATTTCCCGGAGAATAGAAGCCATGCCAAGATCCGCAATCAAAAAGCTTCTCATCGGAACCGCCCTCCTCGCCCTGCTCTTTTTTGTCGGCTGCGGAGGAACCACCATGTCCGCAGGAGGCAGCACATCGGGCGGAAGCGGCTCTGGCGGCGGCTCCGGCAGCGGCGGTGGTTCCGGAAGCGGAGGCGGATCTGGCAGTGGAGGCGGCACAACAACTCCGAACACCTCCTGCGCAATGACGGCCGGTCAGGGCGCGAGCCTCAACGGATTCGTCCCCTTCACCACCGATAGCCCCTGGAACCAAGACATTTCCACCGCGCCCGTTGATTCGAACTCCAGCCAGATAATAAATTTCATCGGACCTACAATTGGCCTTCATCCTGACTTTGGCGCAGGCCAGTTTCAGGGCTCAACCATCGGCATTCCTTACACTGTTGTGGACGGTACCCAGGCGCCGGTGAGCATCAATTTCAATCAGTCCGCCGATGAAAGCGATCCTGGCCCCATGCCCATCCCAGCCAGCGCGCCGGTCGAGGGTTATCCGAATCCCGGCAATGGCGACCGTCACGTGCTGGTGCTCGACAACAACAATTGCTTTCTCTACGAGCTGTACGCATCCTCGGCAAATAGCAACGGAAGCTGGACGGCTGGATCAGGAGCCGTTTGGGATTTGCTAGGGAACGAACAGCGTCCGTGGACGTGGACCTCCGCCGACGCCGCCGGACTCCCCATCTTCCCCGGCCTGGTCCGCTATGACGAAGTCGCAGCTGGGAAAATTCCACACGCCTTGCGCTTTACTCTCAATGACAGCCGCGCGGCAGTCGTTCCCCCCGCATCGCACTGGGCCGCCAATTCCACCAACTCCCTCGCCGCGCCGATGGGTATGCGCCTGCGCCTGAAGGCCAGCTTTGATATTTCTTCCTTCTCGAAAAACGTGCAGGTGATCCTTACCGCGTTAAAGAGGTATGGAATGATCATGGCCGACAACGGCAGCTCCATGTACCTGAGCGGCGCCCCCGACGATCGCTGGGACAACGACGACCTGCACACGCTCTCGCAAGTACCCGCCTCGGCATTCGAAGTCGTGCAAATGAATCCCATCTACACCGCGGCAAACGTCCCGCAGGGATCGTCGCCGGTCATCTCCAGCTTCACCGCCAGCACTGCCACCATTTCATCGGGAAGCAGCGTAACCCTAAGCTGGACCGCCACCAACGCCGAGTACTACATCGTCTCCCCCGAAATCGGCGCCGTGCGCGGAACCACCGCAAGCGTCACGCCCGCCAAGACCACAACCTACACCCTCTACGCGACTAACCAGTACGGCCAAACCTCCAGCACGGTAACGGTCAACGTGCATTGATCTCGCGCTAGAAATTTTTTACGTGTAGGCCCCACCCGCGATGGGGCGGGTGCCCCACCTTCGCGGTTTTCGAAAGGTGGGATTCCACACCTTCGTTCTCATCCTTTGGGAGCTCCCCAAGCGTTTTACCGTTCCTTACCATAGCCTTCTGAACTTCACGGATGACTGCAAATGCGGCGCCCGCTCCGACGATCGATCCGATGTTAGATCGATCGCATTTCAAATAAATCCTTTGAGATTGGTTACAATTCCCACTCAAATCGAAAAGAAGGCTTGAATCGGGCACTCCGCCGGAGCGTAGACCTCAGTGAGCAGAAAACCGAAAAACGCAGAGTACAGAGCTAGCCGAAAACGGGTCTACGCCGGCGGAGTAGCGTGCCTCATACTCTTGCTGGAAGCCTCAATTTCCTTGAGAGCTGCAAGTTTCGTTCAGAGCGAGTTCTACGCAGACCCTTCCGAGCGGATAACGCGACCCTTACCCGTACCCGAGTCGGTTCTTCAAATTCTCGCAGGTGAGGACGTCGTCACTGCTTGTATGAAGGACACCCCAATACTGCGCGGAAGGCCGCTGGCAGCTTGGTTTGTAGCGTCGGAAATTCACCTCAACGATAGCAGTGAGCCCGACATGATCGTTTTGCCAAGCTCCCAGGCTCCATTTCTATGCTTCCACAGCGCCGAAGGCATCGGCCGGTTTTGGGCTTTTCGCCGAACTAACGGAGGCTATGATCTCGCGTTGACAACTTCCGGGCTGAGTCTTTCGGTCCTTGATACCAAACACAACGGGCATAGGGATATCCGAAGCGGCGGCCAGGTCGGCAAATTCGGCACGACAACAATTTTTAGATTCGAATCTGGACGGTATCGGGAATATCGAAAGAAAACGACGGAGGTGCCGTAGGGCGGTGGGCACATCGCAATCAGCGGCGACTTGTGAATGCCGATTCTATCTCTGATTCCCTTTGAGATGATTACAATCCCACGCAAGCCAAAAAAAGGCTTAAGTGGAGCACCCGGCAATGGTGTGCCGACGCAAGGAGCATGGCCGCCTTCGGGTTAAGGGTCACAGGACAAAGCGGCTTTGGGCCCGCTGATAACTGTTGGATTGGGGAACATTGTGATTTACTTCGAGCGACCAGTCGGGCCCTTGACGGCAGTAGCGAACGTATAAGGCAACGCGGCCAATATGGCTAACTATATCGACAGCGTCTGTAAAGGCGGCTGAGTGATGACCCTTAGGAATACAACTATGACGACGATCCACGATGAACAAACGGGCGTGCGCGGCACGTCTAACAGCCTTTGAGAATTCTATCCAGCGCGTAGAACATCCATCGGGTCGGCGCAGGAGGCGCGATGGGCTGGCGCGACGGACGCCAACAAAGCCGCGGTCAAAAGCACACCTAATGCACTCAGGAAGACAGACGCATCCAAGGTGCTCGTTCCATAGAGAATGCTTTGCATCGCACGGACGACGATGAACGCGCCCACCAATCCAAGGAGCGAACCTGCCAAAGCCAGTAGAAGTCCCTCTTTGATGACAAGCCCAACGATTTGAGAACGAGGCGCACCAAGCGCCATACGAACCGCCATATCGCGCGATCGCAACGCCACGGAGAAGGCCATCAGCCCGTAGACTCCTACCGAGGCGAGAAACAGGGCAACGACTGCGAAGCAGAGGAAAAGAATCATCGTAAATCTATCGCCGGCAAACATCTGATCTCGGACCTCGTCCAAAGTTTGGACTTCGGTGAGCGCCATCTGCGGATCGACTGCATGTACTGCTGCGGCGATGCCTTTCTGCATGGATTCAGGGTCTTCAACCGTACGGACTCCAATGCTGGCGCTGTCCCACGGAATTTGCCAGAACGGAATATCGATCTCTGCGTCATCTCTTCGCGGCCCGTAGCTTCGAACCGTGTGATAAACACCAACGATCTGCCACTCGACCGCCGGGCCAAGTTCCGCCACACCGGGAATGAATTGCTGCATGACAATGCGTTGCCGGAGCGGGTCTGTTCCCTGGAGAAAATGGCGCACGAAATCCTCGTTTACCATCGCAACTTTTGCGCTCGCCACGTTGTCCTGCTCCGAAAAAGTTCGCCCCTGAACGAGGTGAATCCCAAATGTTTTGAAATACTCTGGCGTGATCTGTTGCACGACGGCACCCGGTTGCTGCCCAACACCAGCAGGTTGGCCCGCTATGCTGAAAGGCATACTGAATCCCGGCACCTCCAACGGCATTCCGGACATTACCGTGGCACTGGAGACTCCTGGAACCGCCTCAATGTTCGCGAGGACTTGATGGTAGTAATTGATGAGCCTTGCCGACTCTTTCGAGCCGTTGTGAGGCGCCACCAGCACGAAGGTCAGGGCGTGATCCGTTCGGACGCCAAGATCGACGTGAATCAGGTTCCAGAAGCTATGAATCACGACACCGGCAGCAGCAAGCAGCGTTACAGCTAGTGCAAACTCGCTGACAACCAAAAATCGGCGAACACGATGGCGTCCCACGCCGATTCCAGTTCGGCCCGTTTCTTTCATTGACTCGCACGGATCAACACGCGAGGCAAACCACGCTGGAACCCATCCGAAGATGATTCCGGCGAGAGCGGATGCAGTGATCGTAAAGGCGAGCACCCACATGTTGAGGCGCACATCCGCCTGAGGAGGGAGGGTATGTGGGGGCATGAAGGCGATCAAAGCTTTGAGCATAATGTAGCCTGCCGCAGTTCCGACGATCCCGCCGGCAACCGCAAGTAGTAGACTCTCCACTAAGAACTGAATGAAGATTGCGGCCCGCGAAGCACCTAGAGCGCTGCGCACTGCGATTTCCTTTTGCCGTGAGATTCCGCTCGCCAGAAGCAGATTCGCCACGTTTACGCACGCAATCATCAGAAGAACAGCAACAGCGCCAAGCAATAGCCAAAGCATGGACTTCCGGTCCTTGGGGACCGGAGCACTCTCATACCGCTCCACCTTTGCACTCCAACCGCGGCCGCTCTTCGGATAAACCTGCGCGGTACGGGCGACGATTGAATCGATCTCCATCTGCGCCTGAGCCACACTCACACCGGGCTTCAGCCGAGCCACTACGTTGATCCAGTGGTATTCGTGATTGAGTCGATTGGGACCGAAGACGAGTGGAACGGAAACAAGCGCACCCTTGTCGCGCATGCCAGCCGCCAAAACACCGACAACCGTGTACGGCTCCCCATCAAGTCGGATCTCGGTGTTCAGCAATTTGGGGTCCGCGCCGAGCCGCTTCCACATGGCGTACGTCAGAATTACAACGTGATCCTTTCCCGGCGTCCCCTCTTCGGGCGCAAAATTGCGTCCGAGATAGAAGCGGTCTCCCATCATTTCGTAGAAGCGCGTGGTGACATGGCTGGCCCGGACATTTTCCGGTTCGCCCAACGTGGCGATGTTAAACCCGCCTCCGGTCCAAGCGTTTACATCTTGAAAAACCGTTGCTTGTTCCTTCCAATCACGAAAATCGCCCGTACTGACCCAATCGCGGTGTCCTTGAAACATCGATTGGATCGTGACCAACTGATCCGCGTGAGGAAAGGGTAGTGGCGCAAGAAACACAGCATAATTCACCGTGAACATCGCAGTGTTGGCGCCGATTCCCAAGGCCAGCGTTAGAACGACGGTGACGGTCAAACCAAAGTTCTTGGCCAACATCCGCAGTCCGAACCGGAGACTTCGTTCTACCTGATGAAGCCAGCGAAAACGTTCATTGTTTACGTGCATCAACAATTTATTCTCCAGGCTGCGATACTAAACCACCAGTGGTTCGGCCTGAAAGGCTCATCATCACCAACGTGTTGCGCTAGTATTTTTTGAGTATTGTGCGGCGATGCTGTCACCCTAAACTGCTTGCTTTACTGGGCCCATTGCGAACAGAACAATGGAATGCAACGACCATTGCACGTGGGCACCCATCAACTTTTATCATTGGACTTGCTGTCCCGGGGGCCGCCTACTAACAATCTAATGCCTTCCGACTAGGGCATGTCTTGCAAGTGTTCCGAATCTGGAACCAGTGTTTGGTCGATCGTCACGACAGCCCCGGTTTTCACTTCTATCCTTTTCGAAGCTGGAGAAAATGCCACTGCCCCAACCAAAACGTCATAGAACCCGGGCCCAAGGTCCACTTCAAATTTCCCCTCGCCATTAGACCTGAGAACTGGTTGCACGCCACCGCTCTCGCTGTACACGACTATGAAAGCGTTTCGGATGGGTACTCCGGTCTGATCAGACACATGCCCCCGAAGTGAAGAGGGCGAACGGACAGACTTCGAGTCCGCCTCCCGCCCCATTAATAGACAACACAAAATCAAAAGGCAGTAAATTTGAATCCATCTCATAATTCGCTCTCTACTGATAAATCTGATTTCGGCAATGGTCAACTACCGTCTTCGTGTTATACCCCGACTGATCAGAATCTCCGCGGTCGGTGCGAATAGCCGGGTGCCCCACTCATTCGCGTTTTGTGCGAATGAGTGGGTGATGTTTCAAACCTAGATCGCTAAAGCTCTGCACATGACTTCATCAGCACTGTCATGTACATACAATCCCTCCAACTCGCTGACTCCCAATGTAATCCTACGAAGTCATGCTGACAATAAAGTATTTACAATATGTTCCTTAGGGAACATCTGTGGAAAACCCACCGCGGCTGGCTGACTTAATAGGTGGCCTTATGCGTCGCGTTATATACTGCCCACTCGCCTTCTTCGCGCCTTTATGCTGGCCTCTCCTCCATCTCGTGTGGTCTATATTGACTGGTTGCGCGGGCTGGCCTGCCTGGTGATGTTCCAAACGCACTGCTACGACGCGTGGTTGGGAGGCGCGGCCCGCAAGGGCACATTCTTTATGTGGTCGCAGATTGGCGGTACCTTGCCCGCCCCTCTGTTTCTTTTTCTGGCGGGCATTTCCGTGGCGCTGGTTGCGGAAAGGCTGCGCAAGAAAGGCGCGCCCACTCGATCAACCGCGCTGCGGACGATCCGGCGCGGAGCTGAAGTCCTTGGCCTGGGATTGCTCTTTCGCTTGCAGGAATTCGTCATCTCGTGGGGATGGGCGCCGTGGAGCGATCTGTTGCGCGTGGACATCCTGAACACGATCGGCGTGGCCATCATGCTGATGGGCTGCTTGATGCTCTTGTTTTCCGGGGACGGGATCGCGTGGCCGAGAAAAAAGATGGTGATAGCGGCGCTCGGCGCGGCAACGGCTATTTCGCTAGCCACGCCTTTGCTCTGGACGACGTGGCGTATTCACTGGTTGCCGTGGCCGATCGAGACATACATCAACGGCGTTCACAACACCGGCAAGCCAGCGCCCGGATTCTTTCCTATCTTTCCCTGGGCTGGCTTTGCATTCGTGGGTCTTGCGGTTGGTTTCGCCATATTGAGCGAAGGCATCCGCAAGCATGAAGCTTCGTTTTTTATTTCATGTGGCGTCGCGGGCGTGGCGATTATGTACTTCTCGCAATGGTTCACGGCACGACCCTGGCACATTTATCGCGTGTTTGATTACTGGCACACCAGCCCTGAATTTTTTCTTTGCCGCGTGGGTTTGCTGATGATCGTGCTCTCCGGCGGATACATCTGGTGTCGCTGGGGCCCAGGCGCGTGGAAGTACAGTCCGCTGACGCAGATGGGAAAAACTTCTTTGCTGGTTTACTGGGTGCACATTGAATTCGTGTACGGCCGATTTTCCATTATGCAACGGCGGGCGCTCGGTATTGGCGGTGCATCGCTTGGGCTCGCCATAATTTTTGTGGCCATGCTGCTGCTATCTGTAGCCCGCACGAACTGGAAGAACCGTAGAAAAGAATTACCGGCCGCGCCCGGAAAGTTGGCAAACGCTTAGTTTCCTTTAGAGTCTGCTCAGGAAGTCTATGACCGCGAGTTCGGCCCAGTGGCCGTCGTAGCCTTTGGGATCAGCAAGAAACGAACAGTGCCCGCCGTCTTCGGTTTCCACGAAAAGAATGTTGGGGTTCGCCGCGATCTTTCGTCGCGTCTCGGGAGTGATGCGGATAAATGGGTCGCTGGCCGCGTGCAAAATGAAAGCGGGCACGCCGATTTTGTCCACAACGTTGGCCGCTCCGGCGCGCGCGTAATAATCGGACGCGCCATGAAAGCCGCAATAGAACGCGGTAATTTTGTCGTCAAACTCGCGCAGGCTTTTTATTCCCTGTAATCGCGACGGGTCAAAGGCATCGGGAAATAAGCGGGCCTTGGCGCGAAAGCGGCGGTCGAGCTTCCACAGGAAATATTTTTCGTAGAGCCGGTTGCCGCGCTCGTGCAAAGCGTCGGCGGAGGCCGCAAGATCGAGCGACGGGCACACCGCTGCGACTCCTCGAAATTGCTCCGGGTCATGATTTGCGAGAGCATGACTGCTGGAAGCACGGCTTCCCCATTCCCCGGCGGCTTTCAGCGCAAGGTTACCGCCCATGGAAAATCCCGCCAGCGCGAAGCGCGTGATGTGGTCCTGCTCCATTAAATTTGTCGCGACGGCGACAAGATCATTCGACAGGCTGGAGTTGTACAGTGTGGGCGCCATGTGGTCGGTGCCGCCGCAATTTCGTTGATTCACGCGGACCACGTTCATGCCAGCCGCGAGGCCTTTTTCCGCGATGCCCAGCATGTATTCCGATTCGCTCGAGCCTTCGAGCCCGTGCACAATAATGACGGTCAGGGCCGCTTGTTTTCCTTCGGGCTGCCAGTGGCAATGGCATAGAACGCTGATGCCGGGCTCAACTTCCACCAGTCGCTCTTCGGCTGGAGCGAGATGAAAATGCCGGGCGAGAAAATAGCTGGCGAGGGTCTGTATGTGGCCTCCGCGCAAACCGCGGCGAGGGCGAAAGGGCGGCACGGTCAGAGCGGTTTGCAAAGTCTCCACAAGTTAATTCTAATAGGAAGCACGCGGAGTTCTATCATGCCCATCTTTGAATACGTCTGCAAAGATTGTGACCACGGTTTTGAGGCGCTGGTTTATGGTAGCCAAAAAGCCGAATGCCCAAAGTGCCACAGCAAAAAGCTGACGCCGCAGCTTTCGGTTTTCGCGGCGCCGGCGAAGGGAACTGCGAGCGAATCCCCGCGCTCAGTTGGCCCATGCGGTTCGTGCGGAGACCCTCGCGGGCCGGGCTCGTGCTCGATGAATTAGGAGCCATTTCATAAATCGTTCTCATCGGGGGATGATTTCACATCAACGCGCGATTTTTGTATCAGGGCGTGGCTTCAGCCGTGCCAAGCACATCTGATATTTTGACCGGCTTTAGCCGCCGACCTAAAGGGCTAAAGCCCAACAATTTTTGGCGTCCTGATCGGCACGGCTAAAGTCGTGCCCTGATACAAACACTCCCTGATACCAAACGTGTCCTGATACAACGCGCCCTGATGCAGACGTACCCCGATACTTTTCTCAGCTTCCTTGTGTTAGAGGGGTGCTTACCTTCGTTAAATATGCGGTTAAGTGTCATCAATTCAGCACCTTCCTGCGGTGACTTCCGGCACCCGGCTCGGTAACTGGGGTAAGTTTTCTTCCTGATCCTTCAGGCCTAGTATCCCGCAATCAGCTGGAGGGCCGTATATGGATCGCCGACGAAATCCGCGAGTGGGTGCATTTTTGCCAGTTCGTGTGTGGGGCGTGGATTCGCACTGGCTTCCCTTTATGCCACTGGCGTCGGTGAGAAACATTAGCGCCGGGGGTGCCGTGGTGCAGGGCATGCAGCACCGCGTTTCTGAGGGAACGGTGTTAGAGGTCCAGTACGAGGACGAAAAAGCGCAATTCCGGGTAATTTGGGTGGGCAATGCGGAAATGCACACGAAAGGTGAAATTGGCATTCAGATACTGCCCTCCGAGCCAATGATTTGGGATTTAAATTTGTGCTTGTGCAGCGAAATGGTTGGAACAGGATGAAGTAAGACGCCTCACAGTTTGCAGTCGCCCTCCCCACCCCCAAACCTTTCTCACGGGAATTCCAATCCAAGCAATTGGCTTTTAAGGAATCCGTTTAAGCATTCCCGCAGCGAAGCATCCGCAAACCTATTCTTCATGAGACGATAAAAGCGTCCATGATTCAGCTTTCCGCAGCCGGAAAACGTTACGGCCACAAGCTTCTGTTCGACGGAGTGGATTGGCTCATCACCAACCGCGATCGGGTGGGGCTGGTGGGCGGCAACGGCACCGGCAAATCCACATTGATGAAGGTGCTCGCCGGGCTTGAGACGCTCGACTACGGGTCCATTGTTGTGGCCAAAGGCACGAGCGCGGGATATCTTCCGCAGGATGGCCTGTCGCTTTCAGGGCGTAGCGTTTTCGCGGAGTGTATGTCGGTTTTCTCTGAATTGCGCGCCATGGAGCAGGAGATGGAGGAGTTGACGCGCAAGATGACGGAGCTGGACCATACTTCGCCGGAGTACGAGCAGGTGGCGGAACGCTTCCATCGCCTGGAGCCGGAGTTCCGCACACGTGATGGTTATGCACTGGAAGCGCACGTCGGCGCGGTGCTTACTGGTTTGGGTTTTCATAAAAACGACTGGATGCGTAACGCCGAAGAATTTTCCGGTGGATGGCAGATGCGAATTGCGCTCGCGAAACTTCTGCTTCAGCAACCGAATCTTCTTCTACTCGACGAGCCGACGAACCATCTTGACCTGGAAGCGCGCAACTGGCTGGAAGAATATCTGGCGAAGTATCCGCATGCTTTTGTGCTCATCTCGCACGACCGCTATTTTCTGGATGTGACGGTGAACCGCACGTGCGAAATCTGGAACAAGCAAATCCATCTTTACAGTGGCAACTACGACAAATATCTTGCCCAGAAGACGCAGCGGCGCGAACAATTGGAGGCGGCCTACCGCACGCAGCGCGAGCGGATTGAGCAACTGGAAGTATTCATCAACCGTTTTCGCTACCAGGCGACCAAGGCGAAGCAGGTGCAGAGCCGTATTAAGGAGCTGGAAAAGATTGAGCGCATCGAGATCCCGCAGGAGGAGCGGACCATTCATTTTTCGTTTCCGCAGCCCAAACCAAGCGGGCGCATTGTGGCCGAGTTTCTCAATGTGGCGAAGTCCTACGGTGAAAAGCATGTCTTCAGCAATGTGAACTTCATGGTGGAGAAGGGCGAGCGCATTGCGCTGGTGGGAGTGAATGGAGCAGGGAAGTCCACGCTGATCAAGTTGCTGGCCGCCACCGAGCCGTTGAGCAGCGGCGAATACCGCCTGGGTCACAATGTGCTGGTGGATTACTTTGCGCAGGACCAGTACAAAGAGTTGAATCCTGATGCGCGCATTCTGGAAGACCTGGGAGAGGCCTCTCCGCATTCAACGGAAACAGAATTACGCAATCTGCTGGGAAGTTTTCTTTTTTCCGGCGACGACGTTTTCAAGCGCATTGGGGTGCTTTCCGGAGGAGAGCGCAACCGATACGCGTTGCTGCGCATGCTGCTGCATCCGGCGAATTTTCTGCTGCTCGATGAGCCTACCAACCACCTCGATATGCGCGCCAAGGACGTTCTGCTGGAGGCGCTGAGCAAATATACCGGGACCGTCGTTTTTGTTTCGCACGACCGCTACTTTATTGACAAGCTTTCCACGCGCGTCTTTGAAATTGGCGAGGGGCGGGTGGAAATTTATCCGGGCAACTATGAAGACTACGTTTGGCGAAAGCAGGGAGGCGCGGAGGCGCTGCAAGAGTCCGTGCGGCAACCGGAAGTTGCGGTGCCGCGCAATGGCACACCGCCGAAAACGGAAGTAACGCCCGCGGAGCCCGAAGCTGACAAATCCAAGGCGGACAGAAGCAAGCGGCTAAATCCCATCAAGCGGAAACAGATGGAAGACCGCTTCCACGAAATCGAAGAAGAAATTGTTCGTGTGGAGGCCGC
>Ga0134125_10005136_pt1 | contig 14893 bp, 12 predicted proteins | sample KB31751_FD_96464 | JGI IMG/M metagenome (GOLD analysis project Ga0134125, IMG submission 96464) | Terrestrial soil microbial communities with excess Nitrogen fertilizer from Kellogg Biological Station, Michigan, USA - KB3-175-1 | ecosystem: Environmental > Terrestrial > Soil > Unclassified ... | reverse complement strand
CTGCGCTGAAAGTTCCAGCCTGAATCCTGGCGTAAAATGGTAAAGTTAGTTATGCCACTAAGGGTTGTTTCAGAACGCATGGCTTTGTTGCTTACTATCCATACACGGTAAGGTATTTTACGGTTACCCGTATTTATTTCTCCTTCCATATATACGTTCTTAATTGAAGTAAGCTTATCGGCCCCGCCCATAGCGGTTACATAATCATTTATTACATCATCGGCCGTAATCTTTTTCTGCTGCCTCCCTTTAAGGGTGAAAGCAAAAACCACCACTGCGGCTCCTGAAATAAGTACTATGGGGATAAGGCGTTTCAATTCTGGTTACTGCTTGGGTGCGCTGCTTGGACTGAAAAGCTTCGGATCGAGGTCGGTATTAACCTTAACCACTGAGAATTTAATTTCACCACCCATATCGCCGCCCTGCGACATTGCAAATACATAACCGTCGGGTGTTTTCTGGTAATCGCTCTTGTCGGTATTACCTTCAATAACCTTACCATTTACAGTAGCCTTTTCATGTACACGTATAACATAATATGTTTCCGGGTCGAAATAATATGTTTCAGTAAGGCTATCATTCAGTACTACCTGCACCTTATATGCTTCGGTTCCATCAACATCATCTTTACCTTCGTAAGTAACTTTATAGTGCTTTTCTTTATAATGAAGCAATGTACCGCCTTCGCCTTCCAGATGCGACTGGGCGCTTTTTACCTGGTCAGCTGTCATAGGCTCAGCTTGCTTTTGCCCGGCAAACGGGCTGTAATTCCATCCTGAATCGCTACGGATAATGGTATACCCGGTCATTCCGCTAAATGTGTACTCGGTACGGAAACTTTTATTTACCACCAGCCACATTTTCAGGGGAATTTTTTGTCCCTGGGCATCAACGCTGCCTTCCATATATATGTTCTTAATGGCTTCCAGTTTTTTTCTTCCGCCAATAGCATCGGCATATTTATTTATAATATCGTCGGCTGTTTGGGCATTAGCGCCAAGGGTTGCAAATGCAAGTGCTGTTAATACAAGGATGTTTTTTTTCATTGGGTTTATTGAATTATCAGGTGCCGAAAATAAACATATGCTTTTAATTCCGGAACAATTTAACATCATTTAACAGCACTATAATAATAGGGTGCTGCAATGGGAATAACATAAAGAACAACCCCCCAAAGTATATAGCTAAAGGTTCGGGCTATCAATTCAAGAAATTCATATGTATATAAATCGTGTTCACCGAAAAATGGGTTACCTGGTCGAAAAATCACTTATTTTAACCAGATATGCTTCAGAAAATGACCAAAACACACGAAATATAGTATAAATACGATGTATTTGATAGTTATAAGATGAAAAAGCAATAATAAGCGATATTAACATAAATTTAACGTTTTTGTGAGTAAAATAATGTATTGAAAATCAGATGCTTTAATGTTTCAAAAGGTGAATGGAAGGCTAAAAAGTAGTTAAGCAGATGATTTGGGTAAATAAATAAATATACATTTGGCGGCATTAATTTAATCCCTAACTAAACCAAAACACTAAGTCCTATGAAACAAATCGTACGCTTAGCTGCCGTGTTCTTCGCGATGGTGCTCTGTACTTCAATGTACGCGCAAACTCGTGTTATTAGCGGCACAGTGAAAGACGAAAACGGAAAACCTCTGCCGTTCCTGGCGGTGCAGGTAAAAGGAACAACTATTGGTACGTATACTGATACGGCCGGTAAGTTTTCTTTAACCGTTGACCAAACAGCAAAGACCTTGGTATTAAGCTACCCGGGCATGAAAACCCAGGAATCAGCTATTACTGACAACATGACAATTACAATGTCAGCAGACGTTCTTGGTCTGAATGAACTTGTGGTTACAGCTGTTGGTATTACCGCGGAAAAGAAAAGCCTCGGTTATGCAACACAGGAAGTTAATAGTGACCAACTTAATACAAGTGGTACCAGTAACGTAATGAACGAACTGGAAGGTAAAGTTTCCGGCTTGTCTGTTGTAAGTTCAGCTGGTGACCCAGGTGCAGGTACTAATATAGTATTGCGCGGTGTAACCTCGCTTACAGGTAACAACCAGCCGCTAATTGTGGTTGATGGTGTGCCAATCGATAACTCAATTAATAACTACGACCCTACCGACGCAGGTGCGGGTGCAGGAGGATCAGCCGGTAACCTTACCAGTGGTACCCAGCCTACTAACCGTGGCTTGGATATCAACCCCAGCGATATAGAGTCGATTAACGTACTTAAAGGCCCTGCTGCTACCGCATTATACGGTATTAACGCAGCCAGCGGCGCTATAGTAATTACAACTAAAAAAGGTAAAAAAGGCGGAACAGGATTAGGTATAGAGTTCAACTCTTCACTTACCTGGAGCACTTATAATAAATTACCAGACCGTCAGGACCAATGGACACAAGGTACCAAAGGTTTGTGGTACGGACCTCCTTCAGGCGCAGGACGTAAGTTCTCATGGGGAGCAAAAATGGACACCATGTACTGGACCGGAACACCTAATGAATGGTTCAAGGACGGAAGTTCAATGGTAGGCCAGAGCACAGCTCACACAGGTTCAGCTGTTACTCCTTTCAATGCTTACAACTTCTTCCAAACCGGTGTTGCTAACGATAACAACATTGCAGTATCAGGCGGAACCGACAGATCTTCTTTCCGTATGTCGCTTGGTAACCTGAAACAAACAGGTATTATCCCGGGTTCTGATTACAGGAAAACCTCGTTTAATATAAACGGTTCATCGGCATTGAGCAAAAAACTCAGTGTTTCTGCTGGTATTGATTTCGTAAACTCTACCACAGATAAGGTACAGCAAGGTTCTAACATTTCATCAGTTATGTTGGGTTTATTGCGTACACCTCCTACATTCGATAACTCATATGGCCAGAAGAACCCTGTAGATTCTACAGCGTATGTTACCCCTAGTGGTGGCCAGCGTGACTTCCGTGGCGGCCCGGGATATGATAACCCATACTGGACCGTTAACCGCAACCCGTTCATTTCAAAATTGAACCGTGTATTTGGTTACGGAATGGCTGAATACATTATCAATGACTGGATCAGGTTAAGGTACCGTATTGGCGGTGATGCATACTGGCAAGATGATAAGAACGCATACGACATTGGTTCAAACGCGTTCAGCGCAGGTGCAATTTTCATGAACAACTACTTTAACAGCCAATACAACTCAGATGCCCAGGTAATTATTGACAGGCAACTGAATGATAAACTGAAACTGAACGCAATACTTGGTCAGAACTTCTTCCAATTGAACAGTTCAACCCGTTTTGCTGAAGGTACAGGATTCATTGTTCCTGACTTCCTTGATATGTCGAACGCTACTTCATACTTAGCTTCAGAAGGTGAAGCTGAAAAGCGCACTTCGGCATATTATGCTGATATAACCCTTGCTTATGCAAGCCAGTTGTATTTTAACCTTACAACGCGCAGTGAAATTTCGTCTACCCTTCCTTCTAACAGCGACAGGTTCTTCTATCCGTCGGTTAGCGTGGGATGGGTATTTACCGAATTCCTGCACATGTCAACCAATAAGATTCTGCCTTACGGTAAAATCCGTTTCTCATGGGCGCAGGTTGGTAAAGATGCTCCCATTTCAGCGTTGCAAAACTACTACCACGTTGCAAGTATAGTTGACGGATTTACTACAGGTATTCAGTTCCCTTACAACGGATTGGGTGGATACGAATTAGGTAACCCGCTATTTGTAATTGGTAACAGTACATTACAACCTGAAAAAACCAATTCAACTGAAATAGGTCTTGACCTTGCTTTCTTACAGAATAAAATTAAAGTGAGTGCTACTTACTATTCAGAAGACACTCACAATGAAATCTTCACTGTGCCTGTGCCTTATTCAACAGGTTTCGGTGCTGAGATTATGAATGCAGGTGAAATAACCAATAAAGGTATTGAGTTGACATTGGACGTTACACCGGTAAACCTGAAAAATGGTTTCCGTTGGGACCTTTCAATCAACTATTCACATAATGCCAATGAAGTTGTTACACTGGCAAACGGTGTTAAACAACTGTTCCTTGGCGGATTCCAGAATGGCGGTGTATACGCTGTTCCGGGTATGTCGTATGGCCAGATATATGGTAACGACTATTCACACGCCGACGGTGGTGCAGTTGGTCAAACCACAGGACGTAATAACCTTACAGCTCCTTTGCTGATCAATGATAATCCAGGTGGATTTGCTGCCGGACAATACTATCCTTATTACGATGGTAGTGAAGCAAGCCAGGCTTTGGCAAATACATTGCCTAAATGGATTGGTGGTTTAACAAGTACCTTCTCATTCAAAGGTTTATCACTTGGCATAGTAATGACTACACGCCAGGGTGGTTACATGTGGGATGGTACACTTGGTGCTATGGAGTACTTCGGTACTGCACAGCAAACTGCTAACCGCGATGGTTCACAAGTATTCGCAGGTAACATGGGCCACATTAACGCCCAAGGCCAGGTTGTACACTGGGATCCTACCTACACAATCGAACTGGCTGGCCCAGGTGCAGCTAACACGACTGCTGCTCCTACCAACCAGAACTACTGGCAGAATATTGGTAACAGCTTTACAGGCCCTACCAATTCAAGTATCTTCAATGCATCTTACACACGCATAAGCCAGATAAGCCTTGCGTACGAGTTGCCTAAGAAGATTATTGAGAAAGCTCACTTTACTCGTGTTGCAATTACAGTGTTTGCTAATAACCCTGTTTTGTGGACCAAGTATCCTGGTGTTGATCCTGAAACAAGCCTTGGTGGTCCGGCTAACGGACAAGGGCTTGATTACTTCAACAACCCGAATAGTAAGAGTTATGGAGTACGTTTAAATGTAGGCCTGTAATTCTAAACCATTTAAAAAAAGAAAGACATGAGAACTTTGAAAATTTCAATATCAACAGCAGCAATAGCGATAGCAATGCTTTCTGTTGTGTCGTGTAAAAAAGAATTTTACACTAAGGCCAATGTCAACCCTAACTCTCCCAATGCAGTTCCCGACGCGGTATTACTTTCCGGCGCCGAGGTAGCTATGGGATATGTTCAGGGTGGCGATATGTCGCGCTTTGCATCAATGTTTGTACAACAAACAACAGGTGTAAGCCGTCAGGCAGCAGCGTACTACAGTTACGTGTTCACAAACCAGGATCCTGAAACAATGTGGGATAACCTGTATGACGACGTAATGGAAAACGACATGGTGCTTATGAAACAAGCAGCTAAAGAAGGTAACCACGCATACTATGGCGCAGCCCAGATTATGATGGCTTACAGTCTTCAACTGATGGTTGACGAGTGGGGAAGTATTCCTTACTCACAAGCGCTTCAAGGTGGTGCACAACTTTATCCTTCATATGATAATGATAAAGGCCTGTACGATACCATTATGAACTTGTGTAGCAGGGGTATTGCAAACCTTGATCCTACACTGGATGCAAACGACCATAACAGCCCCGGTTCAGATGACGTGATTTATGGCGGAAACGGTGCAAACTGGGTAAAATTTGCCCATGCTATTAAAGCGCGTTTGTATATACATCAATCGTATATCAAGAGTACAAGTACTAACGTAGTGGCAATGGCTGATAGTGCTCTTGCAGAAGCAGGACGCTCTTTCGGTTCATATGCCGATGATGCACAGGTTATGTTTGGCGCTTCAGCAACCAATAACAACCCATGGTACCAGTTCAATACACAAAGGGGTGATATTGAGTTTGCTTACACAAACTATACACCAGGTAACTATGGTACATTCAGCGATTCTTTAGTGAAGGAAGCTGATCCACGCTATTCAATGCTTATTGATAGCGCAGGTGAAGCTACCGGAGCTGATGCTGGTTTAGGCACTTTCTACGGAGGCCCTACAGGCGTTGTTGAATTCAGTACCTATGCTGAAATGCAATTTGTTTCTGCAGAGGCTGTTCTCAGGGGCGCTGTTGGTGTTGCTCAAACCTACTATATGAATGGTTTAATGGCAAACATGACCAAGCTGGGTGTTTCTTCAGGTGCACAAACAACCTTCATGGCTGGTCCATGGGGTACTTTATCAGTTGTACCTGCTACAGCACTTATTCAGAATGCATGGGAAGAGAACATTGCTCTTTACCTGAATCCTGAAGCATGGACCTTGTGGCGCCGTTGCAACTGGAACATTACACCTACCAATGGTTCAAGTGGTGTTCCCCGCCGCTTGTTATATCCTCAGTCTGAAATTGGGTTAAATACCTCAGCTTCTGCAACCGCGGCAGCTGCTACCCAATGGTCTCCTAAAGTATTCTGGGATAAATAATAGATTAATATTGTTTAGGTTAATTGAAAGGACCCCGACCGAAATGTCGGGGTTTTTTCTTGTATCATATTGCATAGGGTAATCAACAATTGTATATTTGAAAAAAAAAGGGTTCATGTTGAACGGCATGTATCTTTTTCCGAGATTTACGCAGTGTAATAAAATAGGTTAGTTTGTTGTATAATTATAATATAAAGTGAAAGTATTAATAGCAGGTGTTTTGGGTTTTGTAATGTGGTTGCCTGTTTGTGCCCAGGAGAAGCTTAGCATGAAAGAACAGCTTTCAGGGCCTTCCTGCGCAAAAATAGGCACTTTCACCGGCGAGAGTAACAAAGAGGATAATACCCTTAACTGGACCACCGCAAGCGAAACCAACAGCAGTTATTTTGCCCTTGAACGCTCATGCGATCATGTGAATTGGGAAGTAGTGGGTAAGCTGAAAGCCGAAGGGAATTCTACACAGCAAATTGCATATTCGTTAAAAGATGATGCCGCTTTCCCGGGGTTTACCTACTACCGCATTAAAGAAGTTGCAACCGATGGCAGTTTCGCCTATTCACAAAGTATTGTGGTAGAAAGTATTATGAAAATATCGCTGGAAATTTACCCGAACCCTGCCCAGGGTCTGGTGAAGATTACCATATTAGGCAAAGAAAATGAATACTCACATGTTACCGTGAAAAGCCTTTCGGGGCAAATTTTGTTCTCGGCCGATGTGGTTAATAACCTGCCTGTTGAACTGGACCTGGAGGAATATCCTGACGGTGTTTACACCGTTGAGGCTAAAGACAATTCAGGTACAGCTATTGATAAGCTTATTAAGAAATAAGTTGTTCCACTATTTTTTTCGTTTTTATAAAAGTTATTACTTTTAACACTGCAATATTGACCAATTGGTTACAGCCAGCATAAATATAAAAGAGGAAGATCTTGTTCAGCAACTGAAAAGCAGGAACGAGGGTGCCATGTCGGTGCTCTACGATAACTACTCGGCTGCATTAATGGGCGTAATTTTCAGGGTTGTAAACGATAAAGAGAGCGCAGAAGATGTACTGCAGGAAGTATTTGTGAAAATATGGAAAAGCATTTCTACTTACGATAGAACTAAGGGCCGGTTGTTTACATGGATGGTGAATATTGCGCGTAATGCTGCCATTGACAGCATGCGGGTGAAGGACTATAACCTGAAAAAACAAAACCGAAGTATTGATAATTCCGTACGTACTATTAACAGGCAATACAGTGTGTCGACACAGGTTGACCATATAGGACTTAAAACCTTTATTGATAAACTGAGGCCGGAATACAAAATACTGATAGATAAACTATACTTTGAAGGATATACCCAGGAAGAGGCCGCCGAAGAACTGAATATACCACTTGGAACAGTTAAAACAAGGATACGGGCCGCTATTAATGAATTAAGGGAGGTTATGAAATGAATCCTGAAGTGAAGGAATATATAGAATCGGGAATACTGGAAACCTACGTGCTGGGAGGCTTAAATGCTGCCGAGTGCAAGGAGGTGGAGCAAATGGCCATTCTGCACGCCGAAATAAGGGATGAGATTGACGCAATTGAACGTGGGTTGAAAACTTATTCAAGCGCACAGGCCCCGGCTACATCTTCAGGATTGAAAGATAAGATTATGAGTGCAATTGATAATGATGGTATTAACGTGATAAACATAATAGAAGATGGCGATGGCGATCCGAGGAACAGGTACAGGTGGAGTATTGCCGCCTCTATATTGCTGTTGTTGAGCATGGGGCTGAATATATTTTTGTATAACCGGCTTGGAAATGATGAAAAAGGAGTTGTTGATGCCAATATTCGGGCGCACAAGGCAGATAGCGTTAAAAAGCAAGTGTTAACAGCCTACAACCAGGCCATGAGTGACATGGCTATTCTTAAAGACCCTATGTATAAAATGGTGGAGCTTAAAGGCCAGGCTGCCTCACCCGATTCTAAAGCTATGGTATGCTGGTGCCCGGACAGCAAACTGGTATATTTCGCTGCCGAGAAAATGAAAGATCCGCCTAAGGGCATGCAATACCAGTTGTGGGCCATTGTAAATGGAAAGCCTGTAAGCGAAGGTATGATAACAATGGGCAATGGCCTGCATAAAATGAAAGATGTAGGCGACGCCACTGCCTTTGCCGTTACCCTTGAAAAAGAAGGCGGAAGCGATACCCCGCATGGCGACATGATAGTGATGGGGGCAATTTAATTCCTAAGTAAAAATCCGGCAGATAGATTTTTACGTAAGTAGCCTTAAATACAGAACTATGAAACGGATCCTTTTTACATCGGCGGCTATATTTTTTACATTTGTAAGTAACATATATAGCTGCAGCAACGCAAAGCAAAATAAAGAACAACAAACCCCAAATACTGATAACATGAGTACGACCTATGACCCTAAAGACACAAGCAAACATTACGAAACGGCAATATTTGCCGGAGGTTGTTTTTGGGGTGTGCAATACTATTTTGAAAAGGCTAAAGGAGTGGTAAACACCGAGGTGGGTTACATTGGCGGGCATATTGATAACCCTACTTACCAGCAGGTGTGCACACATACTACGGGGCATTATGAGGCTATCCGCGTTACGTACGACCCTAAGGTTACTACCTACGAAGCTATGTGTAAGTTGTTTTTTAATATACACGACCCTACACAAACCGACGGACAAGGCCCGGATATCGGTGAACAATACCTGTCGGTTGTATTTTATATGAACGACAGCCAGAAACAAATTGCCGATAAGGTTATGAAAATGCTTACGGCTAAAGGCTACAAACTGGCAACGCAATTGAAACAAGCCACCACGTTCTGGGTTGCTGAAGGCTATCACCAGCACCATTACGACCATGAAGGTACAACACCGTATTGCCACAAATTCCAGGATAAGTTTAACTGATAGTTTGATGAAGGATTGGTTTTAAAGAAAGCGGGCGCAATTTAAGCCCGCTTTTTTCGTTAGCTTTGTTAAAACACATTGGCATGATAAAACTACCTTCAGTTCAAACAGTTGCCGGCCAGCTAATAACTACTCTTAAACGATTTCCTTTAACAATTCTTTGCGGCATAATGGGGGCGGTTATGCTCAGCCTTATTACCCGTAACAACTGGTGGTACTATAACCACGATACCAATGTATTGCTATATACTAAAATTGCCATGTGCGCCGAACTGGGACTTTGCCTGTTCCTGGCTGCTGCCTTGTTTTGCGAATCGAAAGGGTATGATATAGGTATTAAAATAGCCATTAACGCTTTTGCGGCTGTGTTGCTGGTGGTTTATTTCTTTACCATCAGGCGTTATGAGCATTTCAGAACAGAAAGCCTTACGCGTTATTCGCTGTATGTAATTGCTACCCACTTGCTGGTTGCCTTCGCCGCATTTACAGGCAAAGGTCAGGTAAATGGTTTCTGGCAATTTAACAGGGCATTGTTCCTTAGGTTCCTGTTATCGTTCCTTTATACTGTTGTGTTGTATGGCGGTATTTCCCTTGCTATGTGGCTGCTCGATGATTTGCTGCATGTTACAATACACAGCCACTACTATGCCTATATGTGGTACCTGATGATGGGCCTTTTCAATACAGTATTTTTCCTGGCTGGTGTACCCAAAAATATAAATGAACTTGATTCTGACCCCACTTACCTCAAGGGACTGAAAGGATTCACACAGTTTGTGCTACTGCCATTGGTTACCGGATATATGTTAATACTCTATGCGTATTCACTGCGTATAATGATCATTGGTAACCTTCCCAAAGGGTATGTGTCATACCTTGTTCTTACTTTTTCAGGCATTGGTATATTATCGTTGCTGCTCATTTACCCGATACGAAATCACGACGACAACAAGTGGATTAAAACATTTTCGCGCTGGTTTTATTGGGCATTATTCCCGCTGGTAGTATTGTTGTCGGTATCAATCTATCATCGTGTGCACGAATATGGCACTACGGCGGACAGGTACTTTATTATTGTGCTGGCAATATGGCTGGTATGCATGGCCGCATACTTTCTTTTCAGCAATAAAGAGAATATAAAGGTTATTCCTGTTTCATTATTTACAATAGCCATACTTTCTTCTTTCGGCCCATGGAGTGCGTTCAGTATTTCTGCCAATAGCCAGGTAAACCAACTGAATAATATACTGGTTAAGAATAAAATAATGGTGAATAATAAAATAGATACTAATGCGGCCAGAATGACCACAGACAGTGTGCGCTACAGGGCTGAAGAAATAATACGCTATTTGGTTGAAACAGGACAAGCCGATAAATTGCAGCCATACCTTAAACTTAGCATTGATTCATTGGATGGGCAGTATAATTACAGCAGGTACTACGATGCCTATTCCGAATCGCAGGTTATAGCAGGTTGCATGGGCTTTAATTCATACTGGAGTACTGCATATAGTAACTCTTACCTTTCCAATGCGCAGACAATTACATTTAATCGTGCAACTACAACGGGTAATGGTTCCGATAACCCATCGGTGGACGTTAGAGGTTTTGATTATTATTCGCAGTTCGATACTTACTACAGGTATAACGTAAAGAATTTAATGGATACGGTACAAGGAATATCTAATTACCGGGCCGGAAAAGATACTGTCAGCATTATTCCTTTCAATAAACCATCGGAGTTTGAAATACGGGTTAATGGGAAGAAAGAGGCGGAGTTTAATATGCACGATTTCCTTAAAGGGATACAGGATAAACAGAACTCTCCGAATGATAGTTATATAACTTTAGATGTGCCCGACTTTAAACTGGATATAGAGGGTGTAGGCTATTCTTTCAGGTTTTGCCTAAGGTATATTTCTGCCAGCCTGCTCAATGGCAACTATTACATCACCCAGTTCAGTACCGATGTTCTGACTAAAAAGAAATAGTTAGGCTTGTATTTGCCTGAACCTGTATGAGCCAAATACATTAAGCAGTATAACCGTTGCTGTAAGCACAGCAAAATCGAGAGGTAACCCAAAGTGCGATTGGTTAATGAGCGTGAATCGTATGGCATCGACGGCGTAAGAGATAGGGTTTACCGAAGCAATTATTTTCATTACCTGCGGAACACTATCGAGTGGAAATAAAGCACTGGAGAGAAAAAACAAGGGAATAAGCAGGAAGTTGTTTACCGCCACAAAGGCTTGCATATCGCTAACCATTGCCCCAATACCCGCACTAAAGCCTATAATAGCCATTGATAACATTGCCATAAACAAAATAGTAAGCGGCAGGTATTCCCAGTTAACGGGGCGGAAGCCCAATGCGAGCGAAACAATAAAGAGTATAATACCTTGCACAAGCGAAATAGTTGCTCCGCCCAATACACTACCGAACATTATTTTCATTCGCGATACGGGGGCTACAAGCATCTCTTTTAAGAAGCCAAATTGTTTATCCCATATAATGTTAGCACCCCAGAACATAGAGGAGAACATAATTGTCTGCACTATAATGCCAGGGACGATAAACTGTATATAACTTCCTTTACCCGATTGCTGAAATACAGTGTTGAGCCCATAACCCAATGCCAGCATATAAATAAGCGGTTGCACAAAGCCCATTACAATACGCAGGCCCGAACGCATAAAGCGTCTAACTTGCCTTAGCCATAGTATGTAAATAATGCTCATCGTTGCGGGCGGGTTTTCATAAAGGTTCTGAAGCGTTCGCGGTTGCCCTCGGCACTATCTAATGTTTCATCGCGTACACCGGTGCCTGTTAGTTTAAGGTATGCATCCTCAAGGTTGGTGGCTCCTGTCTGCTGCTTTAATTCATCGGGTGTGCCCATAGCTACAATTTTGCCGTGGTCAATTATGGCAATGCGCTGCGCAGTCGATTCTGCTTCGCCCAGGTAGTGGGTGGTAAAGAATATCGTCATCTGTTCCTTGCGGTTCAGTTCCTTAATATAGTTCCACAGTAAGTTGCGCGTTTGAGCATCGAGGCCAAGGGTAGGTTCATCTAAAAACAATACTTTCGGATGGTGCAGCAGGCATCGTGCTATTTCAAGCCTGCGTTTCATGCCACCTGAAAATGTTTTAACTATGCTGCCGCGCCTGTCCCACAACTCAACCAGCTTCAGTAATTCTTCCACACGGGCAGGTACCTCTTTTTTAGGAACATGGTATAATACCGCGTGCAGTTGCATGTTCTCAAACGCTGTAAGTTCATCATCAAGGCTTGGGTCCTGGAAAACTATACCGAAAACCCTTCGTGTAGCATCCTGTTCCTTGGAAACATTATGCCCGGCAAGCCTCAACTCTCCACTTGAAGGCTTTAACAGGGTAGTGAGCATTTTAATGGTGGTGCTTTTTCCCGCTCCGTTAGGGCCAAGGAAAGCGAATATTTCCCCTTGCTGCACCTCGAAGCTGATATCATTCACGGCTACAAGGTCGCCAAACTTTTTGCTTACGTGTTGAACAGAAATAACGGGTTCCATACGGTATGCAAAATTACAATTTTGTTACTACGCTATAGGCAGACATATATCATGTTATGCACAACGCTTATTGCGTATGTTTGTAGCTATAAACAGGTAATATGAAAGCTAAATTATTTACTATACTACTGTCCGCTATTGTAACAGTTTCATTGGCGCAAACGCCTAATGGCCTGGCCGATAGTAATAACTATTTTGCGCTGAAGTTATACAGGCATGTGAATGAAGGTGCGGGGCGCAATATTTTCTTTTCGCCGTTCAGTATTTCATCGGCTATGGCTATGACGTATGTAGGGGCTAAGGATGAAACAGCCAAACAGATGGCACACGCCATGCACTTCAATAAAGATCAATCGATTTTTCACCCCAATTTCCGTAACCTGCTCGAGAAGATAGGGAATGATACAGCAGACACATCGAAGGCTATAAAACTTGATTTAGCTAATGCAATATGGATAGCCGGGGGTTTGCACTTTATGCCCTCGTTTACCGAAATTGTAAAGAAAATATATCATGCTGAGGCAAGGTATGTGAGTTTTTCGAATGAATCGGTAATAGAAAATTCAAGAGGGCTTATAAACGGATGGGTTGAGAGCAAAACCCATAATAAAATTAAGAACCTTATAAAACCGGGTATGCTAAACACCAAAACCCGCATAGTATTGGTAAACGCCATATACTTTAACGCCCGGTGGATGGTGCCTTTTAATAAGGAAATGACGCGCAAGGATACTTTTCATACAGCCACCACGGGTGCAGTTAGTGCTGATTTTATGCATATAATACATCCCTATGGGTACTATGCCAACGATATGATGCAGGTTGTTGAGTTACCTTATTACAACAACAAATTATCGATGGTGTTGTTTTTACCCGCTGAAAATATAGGTATGAGTAATTTTGAAGAATTGTTGGATTACAAGCACTACAAAAGAATTGTTGATTCAATTAAACCGCTGCAGGTAGCGCTGGCAATGCCAAAATTTAGAACCACATCGGAGTTTGAGTTGAGCGATGTATTGAGTAAAATGGGTATGGCTGTGGCCTTTACACCCATGGCCGATTTTAGTGGTATGACAACCGAAGGCTTGCAGATAGATAAGGTGTTGCACAAGGCCTATGTAGATGTAGATGAAACAGGGACAGAAGCCGCTGCCGCAACGGCTGTAACCATGAGGCCTACAGCAATGCGTCCGCCAGATAAGCGTGTGGTTGTAAATGTAGACCGCCCTTTTGTGTTCGTAATCAAAGACAACGAGACAGGTTGTATACTATTTATGGGCAGAATATGCAACCCGCTGGTAGAGTAGGCGCTATTTGATTTTTGCGGATTTATTCCTACATTTGTTTTACCAAAATCCACTATATGAAGAAACAAATACTATTCTTTTTGCTGACCGTATTGTCTTTGCTAGGATATTCTCAAATCCCCTATGATACGATTACCTTTGAGAAACATGCCAATATGATTGCTATAGATACGTCTGAGAAGAACAATGTATGGCAAATTGGAAGGCCTCAGAAGGCTTTTATGGACAGTGCATATTCAGGGCCATATGCAATAATAACAGATACAGTAAATTCTTATCCTGTAAATAATAAGTCGTCTTTTCAGTTAATGATCCCACTACGGTATGGATTACCATGGTCAAATTGTAATGTGCCAGTAATAAATATGTGGTCGAAATTTGACATGGATTCAGCAAAGGATGGTGGATTTATTTATTTTTCCACAGATAAAGGAAAGAATTGGCACAACTTATACTATTATGGGGTTATGGTTACATTCCCTTATAAATTGGTAAATGGTGATAGCGCTGTAGTGACTGGTCGCAACGCAGGCTGGTCGCGGATAAACTTGCATTTCAGATGGAATTTTAGTTCTTCTCCGGGATATAATTATCTATCAGGAGATACGGTACTTATGAAGTTTGAATTCAGAAGCGATTCAATAAATACGAATAAGGAGGGATGGATGATAGACGATATAAGCTTTGACTATGATTTCTGTGAAGGTATTGATGAACATAATCAACCGCAGGCACAACTTAGTATTTACCCCAACCCTGCAAATACCGTAACAGAATT
>Ga0134125_10005135_pt1 | contig 14895 bp, 14 predicted proteins | sample KB31751_FD_96464 | JGI IMG/M metagenome (GOLD analysis project Ga0134125, IMG submission 96464) | Terrestrial soil microbial communities with excess Nitrogen fertilizer from Kellogg Biological Station, Michigan, USA - KB3-175-1 | ecosystem: Environmental > Terrestrial > Soil > Unclassified ... | reverse complement strand
GATATGGCTCAAACCATGGCAAGTTCTCGCCGCACAACAACGAAACGCCTTCCCCTTCGCCTGATCGCCAACGACAAAAACAAACCCCACCAAAAATGATGGGGTTCGTCAGCAGTCTGAAGCGGCGGCCTGAAGTTCAGGCCGCCGCTTTTCTCATAACAGGGAATACTCGCTTCAGGGAATCAGGCCGACTCAGCCCACACAGGAGAATGCCGCGCGAAGCTCGACATCCGCCATCTCCGGCATGATCGCAGGACCCGCGGGGATCCTGCTCGAGGCTGTGTGCAGCGTCTGAACGGGAGCGCTGTCCACCTGCTGCCACGTCTCGCGGACTTCGAGTACGATCCTGGCCTGCGTACGCAGAATTGCCGGGTCGAGTTTGAACTGTGCGGAGAGCATCTGTCCGCGGACATGCGTGTAGAAGCGCTGAAGGTTGACCGCTGCTTCGCCTCCACTGTTCAGGTTGATCATCGTTTCCAGCTGCGTCAGTACTTTGAAGCCGTGGATCAACTGGTCGCAGCGCGTAGAGATGTCGTTCCTGTCCATCGCATCGGCGGCCCGCGTCAGGTCGCCCATGAGTGTGTCGAGAAGTGCGATTACGAGCCCCACGACAGATGCCTGTTGTGTCGATGCGCGCCGATATTGTAGTGCCGCCATGAAGTTGGTCATAAGGGTTCCTAGTTATTGTTGGAGCTGTTGGGGTCAAGGAGAGCCTGAAGTTGCTTGATCTTCTGCGGCAACTGCTGGATCGCGATATCGGCGGCGTTGTATTTGGCGGTTAGGATGCTTTGTTGCGACGTAACGTAAAGTTCAAGAGTGTTGATCTGGTTGGTCAGGTCCTGGTTTTCACTGGAAATGCTCTTCAAATCGATCGTGAAGGCGCCCTGGCTCGGATCGGTATACGTAGTCAGCGTCGCGTTCAAGGAGGCGGCGAAGCCGTTGTTGAGGGTGCCCTGGAAGAACGACGCAACGGCTGTGGCGTTGGACTGCACAGCGTTATTCAACGTAGTGGTGTTGAGCGTAAGTGTGCCATCCTTGTTGGTCTGGATGCCAAGAGAAGCCAGAGTGTTCAGCGTGCTGCTGCCGTTGTTGTAATTTGTCGAATCGAGAAGCGCGGACTGCAACGCCTGCACCGTGCTGTCGGACTGCAACGGAGCGGCTGTCTTCGAGGAGGGGTTATAGCTGAACTGCGCGTTCACACCCTGGATCAACTGGTTGTAGGCCAGCACAAAATTATTGACTGCGTTCGCGATAGAGTTCGTATCCGGGGCCAGCGAGACTTGCACTTCGGTGCCGACAGATGCACTCTGAAGATTCAGTGTTACTCCGGCAATAGCTCCCGAAACCGTGTTGGATGCGCTGCTGATGGGCACGCCGTCGACTGTGAGCGAAGCGTTGGTACCGGGTGAGGCCTGCGTGAAGGTCAACCCGGTTGCTCCTGAAATAGAGAAGTCCGCGGCGCTTCCGGCAGATTGCGCAACCAGCGAAAGGCGCGCGCCGTTGGCATCCGTAATGACGTTGGCGGTAACGCCAAGTGACTGGCTGTTGATCGACGCGGCGAGTTGATCGAGTGTGTTGACGCCGCTCCCGATTGTGATCGCCGTTGTTGTGCCGCCGGAGGTGATGTTGAAGCTTCCTGCCGGCAGAGCGGTGGAACTGCTCGTTTCCGCGGCTGAATACCAGGATCCGGTGCTCGCTAGATTGTTGACAACGATGAGGTGATTGCTTGCGGGTGTTCCGGACACTGCGGATGCGGTCACAATCCCGCTATTCGAGCTCGTTGCCGCAACTGTGCCGAGCACGCCGGCCGAATCCTGCAATGCGAAGAGCTGGTCGCTCAATGTAGAGGAATAGTTCTCCAGTGTGTTGATCGCAGAGGTTTGGCTCGCCAGAGCAGCTTGCTGCGCCTGCCATGCGACTTCGGGAGCCCGGTCGGCAGAGAGAATCGCATTGACCGCAGAGGTCACGTCGATGCCGTTCGACCCGCCAAGTGCTGACAGGACGGAAGTAAGTGTGGACGACGTTGTGCTCATGGCGGTGGCTTTCTTTGAAACGGTGTGCTCTACATTGAAAAGTCACCAGGGGCCTAGACCCCTGGTGTCCGAAGTTCTTCAAAGGAGATAGAAGACGAGGACGGTTACTGTTGCGTAACCGCCCCCACCGCTTTACTGCAGGAGCTTCAGGATGGTCTGAGCCTGCTGGTTTGCCTGCTGGAGTGCCGAGATGCCGGTCTGTTGCAGGATGCTGTACTTGGTGTCGTTCGCAACCACGTTGCTGATGTCAGCCGACGTGATGTTGCTGGAAGCGGTGACCAGGTTCTGCGACTCGTTGGTGTCAACGGTCGATGCTGCCTGGAGCTGCTCGACGGTCGCGCCGAGCGTGCCACGCTCTGCCGAAACGGTGTTGATGGCCGCTGTGATCGCCGTCAGAGCGGTCGCCGAAGCTGCAGCGGAGGTAAGAACGGAAGCGTTCAGGGCGAGAGTGGTGGGGCTGACAGAGGTCACAGCGTGACCGATGCTGACCGTACCGGTGGTCGAACCATCGCTGGTGAAAGCCGAGATCGTCGAACCGAAGATGGCCGCGCCGTTGAAGTTGGTGGTCGTGTTGATGTTGCCGATCTGCGTCACCAGGGACTGGAACTCGTTGTCGATAGCGGTCGACTGCGCGGTGCTGAGGCCGGTGTTGGAACCTTCGGTCGCCAGGGTAACAGCGCGGTTCAGAAGAGCGGTGATCTGAGCGAGTGCGCCGTCAGCGGTCTGCAGAGCGCCAACCGCGTTGGTCGCGTTCAGCGAAGACTGGTTCAGGGCGGCGACGTTCGCGTTCAGACCGTCAGAGATGGCCAGACCGGCAGCGTCGTCGGAACCGGAGTTGATGCGAGAACCTGAGGAAAGTTGCTGCAAGCTCTTATTCGCCGCCGCATTGGTAATGGACAGCTGGTTCTCTGCCTGGAGGGCCGAGATGTTATTGAGGATGCTGAGTGACATTGTGTTGCTCCTTTTATTGTTTTGTGTTGCTTGGATTTTGTAATGCCACAGTTGAGCGTCGCTCGAAGAGGGCGGGTTGTTCTTGCTGCAAACCCTCTATCGTCATGGCGTCGTTTTACGTTCAGTGTTGTCCAAATATTTTTTTTTTTGAGCAGGGCATCTTTAAAGAGGGAAAAATCATCCCGGCTCTCATCAACCTCTCATACGGGCCGTATGGAAGCGGTTCGCCTGGCAGCAGAAGCCCCATATCTATAGAGAGCCGGCAAAGTGAAGAAGCGTGGGAGAAAAATGAGACGGTCTACCCGCAAAGGGGGATTTCTTTGGCGATTAACGTGCAACATACTGGTGGGGCAGCACGTCCCGAGAAAAGTGTATTGCCCTTCCGAACGCGAACCGCGGTTGCTTCGGGAAGCATACGGAAGCTATGGCCAAAAGGAAGATCGATCGAGGTACAGTCATCGGCCTGCTCACCGCGGTTAGCGGTGTTACGGCCGGTCTGTGGCTTGATGGTGGAAAGATCTCCCAGATTCTTCAGCCCACGGCTGCCCTCATCGTGATTGGTGGCACTCTCGGTGCGGTGATGATTCAGTTTCCATGGAACACGCTTCGGTCGACAGTGAAGGAGCTACGCCATACCCTGCTCGAATCGACTCCGTTGCATCCCGAGCAGGTCGAAGAGCTTGTGAGTTGGTGTATGCAGGCGCGGCGCCATGGTCTGCTCGCTCTGGATCCTCACCTCGAGGCAATCGAAGATGTCTTTTTGAAGAAGGGACTTACGCTTGCCGTTGACGGAGTCGCCGTGCGGGAGCTCCGGGCGATCATGGAAATCGATCTCGATATCTACCAGGAAAAGGAAGAAAATCTTTCTCGTGTGTTAGAGGCTGCGGGCGGATTCTCTCCCACACTCGGCATCATCGGAGCCGTTATGGGGCTCATTCAAGTGATGCAGCACATGGAAAATATGACGGGGATTGGCAAGGGGATCGCCGCCGCGTTCGTATCCACCCTCTATGGCATTGGCTTCGCCAATCTCTTCTTTCTTCCGCTGGCGGGCAAACTAAGAATTCGCATGCGCGAGAGACAGGCCGTGCGGGAGATGATGCTCGAAGCGGTGATCTCGATTGTGGAGGGAACAAGCAGCCGTGAGTTGAAGCAACGGCTTCAAACCTATCTCGTGCAGCAAGCCAAACCGAAGCTCCAAAGTGGAGCGGAGATGGCCACGCTATGAGCCGCAGAAGAAACCGGCACGCGTCGGAAAGTCTGGCTCCGCCTTCGCACGAGCGATGGCTGGTGTCTTATGCGGACTTCATGACACTGTTATTTGCTGTGTTCGTTGTGCTGTTTGCTTTTTCCCGTTACCACAGCTCCATCCACACGGTGTCGACTGCCATCCATTCCGGCTTCGACGCGCTGAGTGCAGCCCCGGGCGCGTCGGGGATGTCACAGAGTCCTGCGGCCGAAGCCAAAATCGCGCCTCCCCACTCGGAAGTTCTCGCTGTCGGGCCCCAGAAGCACTTCGATACCGGAGAGTTGAGCAAGGAGCTTCAAGGCGTGCTGGGAGACTCCATCAGCAAGCAGGAGATCGTCATGCAGACGACACCTGACGGCCTGGTGATCAGCCTTCGCGAGCTGGGTTTTTTCAACTCCGGCCAGGCGCAGCTTTTGCCCGGGGCGGCAGCGAAACTGAAATCCACAGCCAAGGTCCTGGCGGAGCATGGATTAGAGGTGCGCGTCGAAGGGCACTCGGATGATCAGCCTATCCACAATGCAATGTTTCACTCCAACTGGGAGCTTTCGTCGGCGCGTGCGATGAGTGTTCTGTCGCTTCTGGTGAATGAGGGCGGTTTTCCTGAGACCAGCATTTCCGTGGCGGGGTACGGTGAACATCGGCCGGTTGCCAGCAACGCGACCCCCGAAGGCCGGAGGATGAACCGCCGCGTCGATCTCGTTGTGGTCGCGCCACGCACCGCTGAAGTAAAGCTCCACTAAAGCCAGTTGTAAAGAGATAGCGGCTTACGCTTCTTCTATCTGCAAGAGGCATAATCTTTCTATGCATCTCGCCGCACACGACCGTCTCTTTGTCCTCACCGGCGCGGGAGTATCTGCGGAAAGCGGGCTCGCCACCTTTCGCGGTTCGGGTGGATTGTGGAACGGTCATCGCGTCGAGGACGTAGCGACGCCCGAAGCCTGGGAGGCCAATCCGGAGCTTGTCTGGCGCTTCTACTCCATGCGCCGCCGCGACGCCCTCGCCGCCCAGCCGAACGCCGCTCACCGTGCTCTCGCTGCCATTGAGCAGGCGATGGGCGACAGGTTCTACCTCTGCACGCAGAACGTCGACGACCTGCATGAGCGCGCTGGATCGCAACGCGTCCACCACATGCACGGAACGCTTTTTCAATCGCGCTGTGAAAGCTGCGCTGCAGCCTTCGCCGACAGTGCGTCGTACGAAGATGCTGCCAGCCTGCCGGCGTGCCGCAGTTGCGGTGCGGCGGTGCGCCCACACATCGTTTGGTTTGGAGAAGTTCCGCTGGATATGGAAGGCATCTATCGCGAACTCGAGCGTGCCACTGTTCTTCTGGTTGTGGGCACTTCGGGCTCTGTCTATCCGGCGGCGGGATTCGTGCATGTTGCCAACCAGAGGCGGATCCGCACGGTCTATGTCGGCCCGGAAAAGCCTGACAACGCGGATGCTTTTGACGAAGTCATTCTGGAGACGGCTACTGTAGCGATCCCAGAGATATTGAGGGAGATCGAACGAGAGCCATGAGTCTTCGCAGCAAAGTCTTGCTTCTGAAACTTTCCCGTAGTGTGTTTCAGGCGGCCATGCCGGTCCTCTCGTGAGAACTTCCGCGGAGTAAGCTTTCGTGTACGAGTGATTGCAGTCGTTTCAAAAAATCAAATTTGAAGGTCAAAATGCGACGTCGCGAATTTGTTAAATCGTCTTTGATGGTGGGTGGCGCTTACGCGTTGAGCAAGGGAACAGGGCTTTGCATGCAGCCGGTATCCGACCCGGAAGTAAAACGTGTGCTGGTGATGTTCAAATGCCACTTTGACGCTGGTTTTGTGAATACGCAAAGTGCCGTCGTCGGCAAATACTTTACGAACTACTTTCCAAAGGCCATCCAGGTTGCGGACACCATGCGCCAGAACGGCAGCCAGCGCTATGTGTGGACCACAGGTTCGTGGTTGTTGTACGAGTACCTTGAGCAGGCGTCTCCAGAGGATCGCCGCAAGATGGAACACGCCATTGCGGCGGGCGATATCGCGTGGCATGGCCTTCCGTTTAGCTGGCAAACCGAGTTGATGACGCCCTCGATGATCTCCGGTGGCATCGCGCTTTCCGAAGCACTGGACCGGCGGTTTGGCATGACGACGATTGGGGCGAAGATGACGGACGTTCCCGGCCACACTCGCGGCCTGATTGCGCCGCTCGCCGCGAAGGGAATCACATTCCTCGACATCGGAGTAAACGGCGCGAGCCGCCCTGCAGAAGTACCGCCACTTTTTACATGGAGAGATTCGAAGGGCGCCGATCTTGTCGTGATGTATCACCACGAATACGGCGCCACCACGCGGGTTCCAGGGTCGGACCTGGCGGTAGCCATCGTGGTGAGAGGAGACAATAGCGGACCGCATACTCCCGAAGAAGTCGCGAAAATATACACCGAGCTTAAGACTCAGTTTCCCAACGCCAGCATCACTCCGACCAGCCTGAGCAATATTGCGGTTGCGGTGCAGCCGTATAAGAAGAATCTTCCGGTTATCAAGCAGGAGATAGGAGACACCTGGATCTACGGTGTTTCAAGCGATCCGCTCAAACTTGCGCGATACCGCGAGATGCAGCGTTTGCGTCAATCATGGCTCGATCACGGGAAGCTGGCGGTAGGCAGTCCGGACGATCTGCGCTTGCTTCGCCGTGTGCTGCTTGAGCCGGAGCATACCTGGGGAACGGACACCAAAACCTGGCTCGACTTCAACCACTACATACCTCGCGACCTTTCTGCGATGCTGCACACCAAAAACTATGAGGTGGTGCAGTTCAGTTGGGAGGAGAAGCGGAAAGACCTGTTCGAGGGCATCGCCACACTGCCGGCACAACTTCGTGAAGAGGCTTCGGCGGCGATGCACGGTCTCGAAGCGAAGGAACCTACGCCCGCAAGCCACCCGGCCGGAAAGGAAATCAGTACAGCGCACTTCATCGTTGGTTTCGATCCGCACACCGGAGCGATAACCCGGTTGCGCAACAAAAAGTCTGGCCGGGAGTGGGCGTCTGCCAATCATCCTCTGGCGCTGTTTTCCTATCAAACGCTCTCTGCGGACGATTACACTCCATTCTTCGCAAACTACATCATCAGCACCGCCGACTGGGCAAAGAAAGACTTCGGGAAGCCGAACATGGAGAGCTTCGGTGCGCGCAGCCGCGAGTGGGTGCCGTCTCTCGCAGATGTTCGGGTCGAAGAGAACGAGTCGGGCCATCGCGTGCTCGCGCAATTAAGCATCGCCGACAAGGAAGCAGTGGACTCCGGCGTTGCTGCTTATCCGGCGAAGCTTTATCTGGAGCTTCTGCTGCCGAAAGCTGAGCCGGTCGTTCACATGAATTTCTCATGGTTTCAGAAGCCCGCAACGCGCATGCCCGAGGCGATGTGGCTTACCTTCAACCCCAATGTCGCCGGGCACAACGGAAGCTGGACGATGGACAAGACGGGCGAGCGCATCTCTCCGTCCGATGTCGTCGTCTCCGGCAATCGGCACATGCATGCGGTGACTACTGGTTTCCAATACGGCGACGGGAAGGAAAGCTTCATCGTGGAGACGCTGGACGCTCCAGTCATCGCCTTGGGCAAGAAGTCGCCATTGAACTTCTCCAACTCCCAGCCTGATCTTTCCGGCGGCGTTCATTGCAATCTCTTCAACAACGCCTGGGGGACGAACTACATCATGTGGTTTGGCGAGGATATGCGCTTTCGCTTCCTCCTGCGTGCCTGAGCTGTCGAGGCTTCGCGCCTGAAGGAAAAGAAAACGCCAAGAGCGCAAAGGACGCAACGTTTTCGCCACGGAACCCGTGGCGTGACCTTTGCGTCCTTTGCGCTCATTGCGTTTTCCTTTTTTGCTCCGGGTCGGCACATTAATTTGTCATTCGGACGAGTCAAAACGTGTTGCAAGCTATTACAATCGATTGTCGCTCAATCAAGCTGTTGACCCGTAGCAAATATAAGGAGACTTCTCTCGATGAACCGTCGCGAATTTATCGTTACCGGATCGGCTGTCGCTGCCATGGCGACCCAGGGCATGACCGCCCGTTCTTACGCGGCCATTGCCGGCGCAAACGACCGCTTGAACCTTGGCATTATCGGGCTGGGACGGCGCGCCACGGTCGTCGCCGGAGGCGGTTTTACCAAAGACCCTCGGGTCAACTTTGTGGCGCTGTGCGACGTGTACGGCAAACAGACCGCCGACTTCCAGAAACGCTTCCACGATCACGTTGGCAGTGCGACGACCTTCGTCAACTACCACGAACTCTTAGCGCGCAAAGACGTGGACGGAGTCTATGTCGCGACGCCTGACCATCTCCACACGCAGGTCGCGACCGACGTTCTGGCGGCGAAGAAGCATCTGTATCTGGAAAAGCCAACGGTGCATCGCTGGCACGAGCGCGAAGCTCTCAGCAGGGCGGCTGCGGCGCACAAGGAGCAGGTGCTGCAATGCGGCATGCAGCAGCGTAGCGGCGAGCACTACATGCGCGTCAAGGAGGAAATCTTCGACAAGCATCTGCTGGGCGACATCGTTCTGGTGCGCGCCGTGTGGAGCAACTTTCCCTGGCAGCGCCGCGTGATTCCGAACCAGCCTAAGCCCGCCGACCTCAACTGGGAGATGTTCCTCGGCCCCGCGCCGCACGTTCCTTATGAGACGGCACGCTACTCCTCGTGGCGCTCGTATCACGACTATGGAAACGGTCTGCTCGCGGACATCCTGACGCACTGGGTGGATGTGGCGCAGTGGATGATGGACGACAGCGAGCCGCAGCACGCCGCAGCGTTGGGCGGCGATTACAACCTGACAGGCGACCTCACCAATCCGGACACGATCAGCGCGATTATCCAGTACAAGAAGTGGAACCTGAACTTCGAATCCTCGGTACTCTCGATCCGGAACGACAGGCCATCTGTCTATTTCCAGGGAACAAAAGGAACCCTCAACCTGGCCCGCGAAGGCTACACGTTTGCGCCGAACGAAGGCGATCCGACGAACTTCGAGAATAAGCAGAATCTCGAACAGGCGCACACCAGGAGCTTTATCGACGCTGTCCTGCTGAGTAAGCCAACGCCGGCGCCGCTTTCTGCCGGCCTGGCTGCGACGCTTCCGGTGGAAATGGCTCTCGCGTCCTATTGGCTGCACAAAACGGCAACACCGCAGGACCTTGCGGGGCACACGGATATCTAGAGATGGCTACATGGGCGCCTGCTGGCAGGGCGCTCATTTTTCGTTGTCCAACAACGAAAGAGCGGACAACCGGGTGGTTGTCCGCTCTTTCGTTACGCCAAACTAGAAAGCTCTTATGCAGAAGCCTTCGCGCAGTACGCTTCGAAGGCGCGGGTAAGTTCCTGCGCGATAGCCGGGGCGGTCGAGGTTTCGATAGCCGAGCGCTGCATCAGGTAGACGAGCTGACCGTCGCGGAAGAGCGCGATGGAAGGCGACGTCGGAGGATTGCCCTGGAAGTAGCTGCGGGCGCGGTTGGTGGCTTCGCGGTCCTGGCCGGCGAAGACGGTGATCGCGTGGTCGGGCTTGGTGGTGTGCTGCAGTGCGAGACGCACTCCCGGGCGCATCTTGCCGGCGGCGCAGCCGCAGATAGAGTTCACTACGACCATTGTGGTTCCGGCCTGGTTGACGGCGGTGTCGACTTCTTCGGTGGTGCGGGCTTCGGCGATGCCGGCGCGGGTAAGTTCTTCGCGCATCGGGATGACCATCATCTCTGGGTACATTTTTGTTGCCTCCTGGCGGTGTTGCTCCTCTTTGATTGTACGGGGTAGCGGATGGATGCAGCAAAAGGAGGGCTCGGGCCCTGCACAGCTGAGTTACTCTCGAAAGCGTGATCATTCGTGAAAACGAGCCTTTAGCCGAGTACACCACCTTTGGTGTTGGCGGCCCGGCGCGCTATTTTGCTGTGGCTGAAAACGAAGCCGATGTGGCGGAGACAGTTGCCCTGGCGGCCGAGTATGGCTTGCCGCTGTTTGTTCTGGGCGGCGGTAGCAATCTGCTTGTGCCGGATGAAGGTTTCAATGGTGTCGTGCTTCTGGTGTGGATTCGTGGCATGAAGGACTCTGCTCAGAATTTACCGGGGGTCACGACGGAAGAGGACGGATTCTTCGACGCCGGGGCGGGGGAAGTGTGGGACGACCTGGTGATCGAGGCAGTGAGAGCCGGCTGCGCGGGCATCGAGTGTCTGGCTGGTATACCGGGGAGCGTGGGCGGAACCCCGGTGCAGAACGTCGGTGCCTATGGGCAGGAGGTTTCTGAAACGATCGCGTCAGTGCGGGCGTTCGATCGGCAGGTCGGCGACTTTGTGGAGTTGTCGAACGCAGAGTGTGGATTCCGGTATCGGGAGAGCATATTCAATACGACCGAACGGGGACGCTATATCGTGACGCGGGTGCGGTTTCAGTTGCAGCCGAACGGCGCGCCCGCGCTGAAGTATGCGGACCTGCAGAAACGGTTCGGCGCGACGTCACCGGGTTTGCTCGAAGTGTCCGCTGCGGTGAGGCAGATTCGAGCGGCGAAGGGAATGCTGATCGACCCAGGCGATCCCGATAGCCGGAGTGCGGGATCATTTTTCAAGAATCCGATTGTCTCGCTGGATGTTGCCGCGAGAATCACTAGCGTTCCGCAATGGGCTGCGGGCGAGGGCAAGGTGAAGTTGCCCGCGGCGTGGCTGCTGGAGCAGGCCGGGTTTGTGAAGGGATATGGGAGCGGGCCAGTAAGGATTTCATCCAAGCATACGCTCGCACTCACGAATCACGGTGGGGCTACATTCGCCGATGTGCTGGCGATGCAGGATGAGATCGTGGCGGGAGTCTTCGAGAAGTTCGGCGTAAAGTTGGAACGGGAGCCCGTCGTCCTGGCGTAAAGGCCCTCAGGCGCGGAGGACCAGCTGAAGGTGGGGCTCTCGGATCCTGCTTCTTAAAAAGAAAACCCCATCCTTCACCAAGCGCGCGAAGGATGGGGCACTCGAGTTAATTTAGTTCGATGGAGAAAAGCGTCGGCGAGCGAACATGAGAACGCCGGGAAGCATTCCTCCAAGCGCGAGCCACCCTGGTTCGGGAACCGCGCTGACGGAGTGCGAGATGCCTTGGGTGAAGATGACGCCGCCACCAACCGGGCCGCCAAAAGTGCCGCCGTTGGTCAGGCCGACGTTGCCCTGGGTGCAACTCATTCCAGCCGGCAGGTTAGAGCAGACGGGCGTATTGCCGCCGAGGAAAAAGCTGTCAGCCACAAAGACGCCGTTGGACACCAACTCGACCGCGTTCGCTCCTCCGCCGGTCTGGGTGAGAAAGAGGTCCATGTTGACGTCAGATGTGAATGGATTGAAGTTGAAGTAGTTGCCGCCACCAGGCGAGTTGACGGCCGTCGTGGAGGTAGCGGCAAGGCCTCCATCGGATGTGTTGTAGGTGGTGGTGAGTGTGTAGGTGCCACCGTCGAAGCCGGGAGTCGTCCCGGTATAGTTGCCGGTCAGGATGCAGGTCGTCACCGCTGACCCCGCCCCGACACAGGTACCTTGTTGCGCGAGGTAGGTGCCGAAGCCGTAAATGCCACCCGTTCCTACGAGGGTGTAATTCTGGTTGCTGGTCCCCAGATTGACGGTGATGGTATCGGCGTGAAGCATACCTGTGGAAAGAAATGCTGCCGTCAAGACTGCTAGTGGAAACTTCATAATCTGGCCCCTTGGTCCCTGTAATTCCTGCGTAATAGGGAGTTAGACACCGGACCTGGCACAATAGTTGTATGTGAGTGCCGGAGGGCCTAATAACGGCTGAGGTTCAGCCGGAGGCGGTCGCGTTCGGCAGCGAGGACCTTGGAGGCGTAGCCCCAGTCTTCGATGCTGCCATCGCGAATAAGGACAACCTCCGCCTGTAACTGAAGCGCCTCTTCGACGTCGTGGGTGACGGAGAGAACTGGAATATCGTGGTCGCGCAGCCAAGCGCGCATCTGCGGCAGAAGCTCGTCGCGCAGGGCACGGTCGATCCCCGAGAATGGTTCGTCGAGCAGCATGAGTTTGCAGCCGGGAGCGGCGAAGGCGCGTGCGAGTGAAACGCGGCGGCGCTCTCCGCCGGAGAGGTCGCGAGGCATGCGGTTAAGGAGTGGCTTGAGCTGGAAGACGCTGACAACTTCGTTGAGAGTTTCGCTGGATACTATTGATTGCCTTGCAGTTGCACTGAATAGAATGTTCTGGAGGACGGAGAGATGCGGAAACATCGCGTCATCTTGCGGGGCCCAGCGGATGGCGCGGAGATGCGGCGGGACAAAGGTCGTTTCGTTCTGCAGGATGAGATCTTCGGCTTCGCGCCCCTGCGAACGGATGAAGCGGATTCCGTGACGTGAGAGGAGTCCGCAGGCGGCGCGGAGGAGTGAAGATTTGCCGCTCCCGGAAGGGCCGAAGAGGATAGTCCACATGCAACTGAGGTTGAGTTCAGCCTTGAGGTGGAGAGAGCCGATGCAATGATCGACCGAGAGGCGATGGTGGTGGATGAGCTGAACCTGAGGCGTGCTGGATGAGGCGTTAAGCAAGGTCGCCCTCGCTTCTGGAGTTGCGGGCTCCATTGCGGCTATAGACAGCGAGCAGCGCAACGAACGAGAGCCCGACGAGCCAGAGTGCGGTGTGGTTCGCCGCAGCGTACTGGGCGTCCTGCACCTGGTCGTAGATGGCGATGGAGAGCGTGCGTGTGACGCCGGGTATATCTCCGCCCAGCATCAGCACGACACCGAACTCGCCCACGGTGTGCGTGAAAGTGAGCACCGCGCTGGTCAGAAACGCGGCTCGGGAGAGTGGTGCAATGATGCGGCGGAAGACGGTCCATGGCGAGGCTCCAAGCACGCGGGCCGTGTCGATAAGGTCGCGGTCGATGTTGGAAAATCCGGCAACAAGCGGCTGAACGGCGAACGGAAGGCTGAAGATCACCGATCCGATGACCAGCCCCGTGAAGGTGAAGGCCAGAGGATGTCCGACGATGCGTATGAGCAGGCGGCCGAACGCGGTAAGCGGGCCGAGACCTACGAGCAGATAGAAGCCGAGGACGGTCGGTGGCAGGACGAGGGGCAGCGCCACTGCCGCCTGCACGATGCGCCGGCTGAGGGTGTGGCGCGAGGCAATCCAAAGGGCAAGCGGTGTCGCGATCAGCAGGAGGATCGCCGTGGTGGTGAGGGCGAGGCGGAGTGTGAGGGCGATATCCATAAAGCGAGGGGATAGTGGGTAGAGGATAGAGGATAGAGGATAGTGGGGTGGAGCGGGAAATTGTGGGAAATTAGACGGGCCACCCGCTTTGATTATGCGGTTTGTTTTGAGGAAGACCACAAGATCGGGTGGCCCGTCCTTTCGGGCTTCATCCGAAAGACCGGGTCGGCTTTTTGCTCGTTGGGGTGGAAGACCGGGGTATCGTTTGCGGTAGCAAGTCCTGAGCGTAGTCGAAGGACCGTTCTCCTTCACCAGCCTCACCGCCATTCGAAGCCAAAAAATGGTCGCTTCGCGATACCCCACCCTTTGCAAAAGCGCAAAGGATGGGCCACCCGGATAAAGGAGGGCCACCCGGCTTTGTGTATCGCTAGTGGGCGGGCGACAGGCCTAGTTTTGGCAGGGTGGCCTGGATCGGGTCGCTGATGAGCCAGTTGAGGAAGTCGTGCGCGAGGCTGCGGTTCGGGGAGGCCCGCAGGACGACGGCGCATTGCCGGATCTCGGGGTAGGCGGCGGCCGGGATGCGAACGAAGGTGCCGGTTTCCTGAAAATGGGGAGAAACAGCCGTCGTGAGTGAGATGAGGGCGGCCTGGGCGTTGCCGGACTCGGCGAACTGTGCAGCCTGGGAGATGTTCTCCGCCGTAACCAGCTTGTCTTTCAGTTTGCCGGCGGGGGTGAGCTTGCCAATAACGGCGACCGCGGCTCGGCCGTATGGCGCGTGAGCAGGGTTGGCGATGGCCAGCTTCTGGAGTCGCGGGTTTTCAAGGGTGTCGTTGTTCAGGGGTTGAAGGACGGAATCCTTACGCGCCCAAAGAACAAGAGCCCCGCGCGCGTACGCAATCGGTGCGGGTGTGTCGGCGAGGTTGGCGGCGACAAGCTGCTCGGGGAAGGTGTAGTCGGCGGAGAGAAAGAGGTCCTGCGGAGCGCCGTTCTGGATTTGCTGCTCCAGTGTGGCTGAAGAGCCGTAGGAGATGACCAGCTTCACTCCTGTAGCGTGTTCGTAGGCCGTGGCGAGTGTGGGCATCACGGTTTCGAGATCGGCAGCGGCGGCGATGTGAAGCTGTTTTTGCGGCTGCTGCGCCAAAGTGGGAGTCAGCATGCAGGCAAGGGTGATGGTTCCGTAAAAAGCTTTACGGTAGGCTAGAGGGATACATGAGCGTTCGTTCACACATGCTTCGATGCACCGGATGCGGTGCGAGGATTCCCGGAGAACAAGCCCGGAGTAACTTTCGTTGCGAGCAATGCGGCGATTTGTTTGAGGTCGTCTACCCGTGGAGCGAGGCGTGGGGCGACGGGCCGTCTGTAGGTTTTCGGCCAAACGCGGGAGCGCTGAAGCATCTCTGGGCAGAGCGGCGGACCTCCACGATGGCCGTGGATCAGAGCGGTGTCTGGCGGTTTCGCGATCTGCTGCCCATCGTGGCGGATGAACAGGTGGTGACGCTGCGGGAAGGCAATACACCGCTGTACGAG
>Ga0134125_10005134_pt1 | contig 14896 bp, 11 predicted proteins | sample KB31751_FD_96464 | JGI IMG/M metagenome (GOLD analysis project Ga0134125, IMG submission 96464) | Terrestrial soil microbial communities with excess Nitrogen fertilizer from Kellogg Biological Station, Michigan, USA - KB3-175-1 | ecosystem: Environmental > Terrestrial > Soil > Unclassified ... | reverse complement strand
GGTCGCCGGCGAGCGCGATCAGCGCGTGCGCGGCCAGCACCGACGCCGCGGCTCCGGCGGCGACCTCCTGCCACTGCAGCACGCGCGCCTCGGGCTGCGCCTGCGCCCACGCGCGCAGCTGCCGGGCGCCCAGGAGCGCGACCGCGTGCGTGCGCGCCTGCGCCTCCCCACAGCGCGTCACCACGCCGTACGCGGCCGGCGCGACGGCCGGCGCGCCGGGCAGCGCCCGCAGCCCGCAGCGGCACGCTTCCACGAGCGCCGCGAGATAGCCGCCGTCGTGCTTCGTGCTGCCGTCCGCGCCGCGACGGTAGTACTCGGCCGGCGGTCCGACGAGCGTGAACGCGTCGACGAAGGCGCGATGCAGCTCGCGCGCGCCCCCGAGCGGATCCGCGTCGGGCTGCTCGGTGAGGCCGTCGAGGTAGTCATACATCACCTGCAGCGCCACGATCGCCTCGACGGCGACACGACGCCGAGCGGACGGGACGAGCGTCGCGAGCGTCGCGGCGACCTCGGCGTTGAAGCGCTCGTCCCGCAGCTTCGCGACCGCCTGCGCACGCAGCGCAGGGTCGGGGATAGCGGCGGCGCGCCGGTCCCAGCGGCGCAGCTCGCGCCGGACGTCGGGAAGAACCGTCGGCCAGAAGCGGGCGTTGGCGCGCAGCAGAGCGATGGCGGTCGCGGCACGCAGGCGACCCTGCAGTACCCGGTGCATACCGGAGATACTGCGTAACACTAAATTATGGAGCTATCTGTACGGTAACTGACCTCTTAGTGCCCCGTTGTGACTTATCAACGATCCTGCAGTCCCAGCTGTGGCGGCACGCGGGCGGCGAACCATCCTGGTATCGCGACCACCGCCAGCGCCGCGAGCACGACTGTTGCGACGATCTGTACGGTCGGCCAGCCGGCGAGCGTCGCCGCCACCGGGAAGCCCGTCACCACGCTCAGATAGCGGTCGATCACGAGCTGGCCGACGATCCCGGCCAGCGCGCCGGTCAGACAGCCCGCTCCGAGCACGACGCCGCTCTCCAGCAGCAGCACGCGCCAGAGCTGCCGCGGCGTGAAGCTCTGGATCCGCAGCGCGGCAAGCGAGGCGCGGCGCTGCCAGATCGCCGCGCCCATCGCGGCCGCCATCGCGAGCACCGCGGCGACGAGCAGCAGTGCCGAGATCTGGCCGAGTCGCGCCAGCCCCGCGCCCGCCGAGGCGTCGATGCCGGCAGCGCGCGTGGCCGCCGTCTGCGTCAGCAGGCCGCTCGCCGGGCCGCCGGCGACGCGCGCGACCGCCCGCTGTACCGCAGTGGGATCGGCGCCCGACGCGACGTCGACCTCCAGCGCGGTCGGCGTCGCGGTTCCCCACGCGCGACGGTAGTCCGCCGCGCCGATCAGGATCGCCCCCGGGCTCCAGCCGAGGTTCGTGGTCGTCGCGGCGACGCGCAGGCGCACCGTGCCGGTCGGCGTCGGGATCGCCAGCGGGTCCCCGAGGCCGACGTGCTCGGCACGTGCGAGCTGATCGGACACCACGACCCAGCCGCCCGCCCGCAGCCGCGCGTTCGCGAGCCCGAGCCGTCCCCGCACGAGCTGGCTCGGCGGCGCCAGCGGGAGATCCGCCGGCGGGCGCGCGATCACCCACACGCGCCGGCCGTGCATGTCGAGGAAGCCACCCTGGTAGCCGCGCACCGCGCTGACGCCCTGCACGCCCGCGATCCGCGTCGCCAACCCGGGCCGGGCGACGTCGTCGGTCGCCTGGTTGTCGAGCGGGTTGACGACCCACAGATCCGCGGTCGCGACGTAGTCGTGCGCATAGCGCCCGATCCCGTGCAGCAGGTCGTGGCGCGCGCCGCCGATCGCCACGCTGCCGAACACCGCGACCGCGCCGGTCGCCGCCAGCGCGAGCGACCGCATCGTCGTCGCGCGCAGCGCGAGCAGCGCGACGCTCAGCATGTTGAGCCAGTCGAAGCGCGCCGTCAGCGCTTCCGCGCCCCGCACCACCGCGCCGAACGTCGTCGGGATCGCGAACACGGTCGCAAGCGCGAGCAGCCCGCACGCGAGCAGCGCGACCGACGGCGCGAGCAGCAGCACGGCGAGCGCGAGCGCGAGCAGCGCGAGCGCGAGCGCGAACAGGCGCCCACGCGTGCGCGGCGCGAGCGCGTGCCCCGGCGCGCCGCCTGACTGGAAGACCGCGTCGACCGCGCGCCCGCGCCGCAGGTCGAGCAGCGGCGGCGCGGCCGCCAGGCAGCAGGCGAGGGTCCCGCCGGCCAGCGCGAGCGCAACCGGCCAGGCGCCCACGACGGTGCTCGTCCCGAGCGTGAAGGCCGGCGCGAGATAGTCCGGGTTCGCCTTGAAGAGCCCACGCGAGAGCACGCCCCCGACGAGCGTGCCGAGCACGGAGAAGACGGCGCCGAGCATGAGCGCCTGGAACAGCAGCAGCCCGACGAGCTGGCGCGGCTTGAAGCCCTGGATGCGCAACTCGGCGAGCATGCGCCGCCGCTCCGGCGCGGTCAGGAGCATCGCGTTGAACGCGAGCAAGAAGCCGAGCAGCGCGCTGATCGCGGCGAAGAAACCAGTCGCCTGATCGCTCGGACCGAGCGCCTGCTGCAGCAGCGCCGCGTCGGCGGTGGCGGGCGCGAGCTCGAGATGCTCGCGGCGCGCGAGCGCGGCCAGGCCGGCGCGCGCCTGCGCCTCCCGGCCGGGGTCCGTCTCGATCAGCACGCGCGTGAGGCGGCCGGGCATCCCGGCCAGTTGCTGGAGCCGCGGCAGCGACAGCATCGCGACGCGCGCGTCGGAGACCGGCCCGATCGTTTCGCGCCCGAGCACGGCCGCGACCGGCAGCGCGAACGCGCCGCCGCGCAGCATCGCGCGCACCGGTGCGAGCGGCGCGACAACCGGCCGATCGGCGGGGTTCGGCAGACCGAGCGCGCGCGCCGTCCCGCTCGGCAGCAGCACGCCGTGGACGAGCCGCAGGCCGCCGCCGACGAACGAACCGGCGAGCCGCCCCGACAGCGCCGCGAGGCGCGGGTCGAGGCTCGCCAGCTCGACCGCGATCCGCCGTCCGTTCGGACCGACGAGCACCGCGCGCTGTTCGAGCAGCGGCGCCGCGAGCCGCACCCCCGGGACCCGCGCCGCCCGGTCGAGCACGCGCGCGTCGAATCCGTGCGCGTCGCGCGCCTTCAGCTGCAGGTCCGCACGGCCGACGACGGCGCGCACGATCTGGTCCGCGGAGCGCGAGATCGAGCCGTTGGCGACGAGCACGGCGAACGCAAGGCCGACGCCGATCGCGATCCCGAGCCCCGCGAGGAGCTCCTGGATCGGGTGCGTGCGCAGCCGCCGGCCGTAGAAGTAGAGCAGCGTCCGGATGCGCATCGCTCACCGCCGCCGCCCGAGCGCGACGGCGCCGGCGCCGGCGTGCGCCGGCGGCGCCGGCATGGCGGGCTCCAGCCGCCCGTCGTGGAGCGTCAGGACGCGGTCGGCGACCTCGGCCGCGTGCGGGTCGTGCGTGACGAGCAGGACCGCCGCCCGCTGTTCGCGGCTCACGCGCAGCAGCAGCGCGAGCACCTCCGCGCCGCGGCGCGAGTCGAGGTTCCCCGTCGGCTCGTCGGCGAGCACGAGCCGCGGCCCGTTCGCGAGCGCACGCGCGATCGCGACCCGCTGGCGCTCGCCGCCCGACAGATGCGCGGGCAGGTGGTGGGCGCGATGGCCGAGCCCGACGTGGTCGAGCCACGGGCGCGCCTCGCGCCGCGCCGCGGCGAGCGGGACGCGGTCCGCAAGCAGCTTGACGGCGGCGTTGTCGAGCGCGGGCACGCCGGGCAGCAGGTCGAACGACTGCGAGACGAAGCCGACCTCGCGCCGCTGGTACTCCGCAGCCGCGCGCTCGGAGAGCCCCCCGAGATCGCGATCGCCGAAGCGGACGGCGCCGCGGTCCGGGGCGAGCAGGCCGGCGGCGAGCAGCAACAGCGTCGTCTTGCCGGACCCGCTCGGGCCGAAGAGCGCGACGAGCTCCCCGGGCTCGACGGCGAGCGTGACGCCGTCGACGGCGCGCACCGTCTCCTCCCCACTCGGGTAGTGCTTGACGACGTCGTGCAGCTCCAGCCCGCTCACGCGACCGGCTCCACACGGCGTGGGCGCAGCGGCACCACGGGCGGCCGCTGCGGCGCGGCGTCGGCGCGCAGCCGGCCGGCGTCGAGCGCGAGCACGCGATCGGCGCCGGCGACCGGCTCCGCGACGGCCATCAGCACCGCTGCGCCCCCGTCGGCGAGCGCGCGCAGCAGCGCGAGGACCCCGTCGCGCCGGCCCACCTCCAAGCCGGTCGTCGGCTCGTCCAGGAGCAGCAGCCGCGGGCATGTCACGAGCGCCCGCGCGATGCCGGCGCGGACGAGCTCGTCGGCATGCAGGTCGCGCGGGTCACAGCCGGCGAGGCTGCTCGCGCCGACACACTCGAGCGCCGCCTGCGCCTGGATGCGCGCGCACGTGCGCCCGCTGCCGCGCGCGAGCAGCGCGAGCGCGACGTGATCGACGACGTTGCCGCCGTGGGCCGGATCGAAGCGCGGACTGCACCACCCGATGTCGACCCCCAGCACGTGCCTCGCCGCATCGCGCAGGCGGCGCCCGTCGAAGCGCGCCTCGCCCTCGTCGAGCGGGAGGATGCCGGCGGCGACGCGCAGCAGCGTCGTGCGCCCGGAGCGCCGCAGGCCGTAGACGGCGACGCACTCCCCCGCGCCCACCGCCAGCGAGACGTCATCGAGCGCCAGGACCTCGCGCTGGCCGCTGGTGAAGCGCTTCGTCGCATGATTGAGCGCGAGCAGGGTCATGCGCATCCCTGCGGTCTCCGCTTCGCCCGACTGGTCGCCACGCCCCGACCCCCGATTGCCAGTAAGTTAGATCGGCGAAAACCTACCCACGAGTAGGCTTCCGCGCAAGCTGCTATCGACCGGCAGGGGGGCCCATACCCGCTGGAGCGGGGTTTGTCGCACGGGCGGCGGGAATCCGGCCGCAGCGGCGGCACTCACCACTCGCCGGCGCTGCCCGCCTCGACGCGCGCGATCCCCTCACGAACGCCGGCGAGCGCACGCTCACGGGCGCGCAGCTTGGTGGCGGCGTGCGCCGCACGGTCGATCGCGGCGAGCGCGCGGGCGGCGGCGAGCGCCTCGTCGTGCAGGCGCTCTGGCGCCACGACGCGGTCGAGGAAGCCGGCGGCGCAGGCCTCGTCGGGGCCGAGCAGGACGCCGGTTGTCAGGCAGCGGTCGGCGTAGGGTGGGGTCAGGCGGTGTTGCGCGAGCGCGATGCCGAAGTGGGGCACGGCGAGGCCGATCGCGACCTCGTTGAGGCCGAGCCGGACGTCGCCGGCCGCACCGATGCGGATGTCGGCGGCGAGCAGCAGGAAGCCGCCCATCGCGATCGCGTTGCCGTTGCAGGCCGCGACGACGGGGTGCGGGAAGGCCAGGATCCGTTCCGCGAGGCGCGCGCCCGCGCCGACCATCTCGGGCCAGCCGTCCGGCGGGGTGCGCAGGTCAAAGCCGCCGGAGAAGGTGCGCTCGCGGCCGGTCAGGACGACGATCGCGCCGTCCGCGTCGGCGCGGTCGAAGGCGGCGGCCAGCTCGCCCAGCATCGCCGCCGAGAGGGCGTTCGCCTTGCTGTCGTCCATGGCGATCGTGGCGACGCCATCCGCGAGGGCGTAGGAGACGCGAGCGGTCATCGCGGCGCTGTCCCCGTTCGAGCCGCAGCCGCTGCTTCCGCCCCGGCTGCCCCCGCCTCTTCCGCCCCGGCCATTCCGTTCTCTTTCGTAACATCGTTCCAGAACACCAGTTCAGTATGCTCCAGCCCGTGCCGAAGGTCAAGCAGCGCACGCCCGAGCTCGGCGAGCAGGTGCTCGCGGCGGCGCTGCGCCTGCTCGCACGCGACGGCGTCGGCGCGCTGACCGCGCGCCGCCTCGCAACGGAGGCCGGGACCTCGCCGCCCGCGATCTACGAGCTGTTCGGCGACAAGGCGGGCGTCGTGCGCGCGATGTTCTTCTCCGGCTTCGAGCAGCTCGGCGCGGCGCTCGCGGAGCTGGAGCCTGGTCAGGATCCGATCGCGGACCTGCTCGCGCTCGCGCAGCGCTACCGCCGCTTCGTCGTCGAGCGCCCCGCGCTCGCAGCGGTGATGTTCTCGCGCCCGTTCGCGAGCTTCGACCCGGCCCCGGAGGAGTCCGCAGCCGGCGCCGCGGTCCGCGAGCGGATCGTCGCCGCGGTCCGCCGCGCGATCGCCGCCGGCCGCCTCCACGGCGATCCGACCGACGTCGCCCACGCCTGCGTCGCGCTCGTTCACGGTCTCGCCGCCGCCGAGAGCGCCAGACGCCTCGGCAGCTCCCCCGCCGCCGTCGAGCGCCGCTGGGAGGGGGCGATGCGGGCGCTGCTGCGGGGGTTTGCGGGGCCGTAGGCGGAGCCGGCGCAACGACGACGACCCGCTAGCACCCGATCGCGTCCTCGATCCCTCTCGCGTCGTCGATGAGTCGAGCGGCATCGCCGCTGGAGATCTTCTTGCCAGCCTGAGCCTCGACCTCGTGTACGTAGGAGGTCAGCATCGTTGTCATCCGGCCGATGAAGCCGTTGGAGCGCGGCATGCTGAACCAGAGCGCCCCGTCAGGTCCGGCGGTGATGTCGTAGGGAAACGCGTCGCCGACACCCGACTGGTCCATCGGGAAGCGTGCGCCGTCACCCGACGGCGTCAGGCGCAGGAGGCTGTGCCCGTTGAAGTTGCCGCCGACCGGGGCGGTCATCCACAACGCGCCGTCTGGACCGGTCGTGATCGCCCACGGACCGCCGGAGAAGGATCCGACGCCGGCCGGAACGCGGAACAGCCGAACGTCGCCGTCTGGACTCACGCGGGCGGTCGGGTCCTCCGTCGCGTTGAGCGAGACGACCCAGACCGCATCGTCGGGGCCGAGCGTGATGAAGGACGGGTCACCGCCGTTGGGCAGGGGAAACTCGGTGATCGCCCCGTTCGGCGCGATGCGACCGATGCGCGCGGGCTCTTCAAAGCTGAACGTGTCAGCCTCCGTGAACCACACCGCCCCGTCGGGACCGGGACCGATGTCCGTCGGGGTGAAAGCCGGATCGGGCAGCGGATACTCGTCAATGTGCCCGGTCGCGGGATCGAGCCGACCGATCTGATGGGCACTCGTCTCCACGAACCACAGCCCCCCGTCCGGACCTGCCGCGATCGCGAGAGGGGTCGAGTAGGTGGACCGAATGAACCTTCGGCGCCATCACTGCACCGACGTTCAGTAATTCGTCACCCTAGCGAGACTGGCGCTCGGCCGGCTGCACCAGGACCAGTTCGATCCGGGGGTTTGGGCCACAACCGGGCCACGGCCTCACAATGGCAAGTCGCCGCGTGGCGTGCCCCGCTATCTGCGCCTACGATCTCGGCGTGGCGACGACGCCTGCAGCGCTTGCGCTGGACAACGCGCCGGTTCCCGATCGGGCGGGCCTCGTGCGTCGTGCGCGCGTGCTCGCGTGGATCGGCGTCGGCTGGCACATGATCGAGGCCGGCGTCGCACTGGTCGCAGGGATCGCCGCCGGATCTATCGCCCTTGTCGGGTTCGGCGCGGACTCCCTGATCGAGGCGGCGGCCGGCTTCGTAGTTCTGTGGCGCTTTGCCGCCACGCGTACAAGTTCGGCCCGTGCGGAGCGGGACGCCCAACGAGCCATCGCGGCGAGCTTCTACGTGCTCGCCATCTACGTCGCCGTCGAGGCGTTGCGCTCGCTGATCGGCACGCACGAGCCGGACGTGTCCTGGATCGGCATTGGGCTTGCCGCTGTCGCGCTCGCGACGATGCCGTGGCTGGCCCGCGCCAAGGCGCGCGTCGGAGCACGGCTCGGTTCGGCGGCCACCACCGCCGAGGGCCGACAGAACATGCTTTGCGCCTACCTGTCGGCTGCGCTGCTCGTCGGGCTGGGAACGAACGCCTTGTTCGGCTGGTGGTGGGCAGACCCCGCCACCGCCCTGCTCGTCGCCGTGGTCGCCGTGCGCGAGGGACGCGCCGCATGGGCCGGTGAGGACTGCTGCACCACAGCGCTCCTGCTCGACACTGACGCTTGCAGCGACGGCTGCTGCACGAGCTGAACCCCCGATCCCACGGGTGATCCGGAGAACGCGCCCCAGAGGATTCGAACCTCTGACCTTCGGTTCCGTAGACCGCGGATGAGCGTCTGAGTCGCGCTGTTGCGGGCAGTTCGTGCGTCGCGGAATGCCTGTGTTCATCGGAGATCTTGCGAGTTTGGTACTCCCTGCGGTACTCCCTCGCGAGGCTGGTACTCCCGTCCATTTCGGTGGTACTCCCTGCCCGGTCGCTCGCTAGCCTGCGGGCATGTCGACTGTCGCCCCGGCCATCGTGATCGTCCCGTCGAAGACAGGCGAGGGCGCGTACTTCGAGGCGAAGTGGCGCGACTCGCGGGGTCGGCAGATCAAGCGCCGGCTCGGCCAGGCGTGGCTCGAGCGCGACGCGCGCAGCGGCGAGTGGCGCAAGCGCCGCGGCCACACGCCGCCCGGCTGGCTCGATCTCCGCACGGTGCACGTGGCGGCGGCCGAGATGGTCGAGCAAGTCGAGCGGGAGCTCGCCGCCGCCGCAAAGGCGGCGGAGCTGCAGGCGGCGCCGACGTTCCGCCGCGTCGCGCACGAGTGGATGGCGTGGCGACGCGACGTCAAGGGCGGCTCGCCGGCATCGCTGCGCGACAACCGCTCGATGCTCAAGGAGCCGGGCGAGGCGCACAAGCGCGGCCCGGGAGTCGCACGCGGGCTGATCATGGAGCGCTTCGGCGATCGTCTCGTCGCGGAGATCACGACGCGCGACGTGTCGAGATTCCTGCGCGACCTCGACGCCGAGGGCCGGTCCGGCCGCAACGTGAACAAGCACCGCGCTCTGCTGCACGCGATCTTCAACTACGCGATCCGGCCCGACACCTACGGGGACCTCGTGACCGTCAACCCGGTGAGCGCGACCGACCGCCGCTACCAGCCGCCGCCGGCGCCGCTCAACCACTACGAGCGCCACGAGATCGAGGCGCTTGTGCGCGCGTGCGAGCGCGGCGCTCATCGGGCGGTGCGGAACTACAGAAGACGTCCAGTCGTCGAGAGCGACGAGGAGCTGGCCGTGCGAGCCGCCGAGGACCAGCAGGACGGTGCGGCGTTCTCGCTGATGTTCTACTCGGGCCTGCGGCTCGGCGAGGTGCTCGCGCTGCGCTGGCGCCATGTGCGCTTCCTGCCCGACCTCTCCGGCGTGATCGTGACCGTCGAGAAGGCGGTGAGCGCCGATATCGAGAAGGCGCCGAAGAGCGGCCGCTCGCGCGACGTGCCTGTCGCGCGACCCGCAGCTGAGGCGCTCGCCCGCCTCGGCCAGCGCGAGGAGTTCACGTCGCCCGACGACTACGTCTTCTGCAACCGCTTCGGCCAGCGTCTCGACGGCTCAGCGCTGCGCCGCCGCTACAAGCGCGCTGCGGAGGCCGCCGGCCTCCGCCCCATCCGCCTTCACGGCCTCCGCCACGCCGCCGGCTCCGTCCTCGCCCGCAACGGCGTCTCCCTCGTCACGATCCGCGACTTCTACGGCCACGCAGACCTGGCCACGACGAACCGGTACCTGCATTCGAAGCTCGACGCCGAGGCGGTAGCGGCGATGAATGCGGCGCATGGGTTGGAGCCGTAACTGGCGCGCTAAGGGCGACCGTTTTGCTGAACAAGAGCTTCGATCAGCGACTTGACCGGCACACCAACCACTTTCTCTGATTCGACCTTTGCCGGCTCGGTGCGAATCGCCATCCAGCGTCGCACGAATTCGGCGCGCACCTCGTCTCGTTTTCCGCCTTCATCGGAAATCTCTTCCAGGAACGGGCCGATGGCCGTCAGGTCGAGCTCCAGCTGCTTGGCGGCTTCTTCGCGATGGCGGTGACGCGCAGATTGCGTACCCGCATATGCGGCAACCGTGCCGATCCCGACGGTCACGGCGAGCTTGGCAACAAGGTGCGGCCAGCTTTCATCCGATACCCGTATGACGAATGCCCCAAGGAAGGCTGCGGTGATCGCGAGCAAGCCGAGAGCGACCGCGACCAGCCGCCACGTGTTTGCCGCGCGTCGCTCGACCTTGGCCTCATCGTGGAAAGCCCCGGCGGTCCCCTTCTTGGTGATGATCTCGTAGAGGTCATCGACCTTCGCTCGGACTGCTTCCACTCGCGCGAGGCCGGAGCCTGCGTCGGCCTCGAGCTGCGCCACAAGCTTGCCAACGCGCTGCTCAGCTGTAGTGCTTGCAGCGTCAAAGCGATCCGCTCGCTGCGACTCAGCTTGGCGGAATTCGTCGTCACGGGTTCTTTGGGCCGAAGCGAACTCATTATCCACACGCTCAATCAGTGAACTCACACGCTGCGAGTGGCCGTCAGCAGAAGCGCCAATCGCCTCCAACCGGCCCGTCAGTTCTGCCACGCGTGCGGCGGCTTCTGCTTCAGAAGCCTCTCTCGTGCGCTCGATCGCCGATCGAAGCTCAGCAAGTTCTCGTTCGGCAGCCGCGATGTCGTCGGTCAGAGCTCGGGTGCGATGCCCGAGCGAGATCCCGAATCCTCTGGCGACCTGACTCGCTGTTTCCCGAACGGCTGGTGTCGCGACTACCAGGGGGCCCGCCTGCGCGAATGCCTGGTCGAGAAGCGCCGCCACCGTCCCTACGACGGCGACGTTGCCCGGAACCTGATCGACGTGACGCGCTGCGCTTCGAAGGGGTTCCACCATCGGGTCGAGAGCTGAGGGGCCCACAAGCAATGGATCCACGATGTCGAGCAAGCCCTCGACCCAGTCAGCGGTCGCCGCCGCGCGATCCAAGGTCAGCCGTGGCTCGGTCGCATTCGCTTCATGAAGCAGATCTGGATCAAGCCGCCGAAGTGCCGCCCGTAGCTCGCCGGTAGCTACTCGCAACTCGTGATTAGCGATGCGCGTATGCGGATCGACCATGAAGGCGTTAAGCCTAGGCGATGCACCGGATGCTGTCCCATAACTTTGTCCCGCAATGGCCATCCGGCCAGCCGACTCACGTCAACTGCGACTGAGGATCTCTCCCGCGGCCAGCCGCACAAAGTCACGTCGCCCCTCCAACCCGGCCAGCGCCCGCATCCCAGGCGCTGAGCTTCGGCGGATGTAATCCCAGTCGCCGATCAGGTACAGCCGCCGCTTGCTCCGCGTCAGGGCGACGTTGAGGAGCTTTGCCGCGGACACGGCACGCGCGGAGCCATGGAGGTCCGCCCTGCCGACCCACCGGGTACGTCTGTCCTGCATGAGGTCGACGATGACCGTGTCGTACTGACGCCCTTGGAAGGCATGGGCGGTGCCGCACTCGATCGCCACACCGGCTGCAGTCGTCAGCCGCAGCGCGCGGGCCCGCACTGCCTGAGCCCGATACGGCGTGATGAAGCCAAGGCTTGTGCCGACGCAGAGGTCGGGCCGGCTCGAGATCGCTCGAAGCAGATCCAGTCCGAGTCTGCTCGACCAAGAGCCGTTGTCCGGAGTCAGCTGCTGGTCGAAGTGGCCGGACGTGTCGATCAGGGTGACGACCGGGCCGCTGTCGTCGGGGTTCGGTCGCGTGGCGGTCTCGAGCATGCCGCCGTAACAGAACTCGTTCACGACGTCGGCGATGATTCTCGGGAACCGGTGCTGGCTTCTCAGGGCCTTGCAGCGCCCATGCTCCTGCGCTGACCGGTGATCCGAGATTCCGGCGAGCGCGAAGACGTCGGTCTCTCGCCACGGGTCTGGCTCGGCCGCCGCCGTGTCATCGTCGCCCTCTGCGATCGGCGCGTTCTGCAGGAAGTCGCCCACGACGACGAAGGTCCGCTCCGCCCGGGACCCGGCGAGCACCACGGCGGCCGGCTCGATGCTCGACGCCTCGTCGAGAATGACGACGTCGAAGGACCGCGCGCGCAAGACCCAGTCCATGCTGAACGCAGCGAGCGTGCAGCTGACGAGGCTCGCCTCGCGCAGCAGGCGCGACCGCATCTCGGCCTGCTGGTCGTCGATCGCTGCCAATTTGCGCTGTAGCGTCTCGAGTCTCTCGTCCAGGTCGTCGACGACTACGGTCACGTAGCCGATCCGGTCAAGCGCATCCAGCCAGCCCTTGCGCAACGCCTCATCGAGCGTGGCCCGGGCGGCGTCCGCCGGGACCGCCTTAGCGACGTCCGTGTCCTCGGCGATCTCCGCGTCGAGCGCGTTCAGCTTCTCGGTCAGCTCATTCCGCTGCTGATCCAACCGCCGAGCCGATGCTCGCTCCTCGGCCGCCAGAGTGGCACGCCGCTCGAGATCTTTCTGCTCGGCACGAGCCCTCGCGGCGACGGCGCCTGAGCGCTCATGATGGTGGAGCGCCTGGTCGTGAAGCGCGGCAAGTCGCTCGACCGCCTGGCTCGCCTCGGCGTACTCGGCTCTCAACGCTGCGACCCGCCGAACTCGCTGCATGCGCACTGGCGGCAGCACGCGGCTGCTCCAAGTCCTGATCGACTCCTCGGCGAGCGCGACCCGCGACGCGACCGCGTCAAGCTCCACCTCAGCCCGCTCGAGCGCCGCCGCGGCGGCGTCCCGCCCGCGCTGCGCCTCGGCACAACTCGCCTCGCTGCTGCGCACCTGATTGGCAACCTTCGCCCGCTCCACTTCAGCGACATCGAGACGCGCCGCTGCTCTCTCGTGCGCTTCGATCTCCACCTCGACCTCGGCGTGCATCGCGGCGATCTCGCCCCGCTCCGCCGCCAGGGAAGCAAGCTCCTGGCGCGCGGCGACCGCTCGTCGCGCCCGCTCGACCGCGCCGGCATCGACTCCCAGCAGCGTCCGTTCGAGTTCTTCGCGCTGTGCGCGGGCCTCGTGCGTCTTGTTGGCGCTGATCGTTCTGAGCAGCTCGGCCTGCCGTTCAGCGGTTCTGTTGAGCGTGGCGGCGGCACGATCGATGAGCAGGAACGGGTGCTCCTGCACAGCGGCCGAGACGTTGTCGCGCGTGCGCGCGCTCGCGACGCGGATGACCTGGCCGCACTCGAAGTCGACGCCCGTCCCAGGATCGATCAGCCCCTCCAACACGTTGTCGACAGCCACGTGCGTGTGCGAGGCGATGAGCACTGTGAGACCCTCGGCGAGGATGCGTCGCACGGCTTCGGTGATGACGGTGGTCTTCCCGGTCCCAGGCGGACCCCAGACGAACCACCCGCCGGGACTCGTCAGCGCAGCGAGCGCAGCCTCCTGACTCTCGTGAAGCGGCCAGGCGGTCGGGCGATCCGGGAGCGGGTCCATGTCTGGATGGTCGTCCGCGTGCCACAACTCCGTCACGAGGTCGCCTGCGGGCGCTCTCTCGAGCAGTTCGAGCAGCGCGCGCTTGAGCCGGAGCTTGATGTCGTCGACGTAGAACGCTCTGACGCTGTGGACATGTCGCAACGCAGCCCGCGTTTCCTCCGGCAGCTCCAGCTGTAGTTGATTCGCTTCGAATCCGCCGTATCTCGCGGGGTGGCGATCGTCGGCCGTCGGTCTTCTGATGTCGGCGTCGACGACGAAGAACAGCTCGCGTCTGAGCTTGACCGCCGCTTCCCGCTGAAACGCGATCGCGAGTTTGCCGGCCTTGTGCTGCAACTCGACGGCTCGGGGCGTCACGCATCTCCCGGTCCCGTTACGCAGGATCACATCGATGTCGGCCTCGACGGCGGCTACCGCCGACGCGCGCAGCTCTCCCCATCGTGGGGCTCCCCGCCCCGTCTGCGACCCACCTGCCATCGAGTCAAGCTATCGGCGTTGCGTCGAACCCGCTTGACCATTGGCGTGCCGCGTCGGCGCGATGGCTCAGGCCGCCGTCGAGCCTCCGGCGTCCACCACGCACACCACATGCACCGGAAACGTCCGGCCGCCGCCGATCCCAGCCCTCGCGACCGTCTGCGACTCCAGCTCGCGCGCCCGCCTGAATAGGCGGTCGAGGTCGACGTGCAGCTCCGCTATGGCGGTGGCGTCGAGCAAAGCTCTGGTGCTCAGCTTGGTCTCGGGGGTCGTGAGGAAGCGACCAGCGAGCTGGGCCACGACGCGTTCGGGGTCGTGGGTGCCGGCCGGAGCATAGAAGTGCTCGATCGCGCCCCGGCGCGGGACACGTCTGACGAGGCGGAGGTAGCCGAGCGTCTCAAGGCGGCGGACGTGGTAGCTGACGGTGCCGAGCGGGATCCCGAACGCGGTCGCAAGCTCGCCGGGGCTCGCGCGGTCGTGCACCTGTAGGTAGTCGAGGATGCGCGTGCGGATCGGGTGAGACAGGGCCGCGAGCGCACGCCGGGCGCTGTCGTCGCGGTGCCCGGTGCGTCTCATGCGCGGGCGTGGAGGTCCAGCTGATCGGCGAGCTGCGCGATTCGGTCGGGCTGGCAGCTGGCGATCTCGGTGCCGGGCGCCATGCGCGCGGCCGTCGCGATCCGGCGCACGAGCTGCGGCGTGACACCGCGGAAGGCGCTGAGGAGGCTGCCGACGGTCGTGGCGTCCCACGCGGTGTACGCGCCGCTGGAGCGCAGGCCCTCGGCCAGCGCGGACAGGCCGCTTGCGCGGTCGAGCAGCCGGGCGGCCAGCAGGACGGCGCCGGCGTCGAGCGTCGCGCCGCGGCGCAGGAGATGCTCGGCGCTCACGCGCACGTCCTCGTAGTTGATCGCGATCGGGTCCTCCTCGGGTAGCGCGGCGAGCAGCGTTTCGATTTGCTCGGCAAGCTGCGTGATCTCCATTCCGTCGCGATGGAGTCTCGCGACCTGCGCGCCGTTGAGGGTGGATGTGAACGCGGTGCGCATGTCGGGGTCGAAGCGGTGGAGGATGCGGAGCGCGCGGTCCTGGTGGCGCTCCAGCGTGCGCAGCAACTCGGCGAGCCGGAGGATGCTCCAGCCGTGGTCAACAGACGCCACGACCG
>Ga0134125_10005132_pt1 | contig 14899 bp, 9 predicted proteins | sample KB31751_FD_96464 | JGI IMG/M metagenome (GOLD analysis project Ga0134125, IMG submission 96464) | Terrestrial soil microbial communities with excess Nitrogen fertilizer from Kellogg Biological Station, Michigan, USA - KB3-175-1 | ecosystem: Environmental > Terrestrial > Soil > Unclassified ... | reverse complement strand
CTGGACCGGCGACCGCGTCACCTGCCGCGACTGGTTCCAGCTCTGCCTCAAGGAAGGCCTCACGGTCTATCGCGACCAGGAGTTCACCTCCGATGAGCGATCGCGCCCGGTCAAGCGCATCGACGACGTCCGGCTGCTGCGGGCAACGCAGTTCGTCGAGGACAGCGGCCCCCTTGCCCACGCGCCGCGGCCGGATAGCTACAAGGAGATCAATAACTTCTATACGACCACGGTCTACGAAAAGGGCGCAGAGGTCGTGCGCATGCTGGCAACGCTTCTCGGCCAGGCGGGCTTCCGGCGCGGCATGGACCTTTATTTCGAACGGCACGACGGCGAAGCGACCACCATCGAGGCGTTCATCAAGAGCTTCGAGGACGCCAATGGCGTCGACCTGCAGCAGTTCCAGACCTGGTACCTGCAGGCCGGCACACCGGAAGTGACGGTCGCCGACAGCTATGATGCCGCGACGCAGACCTACAGGCTGACGCTCAGCCAGAATACCGCTCCAACGCCGGGTCAGCCGGAAAAGCAGCCGCTTGTGGTGCCGGTGAAATTCGGACTCATCGGGCCCAACGGCTCGCCCATGGGCTGGAGCAGTGCCAGCGGCGAGGTCCGCGACGACCTGCTGGTCCTGAGCGGTCCGAGCGCGACCTTCGAATTCACGGGAGTGCCCAACAAACCGGTGCCGTCCCTGTTCCGGGAATTCTCCGCGCCGGTAAAGGTGGTCAACAGGCTGACGCAGGCCGATCGACTGTTCCTTGCACGGCACGACAGCGACCCGTTCAACCGCTGGCAGTCGTTGCAGGACGTGGCGCTGGCGCTCATGCTCGGCGCCATAGGCGGCACGCCGTGGGCCGACAGCGACGTCGCCGCGCTGGCGGAGGCGCTGAACGATACCATCGCCTCCAAGTCGCTGGATCCTTCGTTCAAGGCACTGGCATTGTCGCTGCCCAGCGAGTCGGTCGTTGCGCGGGCAATCGGCAGCAACGTCGATCCGGATCGGATCCGCGCCGTACGCCTCGACCTGCTCGAATCGCTGGCGCGGCGGCAGGCCGGAGTGCTGATGGAAACCTATCGCGCCAACATTCCGCAGGGGCCCTACTCGACCGACATCGCCCAATCCGGCATGCGCTCGCTCAAGAATGCCTGCCTGTCGTGGTTGGTTCTCGCGGGCAGCGATGGCGCCGAGTTGGCGCGCCGGCAGTACGAATCGGCGGCCAACATGACCGATCGCTACGCGGCACTGGCTGCCAGCGTGGCCGCATGGACGCCACAGGCCGAGGCGCTGCTGGGCAATTTCCGCACGATGTTCACCGCCGATCCATTGGTGTTCGACAAGTGGCTCGTCCTCAACGCCGTGGCGCCCGAGCCCAATGTGGTGCAACGCGTGGCGGCGATCCTCGCCGATCCGGGCTTCCCCAGGAACAATCCCAACCGCCTGCGAGCATTGGTCGGCAGCTTCGCCCTTTCCAATCCCTCCAAGTTCGCCAAGACCGATGGATCGGGATTCCGGTTCGTCACCGAATTCGTGGCCGATGTCGACAAGCGCAATCCGTCTGTCGCGGCGCGCATCCTCACCGCGTTTCGCATCTGGCGCAGTTACGAGCCGGTGCGGCGGGGAGCGGCCGAGGCCGCGCTCACGGCGTTGCGCGATGCCGGCGGGCTCAGCCGGAATACCGCGGACATTCTCGAACGAACGCTTGCGGGTTAACGAAGCACTAACGTAGAAGAATTTTTCTTCGACCTCTAAGTGACTCTTCCGACTCGTGAATTCCGGCCATGTGACAGAGCCTGCCGTTTCCCCCTATGGACAGGGGCAAGCGACTGATTCAGATTGCAAATCAGGGCGTGGCGTACACCTGTTTTCGCAATCTTTTCTGGGGCAATGCATGCAGTCGGCGGAGGCATCCGGCGTCAGGGCAAAGGGAGTGGATTCGCGCTCCAGCCGCGACCCCGGTTTCCGACGCATTTCCTTCGGCGCGCCATCCCTTCTCACCTGCGCCATTGTGGCGGTCGCGCTGGTCGCGGCAATCCTCTACGTCGTGACCGACGCCGCGCGGACGTTGGACGACGTGCACCAGCGCAATGCACTCATCGTGCAGGTCAACGCCACGCAGCCGCGGCTGCTGCGCCAGTTCACCATGCCGGCCACAGCCCGTCGGCTTTCGCCGATCGATGAGGCCGAGGCGACGCAAGGCATCGTCAGCCGGGGCGCACTGGCGTTCGCATTGGCGTTCCTCGTGATCGGCCTCGGCTATCGCCGGCGTTTGCCCAAAGCGTCAGGCACCGACGTGGCTCTGGGCGACCTGCTGGGGACCATCCCTTACGGCGTTGCATGCTGGAGCGAGGACGGCCGGCTGATGGTCTGCAATGAGCAATACCGCTCCCGGCTCAACGCCGATCCGGTCGACTCGCGGCCCGGCGCGCTCTACTCGGCTTCGATCCGCCGGCTGGTCCAGGGCGGCTATATGGAATTGATCAGCGACGACGCGCAGAGCCGAATGATTGAGCTCCATCGCGAAGACGGCTCGCGCCTGATCATCGACGAGCGGCCCCTCGACAGCGGTGGTTTCGTGACGCTGGTCACCGACGTGACCGAGAACCGCCGCACCGACGACCTCCTCGTCTCAATCCGCGAAGAGCAGCGTGTCCTCGCCCGCCGCTACCACGAGGAAAAACTCCGGGCCGAAGCGGCCAGCCGCTCCAAGACCTCGTTCCTGGCGCATCTGAGCCACGAAATCCGCACTCCGCTCAACCACATCATCGGCTTTGCCGAGTTGATGCGGCACGAGACTTATGGCCCCCTCGGCGACGACCGCTATTCCGAGTACGTGGAATCGATCCGCACGTCGGGTCAACGGCTCCTCAGCTTCTTCGCCTCCATCCTCGACTATGCGGAACTGGAAGGTGGCCGGCGGTCGCTGCAGGAAGAAGAGCTCGGCGCCGACGAACTGCTGGCGGCGACGACGCGCCGCTTTTCGGCGCTGGCGCAGCGCAAGGGCATCGCCCTGTCGCTCGGCACGGCCTGCGGCGCCTCCATCATCGGCGATCGCTTCTCGCTCGAGCGCGTGCTCGGCAATGTCCTCGACAACGCCATCCGCTACACGCCGGCCGGTGGCCGCGTGCGCATCGCGGCCTACGCGGCGGCTGACGGCGTAGTGATCGAGGTCACCGACACCGGCATCGGAATGAGCCCCGAAAGGCTCTCGTCACTGTCGCAGCCGTTCGCCTATGGCGATGCGGCCCTGACGCGTGATCGCGAGGGCGCCGGTCTCGGTCTCGCCATCGCGCGGACCATCGTCGAGCTCAGCGGCGGACGACTCGCCATCGATAGCCGGCTCGGGCTGGGCACCACCGTGGCGATCTCGCTGCCGCTCCACCGCGATGCTGGAACGATCGACGTCGCCGCCTAGATGTTTCGCGCTGCCGCGTACCAGCGCGCGGCTGCATCGCGGACCTCACCGCGCATTTCGTCGATGTCCTCGGTCAATCGCGCGAAGCTTGGCGTATTGGTGAGCTGGGCGAGCAGGTCGCGGAACGCGTCGGTCCAGCCCTCCGCACGGAAGGGGTCGGCCAGTGCGGCGCTCATCACCTGCAGCACGGTGGAATAGCTCGAGTGGATCTCGGCGAGCCTTGCCCCCTCCGGCACCAGCCCGATCTCGCCGAGCCGCGCCAGCACGACGGCTGTCGGCGCCTGCATCCGGTTGATCGCAGCACGGGCGAGCAGCTGTGCTGATTGCGCGATGAATTCGAGGTCCACCAGCCCACCATCGACAAGCTTCAGATCGAAGGGATGCCGCGGTGGCCGCTCCTTGGCCATCAGCGCCCGCATCGACAGCACGTCATCGACGATCTTGGCGACATCCGGCTTCCGGTCCAGCACCTCGGCGATGGCAACGTTGATATCGGCGCCGAGATCGTCGTCGGCCTCGATGGGGCGAGCGCGGGTCAGCGCGAGATGCTCCCACGTCCAGGCGCTTTCCAGTTGGTAGCGGCGGAAGGCACCCAGGCTGCTGGCGAGCGGACCGGCGCTGCCGGAGGGACGCAGCCGCATGTCGGCTTGATAGAGAACACCCTCCGATGTCGGGGCGGTCACGGCGGCAACCAGACGCTGCGTCAGGCGTGCGAAATACTGCGTCACCGCCAGGGGCCTTTGTCCGTCGGATTCCTCCGCCGTTCCGGCGACGTCGTACATCAAGATGAAGTCCAGGTCCGACGACACCGTCATTTCGCGGCTCGCCATCTTGCCGAACGCCAGGAGCCCGATACGCGCGCCCGGCACTCGCCCGTAGCGCGGCTCGAACTCGCGACGCACCGCCTCGAACAACCGGTGCAACAGCGTCTCGGCCAGCGCGGTGAACTGCTCGCCGGCCTGCCGGGCGCTCACGGTGCCGGAGAGCAGTCCGGCCGCGATCAGGAATTTCTGCTCCTGCCCAATGATGCGCGCGCGGTCGATTACATCCTGATAGTCGCGGGCGTCCGACAGGAATGCGTCGACCTTGCCCACCAGCGCCGAGCGGCGGCTGACCTCATCGGCGAAGGCCGGATCGATCAGCGCATCCATCACATGTGCACGGTGGATCACTGCCTCGGCCATGCGCGGGGCGGAGGCCATGAACTGCACCAGCAACTCGCGCAGATCGGCATGACTGCGCAACAGGGCGAAGAGCTGCACGCCCGAGGGAAGCCGCCCGAGGAAATTGTCGAAACGCTGGAACGCGAGATCGGCGTTGCCAGTGTTGGCGATGGTGGTCAGCAAAGCGGGCAGCAGTTCGGTCAGGTGCGCTCGGGCCGCCGCCGCCCGCGTTGCGCCGTACCCGCCGTAGTGCCACTTGCGGATCGTGGCGGAGACCATCGCGGGATCGTGGAATCCCATTTTGCTCAGGGTTTCGAGCGTTGCCGGGTCGTCGTCGCTGCCGGTAAAGACGAGGTTGCCGCCGGCCACCCCAAGACTCTCCTTCTCGCGGAACAGCTCGGCGTAATAGGTCTGCACGCAGCTGAGGGCCACGCGGTAGTCCGTCTCGAAGGCGGCACGCGAGGGATAGTCCATCAAATGCGCGATGACCTCGACACCTTCTTCCGTCTCCGGCATCACGTGCGTCTGCTCATCGCGCAGCATCTGCAGCCGGTTCTCGACCGCGCGCAGGAACCAATAGGTGCGCGTCAGGTCGTCCGCCGTCGTCTGGGCGATCCATCCGGCGCGCGCGAGACTGGCCAGGGCGTCTACCGTCGGCCGCACGCGCAACGAGCGGTCGCGGCCACCGGCGATGAGTTGCTGCGTCTGGGCGAAGAATTCGATTTCTCGGATACCGCCGCGGCCGAGCTTGACGTTGTGGCCCTCGACCCGAGCGTCGCCGACGTTCTTGGAAATGTTGATCTGCCGCTTCATCGCCTGGATGTCGGCAATGGTCGCGAAGTCGAGATGCTTGCGCCACACGTAAGGCGCGAGCTCGGTGACGAACGCCTCGCCAACGACGACGTCGCCGGCACAAGGCCGCGCCTTGATCCAGGCAGCGCGCTCCCAGTTCTGGCCGCGGCTTTCGTAGTAGGCTAGCGCGGCATCGGTCGAGAGCGCCACCGGCGTCGAACCGGGGTCGGGCCGCAACCGCAGATCGGTGCGAAACACATAGTCGTTGCCGACGCGGTCCTGCAGCAGCGCCGCGAGCCGCTGGACGATGCGCGAATAGACCTTCGTGCTTTCGTCCGCATCGGTCACCACGCCGGCGTCGCGGTCAAAGAACGCGACGATGTCGATATCGGATGAATAGTTGAGTTCGCGGCCGCCATGTTTGCCCAGGGCGAACAGCGCCAGCCCGGACTCCCCCGGCGGCACCCCGGGCTTGAGCGTACCCCGGTCGCTCGCAAGCCGGAGGAGCACGTTCAAGCCGGCATCGAGTGCCGCATCGGCGAAATCCGACAGCGCCGCCGTCGACTGCGCCGTGGTCCAGCGACCGGAGGTTTCGGCTGCCGCCGCCAGCAGCGCCACCCGGCCCTTCGCGGCTCGCAGGACATCGCCGATCGCCGCCTCGTCAGCTGCCGTTACCCCGGCCGCCGCCGTACCCGCGAGCTCGGCTCGCAATGCAGCGTCCGATTCACGCAACGCCCCGTCCAGCCAATCCGGGAAGCGGGCATTGAGGCCATTGAGGTAGGGCGAAGCGGTGAAGAGATCGGAGAGCGAAACAGGCATTACCGGACGCTAGCGGCGGCGCTCCGGCGGAGCAAGCATCGCTCATCCGGCTGGGGAACGAGAATTTGACGACTGGTTTTCCGGCCGCACCGCGCTATCCTTTGGTCAGCCTCGCTCCGACGGACCAAACGACCATGCGTCTCGCCTTCTCCGCCGCCTTCCTCGCCGCGCTTGCTTTCGCCGTTCCAGCCCACGCGGCGGGGTTAAGCGGCATCGGCGCCGATCTCTTCGGGAACTATTTCCATTTCCCGAACAAGTCGAACATCGCCAAGCCGCCGGTGCGCGGAATAAGTGCGGGCCCGTTGCACATGCAGTTGCAGCACACCAAGCTCGAGCAGATCAGGAAGCTGTTCGGCGGCACCATCCGCACCCAGGGCAGCGAAAAGACCCTCGCGAACTGGCTCTGCTATCATACCGACGGCAGTGGCAAGGCGCCGGCGGCCAATACGTGGTTCATCTCCAATATCCTGGGCGGCGGCGAATTCGTGATGATCGTTGCCGAGCAGGCGGCCAGCCCGGGCCAGATCCCCGGCGATTGCGATCCGGCGCCCAAGACCTTCCAGCTTCCTAATCTGGGTATCCCCGGGCTCGGTGCGTCGAGCGCCGACCTGCAGGCAGCTTTCGGCATGGCCTCGATGGGCGGCGCCATTGCCTATCGGGCCGATGCCCCCGGCGCGGACGCGCTCGGCACCGCGAACAACGCCCAGTATATCGGCTACCTGATGTCGGGCGGCCGGGTCGCGGCCTTCGGCGCGGGCGAAACGTCGGTCCCGGTGGCCCCCAAGAGCGACTGAGTTCAGGCCGCGGTGACGGGCAAGTCGATCACAGCGCGCACGCCTGGATCGTTGTCCTCGATGCGGAACTCGCCGTGGTGGAGCTTTGCCACCGCGGCCACGAGCGACAAGCCCAGGCCAGAGCCTTGCTCGGTGCGGCTTTTCTCCAACCGGACGAAGCGCTCGACGACGCGGGCACGATCTTCCGGCGGAATGCCGGGCCCGTTGTCGCCGACAGTGATGCGCACCCTGCCAGCCTCGGTGCGAACGCTGACACTGATATGGCCGAACTTGCCCTCCGACGGCTCGTAGTATTTGAGCGCGTTCTCGATCAGGTTGACCACCGCCTGCCCGATCAGCTCGCGGTTGCCGCGCAGGTGCACGCCGGGCGCAATGTCGGTCTCGAGTGTCATCCCGGCCTCTTCGGCCGCCGGCTCGTAGAGCTCGGCGACGTCGGCCGCCACCGCGCTGACATCGACATCGGCCAAAGCCCCGCTCGGCGCGCCGGCCTCGGCGCGCGCGATCATCAGCAGCGCATTGAAGGTACGGATCAGAGCGTCGCTCTCGCTGAGGGTCGTTTCGAGCGCTTCGCGCTGCGCCGTTTCGCCCGCCCCGTCGCGCAGTGCAGCTTCGGCTCGCGTGCGCAGCCGGGTCAGCGGCGTCTTCAGATCGTGCGCGACGTTGTCGGTAACCTCCTTGAGGCCAACCATTAGCGCTTCGATGCGGTCGAGCATCGCATTGAGGTTGGTGGCGAGGCCGTCGAACTCGTCATTGCGCTTGGTCACCGGCACGCGTTCGCTCAGGTTGCCGGACATGATCTTGGCCGATGTCGCGTTGATCGTATCGATGCGTTTGAGCACACGGCGTGCGGTCACGACACCGGCGAGGATCGAGAAGGCGAGGATGCCGAGCACGGCGAGCAGGAAGCCCTGCAGCACGATCACGGTGAAGCCCCGGCGCTCGACCACGTCGCGGCCGACGATCAACCGCATGTTGTCGACGACCTGGGATTTCACCACGGCAAAGCCCTTTGTACTGTCCCCCGCATAGGCGGGATCGCGGTCGTAGTTGAAGCTGAAGGTACCGTCGTTCTGCAGCACGTTGGCGGGAAAACCGCTGACATTGCCCGCGATCTGCAGCCCGGAATTGTCGCCGAGATAATAGATGCCCGGCCCCGGCTGGCTCGACAGCCGCGCCACCGCGAAGACGATGCCGCGCACGCCCTCACGCTGGTCGATGCGCTTGAGCAGATCGACCTCGCGATCGATCTGCGCCGTCTGCTGCTGCTGGATCTGGATGCTCGACTGGTAGGCGATGAACGCCAGCAGCAGGATCGAGAACAGCACGAACAGCGCGATGAACACCGCCGTCAGGCGGACGGTGGTGGTTCGCCAGAGCTGGGCGAACCTATTCACGGATCATGTATCCGGCGCCGCGTATGGTGTGGAGGAGCGGGTTGGCGTGGCCCTTGTCGATCTTGCCGCGCAGCCGGGACATGTGGACGTCGATCACGTTGGTCTGCGGATCGAAGTGGTAGTCCCAGACATTTTCGAGCAGCATGGTGCGGGTCACCACCTTGCCGGCATTCTTCATCAGATATTCGAGCAGGCGGAACTCGCGCGGCTGCAGCAAAATACTCTCGCCGCTGCGCTCGACCTTGCGCGACAACCGGTCGAGGCTCAAATCGCCGACCTCGTAGCTGGTCGCGGCTTCCGATGGACTCGAGCGCCGCGCCAGCACCTCGATGCGGGCGAGCAGCTCGGTGAAGGCATAGGGCTTGACGAGATAGTCGTCGCCACCGGCCCGCAGGCCGGTGACGCGGTCGTCGACTTCGCCGAGCGCCGAAAGAATGAGAACGGGAGTCTTGTTGCCCTCGCCGCGAAGCGACTCGATGATGGAGAGACCGTCGCGCCTGGGCAGCATGCGGTCGACGATCAGCACGTCGTAGTCCATGCTGGAGGCCATGGCGTAGCCGGTTTCACCGTCGGTGGCGTGATGCGTCACATGTCCGGCTTCATCCAGCGCCTGGATCAGGTAGCTGGCCGCCTCGCGATCGTCCTCGATCAAAAGGATCTTCATGACGCTGATCCCAATATCCGGTTTGCGGCGTGCAATAAAGCGCGGCCCCGGAGCCTTGCGGCACCGGGACCGTCGTCGGGGGGAGACTTAGCCCTTGCTCTCGGTCAGCGGCAGACCGATGAAGCGGACGTTGCCGTCGCGCTCGGCCTTGATCAGCGCCGTGCCGCGGCCGGAGTTCTTGACCGCCTGGATGGCGTCTTCGAAGTCCTTGCCGGTCGTGACCTTCTTGTTGTCGACCTCGAGGATCGTGTCACCGACCTGGAAGCCCTTGTCGGCTGCCACCGAGTTCTGGTCGACGTCCTGGATCAACAGGCCATCGCCATTGCCGTTCGGCACCAGCGTCAAACCCACGCTCGACTGCGTCGGCGCTTGGTCATTCTGCTGCGGGGCAGTCGGCTTGGTGTTGTCGGCGGTCTTGTCCGAGTAGGTGCCGAGCGTAGCGGTCAGGGTCGTTTCCTTGCCGTCGCGCCACACAGTGAGCTGCACCGACTGGTTGGGCTGATCGCCGGCGATGGTCCGCGACAGCGCCAGCGCGTTGTCGATCTCGGTGCCGTCGACCTTGGTGACGATATCGCCCGACTTGAGGCCTGCCTTGGCGCCCGGACCGTCGGCGGTGACGTCGGTCACCAGTGCACCCTTGGCATCCTTCAGGCCGACGCTGTCGGCGATGTCGTGGGTCACGTCCTGGATCTTCACGTCGAGGAAACCACGCGTCACTGTTCCCGTCTTGATCAGCGAGCTGGTGATCTGCTGCACCGTCTTGGCCGGGATGTCGAACGCGATGCCGACGTTGCCGCCATTGGGCGAAAAGATCTCGGTATTGACGCCGATCACTTCGCCCTTGGTGTTGAACGTCGGGCCACCGGAGTTGCCCATGTTCACCGCGGCATCGATCTGCAGGAAGTCGCCGTAGTTCGAGCCGGCCACGTCGCGGCCGCGCGCCGAAACGATACCGGCCGTCACGGTGCCGCCGAGGCCGAAGGGATTGCCGACCGCGATGACCCAGTCGCCGACACGAGCCTCGTCGGTCGCAAACTTCACGAACGGCAGGTCGTTCTCGCCGTCCACTTTCACCACAGCGAGGTCGGTCCGCTCATCGGTGCCGATGACCTTGGCCGGCTTCTGGTCGCCATTGTCGAAGGTCACGGTGACCTTGTTGGCATTGGCGACGACGTGGTTGTTGGTGACGATGTAGCCGTCGGCGGAGATGATGAAGCCCGAGCCGGCTGCGGCGAACCGACGGCCCTGCGGAGCCTGCTGGCCCTTGCCGTGGTTCTGGCCAGGACCATAGCCGAACTGCTGGAAGAACTTCTTCAGCGGATTGTCGTCGGGCAGGTCGGGGATCTGGCCGTTGAAATCGTTGCCCTGATCCATCGACGGATCGGGGGCCTCGCGGCCCTCGACGGTGATCGAGACCACGGCAGGCTTCACGGCGTCGACGAGGTCGGCGAAGCCGGGGGCATTGGTCACCGCAGGCGCGGTGATCTGGGCAGCGGGGAGGACCTGGGCCGCCGCCATCGGGCTCGATGCGGCGAGGAAGGCCGTACCGCCGCCGAGCCCGACAAGGATAGCGAGCGCCGAAGCGCCAATCCACTTGCGGGTACGGTGCAGGAACGGGGAGCGCATTATTTGTTCTCCTTCAAATAGCTCTCGCGGGTGCGATGAGACCTATATGGGCAGTACGCGCTTTCCGCGAAGTTGCTCCATCATTAACTCTTTGTAACGCCGACAGGACTTGGCCGGCCTGAGATTTCAGGCCTGGTCGCCGCGCAATTCCGCGAGCGCACGCTGTTCTTCCGGGCTGAGTTCGCCCGCCGGCGCCGCGAGCGCGCGCCGCCGCCGCCGGCTCGCCACAATCAGCACCACCCCGCCGATGATCAGGGTGCCCGGTGCGGCAATCCACAGGATCAGCGTGTGCCAGGCAAAGACCGGCTTCAGCAGCACGAACTCGCCGTAGCGCGCAACGAGGTACTGCCGCACCTGATCGTCGGTGTCGCCCGCCTTCAGTCGCTCGCGCACCAGCACGCGGATTTCGTGCGCAAGGTCGGCGTCGGAATCGTCGATCGACTCGTTCTGGCAGACGAGGCAGCGAAGGCCTTCCGAGATCGTCCGGGCCCGCGCCTCGAGGGCCGGGTCGGACAGCATCTCGTCCGGATTGACGGCGAAGGCCGGCAAGGCCAGCCACAGCATCGTCAGCAGGATGAGGATGGCCCTCATTCGGCCGGCGCCGGCTTGACCGCGGCGCGCTTGGGCACGCCGACCCGCAGCCGCCGGTCGGTCAGCGACAGGAAACCGGCGAAAGCCATGACGATCGCACCCAGCCAGATCAGCGTGACGTACGGCTTGTACCAGGCACGCACGACCTGGCTGCCGTCGGCGCTCTTTTCTCCCAACTGGAGATAGAGCTGGCCGAAACCATAGGTCTCGATTGCGGCCTCGGTCGTGGGCGTTCCGCTCGCGGTGTAGACCCGGCGTTCCGGTGTCATTCGCCGGTCGGCCTCGCCCGGCTTGCTGATGGTGAAATTGCCCATCTCTGCCGAATAGTTCTCGGCACTGGTATCGGTGATGCCGGAAAAATGCAGGGTGTAGTCACCGATGGTTTTGGTCGTTCCCGGCTCCATCGTGGTGATCAGCTCGAGCGACCACGCCGACGCGGCAACGATGCCGATGACGCTGATCCCCAGCCCGAAATGCGCGATGGCGGTCGAGAACGCCGAGCGCGGCAGGCCGGTCAGCCGCCGCAGGCTCTGGCTCGGCGCCATGCGGAAGAAGCCGGCCCGGTCCACCAGTTCGGCGACCGCGCCGAAGGCGACCCAGAAGCCGAGCAGGAGACCGAGCGGCGCCAGCGAGATCGAGGCGCCGCTCAGGGCAAAGATCAGGATGGTGACGAAGATGGTCGCACCTGCCGCGCCGGCGAGCCGCTGCGTCACCGCGACGAGGTCGCCCCGCTTCCAGGCGAGGAACGGGCCGAACGGCAAGACAATCAGGAGCGGTGCCATCACCGACCCGAAGGTCAGCGAGAAGAACGGCGCTCCAACCGAGATGGTCTTGCCGGTGAGCGCTTCGAGCAGCAGCGGATAGAGCGTGCCGACCAGCACAGCCGCCGCCGCCGTTGCGAGGAACAGGTTGTTGAGGATCAGCGCCCCTTCCCGGCTGATCGGCGCAAAAAGCCCGCCGACGCGCAGCGCCGAGGCGCGGAATGCAAAGAGCGTGAACGCACCGCCGATGAACACCGCGAGCAGCGCCAGGATCACCAGCCCACGCGTTGGATCGACGGCAAAGCTATGGACCGAGGTCAGCACGCCCGAGCGCACCATGAAGGTGCCGAGCAGGCTCAGCGAGAAGGTGATGATACTGAGGAAAATCGTCCAGATCTTGAGCGCGTTGCGCTTTTCCATCACCAGCGCCGAATGGAGGAGCGCGGTGCCAGCCAGCCACGGCATGAAGCTCGCATTCTCGACCGGATCCCAGAACCACCAGCCACCCCAACCAAGCTCGTAGTAAGCCCAGTACGAGCCCATGGCGATACCGAGAGTGAGGAAGCACCAGCTCAGCAGTGCCCATGGCCGCACCCAGCGCGCCCAGGCTGCGTCGATGCGGCCCGAAATCAGCGCCGCCACCGCAAAGCTGAAGCAGATCGAGAAACCGACGTAGCCGGTATACAGCAGCGGCGGATGGATCGCGAGGCCGATATCCTGCAGGATCGGATTGAGCCCCTGCCCCTCGAGCGGTGCTGGATCGAGCCGCAAGAACGGGTTGGAGGTGAAGATGGTGAAGCCGCCGAACGCCGCGACCAAGGTGCTCTGTACGCTCAACACCAGCGTCATCAGCTCGCGCGGCAGGTTGCGGCCGAACAGCGCCACTGCGGCGCCCATGCCGACGAGGATCATCACCCACAGGACCATCGAGCCTTCGTGATTGCCCCACACGCTCGTGATCTTGAACAGCAGCGGCTGGAGCGAATGCGAGTTGTCGTAAGCGAGCTTCAGCGAAAAGTCGGAGGTGACGAACGCCTGGATCAGCGCGGCGAACGCTGCAGCCACCAGCAGCAACTGCAGCACCGCGCCCTGGCGCAGCATCAGCGTCACGCGCTCGCTGGTCCGCCACGCGACGAAGCCGGCGACCGCGGACACCGCGGCAATGGCGGTGGCGAGGATCAGCGCGAAATGTCCGAGCTCGATGCCCATCAGCTGCCCGCCTCGTCCGGCCGCCACTCGCCCTTGGCTTTCAGTTCGTCGACCAGCGCCCTGGGCATATACTTCTCGTCGTGCTTGGCGAGCACGTTGGTGGCGGCGAAGCTACCGTCGGTCGCCACGGCGCCCTCGATCACCACACCCTGCCCCTCGCGGAACAGGTCGGGCAGGATGCCGGTATAGCGGGCCACCATGTCGGTCGTCCCGTCGGTCACCACGAACTCGTTCTGGTCGCCGGTCTTCTTCCACGTGCCGGCCTTCACCAGGCCGCCGAGCCGGACAGGCGTTCCGGCCGCCACTTGCTTCTCGTGGATTTCGGTGGGCGAATAGAAGAACACGATCTGGTCGCGCAACGCGAACAGGATCAGTCCCAGCGCCAGCGCCAGCACCACCCCGAGCCCGGCGATCACACTGATGCGTCGCTGCTTGCGCGTCACTTCTGTACCAGCCCGTTGTCGGCCGCCAGCACGTCGAGTTCGGTACGGACCTTGGGATCGGGATACGCCCTTCGCGCCGCGTCGAACGCGGCCTGCGCGTCGGCCATGCGGCCCTGGACCATGCGCGAGCGCACCAGCTGCGTCCACTCCGCGATGGAGCCGCCCTGCGCCTTGAGTCGCGCATCGAGCCCATCGACCATGGCGTCGATCTGCGATTGATCCGGCATTGCGGGCGCTTCGGCTGGGGGCGGCGCGATCGAGGGGGCGGTCGCCGGTCCGCTGGTCGAAGCGGCCGACGCCGACGGCGGATTGAGCTCGGCCTCGGCGTAGGCAAGTCCATTGCGCGCCGTCACTGCCCACGGCTCGTCACCCTTGCCCAGCTTCAGAAGCGCGTTCCAGTCGCGGACTGCGTCCTGGTAGTCACCGGTGCGGGTCTCCTCGCCGGCAATATAATAGCGCGACCGCACGTGCCTGGGGTCGAGGGCCGCCGCCTGCCTGAACAGCGAGATGGGTTCGCCCGCCACACTGCCGCCGTTCTGCATCATCAGCGCTTCGCCCAGGTCGGTGAGGCTGTCGGCGGTCGGCGTTGTGAGGGTGTTGACCTTGCGTAGCGCCGCCACGGCATCGGCGTAGCGGCCCATCTGCATGTAGGCCGGCGCAATTACGGTCCAGCCGCGCAGGTCGTTCGGGTCCTTGGCCAGGCGGGCTTCGATCGCCTTGATGGCGGTCGGCAGGTCCATGCCCGCTCCGGTCTCGGCAGCGCGGTCGGCGAGCGGCTCCGCCGGCAGGTTCGGGCTGCCCAGGAACTTGTACGTGCCGAGCGCCAGCACGGCGACCAATGCGATCGGCACCCAGACGAACAGCCGGCTGCCCGACAGCCGCCCTGCGCCTGCCGTCTCGCCCTTGAGCTTGATCAACTCGCGCGCCAGTTCGCCGCGCGCTGCCTCCGCTTCGGGCGCTCCCATGCGGCCGCCGGCCACGTCCGCGTCGATCGCGGCGAGCTGTGCACGGAAATGTGCCGTCGTTGCATCCGCCACCGAGGGACCCGCGTTGACCGTCCGTCCCGCGCCCGCGTAGTAAAGCGTGGCGCAGGCGATCGCAGTGAGGACTAGGGCAAGCAACCAGATGGTCATGGCCTTGAGGGTTTCAGATGCGGTTCCGGCCGGGGCATCTATAGAGAAATTCAGGCGAAATATGCAGCGGCGGCGCCCCCATTGGCAGGCGCCGATT
>Ga0134125_10005131_pt1 | contig 14900 bp, 17 predicted proteins | sample KB31751_FD_96464 | JGI IMG/M metagenome (GOLD analysis project Ga0134125, IMG submission 96464) | Terrestrial soil microbial communities with excess Nitrogen fertilizer from Kellogg Biological Station, Michigan, USA - KB3-175-1 | ecosystem: Environmental > Terrestrial > Soil > Unclassified ... | reverse complement strand
TACGAGTGGATAGCGCGCGTGCAGGAACCGCGACTGGCTGCGGACGCAACGATGGCGGAACGGCAAGCGTTCGAGCGCGCCGCAAGGCTGAGCCGCTTCTTCGGCGGCCTACCACAGGCGGGTGTGCCACGCGCGAGCGTGCCGATAGGTTATTGGACCGGAGAGGCGCCCCATGGGAGCCCGCGGGCGGAGTTGATGAATGCCGTAGCGGCTGTGAGGCGACGCGGATGTTGAGGGCTTCGGAAGCCGACTTCGACGTGGCCCGAATTCGGGCGCAGGAGTTCAGTCGACTCGAAGCGACGCATTGCGCCTATCTCGACTACGCCGGTGCCGCGCTCTATCCAGAATCCCTCGTGCGGCGGGATGCGGCTCGGCTGACCACGACGGTTTTGGGCAATCCCCATTCCGAAAGCGGTCCGTCTCTCGCAAGCTCACAGGCGTTGGCAACGGCGCGCGAGTTGACGCTGCGACTACTCGACGCCGATGCGGGTGACTACGAAGTGGTGTTCACAGCGAACGCAAGCGGCGCCACGCGTGTGATTGCCGAGGCGTTTCCGTTTGCCGAAGGGTCACACCTCGTTCTGACAGCAGACAATCACAATTCCGTAAATGGGTTGCGTGTCGCGGCGTGTCGGCAGGGCGCCGCAGTGGAATACGTGGGACTGGACGGAGCGCTCCGCGGAGCCGATCCGCGTCCCCACCTCCGAGGCGCGACCGCGCCATCACTATTCGCATTTCCCGCCCAGTCGAATTTCTCCGGCGTGCGACATCCACTGGAGTGGGTTCGTGAGGCGCAGCAGCGAGGCTACCTCGTGCTGATTGATGCCGCCGCCTATGTGCCAACCGCCCTTCTCTCGTTGTCAAAGGTTCCAGCAGACTTCGTAGCGCTGTCCTATTACAAGATGTTCGGCTACCCAACGGGCATCGGTGCGCTCGTCGCCCGACGCTCCGCGTTGGCTCTCCTGCGCCGTGGCTACTTCGGCGGAGGCACCGTGCAATATGTATCGGTGCAAACAGGTTTGACGCGGCTGAAGCGCGGTGCCGAGGCGTTCAAGGACGGCACGCCCAGCTTTCTCGCCGTTCCGGCGGTCTGCGATGGGCTGCGCTGGTTGGCCGACATCGGTCCGTCGCGCGTTGCGCAACATACGACACATCTGACGCGCTGCCTCCTCGACGGACTGAGAGCGCTCGACGAGCGCGTTGTGGTGTATGGACCCGCCGATGCCGCCAACCGCGGCGGCACCGTGACGTTCAATCTTCGTCATGGCCGCGAGGTGCTTGCCTACGAGCTCGTTGAAGCTGCTGCCCGCGAAAAAGGAATCGCCATCCGCGGGGGTTGCTTCTGCAATCCCGGTGCAGCCGAGCACGCATTTCAAATTCCCGCTGAGGCGGCACGCGCGTGCTTAAGCGGTGAGTTCAGCGTGTCGCGATTCCGTGCCTGCCTCGGCAACCGGCCGATCGGCGCGATTCGAGCGTCGGTTGGCATTGCCACGACCGAGAGTGACGTTCACCGTCTGCTCGAGCTCGTTGACGAGCTGACCAGGGTTGCGACAGCCTCTGCCGCGCGTTGTTGACGACACTGTCGACGGCCTCGCTGGCCAACGTGACCGTGCTGACGAGCCAGGAACCTCATATCAGTTGCCATGGAATGCCGCCTCGAGTGTTGCGATGTCGAACTTCACTTGCCTCAGCATTTCCTTCGCCGCACGGCTGGCCCTCGTCTTGTCGGGGTCGGTGAGCATCCGGCCGAGCGCACTCGGATGGATCTGCCAGCGCAGTCCGTACCGGTCGATGATCCAGCCGCAGGCCTGCGGCTTGCCGCCGTTCTCGAGGATTGCATCCCAGTAGCGATCGATCTCCGCCTGCGAGTCGCAGCTGACGAGAAAGGAGACGGCGTCGTTGAAATCATGGTGCGGCCCGGCCGTGATGGCCATGAACGCCTGTCCGAACAGGCGAAACTCGACCACACTCACCGAGCCGGCGGGCCCACTCGGTGAATCGGCCGGCAGGGCCGTCACCCGATCGACGCTCGAGTCCGGAAAGATGCTGGCGTAGAACCGCGCAGCTTCTTCGGCCTGCTTCGAGTACCAAAGGTGGGGAACGATCTTTTGCGAACGTGCTGAGCTCATGGCGTACCTCCTGCCCTGAGGACGCACGAAGTGCTCCCATTCCGACATCAGTTCCGTGTGTTTGCCATGCCCCGATGAGGCTTCAGTCGAGCGCCGAGGCGCCGCCGGGACACCGCCGGCGGGACGTGCCGGTGGTGATATCGGCCATCAGTCGGAATCGTCCGCCGCAGCGGGTGCAACGGTCGCCAGATCGACGATCGTTGCGCACTCGATCTGCGCGAGTAATGCGCCCGGCGCAGCAAGCGACATTCCTCAGAAGCTGCACTCCTCGTATCGCTTGTTGATACGCGCGGTGTCGATCTTGCGTTGTGTGTCTGCCGGCATAGGATCGCGTTCAGCATGACCGCCGCCCTACCGCCATAAGAAGAACCGGCACAGTGGATCGCCTCGCGTACAAGATCGCGACGGAGCAGGCGGAGTTCGAGGCCATCCATCGACTCAACTACGAAACGTTCGTCGAAGAGATCCCTCAGCACACACCGAATCCGCAGCGGATGCTGATTGACCGTTTTCACGAACAGAACACGTACGTGATCTGCCTTGCCGAGGATCGCGTAGTGGGAATGGTCTGCGGCCGATGCACGCGCCCGTTTTCCCTCGACCAGAAGGTGGCAGATCTCGATCGCTACCTGCCACAACACAGCAAGGCCGTGGAAGTGCGGCTGCTTTCCATCGCGCGCCCGTACCGCAAGACAGCGGTGTTTGGCGGTGTCATCGCACTGCTGTGCAGGCACTTCACAGAAGAGGGCTGCGACCTGGCCGTCATCTCAGGAACGGTTCGGGAATTGAGGCTCTATCGACATCTCGGTTTCGAAACGTTTGGAGAGCTCGTCGGCTCCGAGACCGCTGCCTATCAGCCGATGTACTTGACCCTGCGCGCATCGAGCCGCCTCTCGCTATCCGGAAGCGGCTGCGCATCGCCGCCATGAAAGCCAACTTTCTGGCGGGCCCAGTGGCCATGACACGCGAAGTCAGTGCGGCATTTCAATCCCTCCCGCTCTCACACCGCGAGCCGGCCTTTCTCGACATGATGTCCCGGACGAGAGCCTTCCTGAGCTCTCTGGTGAATGCCTCGCACACGGCCTTGCTGCTCGGGAGCGGCACGCTCGCCAACGATGCGGTTGCCGCTCAGCTCAAATGCATCGATGGCCCGGGACTGATCCTCTCGAACGGTGAGTTCGGCGAACGGCTGATCGATCATGCGAAACGCTGGAAGCTTGCGTTTACGGCCGAAGAGCAGAATTGGGGTGAGCCATTCCAATGGCGTCGCGTGCGACGGTGCGCCGACGAGCGCCGCCCGACATGGATCTGGGCAGTGCTGTCAGAGACCTCCACCGGAGTGCTCAATCCGCTGGGCGAGCTCCTTGCATTGAGCGACAGCGTGGGCGCGGAATTGTGCCTTGATGCGGTCAGTGCGGTCGGTTTGATCCCGGTAGATCTGCAACGTGTTCGCTTCGCGACGGCGGTCAGCGGTAAGGGCCTGGCCGCACTGCCCGGCCTGGCTGCGGTATTCCATCGTGGACGCCTCGCCTCTTCGGAACACATACCGCGCTATCTGGACCTTGCAGCCTACGAGGCAACGAACGGCGTGCCGTTCACGCACTCATCGAACCTGCTCGCGGCACTCGACCGAGCGTTGAGCCAAACCTGCTGGCCCCGAAAATTCGAACGCGTGCGTCGGGAGTCCGTGACGCTCCGTGCTGCACTTCGAAACCATGGACTGCCGCCTCTTGCGGCGGAGAGTGATGCCACACCTGGCATCGTCACCGTGGCGCTGCCCAGTGAGGTCTGCGCGGCGGATGTTGCAATCGGCCTCGCCGAACAGGGATTTCAGATCGCTTATCAGAGCCGGTATCTGCGGCAACGAAACTGGCTCCAGATCTGTTTGATGGGCGAGTTCGACGATGCGGCCCTCGCACTGTTGCCCGGCACGCTGGCCAGGCACGTCGCCATCAGGACAGGACACTGGGGCGCCGCGCGGCATTCGCACTGAATGCCATTGCCACGGCGGCGCCTCGGCTGACGGTCACCGGCAGGAGACTACTGCAGGTTCTTTCTCTTCAGATCCTCGATCAGCATCCACTCGTCTGACTTCGTGTACATGGCACCGCGCAGAATGAACGAACCGAGCACGGCGTTGACCGGCAGGAGATCGGCGATCGGGTCTTCCTTCGAGCGGAAGAGCTCCATCCCCGCCGCGTTGCCCGCGTAGACGTCCGCTTTCGTGATGTGCCAGGGGGTGCCTACGAGCTGGAGCACTTCGGCACCGGCGGAGCCACTGGGTCCCGGCCCGATACCCGGGACGCGACGCAGTGCCATCGTCGGAATGACGTAGTCCTGAGGCTTGCCTGTCGGCGCGGGCAACGGGAGCAGCACATCATAGGGAGGTGTCAGTTCAATCGTTTTGTCCGCGGGGAGCGGAACCGAGAAGAGCTTCTTGCCGAGGGTGACGTTGGACGAGGCGAGATCGCTGAAGTTGGGATCCTCGGTCTTCTTCTGAATCGGGCCGCGGGACATGTGGCTCAGGAACAGATTGCCATAGTTGCCCATCGTGATCTGAGCCATCTTCTTCGGATAGCCACCCAGCTCGCGTCCAGCGAGCAGAGCTGCGTCGTTGTCCACGTAGATCGCGGGGATGTACCCGTACGCTTTGCCTTTGTGCCGAACCGCGATGGAGACGCTCACCTCCATGTACGGCCCAAGATCACACTCACGATATTTGGCGAATACGAGGTTCGCCACGGCCTGTCCGGGCAGCGCTGGCGTCTGGATGAGTTGCAGCTCCTTCGGGATCAGCGCGGCCGCCATCGCGGCATCGGTCGCAAAGGCGATGCACACGTAGTCCATGTCGCCGTACGCGGCAACTGCCGAGAGATAAGTCTGCCCCCAGCTCGGTGCGGTCTTCGTGGCGTACTCCGCCGGGGATAGCGTGCCCTTGAGGCCGGGTTCAATAGCAGGTGTGCTCATGTGTTCGTCCTCGTTGGCTGACTCGACAACACTCGTAAGGCGAAACGTCGGATCGTGGATGCGTGACGGCACGGGTCTCAATCAGACCCTATTTGTCCGCAGGCGGGACAGAGCGAAATGCTACGGCGAGGCCCTCGTCGGACCACGGACCCTACGCAGGTGCGCTATCCTCGTCGGCCATTCCCGCGGCGAAATGCTGAATGTCCGCCAACCGCCCGAGTGTCGGCTATCAGATCGCGTTGACGGCGCTACTCAGCGTCAATTTCGGTTTCGTGCTGTTCGACCGGAACGCATCGAGCTTCCTGATGCCGTTCATCCAGCCGGAGCTAGGGCTCTCGAACACGAAGGTCGGCCTGCTCGCGGCGGCACTGTCGCTCACGTGGTCCATCGCGGCGTTCGGCATCGGCGTCGTGAGCGATCGCACGGGCTCCCGGAAAGGGCTACTGGTTCTCTCGACGCTGGCGTTTTCGCTCTGTTCGTTCGGCTCGGGCCTCGCCTACTCGTTCACGATGCTGCTGGCGACGCGCCTCCTGATGGGCGTCGCGGAAGGCGGGATCATGCCGATCAGCCAGTCGCTGATCGCTTCCGATGTCGACGCGCGTCATCGCGGCCTCGCGATGGGCGTCGCTCAGGGGCTCGGCTCGAGTCTGATGGGATCGTTCGTCGCGCCGGTAATGCTCGTCGCGTTCGCCGAGGCCTTCGGCTGGCGCCATGCGTTTTTCCTGGCCGGTGCGCCGGGGTTCGTGATGGCGCTGCTGTTGGCGCTGGTGATTCGCGCGCCGAGCACTCCGGCCGTGAGAAGCGCGGAGAGCAAGCTGACAGCCGCATCGTTTCAGGCGGTGCTGGCCGATCGAAACGTCGTGCTGTGCGCAATCCTCTCGATTCTTCTCGTGTCGTATCTCGTCGTCTGCTGGACGTTCATGCCCCTCTATCTGACGCAGGTCCGGCGATACGACCCGTCGACGATGAGCTGGCTGATGGGCTCGCTCGGAATTTCGGCCACCGTCGCCTCGACCGGGATTCCGGCGCTGTCGGACTACATCGGGCGCCGCGGCGTGATGATCGCGTTGCCCCTCATCGCCATTGTGCTGCCGCGTGCCGCACTCTTCTGCCACGGACCCGTGTGGGCCCTTGCCGCCGTCTTCGTCGTCGGCTGGTTCGTGACCGGCGTGTTTCCGCTCTTCATGGCGACAGTTCCCTCGGAGAGCGTCGACGCGCGGCACATCGCGAGCGCGCTGGGCATCTGCATGGGCAGCGGCGAGCTGATCGGCGGCGTGTTGTCGCCGTTCGCGGCCGGTTACCTGGCCGATGTCGTCGGAATGCAGGCGCCACTGTGGATCATGTTCGGACTCGCATTGATTGCGGGTGTCGTCGCGTGCGGCGTGCGTGAAACCGCACCGCGCAGACTCGCCGCCGGTGTCAGACCATCACCCGCAGCGAGCAGCCGCGGCATTGCCTGACGACGGCGGCGTCACTCCGCCGCGGCGCCCCTTTGTCGGACTATGAGAGTCTCGGCGGCCTGGAGAGATGCGAGTCCCGATATCGCCGGGGCGTGATTCCGTACTGTTGTCGGAACACGCGGGTGAAGTGCGCGACACTGTTGAATCCACCGGCGAGCGCGACCTCCGTGATCGTTTGCCCGCGCCAGAGCGAGTGGGCGAGCTGTCGCGCGCACTCCTCGAGCCGCCGTCGCAGTATGTATCCCGACACTGTCTCGTGATCCGCAGCGAACAGCATGCGCAGATAGCGCGACGAGACCTCCAGCGCGCGCGCGACCGCCGTGGCCGTGAGATCCGGCTCCTTGAGGTGAGCTTCGATGAAGCGCCTAGCCTGCACGCGCCGCGCTCCGACGACGGAGCAGTCCGCAATACCCTCATCGAACACCATCGCATACGAGGTGGCCATCACTTCGAGGACGTTCCGCACGACCATCTGGCTGAACTTGGCTGAAAAGCCGCGCTCGAGCTGGTCCACGAGGCTGATCATCATCGCGGCAGCCGTGCTGGTGAAGCCTTCGTGCGCCGGCAATCGCAGGCCGCACAGGCGCTCCGGCAACGGCACGTAGGACTTCAGCACATCCGTCGGGCAGCGCACGATGATGACATCCGCCGGGCCGTCGAGACTCAGATGATGCGGCTCCGCGTTGTCCGACAGGGTGAAGTCTCCCTCCTCGAGCCTCGACTCATGTCCGTAGTGGGTGAATACCCCACGCCCACGAAGATGCAGGACGAAGGAGAACCGCCGCTGGTGTGTCCGGTCGATGTGCGACCGCGTTCGCTCAACGTTCGCTGCGTGGTAGCTCACGCGCGCGAGGTCCAGTGGGCCGATGGTGCCGGTCCGCAGCTCGGCTTCGAAGTTCTCACGGCTCACCGGGTCGAAAGTGACCTGCGCGAAATGTGAGGTGTAGACCTCATTCCAATAGCTCGTGCGGCGGCGGGCTGGCACGCCTGCGGTGCTGTAAATATCCATTGTCCCCCCTCTCGGACGGACAACGGCCACTCCCAGCTTCGCTGGCCAGGACGCCGTTGCCGGCAGCCATACTAGCGCGACCTCACCGGCGCCGCCCGGCTACCGCAGGGCGAATGCTCAGGCAGTGGCTTCGGCCAATCCCCGGCAGGCCCGAAAGATGAAGTCAGCGGTGCGCCCGTACACCGCCGTCTGCCATGCGGACGTTTCGCTGTAGAACGCCTCACGCATTTGCTGCTGAATCGATGTGCGCATCGAAGGCTCGACGCGGGCGGCAGCGTGCATCCAGTGATCAGCGCGAAGCGCCGTCAGCACCTGAAGCATCGACTGCGTCCCGAACTCGAGCCCCACATATGTAACCTCTCTGTCGGGCAGGCTGGCGGCTATGCCGTCAGCGACGGACCCCACCAGCTGGGCCGCGACTGACTCATCCGCCGAAAGATCCCGGATGTCCGCGCCATACCAGCGACGTGCACGCTCGGCGTCGCTCTTGCTTCGAGGCACCAGAATCGGTTCGCCGTAGCCGTTGGGGCCGAGGCCGCTATGCAGGTCCAGCACGGCAACTCGTCGCGCCGTGGGCGGTACCTGCTGTGCAAGGATCTCGGCCAGTTTGAGTGCCGACCAGCTCGGTCGGTCGCCGCCATAGAAGAGGCCCGTGGGGCGAGTGTATTGGCCGGCCGTCAGTGCCGATTGGAATGCGCGCAACCCGTGCTGCTGGACGAAGCCGTGCATCGCGAGGTCTGCCTGTTGTCGCGCACTGCCCTGCCAGTCAGCGGGGACCAGCCATTCGTGCAGCGGCTCGTATGCTGCTGACGACGGCAACGGCCGCGAGAAGTCGACGAAGTTGCGATTGAGGTCGACACCGTCCTCATTCACTCGGCGCAGCCACGAAAAACCGTAGGGGTTGAGTGCATGGATGACCACTGCGCATGCGGCCGCCGGCAGCGCTTCGTAAAGGCGGTCCGTGAAGAAGCCGACCTGGCAACCCGATCCGCAGAAGCCCTCGACGCCATGCGTGCCCGAAATGATGACCAACGCGGAATCCGCGCGCTCCGCTCCGAGCCGTGCCACATCGATCGTCAGCGGCTCCTCCTGTTGACCGCGTCGCCCGGGCAGCTCGTACGAGGCAAGTGATGCGCGCGCCCCGGTGGCACCGGATCGAAAGCGCTCACGAGCGGTGCGGTAGTCGGAACTGAAATACTCAGCAACGGGCATGCGATGACTCCTTGTCCCGGACCGGCACGGCGATCAGCCGAGATGATCGCGGCCCAAATCAGGAAACACTTTTGAAACCTTACCGATCAGATACTCGCCGTATGTGCCGTGAAGCTCGCGCAGATCGATGCCGTCCCAACGCTCGATGAGACCGCGCCGCGGCGCTGCCGGCCCGACACCTGCGATCGGCTCGAGCACGGCATCGAAGGACGGATCGAAGAAGAACGGCATCGAGATGCGGTCGCGGTTCGAAGCATTGATCACACGATGAAGCGCCGAGGTGTAGCGACCCGAGGTCAGCCGCTCGAGCATGTCCCCCAGATTGATGACGAAAGAACCGGGCACATAGGGGACATCGAGCCACGATGAGCCGTGCTTCACCTGCAGGCCACCCACCTCGTCCTGAAACAGCAGTGTCAGGAGCCCATAGTCCGTGTGCTCACCTACTCCGCGATGCTCGGCGGACGGATCCGGCGACGATGGATAATTGAAGATGCGAAACAGGAGGGTCGGATTCGACGTGTACCGGGCGATGAAGTAATCCTCGCCAACGCCCAGGCCACGGCCGACCAGGCGCATGAGCCGCTGGCCCAGGTGCGTGAGGGCGCTCATGTAGTCCAGCACGGCCTCGCGGAATCCCGGGATGCCCGGGAACAGATTGCGGCCATGGAGCGGCACGGCGGCGCGCACGCGCTCGTCGTCCTCGCTCAGCTCTGCGCCGAAGTAAATGCCTTCCTTCAGATCCGGCCGACCGGAGGTGAGCTCCCCGCCGACGGGAAAGTAACCGCGCCACGCGCGTCCGCCGCGTGACATGTGCATGCGATTCTTGATTTCCGCGTCGAGCTGGAAGAAAGCGCGGCTCAGCTCGAGTATCGAATCGATAGCGCGAGGGGAAACGCCGTGGCCGGTGACATAGAAGAACCCGTATTCGCTCGCGGCCTCATCGATCTGTGCAGCCACGCGATCCGCTGCGCAAGCGGCGATCGACAGATCGACAACGGGGACGCGCGGTGTACCGGGGAGCGAGGACATGGGTTGATAATAGCGAACCCCCGCACCGGAGCAGCAAGATGATCGTACGCATGTGGCACGGCCGTGTTCCAGCTGCAAAGGCCGAGCGGTATCGGGAGTTCCTGCGCGAGCGGGCCATCCCGGACTACCGGTCGATCGCCGGCAACGAAGCCGTTTACATCCTGGAGCGGCCTGACGGCGAGCAGACTCACTTCATCACGATGACATTCTGGCGCGATGAATCCGCGATCCGCCATTTCGCGGGCGACGACATCACGCGCGCCAAGTACTACGCGGAAGACCAGGACTTCCTCCTGGAATTCGAGCCGGACGTCGTCCACTACCATGTGGTGGGAGAAAAGCCTTTCGATGTCTTGGCCAAAACGTGACGCAGTTCGCGCGCCACGCCGCCACCACATACCTCCGTATACATGGTCCGCCACACCCGCGTTGCTAGGCTGTGATCGCGCGCCATACGCGGAGGAGCGTTTGCATGGGCTACCGAGACGACTTTTACGTCGTAGACAATGTCGTTGGCTATACCGGCAAAATCCAGGAGTCACCCACCGTCTATTTCGAGTCGGAGAGCGAGGTCGGCCACATCACCCAGGTGCACGACATCAAGAGCAATATCGGCCGCGAGGCGGTGTTCAGTCGCGAGGGCTACAGCGCCACCAATACGGACGAGGGCGGCGAAAAGGTCAGGCTACTGGAGTTCGAGGGGACCGATCTCGTCCATGAGAGCCGGAACGCGATGGTTTCGGTGGAAGGGATGTCTTCCAATGACCAGGCCGTTCTGGCGCAATCCATCTGGAAATTTCAGGAGGTGAAATCACGCTACCTGAAAAAGCACAAGTAACGACCGGAATGCTATGCCCGCACGAACTGCATGACGAGCGGCGCGGGAATCCAGTGCGACAGCCGATAGTGGTACGCAGCAACGGCGTGACGCACGGTCGTGTGCGTGAGCTTCGGAATGCCCAGGATTTCGCGCAGCCCACCGTTTTCCGCAATGTCGAACCGAACTCTAATGTCGGTGTCCCGCGGAAGCGGCGCGCGCCTCGAAAACTCAACCGTCACGCGCGCACCGGTTGCCGGGCGGCTCTCCGCCAACGGCTCGCGCGATATCGCGACGTAGCCGTTCGCATCGAAGTGCGGGAAGCGATCGGAGGCGACTTCGATGCTCGTGAAACCGTCGGTAACGGCGATCACGTTTGATTCGGGCATCTTGATGGCGGGGCTCACAATAAGGTTCGAAGTCGATTCGTTCGAGCTACAGCTAGGGCACCCCTAGCAACGCCCGATACGACCATCAGTTCCTTGACGAGGGCTGGGCCATATACGGTCAGCGCTCAGCCGCGCGTGGCTCCTGCCCTGCAACAGTGCGGAACCGTCGTTCCGCGAGAGACGTGTCGAGGTGCCAACGCTCGGCGATGAAGCGGCTCGCACGCGCGTCGAGATTGAACATCGCCGCTTCGTTGTTCGAGGCATCCACGACCAGCAGGCGATCTTCGTCCCGCATGACGTCCCACACACGAGCGGCCGCATCGCCCGCAGCCAAAGTGGAGCGCACATACCAGCTCGAATAGGAGATCCGCACGGCTTGCCCGAGCTCCTCGATGGCGCTCAGCACGAGGGAGCCTTCTCGAGTGAGATCGCTCAGCTCGAATGAGACGAACAGATTGTTGACCATCTCACCCTCCCCCATCCAGCTCGATGGCGCTCCGATTTGAAGACGGTGGAGACTAACCACCGCGCGCGAGTCGGTACGTTCGCCGCCGCACATAATGCGCGCTCGGGACTCCTGCAGAGGGCTGGCCTAATTCATGTGTCGGTCGTAGACCGCCCGAGCGGCCGCATAACACCCGCACGAGGCGGCTTCCAGGCCGCGCCCGTCGAGGATCGTCATGTGGCCACGGGCGTAGCGGATCAGCTTGCGCTCCTGCAACGTACGTGCTGCTCGAGTGATGCCGACACGACGTACGCCCAGCATGTACGCGATGAATTCCTGGGTGAGATAGAACTCATCCGCATGCGCGCGATCGCGCGTCATCAGAAGCCAGCGGGCGAGCCGCGCCTCGATCTCGTGGAAGCGTGTGCAGGCCGCCATCTGCGCGAGCTGGTTCATCAGCACGTATAGGTAAGAATTCAGCTCGTGCCGCAGCGCCGGGTGCTGCTCCAGCTCGCGGGAGAATTGTGCGGCGTCCATTCGCAAGGCGGAGCCCGCGCCCTGTACGAGCGCACGCAGCGGGGCGACGTTCACACCGAGCAGCAAGGAGGCTCCCAGCATGCCCTCTGTGCCGATGAGCCCCACTTCGAGCCGCGGCCGATTATCTATCGCGGAGATCAACGATATGAAACTGCCCGTGGGGAAGTAAACGTAGCGAATCCGGGCCTCCTGCTCACACAGCACATCTCCAAAGGCCAGCTGTACCGGTGCACAGCGGGCAATAAACCCTCGACTCTCGGCACGAGGCAAGCCGGCGAGAAGCCGATTCCCGTGCGGGATCGAAGCAGCGGCTATCGATTTTTTCACTCGAGCGTGTGAAGGAGCCATCCTCCAGTAGTGCGCCTGCAACGCGGGAAAGTCGGTGCGTCGCCGAACTTAGCCCACAATGTGCGCTGTGCGACATAGTCCGCAAATTGCGCCTATACTCGGACGGTCTCCCAAGGGCAACTCGCCCTGCGTCCTGGATCCATGCCGTCACCTGACCAGAACCACATTCTCGAAGCGCTGCCAGCAGCCGAGCGCGCGCGGCTGTTTCCGCACTTGAAGCTGGTCTCCCTGACCCTGGGCTCCGTTCTGTACGAGTCCGGTGACGCGCAGCGCTACATCTACTTTCCGATCGACGCGATCGTCTCTCTGCTGTACGTATTGAAAGACGGCTCGTCGGCAGAGATTGCGGTCGTCGGCAACGACGGGGCCATCGGCATAGCGCTGTTCATGGGCGGTTTCACCACCACGAACCGCGCGATCGTGCAGAGCGGCGGCAGTGCGTACCGGATGACCAGAAGACGGCTCAAGCAGGAATTCGAGCGTCACGGCGAGATGCTGCACGTGCTGCTGCGCTACACGCAGGCCCTGATCACCCAGATGGCGCAAACCGCCGTCTGCAATCGACATCATTCCGTGGATCAGCAACTGTGCCGCTGGTTGTTGCTGTCTCTCGATCGGCTCGCTTCCAACAAGCTGAACATGACGCAAGAGCTCATCGCGAACATGCTGGGGGTGCGTCGCGAAGGCGTGACCGAAGCGGCCGGCAAGCTCCAGAGGCTTGGAGTGATCGAATACCGGCGTGGCAAGATCACCGTGGTCGACCGGCCCCGCCTCGAGGTGCTGGCCTGCGAGTGCTACGAAGTCGTCAAGAAAGAGACCGATCGCCTGCTGCCCCAGCATCGCGCAGCCTAGTGCCGGCGCGGGGCGCGGACGGCGCCATCTTCACGGGCGCGACTTCGTTCCGCCGCTCTTGTGCCCGGACTCGTCCGGTTTCGCGGTCCGCTGCTGCCTCGGCGCCTCAGCAGGCGGGCGCAGGGATTCCAGTGTCGCCGGGTTCTTCCACCTTGCATTCAACTCATCGGCCAGCTTCTTCGCCCGGCTTCTTCCCGTCGGATCAGTCATCTCGATCTCCTGTAACGCACATCGGCGCTCATGCGACGGCCTCGACCGCTTCCAGAGCCCGATCAGATACGAGGCCCGTTCTCAACTCCACGGAGTGCGCGCACGTCCCGCAGGCGTCACTCGTCGCGCACTCCTCGCAGAGGGACTGTCCGCTCCACGTGTGTGGCTTGTCTTCACGCTGCCAGAAATCCTTCATCGGCCAGGCTGTGCAGTTGTGGCACCAGTGCCAGGTCACGCTGCCACTCATCTTGCGATAGGACATACCGCCTCCGTTACGTTCGAGCTCATGGGTCAGCATGGCAGAGGACCCTCGCTTGCTCTGTTCGGTACCGAACAGGCGCGCAAGTGAGCTCGCCGCCGGCGAGATTCGTGTCCCCTATACCGTTACAGCGAGGCTACGGAAGAGCTCATTGAGTGAATCCGGCTCTATTGGCTTCAACAGATGACGATTGAATCCCGCGCTCCGGGTTCGCTCGAGATCGCGCTCGTGTCCCCATCCCGTCAGCGCAATCAGGACGAGCGCGCCTCCATCGGGCAACGCCCGCAGGCGCTTCGCTGCCTCGATGCCGTCCATTCTGGGCATCCCGAGATCGAGGAATACGACGTGCGGACGCAGTGCTTCCGCTTTCGCGATTGCATCTTCCCCGTCGCACGCAGTGACCGCTTCGTGCCCCAAGTGTTCCAGCAGCAACGCGAGCGAGGTTGCCGCATCCTCGTTGTCATCGACCACGAGCACTCGCTGGCGCGGCGCCGCGCGCTCATTCGTGTCGACAGCCCCGCGTTCGGCAGCCGCAGGCATGGTCAACTGCGTCAAGGGCAGTCGCACGGTGAAAGTACTGCCGCGACCTACCCCCGGGCTCGCCACCTGCACGGTACCGCCGTGCAGCTCGACCAGCTGCCTGACCAACGACAAGCCGATCCCGAGGCCCTCCGCACGGCCCCGCTGTGAATGCACTTGCGCAAAGATCGTGAAGAGATTCGGCAGATCGCTGGCGGCGATACCGATTCCGGTATCGGCGACGCTGACCACAGCCTCGTCGCGCTCGCGCGCCGCCCGCAACTCGATGGTCCCGCTGCGCTCGGTGTATTTCGCCGCATTGGACAACAGGTTCGAGAACACCTGGATGAGACGATCGGGATCACCCTGGACAGGCAACTCCGCGGCGCCCAGATCGATGACGAGGTGGTGTCCCCGTGCGTCGATGGCCGCGCGCGAGGTCTCCGCACTGGCCGCGAGCACTTCACGCAACGTCACCGGCTCGCGGCGCAGCTCGATCTTGCCCGTGTTGATTCGGCTCACGTCGAGGAGGTCATCGACCAGGTGCATCAGCATGTTGAGCTGCCGGTCCATCAATTGGAGGGTCCGTTGAAACGCGACGTCGGGCGGGCTGTTGATTCTCACGTATTGCAAGCCGTTACGCAGCGGTGCGAGTGGGTTCCGCAATTCATGGGCCAGCGTGGCGAGGAACTCGTCCTTGCGCCGATCGGCCTCG
>Ga0134125_10005129_pt1 | contig 14905 bp, 12 predicted proteins | sample KB31751_FD_96464 | JGI IMG/M metagenome (GOLD analysis project Ga0134125, IMG submission 96464) | Terrestrial soil microbial communities with excess Nitrogen fertilizer from Kellogg Biological Station, Michigan, USA - KB3-175-1 | ecosystem: Environmental > Terrestrial > Soil > Unclassified ... | reverse complement strand
GGCCTTTCTTGTCTGCGGACAAGCATGCCAACTTAACATCGGGCTGGCGTGCCGGACCACCAGAAATTCCGCATCTGCAAATTCGATCAGAACGCAACCTGAGTGCGCATCGCGAATGCGTCGAAGCCGGAGCCCGCGTTTCCGCTGTTGGTCGGGCTAATCTGCTTGGCGATGTTGCCATGCAGGTAGTTGAACATGAAACGCATGTTGCTATTGACGTACCAGTTCAGACCCGCCGTATAGATCGTCTGCTGTCCACCGGCCACGCCGTTTGCGCTTCCCAGTTGATCATTCAGATTCATGATGCTGACGCGGCCGGCAATCTCCCACGCGCCCCAGCCGCCGCCCCATATCGAGAACGGGTTTGCTGGGATGATGCCGCCATAGGCGGCGTTGGCTGGAATATAAGGGTGGGTTTCGCCGGTTAGCACAACGCTTGCTTCGGCATAACCACCATTGAATTTCACGCTCGGCAAACCCGGAAGGTTGTCGCGAGCGACGTTATACCAGAAATATTCGCCCTGGAAGAAAAACGGGCCGTAAGTCGCCGCGGCTTCGGCACTGTAAACCTGTGCTGCCGACACGCCTGCGATCGCGTCGGTGCTGATGAGTACTGTCGGATCGATGCGCAGTTCCGGCCTGTCGCTCAATGTAAGGGTAAAACTGTTGTCCACCAGGTTGTGCGGCGGGATGATGAGAAATTCGGCATCGGCCCCGAGATGCAAGGAGTAACCGTATCCGCTGATGACCTGGCCAGCGACCCGGGCCGTCGCGCCGAGTTGCTCCGTGGTGCCATTGGGGTTGGTGCTGGAAGCCGAATGGATCGCGCCCGTCGTCGGTCCGGTCGCATAGGCCCCGGCCCAGAAGATGTCGTTGTACCAGCGCGCCCCAACGGCGGATCGCCTGTTGCCCGCCGCAATGTCGGTGGCGATCACCGTTGAGGAGGCTCGTTCAAGAAACAGGGTGTCGTTCGAACTCGTGTTCTCGTCGAGCCCGTAAGGGACTTTCATGTAGCCGCCCTCGATCGCGAGTTGCCCGCCAAAGGGCTTGATACCCGTGTAGCTGAGATAGGCTCTCTCAATGCCCGACAGCCCGCCGCCCGGCAGGAAATCGACCTTCGTGCCGCCCGCGCTCGCAGTGCCTGCGAACCCATCTGAAGTGCCGGCGAAGTCGTAGTAGAGGAAGTAGTTCCAGTCACCCAGGAACTTGCCCTCCACGCCGATGCGCGCGCGGCGAGCATTGACGCCGTTGTCGAGGCGCTGGGGATTGGTATTTGCAGTGTTGGGGCGGTAATCGTAACCGCCGACGTCAAAATTCAGGCGGCTGGTAAGAGAAATACAATTCTGTTCGTCGGCGGTACAAATGGTCGGCCGGTTATTCGGCATCGTCACCACGACGCCGGACGGTGCCGCCGTTTCGATCGGCAGAGTTGGCGCCTTGGTTGGGAGCGCCGCATCGGTGGTCGTGACAGCAACCCTGGCTTTTGCGTTGGCGGTCACTGCCGCCTTGGCATTCGCGGCGCCGTGCTTCTCCAACTTGTCCAATCTCTGCTCGAGCAGACGCAGCTGCCGTTTCAGGAGTGCGATCTCTGCCTCGTCGCCCGCTGATTGCGCCATGGCCGGTGATGCGGCCAAGGCTCCAACCCCCGCGGCGCAAACGGCTGCTGTGATCATTCTTGTCCTCATGACGGTGTCCCTCTCTTGGTCAGTACTCCCGTTCCAATTCAGCATGTCAGATATTCGGTGTGACCAGCCGGACGCTGCTGCCGAGCAGTGCTTTCACGCGACGCTGATCCCGCCAGCGCCGATGCCCTCAAATCAATCACTTCATTGGACAAGTCGCGAGCAGGCGCTGCGGGATGGTGATGTCAATCGCGATCGGCTCTGAGATCGACAAGGAGCCGCGACGGCGACAGGGTCGGGCTAAGGAGAGCTGGGCGATCAGCTCGGGGGCGCCTTGGTAATAAGCGGCGGCGACGGTGTAGCCGTAGGCCGCGACAGCTGCTCCGGTGTTGCCGCCAGGCTGCCGAAGAACCTGGAATCCAGAAGCTGATCCCATTCTCGTCGGCCCGCGCGATTTCTGTCGCCGAGAACAGAATAAGGAGACCAAGGGCGGATGCGGAGACGATGCACAGAGAAATCGCGCGATCAAACAAGCATTGAACGGCTGTGATGACTACGGATCTGCGAAGACCTCGCTTCACGATAGCCTCCTACGTCAAGTTGCGCTCCCTACACTTTCGATCCGCCGTACGCGCAAGTTTAGCTTGCTGTTGACGTCATCGCTATCCGATTGGTCGAGGCACTGCGCAGGCTGGTTGACTTTTTAAGCCGGCGTGGCGCGGCGAGCACAGCGGTTGTGGGGCAGTGCCGCGTCTTCATCGCGTTGTCACAAAGGGAATGTAGACCCTCATTTTGCGGGCACACATTTTTAGGTAGTATTGCTGTCGTTTCCTATCGAGCCTTGATCTGTTAACATAAGTTGTGCCGTTGCAGGAGGCACAATCAGCGACGCATTTTTGATCTAGACGTTCCTAGCGATGACGAATCGGATTTTAGCCGACACACGCGGGCGCTGAGCGATCTACACGTTCTCGAAACTGCTTGGGGTAGCGCTTGAAACGGTGAAACTCGTTTGCTGCGAGATCGCCTATGCACGACATTGGCTTTTCGGCATGCGCCACCTCATCGGACGAACCCAGCCATCCCGGCATGATCTGGATTCCGGGCGGCACGTTCCGCATGGGCTCCGACGAACACTATCCCGAAGAGGCACCCGCCCATCGCGTAACGGTGAGCGGGTTCTGGATCGATCGCGCGCCGGTCACCAATCGCGATTTTCGGAAATTCGTCAACGCAACCGGCTATGTGACGTTCGCGGAGACGCGGCCGGACGCCGAGGACTATCCGGGCGCGCTGCCGCATATGCTCAAGGCGGGGTCCCTGGTTTTCACACCGCCGAAGCGCCCGGTCGATCTGCGCGACTGGTCGCAGTGGTGGAATTTCAAATTTGGCGCTAACTGGCGCAGGCCATACGGGCCGCGCAGCTCAATCAGCGGCCTCGACGATCATCCTGTCGTCCACGTTGCCTATCGCGACGCCGAAGCTTACGCCAAATGGGCCGGCAAGGATTTGCCGACCGAAGCCGAATGGGAATTTGCAGCACGCGGCGCCCTCGAGGGCGCCGAGTTCGCCTGGGGTGACGAGTTCACGCCCGGCGGCAAGTTAATGGCGAATACCTGGCGGGGCGCTTTTCCGCACCAAAATCTCAATAGCGACGGTTACGCGCGTACCTCGCCGGTGATGGCATTCCCGCCGAACGGCTATGGGCTCTACGACATGATCGGCAATGTCTGGGAATGGACCACGGATTGGTGGTCCACCAAGCACGAAGCCGATGCGGCCAAGTCGTGCTGCATCCCGGAAAACCCCCGCGGCGGACGTGAGCAGGACAGCTACGATCCGTGTCTGCCGAAAGTCAAAATTCCCCGCAAGGTCCTCAAGGGCGGCTCGCATCTTTGCGCGCCGAGCTACTGCCGCCGCTACCGTCCGGCCGCGCGCCACGCGGAGGCGGTGGATACGTCCACGAGCCATGTTGGTTTTCGATGCGTCATAAGAAAGGGAAGCAATTATGAGTGAGAAGACGAGTAGCACCGAACAAACCATGAGTCGTCGCAACGTCCTGCTGGCGACGACAAGCTTAGCCGCAGTGTCCGCTTTGGGCGCCGCTGCATCGGTTGAAAAGGCTCTGGCACAGCAGGCGCCGAGCGGACAGCGCCCGAACATCCTTGTCATCATGGGTGACGATGTCGGCTGGTTCAACATCGGCGCCTACCACCGGGGAATAATGTCGGGCAAGACGCCAAATCTCGACAAGCTGGCATCTGAAGGCATGATGTTCACCGACTATTACGCCGAGGCGAGCTGTACGGCGGGGCGCGCCAATTTCATCACAGGGGAGTTGCCGATCCGCACGGGATTGACAACGGTCGGCCAGGCGGGCGCCGACGTCGGCATCCCCGACCAGGCCGTGACCCTCGCTACCGTGCTCAAATCACAGGGCTACGCCACCGGACAATTCGGCAAGAACCATCTCGGCGATCTCAACAAATATCTGCCGACGGTGCACGGCTTCGACGAATTCTTCGGGTACCTCTATCACCTCGACGCGATGTCGGATCCATACTGGTACTCTTTTCCTGTTAGCGAAGATTACTACAACAAGTTTGGCCCGCGCAGCTTGATTCATTGCTACGCAACCGACAACGACGATCCAACCGAAATGCCGCGCTGGGGCCGGATCGGCAAGCAACGAATCGTCGATGAAGGCCCGCTGCCGCCGTTCCCGGATATGTCGAACGTGCCGAATATGCATGATCTGCCGTTCCTGAAGGCGAAGCACGACATGACCACCTTCGACGAGGAGTTGGTCAAAGCGTCCAGTGACTTCATGGATAAGGCCAAGCACGACGGAAAGCCGTTCTTCGTCTGGCACAACACCACGCGCATGCATGTCTGGACGTTCCTGCAGAAGAAGTACGCCGCCATGCAGAACCACGACACGAACTACGGTCTCGAAGAGGCCGGCATGGCTCAGTTGGACGACAGCGTCGGCGCGCTCCTCAAGCATATCGACGACATCGGAGAAACCAACAACACCATCGTCATCTTCACAACGGACAACGGCGCCGAGGTGTTCACCTGGCCGGACGGTGGGATGACGCCGTTCAAGGCCACCAAAGGAACCAGTTTTGAGGGTGGCTTCCGCGTGCCGGCGATCATTCGCTGGCCAGGCCGCATCAAGCCGGGTTCGGTGGAAAATGGATTGATCTCAGGACTCGATTGGTTCCCGACGTTAGCCGCCGCGGCGGGAAATCCGAACATTACCGAGCAGCTTCTCAAGGGCGTGACGCTGGAAGGCCGCTCCTACAAGAACCATCTCGACGGCTACAACCAGATGGATCTTCTGACGGGCAAGGGACCCACGGCCCGCCACGAGATCTTCTATTTCGCCGGTCCGCATCTCGGCGCGCTTCGCTACGATGATTTCAAATTCCAATTCTTCCAGCAACCCTACGGATGGCCGGGCGAGAAGGACACGACCGACATGCCGACCGTTGTCAATATCCGCCAAGATCCTTTCGAGCGAACGCCGTCAATTCGCGGCCAAAGCCTGAACGACGCTGGCGGAGGCTACATGAATGATTTCATGGGCCGCGAATTCTGGCGGTTCGTGCTGGTTCAACAGGAGGTCGCCAGATTGGCCAAGACGGCCATCGAGTACCCACCAATGCAAGCGCCGGCGAGCTTCAACCTCGACGCAGTAAGAAGGCAGGTTCAGCAAGCCATCGAACACCATCCAGGCGATTAGTCGGCTGGATCTTTCAACAAGCCGGCGCTCTCTGCAGAGCGCCGGCGCGCTCGCCAACGAAGGCATGAGGTTTGCAGACTATTGCGCCGGTCCCTTTGCTCGCGTTCTCCAGGGAGTGCCCGAAACCAACAGCGAAAGGGACGTAGCTGATCGCCTTCGAAACGGAAGGAGTCTCCAATGAACGTCGTGTTCTTATCAATCGTACTTGTCAGCCCGTTTGCAAATCCATTGGTGATCCCCGTCGAAGATCGCGTGCCCATCATCGACGTCGAAGAGACGTGCAAAGCCGCGGCGGCCACGGATAAGGCCATGGATCTCGATCTCCCTCAATCCGTCGAAAATTGCATGCGCGACGAGAATGCCGCGCGAGAGCAGCTTGCTACGATCTGGTCGACGTACTCCGCTTCCAATCGCGATAGCTGCGCGCAGGAGGCAACGGATGTCGGAACAGGCAGCTATGTTGATCTCTTGACATGCTTGCAGATGTCAGATCCGGCGAAGTGGTCACCAACGGTCTTGAGGGGGGCGAGCAAGAATCGAAACAAGAACTGATGCCAAGCGTCGCGCGCAGGTGCCCAGCCGGCCGCTTTGCCCAACCGACCAAAAAACGTAATGCGGCAAGGACATCGAACGCGGATTAGGCGAACGAAGGGAGAGCGTTATGAGATGTCTATCATTGGTCATCGGCACACTGGCCGCGCTCGCGGCTCCCAGCGCGTCTGCTCAATCGGGGCGATGAAGGTCCATCCTGGCGAATAATCGAATAGGTGACGGCGGTCATCCAATTCGGCCGAAGGTGCGTGTGACGCATACGACATCGGCCTTAGGTTCTGACGGACTGAAGAGTGACCTGACGTCCGCTCTCGGTCCCGAACCCAGTGCACCAGTTCGGTCATCGCGACGGACTTGCCGGCTGCATCCCTCAAGAGTGAGGAGCGCACGTGCAATGCTGACGTTCCGAACTTCAATCACCTTCGCGGTGATGGCGTTTATTGTCGGTCTTTCCGCGCTGCTGATCGCTATTCAGGAGCGGGCTCTTCATTTGGCCACGAAGGAGGCGGCGTCTGCCTATATGGACGCCACCAGCACGAAAGCCTTTGGGCGTCTTCAGGCGGAGATAACCGCCGTTGCTTCCGTGGTGCATGTGCTGGCGACCAGTTCAAGTATCGCCGATTCGAATGAGAGAACGGAGACCGGCCGCGCGATCCCGCTGTTCAAAACCGTACTGCAGGAACTGCCCCAGATGGACAGTGTATACGCCGGTTTCGAAAATGGCGCGTGGTTGCAGGTGCGGCGCATCGACGGACTCAACGAGGAACAGCGCACGAAGTTACGTGCGGCGCCTGGTGCGACCATGACGATCAACCTGATCCGGCCTACCCCGAATGGCGAACTGCCCATGCGGCGAATTTTTGAAGATCAGCAGGGCAACGAGGTCGGACAGCTTGATTTGTGGAGATACGGATACGATCCGCGCAAGCGGACCTGGTATCGCGAGACGATGAAGGCCGACCGTCCGCTGGTCTCAGCGCCCTATCTTGCGTTTAGCATCGGCGCGCCGGTGATCACGGTCAGCGCACCGTTGCGAGGCAAAGTGGCTGGCGTCCTCGCCGCCGATTTCAAGCTCGACACCTTCAGCGATTTCGTCCAGGCGCAACGCCCCGGTGAGCACGGGATCGTCGCAATTTTCGACTCGACGGGCTCGCTCATAGCCCACCCCGATTTTGCCCGGTTCGTCGTCGACGCGATGACACATCCATCGCAGCCGCAACTGCCAAACATCAAGGAGATCACCTCCGGGGTCGTGGCGGCAGTCATGCGAAAGTCGCGGGGGGACGATCGTTACGAAGGAAGCATCCATGACGGCCAAGGGCGGGACTATCTGTTCAGGGTGGCGAAATTCTCTTTGGGCAAGCTGTACAACGCCACCATCATGTTGCTGGCGGCCCAGGAAGACTTCGCCCAGGATGTCCGCAGACTCCAGTTCACAGGACTGATCCTTGCGACCATTGCCGGTGCTGCCTTCATTCCCGTCGTTTGGTTGTTTGGCAGCGGAATGTCTCGATCCTTGAAAGCCATAACGGGCGAGGCAGTTAAACTCCAAAAACTGGCTGAGCCGGCTCCCAAGCCGGTCGTATCGCGCATCAGGGAAATCCACGAGCTCGGCAGCGCTGTGAACCTCGCGCAGCGCGCCATATGGTCGTTCGCCCACTTTGTTCCTAAGGAGCTCGTCCAGCGGGTCATCGACAATTCCATCTCTACGGAGCTTGGCGGAGTTCGCGAGGAGATTACCGTCGTTTTCACCGATGTCCGGGATTTTACGACTATTGCCGAGTCAGCCGACCCCGACATTCTCATGCACCAAACCTCGCGCTATTTCTCCGTGCTTTCGGAGGCTTTTCTCGCCGAGGGCGGAACGATCGACAAATTCATCGGTGACGCCGTGATGGTGTTCTGGAACGCGCCCAATCCACAAGCCGACCACGTCGAGCGAGCCTGCCGGGCCGTTCTTGCGGCGAGACTCTCGTGCGAGACGCTCAATGCGCAGTTTGAAACCGAGGGTCTGAAGCCCTTCTTCACAAGGTTTGGCATCCATGTCGGGGAGGCCGTGGTCGGCAACCTCGGGTCCAGCGAGCGCATGAATTACACGGCTCTCGGCAATACGGTGAATCTGGCGGCGCGGCTCGAAGGCCTGAATAAGCAGTTCGGGACCGTTATCCTGGTGAGTGAAGCTGTCTATCTACGGGCTCGGCACTGCTTCCAGTTCAGGGCTTTCGAGTCGGTCATCGCCAAGGGGATGACAAAGAAAACCCACGTTTTCGAGCTCGTCGGGGCAGCGGCATGACGTCACGTTCGATCCCACGAGGCATCGTATTGGCATTTCTCGTCTTGCAGCTCTTTCAGGTCGTCGTTCCGGGGGCTCGTGCAGGCGAAGAGACCATCAAGATCGGAATTCTCCATTCTCTGTCCGGCACCATGGCGATCAGCGAAGCGGTGCTCAAGGACACGGTTCTCATGCTGATAGAAGACCAGAACCAAAAGGGCGGGCTGCTGGGACGGAAGTTGGAACCAATCATCGTTGATCCGGCGTCCAGTTGGGACATGTTTGCCGAAAAAGCACGGGAGCTGCTCTCGAAGAACAAGGTCGCCGTCGTGTTCGGCTGCTGGACTTCCGCGTCCCGCAAATCCGTCCTGCCGGTATTCGAGCAGTTGAACGGTTTGCTTTTCTATCCAGTCCAATACGAGGGTGAAGAGAGCTCGCGCAACATCTTCTACACCGGGGCGACACCAAACCAGCAGGCAATTCCCGCCGTTCGATATCTGATGAGCAAAGAAGGAGGGGAAGTTCGCAGATGGGTTCTGCTCGGTACCGACTACGTATATCCGCGCACAACCAACCGGATCCTGAGCGCGTATCTTGCCGCGCAGGGGGTATCGCCTGATGACATCATGACGATCTATACGCCATTCGGCCATTCCGAATGGCGCGGAATCATCCAGACGATCAAAGCCTTTGGGTCCGAGGGAAAAAAGACCGCGGTCATTTCAACCATCAACGGAGATGCAAATACGTATTTCTATCGCGAGCTCGCGGCCCAGCATGTAGACGCCAGGACGATTCTAGTCATGGCTTTTTCTGTCGGCGAGCGCGAACTGCGCAGCGTCGGCCTCGTCCCCGTCGGCCAACTGGCGGCCTGGAACTATTTCCATACGATCAATTCACCAGAAAACGAAGTGTTCGTGAAGATGTGGGCTGACTTCAACGAGCAACGAGACAAAATCACGAATGATCCGATGGAAGCCACCTTCATTGGCTTCAGGATGTGGGCGCAGGCCGTTGCCCAGGCGGGGACTACCGACGTCAATGCGGTCCGGCAGGCCATGTACGGTCAAAGAATAAAGGCGCCGAGCGGCTTCGAAGTTGTGATGAACACCAATCATCATCTTTCCAAGCCGGTTATGATAGGCAGGGTAAATTCTTCCGGGACCTTTGATGTGATCTGGCAATCAATCAATCCGGTCAGGGCGGACGCTTGGAGCAAGTACATCCCCGACAGTGCCAAGCGCACGGCCGATTGGACCTTCCCCTGGGTCTGCGGGGGATGCACCGAGCCCACATTCAAGGATTGGTGACGGTCTCGACCTTTTCAGGCATTGCCGCAAGACTTCGGATCTTGCGCTCCAAAATGTCGACACCTGATCTATCCTGTCCGTTCGGTGCGCGCCCAGATCAAGTCCCCTGATCGCTTCCGCAATCATTCTCACTGCTGAAAGGCGTGGCTGCAAAGGCCTGGCGGCTTACGTCGGAGACTCCCTTAAGAACTTAAGAAGCGAACGCGGCAATTGCGCCGGGACGAGCGTCACGGCGGGCGCCACGATTCTGATACCGTTCGGACAACGACCCTAAAGCTGAAGCCATATCGAGCAAGCACAGTGCATGTTAGTGTGCCCGGTCGGTGCGTGAGCGCACGGGAGCGTCGCTCCTTCCACTCCGGTGCGAAATCGGGAGATTGGCAATGTCAACCAAGAGCTGGATTATTTTTGTCACATTGTGCTTGTTGACCGCGTTGAACGGGATCGCGCTTGTCGTCAATCCACCGCGGCCGGCAAGAGCGGCCGCCCACGGAATGAGCTACCAGGATTTGATGCACGACGCCGACTTCACGCGCGCGGTCAGGAGCATTGCCGAGCAATGCAACGTCAACGTTGACCTCGGCAAGCTGGAGTGTCAGGGCGGCTGATCCCGAACGTCTCTCTCTTCCGTCCCGACTGGGACACGGTTGCTGACATGTCGCTGCACTCAAGGACAATTGCCGCTACAGATCAGATAGCTTGTAGTGCAGCATACCAACCGATTAGCGCGGCAACGGCTCCGCGTTAGCGCCCCGCATTGCCCGCGCTTATTCCGGTGCTCGCCAGCTGCAACTGTCAGGGAAGGAGATCACCAATGTTGCGCAAAGTTTTCGTAGGTCTCGCTGCCGCCATCCTTGTGGGAACGGCCTTAATTCCCGATGACGCGCTGGCTTACCGTGGTGGCGGTGCCCGCGTTGGGGGCGGAGGGGTTCGTGCGGTAGGCGTCCGGGGCGGTGCTGTTGGTATTGCGGGCCGTGGCGTAGCCTATCGTGGTGGGGCTTATCGCGGAGGGGCCTACCGTGGAGCAGCCTATAGGGGTGCGGCCTATCGTGGAGCAGCCTACCGTGGAGCGGCCTATCGTGGGGCTGCTTGGCGCGGCGGGTATTATCCCTATCGCGGGGCGGCGCTGGGTGCCGCAGCACTAGGAACTGCAGCAGCAGGGGCCGCCGCTTACGGTTACTACAACAACAGCTACGGCTATTACGGCGGTTACAACAACGGCTGCTACCAAGACGGCTATGGCCGTTGGGTGTGCCCGCAGTATTAGGACAAGGCCAAGCGACCGCAGTTAATTTGTGCACGCAATCGGCCGCGCCACCAGGCCCGGCCGGCTGTGCCGTTCGCCGACGTTGGAATGTTCGATGTGTATGCGCAGGCTTGCGGCTGGGAAGCCTGGGTCCGCTATCTCGTTCGGAAAAGAATCAAGTCGAGTTGGGCGCCGCCTCTTTTTCCCACAGAATGGACACGCTGACCAAGAGCACCCAGAACGGGAATACCAGCAGGCTCCAGTCGAAATAGTAGCTCCCAAACAAAAGCACGACCGCGATGACGTAGCCGCCGATCGCGAGCCAGGGCGGCGTCAAGCGCGTGTAGAGGGCGATCGTGGAGGTCGTGATCATGAAGACGGAGGCCGTCTTCACCAAATAGATATTGATCATTCCATAGGCCAGGCCGCGAGCGAAGTGAAAGGTCGCGGAATGCTCAAGCGCTTCGGGAGCGGCGTGAAACGCGATGATGATGGCGCCAAACACGGCCGCGGCCGCGAACAGCATGGCCAGCAGCAACAAGCCGCTTCCCGGGAAGACCGTTGCGAAAAACCGATCTTCGCGCACCCCCAGCCTGTCGCGGAGCACACCCACAAACCAAAGAAAGGCGATCCCGGCGAAAGGCACGAGATTCATCGCCAGCGCCACATAGGTCAATCTGCCTTCGAGCCAAGCCCCCGGCTCGAAGGGATCACCCGGGATGGAAAGCCGCATCAGCCCGAAGACCATGAACAACAGCACGGAAAACAGGATGCCCGCGACGGCTGCGGCCCGCGGCGTTCGCAAATGCGCATGCGTGAGCCTTGGACCAGAATCCAGCACCAAGCCCTTTTCCCGAGAATGTTCTGACTGTGTCTGGCTCGCCATTCCGGTGCGGTCCCATGCCGGGAAATCGGTGCACATCTCAGTGTAGGCTCAGCTCGATACCGTTTAGTGCTGCGGCCGTGGGGCCAGGACCCTTGATCTATATCAATTGGTTCGCAAGGCGGTGCGCAAGCTAGCGTAACGCGAGCGGTATGGGCGCGCGCTCACGCCGGCCGAGGTCATCATGCCAACCTGACTGGCAACGCGCATGGAAGACCCATTCCTCAATTACTTCGCGCTCGGTCTATTTGTTGTTTGTGGTGATCGTGCTGGTCTACGGTATCATTGCGATCCACGACATTCCGGCCCGGATCGCCAGGAAGCGCCATCACCCCCACGAGGACGCGATCCATACCGCAGGCTGTCGCGCCAGGATGGCGCTGGCGTTGAGATGCACGCAGCGGCAGGGGGGGACGAGCGACTGGTCCACCCTAGCTCAATGAGCGAAGGCGGAAGCGCAATCCGCCATTGCCTTCGTCGGCACCAGCCGTACGGCAAAGGCTATTTGTCGCTGCTGAACATTGCGTGCGGCTCAATGCCGGCTGTCCAATCCCGCGCCGGCACACGTCGCGATGAAATGACGAGTGCGGCCAATCGCCGACACGGCTGACCAGGTGGTGCTTCATCGGGTTGATATAGCAGTATTCGAGATGGCGGGCGTAGTCAGCCTCATCCCGGATCAGGTGCTCTCAGAACCGGCGTTGCCAGATGCCGTGTTCGTGGCGTGCCATCCGAACGGAGGTGAGCCATTCCTGCTTTGGAAGCGCTCGCGCAAAATGGCTCTTGATCAGCCGCCAACGGGTCGAGAAATTAGCATCGCTCTGCGGCAGAGCCCAGACCGCGTGCAGATGGTCCGGCAGCACGACGAAAGCGTCGATCGTGAAAGGCAGCTTTCTCCGCGTGGTTGCGACCGCACGCCGCAAAAGCGCGATGTGTTCGACCAGCAGGCCTGTCCGCCGTTCCAACAGATTGACGGTGAAGAACCAGCAGCCGCCATGGACGAACGCGCGACGATAATTGGGCATGGCCGCCAGCTTACCGGCGCAACCTCTGGACGCAATGGCGGATTACGCTATCGCTAATCTGCTCCACGAACTGTCACTAAGGCCGCGTAGGTGCCGTAGCTCGTCGTGGGTGCCGGGGGCTGATCGTCCGGGCAAATCGGTCCGATTTTAAGCCTGCAACGTCTGCCGCAGGCCGTAAGGTCACGAAAAATCCTTGCGCGCAAAAACTAATTTCATGAGCGGTCTCAAGCTGATTTGGGCTGTCCAGACGTTGCGCGAAAAATATTTCTCTTTCGTTTTTTCAGAAATTAGATATTGATCGTGTCGTTCCGGCCCGAAATCGAGGGGCGTATCGCGATCGTCACGGACGTTGGGCAGGGATGCGGTGGACGTGAAGGCGTCGCAGGACGAGCGACGTCGACACGGACGGCGAAGCCGTGTGGTCCTGGCGCGCCCATGCAGGCGCCAAGTTGGGCGACGTTGCCTTGCGCATCGCGCCGATGACGGTGGCAACAAGCTGGTTCACCGGGGAGAGTACGGAGTAAGCCGTAAACCACTGCGCAGGGAAGGCCGGACTGCTCCGGCTGAACCTGTCGGTCAGCGCGCGCTTTTGCGCAACTTTTCCGCGCGGTGGCCATGGGTGCAGCCAGCACCCGGTCTTCCCTGCGCCCTCTGTTTCCCGGAGGGACACGTAACAAGCACAGCTCGGGCGCGTGCCGCGCCGCGGGAACGAGGAGCCATGTCGAAAGCCTTGTCGCTAGCTCGCGCTTCGAAACGCCGTGGCGTCGATCATCGGGCCAGGCTTTCGCGCCCTCGCGGGCGACCGAAGACGTCGTGAGTTATGCCTGCGTGTTGCGCAGCGCGCTCTCGATGGCCTTGCCGAGCGTCTCCAGCTGGAAAGGCTTCTGCAGGGAAGGGCGGTCGCGATATTCTTCCGGCAGGCCGGAGGCGCCGTAGCCGGTGGCGAAGATGAAGGGGCGGTTGCGCGCCCTGACCAGATCGGCGACCGGCGAAATCACCTTGCCGTTGACGTTCACATCGAGAATGGCGAGGTCGTAATAGGTCGATTGCGCAAGCCGGATCGCCTCGTTGATTTCGCCCGCCTCGGCCGCCACGGTGTAGCCGAGTTCCTCAAGCATGTCGGCGACCATCATCCTGATCATGACCTCGTCCTCGACGAGGAACACAGAGCCGCGCGGCGGCCGCGTCGCAGTCATGATGTCAGTCCTTGCCCATGCCCTTTTGACCTAAAGGTTTGGCAAATCCCGGCGATGAACGCAACGTCAAGATTGCCGGGGCCGGTCGCTGTTGCAGCGCGTCGCCGCCGGCCCCACGAGCGCATTGATCGCTGGCGCGTTCAACGCCAAGCTACGATCCTGGGTTCCAGCCGTGGGACGCTGATTCGAGGTAAAACGCCGTTGCAAACATCGAGGGATCTGACGCCAACCTTGTCCGCTCGATCTCGTTAGATTCCACGGGAGGTTGCGAGAAAAGCGAGAGCGAAATGTCGGCAAAGACGACCGCGCCGCCAGAAAAGATGCTGTTCCAGCTGACACTGCGGCGGCGCGGCATCAGCGATTTGGCGGTGCTGCGGGCCATGGAAGAGGTGCCGCGCGAGGCCTTCGTCGAGCCGGATGATCGTGGCGACGCCTATCGCGACAGCGCGCTCGGCATCGCCTGCGGGCAGACCATCAGCCAGCCCTTCGTCGTCGCCTATATGACCGAGCAGTTGGGGCTCGCCAAGCACCACCGGGTGCTCGAGATCGGTACCGGCTCGGGCTACCAGGCCGCGATCCTGTCGCGGCTTGCCGGACATGTCCTGACGATCGAACGATTTCGGACACTCGCCGATACCGCGCGGTCGCGGATCGAGGACCTCGGCTACCACAATATCGAGGTGATGCTGGGCGACGGCTTTGCCATGCCGGAGCAATTGGGCCAGTTCGATCGCATCATCGTCACGGCGGCCATGACCGAGATTCCGGAAGCACTGGTGCAGCGGCTCGAGCCCGACGGCATCCTGATCGCCCCGGTGGGGCCGCATCACGGCGTGCAGACGCTGGTCCGCGTCAAGAGGACGGAGAGCGGTTTCGACCGCAAGGAGCTGGTCGATGTGCGCTTCGTGCCGGCGCTTCCGGGCATTGCCAAGGAACTCTGAAGGAGCCGCAAATTCCGGATCGGCTGTTCTGCCAACATCTTACTCCCAGGGTTAAGCGCTTATTTACTGGGGGCGTGTTTACTCAAATCGCTCTTTTGTTGCGTACGAGT
>Ga0134125_10005128_pt1 | contig 14905 bp, 15 predicted proteins | sample KB31751_FD_96464 | JGI IMG/M metagenome (GOLD analysis project Ga0134125, IMG submission 96464) | Terrestrial soil microbial communities with excess Nitrogen fertilizer from Kellogg Biological Station, Michigan, USA - KB3-175-1 | ecosystem: Environmental > Terrestrial > Soil > Unclassified ... | reverse complement strand
GAGCTGGGCTCCGGCCGGCGCCCTTAATCCCATGCCGCTCATCGCCGCCGCCTGCTTCATTCTGACCGTGGCCCTGGGCTACTGGATTTTTTCCGCCGCTCCCGCCCCCCCTGCCGCCTCGCCGCTCGAAGCCCGCCGCCAGGCGCTGGGGGAACGCAAGAAGGCGGTGTATGACAACCTTAAGGATCTGCACTTCGAGCACTTGGCCGGCAAGCTCACCGATGCCGATTTTGAGCGCACCCGTACCATGCTCGAAAGCGAGGCCGCGACGGTGGTCGCTGAGCTGCAGGCGGTAGAATGGCAACTGCATCCGCCGGTAGAGGCACGGCCGCCGGCGCCACCGGCAAAAGCGCAATGACCCGCTCTCTCCGATCTCTGCTGTTGATCCTGCTGGCGGCCAGCGCGTTGGCCGCCGCCCAGGCCGCCAGCGCCGGCCAGAATATCGCCGGCAGCGTGCTCAACCTCACCAGCGGGCAGCCGCTGCCGCACGCCACGGTCAGCCTTGTGCAGTTGCAGGGCAGCATGAACACCCTGGCCACCACGGCCACCGATAGCAGCGGTCATTATCGCTTCAGCGAGAACGCGCCCGGGCCGTTCATGGTGCAGACCCAGTACCAGGGCGTCGCCTATTTCGCCAAAGTCGCCGATGGTCAGACCGAGACCAACGTGCAGGTCTACGACGTCAGCCACGATGCCGCGCAACTGCGGGTGGACGCCGAGATCATGGTGCTGCAGCCCGACCAGGGACAGTTGGCCATCGTCAACGAGTACCGCATCGAGAACGGCCTGCAGCCCTTGCGCACGCTGGCGGCCCCAGGAGGAATGTTCCGTTTCCGCGTTCCCGTCGGCGCCCACGTGGACATGGTGCGGGTCGTCGGACCGGGCGAAATGCCGCTGGCCCGCACCGCCACCCCCACCGCCGATCACGACGTCTACAGCGTGGATGCACCGCTGCGGCCGGGCGAAACGCGGGTGCAGATCTCCTATCGCGTTCCCTATGCCGGCCTCAAGGCCGCCCTCACCGAGACGCCGGTGACGGCGCCCGCCCACTTCGAAGTGTACGTGCCCGATGCCATGACCTTCGCCGGCGACGGCTTCACCCAGGTCGGCACGCAACAGGGTTACAAGGTCTTTGGCGTCGCCCCCGGCGCGGTGGCCGCCACGCTGCGCTTCAATGTCTCAGGCGATGCGCCCATGCCCACCGACGCCGCGTCCGATGCGGGCGTCCCGGCCTCCGGCGCGGCGCCGGCGACCGATGCCGCGGCCAATAACGTTGCCGCCGCCCCGGCTGCGGCTGCCGCCGTGCCCGCGCCCACGCTGCTGGAGCGCAACCGTTGGACCATCTTCATCCTGTTGGCGCTGGCCGCCGCCGCCGGACTCGGGATGCTGCTGGCCAAGCCCGAGCCGGAGGTCATTCCCGTCTCCGCCGTCACCATGCCCTCCGTCGAGCCGGTGCGGAACGCCCCCGGGCTGGCCTACCACGCCACCGCCGCGCTCAACGCGCCGCCGCCCACCCAGCTTACCGGCACGCCCTATCGTGCCGCGCTGCCTTCGGCCGACGATCTCAACCGGCTGAAAGATGATCTTTTCCTCCTCGAAGTCCGCCGCCACACCGGCCGCATCCCCGAGGCCGAGTATCAGGCGCTGCGGGCCGAGATCAACTCGCGCATGGACCATATCGCCGGGCGAACGCAGTCTTCCTGATGCGGCAAACGAGCCGAGCCAGTGCGGGCGTCCGTTGCCGGATCGGCTATACTGAGCAGTGAACGCCATGCGCTCCACCAAGTTGAAGTTCGGCCTGGTTATCGGCGTCGTTTTAGCCACCCTCGCCTGGCTGGCCTTTACCGCCGTGCGTGATACGCGCGCGTATTTCGTGACCGTCACCGAGTTGCAGCAGATGCCGGCCCACCAGGCGCAGCGCCGCAATCTGCGGGTCTCGGGCGATGTCGTACCCGGCAGCATCCACAAGGGCGCGACCGAAACCGACTTTGCCATCACCCAGGGCGGCCACCAGCTCGAGGTGGCCTACGTGGGCACCGACCCCCTGCCCGATACCTTCGTGGACAACGCCCAGGCGGTGGCCGCCGGCCATCTGCTCGCCAACGGAAGTTTCCGTGCCGATGGCGTGCAGGCCAAATGCGCCTCCAAATATGAGCCCAAGGGCGTACGTCAGGCCGGCCAGCCGCATACCACCGCTGCCGGCAGCATGAACTAAGCTGTTTCCTGTGCCTCTGCTGGAGTGTCAAAGCGTCAGTCGCTTTTTTGGCGAGACCGCCGTTCTGCGTCAGGTTAACTGGCGCTGTGAGGCCGGCCAGTGCCTGGCGCTGTGGGGCGCCAACGGCGCCGGCAAGAGCACGCTGCTGCGCATCCTCGCCGGCGCGCTGCGCCCCTCGCTGGGCACGGCGACGGTGAACGGCGCCGCTGTGGGAACCGCCGCCGCCCGCCGCCAGACAGGATTTCTCTCCCACCAGAGCCTGCTCCATCCCCATTTGACGGTGGCCGAGAACCTGCGCTTTTACGCGGTCCTGCACCAGTTGTCCGATCCTGACGCCGCCGTCACCAGCGCCTTGGCCCAGGTGCGGGGCGAGTATCTGGCCGCCCGCCGGGTGGGCGAGTTGTCGCAGGGCATGCGCCAGAAAGCCGCCCTGGCGCGCGCCCTGCTCCACCAGCCGCGGCTGCTGCTGCTCGACGAACCCTTTGCCAGCCTCGACCTGCAGACGGTGGGCGACATGCGCGCCAGCCTGCAGGAATTGCGCCGGGCCGGTCTGGCCATCCTGCTCAGCAGCCACAACCGTCAGCAGGTGGAGGGCCTGCTGGACGGCGAGGCCACGCTCGAGCGTGGCCGCCTGAGCGTCTCGCTGCCGGAGGTGGCGCGTGCGTGAGCCATGGATGGGCGAGTGGCGCATCGCCGCCGCCGTCTGCGCCCGCGACCTGCGCATCGAGCTGCGCACCCGCGAGGCGCTGCTGGCAATGGGCTTTTACGCCCTGCTGGTGATGGTGATCTTCAGCTTTGCCTTCAGCTCGGATGCCTCGCTGACCCTGCGCGCCGGCGGCGGGCTGCTGTGGGTGGCGTTTCTGTTCGCGTCGCTGGTGGCCCTCGACCGCGCCTTTTTGCGCGAAGCCGGAGAGTCAAGCCTGGTCGGATTGCAGATCGCGCCCGCCTCGCGCGCCGCCATTCTGGCCGGCAAGTTCGCCGCCAGCTACGCCATCATCCTCGGCCTCGAAGCCATCCTGATGCCGTTGTTCGCGGTGCTGTTCAACACCCCGCGCCACGCCGACTGGGGCGGCATCATCTTCACCGCGCTGCTCGGCACCTGGGCGCTGGCCGCCAACGGCACGTACTTTTCCGCCATGTGCGCCCACACCCGCCAGCGCGCCCTGCTGCTGCCCCTGCTGCTGCTGCCGGTGTCCATACCTGCCATTCTGGCCATGGTGCAGGCCACCCAGGTCTACCTGACCGGCGAGGGCATGGCAAACTATTGGTTGCAGCTCCTCATCGGCTACGACGTGATCTTTACCGTCCTCGCCTGGGCGCTGGCCGACATGGTGCTGGATATCGAGTAGCATGGCTTCCACTTCCTCTCTTCGCTCTCCCTCCACCTGGGTCTTTGCCGCCACCCTGGGGCTGTTGATCGTCTCGCTGTGGTGGAATTTGGTCGGTGCGCCGACGGAAGCCACCATGGGCACCATCCAGCGGATCTTTTATTACCACGTTCCCTCCGCCGCCGCCGCCTGGACGGCCCTGTTGCTCAACGCCGGCGCCAGCCTTTGGTATCTCGTCCGCCGCTCTCCCGTCGCCGACGCGCTGGCCCTGGCCGGCGCCGAGGTCGGCCTCGCCTTCCTCACCATTGTGTTGATTACCGGTCCCATCTGGGCCCGCCCGGTATGGGGCGTGTGGTGGGTATGGGATGCCCGCCTGACGCTTACGCTGGCTATGTGGGTGATGTATGCCAGTTATCTCATTCTGCGCCAGCTCACCCCGCCCGGCAGCCTGCAACCGCGGCTGGCCGCCGCGCTGGCGGTATTCTTTGCCGCCGACATCCCGATTGATTACATGTCCATTCGCTGGTGGCGCACCCAGCATCCGTCGCCGGTGCTCTTCGGCGGGCCCGACTCCGGTCTGGCGCCGCGCATGTTGACTGCGCTGCTCATCTCGATGGCGGCGTTTTTGGCGGTCATGGGCTGCCTCGTCTGGCTGCGCTATCGCCAGGAGATGGCCCGCGGCCGCCTCGCCGCCCTGCGCCAGCGCCAACTGCTGCTGGAGGAATCCTAAGGAGAAGCTCTATGGGTAGTCTGATCGCCGCCTACACCGTTGCCTGGGGAGTGCTGATGCTCTATGTGCTCACCCTCGCCGCCCGCCAGCGCAAGCTGCACCGCACCCTGCAAAAGCTGGAGTCCGCCTCCGCCACGACCACCACGGGCCCTCATGCCCGCTGAGGATCTCCACGCCACCCTGGCGGCGGCCCAGGTCATCGCGCGCGAGGCGGGCGCGATTCTGCTCGACCATCGCGGCCGGGTGGGTATCGAGTACAAGGGTGAGGCCGACCTGGTGACCGCCGCCGACCGCGCCAGCGAGCGGCACATCACCGCCCGCTTGCGGGCCGCCTTCCCCCAGCACGCCATGGTGGCGGAAGAGGGAACCCGCACCGAGGGCGCCGGTCTCTGCTGGTATGTGGATCCGCTCGACGGCACCACCAACTTTGCCCACGGCCTGCCCTTTTTTGCCGTCTCCATGGGGCTGGCCGATGCCGATACCACGGTGGCCGGCCTGGTGTACAACCCGGTGCTCGATGAAATGTTCACCGCCGTTCGCGGCGCCGGCGCCTGGCTGAACGGACAGCCGATCCGGGTTTCCTCCCAGGATCAGATCGCCGCCTCGCTGCTGGCCACCGGCTTCCCGTCGCGCAAGCGCCACGAAAACCCCAACATTCACTTCTATCAGTACTTCAGCCTCAACAGTCACGGCATGCGGCGCCTGGGTTCGGCCGCCCTCGATCTCTGCTACACCGCCTGTGGACGCTTCGAGGGCTTCTGGGAATTCAACCTCCAGCCCTGGGATGTGGCCGCTGGCCGGCTCATCGTCACCGAAGCCGGCGGGCGGGTGAGCGACATGCTCGGTCAGGCACACCATCTTTACAGTCCGGAGATACTGGCCAGCAACGGCAGGCTGCACCCCACGCTGCTGGCCGCCTTCGTCGCGCTCTTCGACCAGCCCGGCCAGGAGGTGGCGCCCCTGCCCCCGCCTGCCGCCTACCTCCAGGGGCGCCGCTCATGAAGAAGCACCGGCGCGCCGCCCCCGCCGTTCCGCGCGCCCGCACCCGCATGCGCCAACGCTCCTGGCGGAAGGTGCAGACCCTGCTGCACTCCCGCCGTCCGCGCATGCGCGACCCGCAGATCAGCCATCTGCAGATGGCCCTCCCCCGGCTGCCCAAAACGTTTGACGGCCTGCGCATCGCCCACCTCTCCGACATCCACTACGGCCTCTTCCTCTCTCGTGAGTCACTGTTGCGGGTGCTGGAACTGACCCAGGAGCAGGAACCCGACCTGATCTGCATCACCGGCGACTTTGTCACCCAGTCGCCGGTGTTCATTGATCCCCTGGCCGAGATGCTGGCCGAACTGCGGGCGCCGCTGGGGGTGTACTCGGTGCTCGGCAACCATGACTTCCGCGCCGGGGCGGAGGTCGTCACCCGCGGGCTGCGCCGCCGCGGCATCAAGGTGCTGCGCAACCAGCGCCGCCTGCTGCACTATGGCGGCCAGGCCATCCGCATCGCCGGGGTGGATGATTCCCGCCAGCACCCGGACGTGGCCGCCGCCTGCGGCGCCACCGACCGCCACTTCACCCTGCTGCTGGCCCACAACCCCATGGAACTCAACGCCGCCGCCGCCTGCGGCGTGGATCTGGTGCTCTCGGGCCACACCCACGGCGGCCAGATCCGCCTGGGACAGTTCGCCGCCCCCCTCTATCAGCGCTATCTGCCCGCCGGGCTTCTGAGTCTCGATCAGACTCAGATGTATGTCAGCCGCGGACTGGGTAAGGTGATCGTCCCCATGAGGGTGGGCGCCCCGCCCGAACTGGCCTTTCTCACCCTCTATGCCGGCGGCTAAGCGGTCTCCCGTGTTTATCCGGAGTCACCCCAAATGCGGGGCTATGCAACGCCACGGGTTCGGGTCTACTCTAACCATGTCACTCCGTCGTGAAAGTGAGTGAACCATGGCCACCACCATGTCAGCGTTGGATTCGGGACCTCTGCTGCCGCCGCCCACGGTGCTGGCCGGCGACGAGCCGGGCGGAGCCGTCTCCACCCCCGCCTCCCCGGTGCTGTTGATCGAGGATGACCGCCACATTCAGCGCAGCGTCACCTACCAGCTGCAGCGCCAGGGCTATCACGTCACCTGCTGCGACGACGGCGAGAGCGGCCTCGAGGAGGCCCTGCAGCGTCGCTACTGCGTGGTGGTGCTGGACCTCATGCTGCCCCGGCTCGACGGCCTGACGCTGTGCAAGCAGCTGCGCCAGGCGCGCCGCGACCTGCCCATCATCATCATCTCCGCCCGCGGCTCCGACCTCGACAAGATCACCGGTCTGGAGTTCGGCGCCGACGATTATCTCGCCAAGCCCTTCAGCCCGGCCGAACTCGAGGCCCGCATCCGCGCCCTGCGCCGCCGCTCCGAGGTCATCCAACCCTCCTCCCCCGAGCTGATCCGCGTGGGCCGCGAGTTGGTGCTCGACTGCGATCGCCATCAGCTGCAGGTGGGCGACACCGTCATCCGCGTCACCCCCAAGGAGATGGCCCTGCTGCGCTTGTTGATGAGCGCCCCCGGCCGCATCTTTACCCGCGAAAACCTGCTCGCCCAGGCCTGGGGGTTCTCCTACGACGGCTACCACCGCGCCGTGGACGCCCACTTTAGCCGCCTCAAGGCCAAACTGCAGGAGCACCTGGGCGAACCCCAGGCGTGGCTGGAGGCGGTGTACGGGGTGGGGTACCGCGTTCGTGACCCGGAGGCGCCGCCGCCGGAGGAGGTGTAGCCATGAGCCAGGGCATCGCCGCGGCGCGCCTGCGCCTGGCCTACATCAATCAGTACCGCGAGCTGGCCCTGGCGGTGCTGCTGGCGCTGGCGCTGTCGCTGCGGGTGCTGGGGTGGGATGTGCCCACCATGGTGCTGGTGCTGCTCGCCCTGTGGGCGGTGCTGGCCTGGGGATTCGTGCAGGTCAGCGCCGTGGCGGTGGACGAAGCCCGCCTCAACCGCCTGGAGTTCAGCTACTTCGCCTGCGAACTGTCGCTGATCACCGCCGTCGCCCACTTCGGCCACACCACCACCTGGCTGGCGCTGCTGTTCTACGTGGTCACCATTCTCTACGCCACCATGGTGCTGCCCCGCCCGGCGGCGCTGTGGGTGACCGCCCTGGCGGCCGGCAACTTCACCCTGCTGCTGGCTGTCGACCGGCAATTTGCAGCCTCCCTCGCCGCCAGCCGCCAGCCCGCCGTCCTGCTGGCCGCCCTGGGCGTGGGCACGCTCATCGGCTACGCCCTCATCGGGCTCAGCCTGGCCCAATTCTCCCTCACCCTCAACCGCCAGGCGGAGGCGCTGCAGACCGCCAACCGCGAGTTGGCCTCCACCAGCCGCGAGTTGCGCCTGCACCGCGACCACCTCGAACACCTGGTGCGCGAGCGCACCCGCGAGCTGGAGCAGGCCACCGACGATCTCCGCCGCATCAACGCCGACCTGCGCCGCCTCAACGAACTGAAGAGCAGCTTCCTGGCCAGCGTCAGCCACGAGCTGCGCACCCCGCTGACGTCCATCCGCTCCTTCTCCGAGATCCTGTTGCGCTACCCGGAGGAGGAGGCCGCCACGCGCTGCGAGTTCCTGGAGATCATCATCCAGGAGAGCGACCGCCTCACCCGGTTGATCAACGACGTCCTCGACCTGGCCAAAATCGAGGCGGGCAAGCTGGAACTCCGCCCCCTGCCGGTGCGCATCGCCGAGCTGGTGCGCGAAGCGCTCGACGTGGTGCAGGTGCTGGCCGCCCAGAAGGGCATCACGCTGCGCAACTGGGTGGAGGATGAACTGCCGCTGATCGAGGCCGACCCCGACCGCCTGCGCCAGGTGTTCAGCAACCTGCTCAGCAACGCCCTCAAGTTCACCGACCAGGGAACCATCGAGGTGGGTGCCCACGCCCGCGACGGCGAGCTGCTCATCTATGTCTCCGACAGCGGCGTCGGCCTGCCCCCCGGCGACGAGGAGCGCATCTTCGACAAGTTCCACCAGCACGGCAACGCGCTCACCGACAAACCCGCCGGCACCGGCCTCGGCCTGGCCATCTGTCGCGAGATCTGCCAGCGCCACGGCGGCCGCATCTGGGCCGAGGGCCGCCAGCGCGGCGGCAGCATCTTCTACGTCGCCCTGCCGCTGCTCCCCCTCGCCGTCCCCGCCGCCGCCGCCGGCCGGTAAAGCTACGCCGTCGCCTGGCGTTTACGCCTGGCAAAGTAGAAGTACGCCGGCACGCCCGCCAGAATGATGGCCAGCCCGATGCTGGAGTATCTGAGGTTCTGCCAGTAGGTCATCCCCAGCAGCGCCGCCGCGGCAACGATGAAGATGCCGGGCAGCACCGGATAGCCCCAACTGGCGTAGGGGGCGCGCTCGCCCCGCCGGCGGAAGACGAACAGGCAGGCGATGGCCAGCATGTAGAAGAGCCACTCGGCGAAGATGGTCAGGGTGTAGAGCGTCTGGTAGGTGCCGCTGAGCGAGAAGCCCATGGCGAACAGCGCCTGAATCAGCAGCGAGACATCGGGCGTGCGGTGCACCGGATGCACATGCGCCAGCCGGCGGAAAAACAGCCGGTCGTGGGCCATGGCGAAGGGCACCCGCGCGCCGGAAAGAATCGAGCTGTTGAGGGTGGCGAAGGCGGAGATCATGATCGCCACCGCCACCAGCGCCCCGGCGCTGTGTCCCAGGAAGCGCGCCGCCATGCTGGAGGCGACGTTGTTCGAGGCGGCGATCTCCACCGGCCGCAGCACGTAGAAGTAGGCGAGGTTGATGCCGGCGTAGAAGACGAACACCACCGCGATGCCGCCGATCATGGCGCGCGGAATGGTGCGCCCCGGATCGCGAATCTCGCTCCCGGCCAGCGTCAGGTCGTTCCAGCCGTCGTAGGCCCAGAGCGCCGCCACCAGCGCGGTGGCGAAGCCGCCGATGCCCACCGCTCCCGGAATCTGTTCGCTGAAGTGCGCCCAACTGCCGTTGCCCCAGGCGAAGGCGGCGATGGTCAGTCCGGCCACCAGCAGCAGCTTGAGGCCGGTGAACAGCGCCTGCACATGCCCGCCGTGGCGCACGCCCAGATAGTTGATCAGCGTCACCAGCGCGATCACCCCCGCGCCCACCAGATGCAGCCCGCTCAACGCCGGCCAGCCGGCGATGACCGGCTGGCTCAGCCCCGGCCAGAGAAAACTGGCCGCCAGCGCAAACCCGGCGCCGATGGTGGCCACCGACGCCGGCCGCACGATCCAGAACATCCCCCACCCGAACAGGAAACCGAACAGCGGCCCCAGCCCGTCGCGCAGATAGGCGTACTCGCCTCCCGCCTGCGGCCGCAGCGTGCCCATCTCGGCGTAGGCCAGCGCTCCGGCCAGCGATAAGAATGCCCCCACCAGCCAGGCCAGCAGAATCCAGCCAATGCTGTGCAGAGCATTGACCATGTCCTTGCTGACAAAAAAGATGCCGGTGCCGATGAGCGTGCCCACCACCATGGCCAGGCTGGCCCACGGTCCGAGAGCGCGCACCAGGCCATCGCTGGCGGTGGCGGGCGCGGCGCTGCGCGAAGTGCTCATGGGCGCTCAGGCGGATTGGCGTTGGACGCTGCGGGTGTGGGGCTGCAAGACACTGATAAGATACCCCACTCCGAAGGTCACCACCGTTCCCGCCACCACAAACCAGGTGAAGGCCACTCCCGCCCGCGACAGCGCCACCGTGGTTCCGATGCCCACCGCCAGCCCCACAATGGCGCCCGTCTGCGTCGCTCGCCGCGTCAGGGTGCCCAGCAGGAACATGCCCAACAGCCCGCTGAAGGGATAGGAGATGATCGCCAGACCCGACTCCAGCACCGAGTGCGAGTGGCGGCTGGCGTAAGCCACCACGCCCATCACCACCATCCAGCCCACCGTGGTCAGCCTCGAAACCCAGAGGTAATGCCGCTCACTGCGGCCGGGGGCAAAAAAAGGACGATAGAAGTCCAACACGGTGCTGGAGCTGAGGGCGTTCAGCGCCGCGCTCAGGTTGGACATCGAAGCCGCCAGAATGGCCGCCAGCACCAGCCCGGCCACACCGGCGGGCAAATGCTGCGCCACAAACTGGGGATAGAGGCGGTCGTAGCGCCCGAAAGCTCCGGCGGCGAGGTGCAGCTCATGGGTCTGGTAAAAGGCGAACAGCGCGATGCCGATCAGCAGGAACAGGCCGAACTGCAGAAAGATCACCACCCAGCTCGACAGCAGCGCCACCGTACTGTCGCGCTGGTTGCGGGCGGCGAGCAGCCGCTGCACCATCAACTGATCGGTGCCGTGGGTGGCCATGGTGAGGAAGGTGCCGCCCGCCAGCCCCGACCAGAAGGTGTAGGTCTGGGTCCAGGAGAAGTTGAAGTGGAAGATCCGCAGCTTGTCGCCGTGGGCGGCGGCCACCGCCGCCGCCGTCTGCCAGCCTCCGGGCAGCGCCTTGACCAGCAGCACCAGGCTCAGCACCGCCCCGGCGATGTAGATGCAGATCTGAATGAAGTCGGTCCACACCACCGCCCGCAGCCCGCCCTCGAAGGTGTAGATCAGGGTGAGCACCGCAATCAGCCCCAGCACGGTGATCGGGCTGAGGTGCAGGTGCCAGCCCGCCGGCAGGCTGTCGAGGATCACTTCCACCACGATGGCCACCGCATAAACCCGCACGCCCTCGGCCAGCGACCGCCCCACCAGAAAAATCAGCCCCGCCGCCGTCTTCGCCCCGGTGCCGAAGCGCTGCTGAATCAATTGATAGGCGGTGAGCAGCCGGCCGCGAAAATAGGCGGGGATGAGGATCAGGCTGATCAGGATACGGGCCACCAGATAGCCGAAGACCAGTTGCAGAAAGCCGAGATCGCCGCTAAAGGCCAGCCCCGGCGTGCTGATGATGGTGAGCACGCTGGTCTCGGCCGCTACGATGGAGAACGAAATCGCCCACCAGGGCAGTTGGCTGCCGGCGAGAAAGTAATCGTGCAGGGTGGGGTTGGGCCGCCGCAGCCAGACGCCGAAAGCGGTGATGGCCAGCAGGTAGACGCCGATCACCCACAGGTCGAGCGGATGCAGCATGTCAGCCCGCCGCCTCCCGCGCCATGGCCAGTGCCGCTTCCACCGGCGTATGTTGCGGCGCCCGCAGCGGATGACCCCACGCCGCTTCCACCCAGCCGCGCAGTTCCGGCACTGCGGTAAAGACCCCGCCGGAGAAATAGCCCACCGGCTCGCTCCACGCCAACTCCGCCGCGCACTCCCGCAGCGTGGCCGCCAGCTCATCCGCCGCGTGCCGCAAAATGGGGCGCATCGCCTCCCGATGCTCCGTCAACAACCGCGGCAGCAGGGCAGGGAATTGGCCGTCGGCCGGCTCGGCCACAATGCCCGCCCCGACCGCCTCGCGCCCGATCCAATCCCCGCTGCCCGGATCACGCCCCGGCCCCAACCCACCGGCCCGCGCCTGCCGCCCCTGATAGCCGCCGCAGGCAATCGAACCGGTGCCGGAGATGATGGCAATCCCGTCCCCGCCGCCGTTGGCGGCCCGCCACGCCAACTCCGCGTCGGTGATCACCCGCACCCGCGCCCGCGGCAAAATCCCCCGCAGCGCCGCCTCGTAGACCCCCTGGTGCCGCTCCGCCGAGGCAAACCCCCCGCAGACGGCCATGCAATCTTCCGCCGCCCAATCTCCCCGCGCCAGCCCACACCCACGCGCCAACTCTTCCGCTACCTCAGCCGCGCTCCGCCGCTCCAGGCTGCTTCCCCCCACCCGGGCCTCGCGCCCCTCTCGTCCATAGAGGCTCGCCGCCGCGATCAGAGTTTTGGTCCCGCCCCCATCCATCCCGAGCACAAATCGCACGGACCATTATTGACCAACTATTCCCTATTCCCTGTTCCCTGTTCCCTATTCCCTGCCTTCAGGGCTTCAACGTGGGCCGCATCTGCACTTCGCTGACGAAGCTGTTGGACTGCTGGGTCACCAGCATGGCGACGACATGCGCCACGTCCTCCGGCCGCATCATCTTCCCGCGATCCTTCTTGCCCACCAGGTCGGGCGACAGATCGGTATCCACCGACCCCGGGCAGACCAGGCTGACGCGAATACCGTAGGCGCGCAGCTCCTCGGCGGTGCTGACCGAAAGTTGGTGCAACGCCGCCTTGCTGGCCGCATAGGCGGCGCCGCCGGGCAGGGGGTTGTGGGCCGCCAGAGAAGCAATATTGATGATGTGCCCGCGCCGTTGCTGAATAAAGTGGGGAACGGCGCTACGCAGGGCATAGTAGACCGAGCGCAGGTTGGTTTCCATGGTGGCTGCCCAGACCTCTGGGGGCGTTTCATGCAGCGGCAGGCCGAACTGACCGATGCCGGCGTTATTGACCAAAATGTCCAGCCGACCCCATTCCAGCGCCTGGGCGATCAGCCCTTCGATCGCCTGTAGGCTGCGCACGTCGGTGGGACAGGCGCGGGCGCGGCCGCCCGAGGCGGTGATTTCGCCCACCAATTCCGTCAGCCGGGCCGGGCTGCGGGCGGCCGCCACCACCGCCGCGCCCATCGCCGCCAACCGTATAGCCACCGCCCGGCCGATGCCTTGACTGGCGCCGGTGACCACTGCCACTTGCCCTTGGAGGGGTGAATCTGCCATATTGCGTCCAGCAGTCGAATCGGGCATCCAACTCAGGTAAGACAAAAATTTACGATCGCAGGTGCCCGTCCATATTTTATAATCCTGCCTTTGTGATGCCCAGCGACGTTTAAGGAGAGAACATGAAGCTGTCCACCACCCTCGCCACCCTTGCTACTCTCGCGGTAGCGGGCTGGGCCTCCGGCCCCTCCCACCCGCTGATGCCAATCGTGGTTTCCCCCGCCTTCCAGGGTGCCTCATGTCCGACCCCGGCTGCCACCGTTCCCGCCGACAAAAAGGGATGGAAGCACGGTGCTGAGGAGTACGCCGACTTTACCGCCCTCACCAAAGCCACCGGTGCGCAGAAGACCCAGTTGGCGCTGGCCTTTGCCCAAAAGTATCCGGACTCCGACTACCGCATCACCGCCCTGCAGATGGCCATGTCGGCCCAGGCGGCGACTCCCGGCCAGCAGGCGGATGCGGTCAAGACCGCGCAGGAGCTGGCCAAATCGCCCGCCGCCGACGCCAGCGAGCTGCTCTCCGCCGATGTAATTGAGGCCTACGTGGTGCCCACCATCACCCAGCCCAACGACCCCGAGATGCAGGCCAAAATGAACTCCCTGCTGCAAGCCGCCACCTGCGGCGAGCAGTTGGCGGCCAGCGCTCCGGCTGCCCAGCAGGCCCGCTTTACGGCGATTTTGGGCAAGGCCAAGGGCTATGCCCAGCTGAACCTCAAGGATTACGACGGCGCCATCGCCACTTTCACCCAACTCACCCAGACCGACTCCAAAGACGCCATGCCGTACTACTGGATGGGCATCGCCCAGGTCACCAAGGCCACGCCCAACTACGACGCCGGCATCTTCGATCTGGCCAAGGCTTCCGTCCTGGCGCCCCAAACCCCGGCCATCTCCACCTACCTCAACACCGTCTATACCAGCTACCACGGCTCGGCCGAAGGCCTGGAGAACGTGCTCAACGTGGCGCGCAGCAACAGCGCCCCGCCGGCCGACTTCAAGATCGCCTCCAAGGTGGACCTGGAGAACGCCGCCGCCCTGGCCAACTACCAGAAGGCGCTGGCCGCGCAGCAGGCGGCGCTGCTGGCCTCCCCCAGCTTTGCCGGCATCGAAGCCCGGCTCAAGAACGCCGACATGTCCGCCGGTGAGTGGAAGAAAGTTAAGGGCGTGACCTATGAGGTCACCGGCATCGTGACCGCCGTAACCTCCAAGTCGGTGGACGTGGCGGTCGGCGCCAAGGATGCGGCCACGGCCAAGGCCGACCTGCATGTGATCATGGCGGCGCCCTTCGTCAAGACCCCCAAAGTCGGTCAGACGGTGGATGTCAGCGGCAAGACGGAGTCGTTCCAGCCCAACCCGCCGGACCCCAACACCCCCTTCCTGCTCACCATGGTGGACGGCAACATCGCCGGCTACAGCCCCGCCCCGAAAGCCGGCGGCGGCCAATAGTCTTAGTTATCTGTGGTTAGTTCCCAGTCGTGCGGGGCGCCCATCCGGCCCCTCGCACGACTGATTTTTTTCCGGCCGACGCGCTGACCCCTAACCCCTAACCCTGCCCCCTGCCCCCTGACCCCTGACCCCTGAATCCTGAATCCTGGATTCTTCCTACCAACGAAAACTCTGCTTCACAACTGTGTTCGAGTCGTTGAGGGTGATCTGGGCGCGCAGGGTGGGGAGCAGGTCGCCCTGGGCGAAGCGAATGTCGGTGATCGAGACCATGGTCAGGTTGGCTTCTTCCTGCTCGCTGGTATAGGGGAAGCGGGCGAACCATTGGAAGACGCCGGCGGTGTGGGTGGCGTCAGCGTGCTGGATCTCCGGTGACGGGTCGGGCTTGATGAAGCTGCGCACCGGCTTGGCTTCCGCCTGGGTCTTGTCCCAGGGCGCAGTGACGCTGGCGACCATGTAATTGCGCGGCAGGTCCACCACCGCCTGCCAACTGAAGGGCGTGTTGCTGATGGGGAAGGCGGCCCGGACGGTGGGTTTCTGGCCTTCGTAGGCTTCCGTCATCAGGGTGGAGTCAAGCGTGCTC
>Ga0134125_10005127_pt1 | contig 14908 bp, 15 predicted proteins | sample KB31751_FD_96464 | JGI IMG/M metagenome (GOLD analysis project Ga0134125, IMG submission 96464) | Terrestrial soil microbial communities with excess Nitrogen fertilizer from Kellogg Biological Station, Michigan, USA - KB3-175-1 | ecosystem: Environmental > Terrestrial > Soil > Unclassified ... | reverse complement strand
TTTGCCGTCTGCCTCGACCCAGGCATCGCCGTTCGACGCCTTGGAGATCTTGTAGGGGACGAGGCCCTTGTCCTTCTCGACCATCGGGTCGTCGTAGCGCCGTCCGATGAGGCGCTTGACCGCGAAGATCGTCTTTTCCGGATTGGTGACGGCCTGACGTTTGGCCGGCTGGCCGACGAGGCGCTCGCCGTCGTCGGTGAAGGCGACGATGGACGGCGTCGTCCGCATGCCTTCGGCGTTCTCGATGACCTTCGGCGTCTTGCCTTCCATGACGGCAACGCAAGAGTTGGTCGTACCGAGGTCGATGCCGATGACCTTGCCCATTGGTTCTTCCTCTCAATTTTGCGGCAGGCTGGCCGGGCCTCAACCCGAAGGTTATCTGGCGCCCGGATGGGATGCCGGCGGCTCATCCGCCAGCGCCCCCCTCGATCCAGCCCCCTGGATACGCGATTCACCGCTGTTTGCGGCTCACTGGCTCATATAGGAGGGCCCCCTAGGGCCGCAAGATGTGTCGGTGGGAGTTCAATTTTCGGCCCCGGCGCGGGCGAGGATCAGGACCCCATCCACGGTGGCATAGGGCCGGTAGGCGGCCATCTCGGCGGCCAGCGCCGGGTCGGACCGGGCCCAGGCGAGCCAGTCGAAATCCGGCAGGGGTTGCACCACGATCACGTCGGGGCGGTTGCGGGCGATGTCCTCGGTAAGCATGACGCGGTCGCGGCGAGCGTCGGCCTCGAGCCGGGCGTCGGTCGTCGCATCGAGCCCGCCTTTGAACCGCCGCGCCTGGACCCCCGCGGTGATCCACTCCGCCGAGACCCGGCTCACCCAGGTGCCGCCGGCCTGCCGGACCAGCGGGTGGCCGTAGGCGAGGTCGGCGGTCAGCGCCAGCATTTTCGGGTGCGCTTTGAGCGCCCGGATCGGCGCGGCGAGCGCCGAGCAGTCGACCGCGAAATTCATCCAGAGATAGGCCGTGCCGGCGATGAGCGCACCGACGATCGCGGTGACGAGCCGCGCGGCGCGAGCGCCGTCGTCGGCTGAACGATGCCAGCGGTCGATGAAGGCGAGCGCGACCGCGATCAGCGCCAGCGCCAGCATCGGATAGGAGTGATACGACCAGCCCTTGAGCTGCACATAGTAGGAAACGGAAAATCCCGCCGAAGCCGCGACCAGCAGTGAGAACGGCGCGCGCAGCGCGGCGCGGCCTTTCAGAATCGCGATCAGGACGAGCGAGGCGATCCACAGCGGGGTCGCGAAAAAGAGCACGAGCCGCGTGAAGGACGCGTGCACCGGGATATAGACGTCGGCGAGCAGCGGCATCATGCCGGTGTAGAATTGCGGATAGACGAGCGCGACGAAGGCCGCATAGGCCGCGAGCATCGCCGCCGCGATCCAGTTCTCGGCCGCGAGGAGCGGCCGCCACGACCTTGCGCTCCATGCCGCCATGGCCGCCGTGACGACGATGGCCGCCGCGAAATGCGGCTTGATGATCGCGACGAGGCCGGCGGCGGCGCCCGCGATCAGCATCGTCGCGACGTCGGGCACGGCGCCTTTGGCGCGCACCGCCGCAACCGAGAGCCACGGCAGGAACAGGATCAGCGCGACGTGCTCGCGCTCGCCGAGATTCTGCCCCGGCAGGATAGCCAGCGCCGTCGCCACGATCGTCAGCAACGGCCATTGCTCGCCGACGCGCACGATGCCGTACGTGCGCATGATGCGAAGCGAGAGCCACAGGCTCAGGGCGATGGCGAAGAAGACCAGCGCCGTCACCACGAGTTCCGGCGCGATGCCGAGCACGCGGCCCAACGCCACCGGCGCGACATAGAGGTAGACCGTCGCCGGCGGATTGACCTCGATGAGGTCAATGTAGAGCCGCGCGCCGTCGAGCCACTTCTCGGCCATGGTCAGGCCCCAGCTCACGTCGGTATTTGCGATCGTGAACTGCCGCAGCGCCAGCGCCAGCACGAAGACGGCCACCAGCGGCAGCCAGCGCGGCAGCGCGAGGCGTCGGGCGGCTGGAAGCGCGAGCTGGCTCATTGCGGGCCCTCAAGGCCGTGGCCGGTGTGGATTTGCCGCGAAAAAGTAGCGATCCGGCGTTAACGACCTGTTTCGGCGGCCGCGCGCCGTGCAAGAGTCGCCCCAATGCCAATGTCCGGACCACCGATGACCCTGATCCGCAGCCTCTGCGCCCTGGCCCTCCTCGCCTTCGTGACGGCGGGGTCGGCCGCGATGGCAGAGCCGGTGTTCCCGCCCGGCTCGCGGATCGGGCTGGAGCCGCCGCCCGGCATGGCCCTGAGCAAGCGCTTCGCCGGCTTCGAGGACCCGGAGCACAAGGCGGCGATCCTCATGCTCGACCTGCCCGGCGCCGCATATCAGGAGGCGGAGTCCTCGCTATTCGCCACGCCGCAGAAGGACGTCGAAGGCCTCACCCGCCGCGCCTTCCCGTTCAGCGACGGCATCGCCCTCCTGGCGACCGGCACGGCGCGCGAGAACGGCAAGCGCCTGCACAAGTGGTTCTTCCTCGCGACTGCGGTTGCCGGGCCGGTGTCGAACCTGACCGCCTTTGTCACCGTCGAGGTGCCGGAGGACGCCCGCGACGTGTACACCGACGCCGTCGTCGAGAAGGCGCTGAAAACGATCACCTTCCGCAAGACGCCGCTCGCCGAGCAACTCGCCCTGCTGCCGTTCGCGCTGAAGAACCTCGCCGGCTTCCACGTGCGCCAGGTGATGCCGACCGGCTCGGTCATCCTCAGCGACAAGGAGGAGGGGGGCGCGTTCACGCAGGCTTACGTAATCGTCACGGTCGCGCCCGGCGGGCCGGCCAGCGTCGCCGACCGGCCGCGCTTCGCGCAGGACCTCATCAGCTCCGGACCGGTGCACGACCTCAAGATCACGTCGGGCGAGACCATGCGGGTCAAGGGCATGCCGGGCAACGAGGTCAGGGCAAGCGGCAAGGACTTGGGCGACAAGCCGGTCCAGATCGTGCAATGGCTGCGCTTCGGCAGCGGCGGCTTCATGCGCATCCTCGGCGTCAGCCCGGCGGAAGAATGGGAGACGATGTTCCCGCGCTTCCGCGCGCTGCGCGACGGCATTGAGAACAAGTAGCGCCGCGCCCCCCACTTCAGAACTTGATCGAGCTGCGCACGCCGGCGACGAAGGCGTTCTGAAGCCGCGCCGCCGGATCGTTCGGGTTCTGGCCGCCGTTCGGGTGCACGATGTATTGCACATCCGGCTGCACCGTCCACCACGGCGCGATTTGCGCGGCGTAACTCAGTTCGAACACCGCCTCGTAGTCGCGCACGATCGCGGCCGGCAACGTGTCCCGGTCGGCCGCCGCCACATCCTTGCTGATCCTGGCGTAGGCAAACCCGAACGTGAGCGTGTCGTTCTGCCGTCCCGGCAGCGGGCCTTTGAGGCCGGCGCCGGCGTCGATGTAATACGAGACGAGGTTGCGGTCCGACGGCGCGAAGCCACCGCGCAGGAACAGGTTGAGGCTGGACTCGTTGCCGCGCCAGACCATCTGGTCGGCGACGCCGTAAAGCCCGCCATTGCCGCGATGCGTCAGCGGCGTCGCCGACGGATCGGCGCCGAGCGACACCTGCGCGCCGCTCGCACCGATGCCGAAGTGACGATCGTTGTAGTTTGCCGTGGCGTACCAGGCGCCGAGCTTGTAGACGCCCGGCAGGCCGGCGGCATCCTTGCCCTGGTTGACCGCGTATTGCGCCTCGCCCATCCACAGCGCGCCGCCGCTGAAGCTGAAGGTCGTACCGGTGCGATTGCACTTCTGCGGAATGTCGGTGCAGCCCTTGCCGGCCGGGTCGCCGGAAAACACCGCGGCTTGCAGCGTCAGCGCGTCGGAAGGCTTCACCGCCAGCCGCGCGCCAGGCGTCGCCAGCGGATAGGCCGGACCGCCGCTCAACAGATTGGCCGCCATGATGTCGGCCCAGCCGAAGGTACCGTCGATCAGCCCCGACGCGGTCTGCGAATTGAGAAACTCGTCGTCGGCCGCGAGCTGCCCGGCGCGCAGCGAGACGCGGTCATTCAAGGCGCTCTGCTGGAACCAGGCCGTGAACAGGCGCGTCGTTGTAACGGCGTCGATGTTGCTTGGATCGGAGATGCTGCCGGTATTGTCGGAAGCGGTGCGGCCGCCGTTGTGAATTTGATAGGCGGTGATGTGCGTCGTCGCGCCCCTCCAGCCGATCAGCTTCTCGAGGTCGGCCTCGGAGGTGAACTCGAAGCGGCCTTCGTCGCTGCCGCGCCGCGCCAGCCCGCCCGAGAGGACAGCGAAGGTCTCGCCGATATAGACGAGCGTAAGGTCGAGCCCCTTATCCCTGAGCGCCGCGCGCGCGCCGCCCCAGTCGCCGGTGAGCGTGGCCTGCTCCCAGACCGGCTTCGGCGCGGCCCTGTCCGCCGCCTGCGCCGTAGCGACCGGGAGCGCCACAAGGGCGAACGCCACAATCCTGTTCACGCCGGTCGGCCCCGCCTGTTGCGCCGGCCGATCTAGCCCTGCGGCAGGCGTCCTGTCACGCCGATCCTCAGGCGCGGGTCCGCGCCGCGCTCAGTCCGGCGGATTGTCGTTCGAGACCGGCTTCGGCGCCGCCTTTGCGACCCCGACCATCGCGGGGCGCAGCACGCGCTCGCCGATCATGTAACCAGCCTGAACAACGTGTGCAACGTGACCGGAGGGCACGTCCGCATCCGGCACCTCGTACATCGCCTGGTGCACGTTCGGGTCGAACTTCTCGCCCTGCGGCGAGAACTTGCGCACGCCGTTCTTCTCCAGCGTCTTGAGCAATTCGCGCTCGGTCAATTCGACGCCGTCGATCAGCGCCTTCGCCTTCGCGTCGCCCTGCTCGCGCAATTCGGGGCCGATCGCCTCCAGCGCCCGGTGCATGTTGTCGGCCACGGCCAGCACGTCGCGAGCGAAGCTGGCGATGCCGTAGAGCCGCGCGTCGGCGACCTCGCGCTCGGTGCGCCGGCGCAGGTTCTCCATCTCGGCCAAAGTGCGCAGCAGCTTGTCCTTGAACTCGGCGGCCTCGCGCTTCGCCTCGGCGACCGGGTCGGCGGCCTGCGCCTCCGCGGCGGCCTTGGCCTCGGCGTTCTCGGCGGTGTTTTCGGCCTGAGCGGTCGAATCCGTCATCGTGTTGGATCCAGTTTCGAATTTGGTCGGTTTCCCGGCATATCAGGCCTTGAGGCTCAAAAATCAAGCGCCGGACAAGAGCCGCCCGACGACCCGGGCCGTATAGTCCACCATCGGCACGATGCGGGCATAGTTCAGCCGCGTCGGCCCGATCACCCCGATCACGCCGACGATCCGGCCCTTGTTGTCGCGATAGGGCGCGATGATCGTCGACGAGCCGGACAGCGAGAACAGCTTGTTCTCCGAGCCGATGAAAATGCGTACGCCCTCGGCGGTCTCGGCCCGCCCGAGCAGGTCGACCACCCCGCGCTCGGTTTCCAGCGCGTCGAACAGCAGCCGCACCCGCTCGAGATCGGCGAGCGCATGCAAATCCTCGAGCAGATTGGCGTGGCCGCGCACGATCAGCTTGCGCTCCTCGCTGTCGCCGCCGGACCAGCTCGCCAGTCCGTTGGCGATGACCTTCTGCGTGAGCTGGTCGAGTTCCGCCTGACCCTCGGCGACCGACCGCTCGATCTCGCCGCGCAGCTCGGCCAGGGTCTTGCCGCGCAGGCGCGCGTTGAGGAAGTTGCCCGCCTCGATCAGCGCCGAACTCGGCAATCCCGCCGGCACGTTGAGCACGCGGTTCTCGACCTGGCCGTCTTCCGACACCATGACGACCAGCGACCGCTCCGGCTCGAGCCGCACGAACTCGATATGTTTGAGGCGCACGTTCGCCTTGGCGGTGAGCACGATGCCGGCCGACCGCGTCAGGCCGGACAAGGCCTGCGAGGCTTCGGTCAGCACGTCCTCGACCGACTTTCCGGACCCGGCGCCGGCGAGCTGAGCTTCGATGGCGCGGCGGTCCTGCTCGTTGAGATCGCCGACCTGCATCAGGGCGTCGACGAAGAAACGCAAGCCCAGTTCCGTCGGCAGCCGGCCCGCCGAGGTATGCGGCGCGAAGATGAGGCCGAGCTGCTCGAGATCCGACATCACGTTGCGCACCGAGGCCGGCGACAACGTGATCGGCAGGATTCGCGCCAGGTTGCGCGATCCGACCGGCTCGCCCTTGGTCAGGTAGCTCTCGACGATCGAGCGGAAGATCTCGCGCGAACGCTCGTTCAGCGCTGCGAGCGTGACCTGCGACGAGCCGATCGGGACATCGTGGGACGCCAAGACGGTGAACTCCTCGAAACGTCACAGAATTGACCATTAGCACGGCATTGTACAAGACGGCTTTGCGCCGTCCGGGGTGGCTGGCCCGCCGGCCGCCAAAACAGGGGGACACCCACGTGCGATCCAAGATTGTCTCGTTCGCCGCCGCAGCGCTGACGGTTGCGGCCTTGACCGGCGCCGCGGCCCGGGGCGAGGCGCATTTCGCCGCCGGCGTCCCCGGCAGCAAGGCGAAGCCGGCACGTACCGTGACCGTCGCCATGAGCGAGGGCGACGGCACCATGCGGTTCACGCCCGCCCGGCTCGAGGTGAAGAAGGGCGAGCAGGTCCGCTTCGTGCTCCAGAACAAGGGCGCGCTCGCACACGAGTTCAGGCTCGCGACGGTCAAGGAGAACGACGAGCACGCCGTGATGATGCGGCAGATGCCCGACATGAAGCACCACGAGGCGAACGGCGTCACGATCGATCCGGGCAAGACGGGCGAGATGCTCTGGCGCTTCACGCAAGGCGGCACGTTCGAGTTCGCCTGCCTCATCCCCGGCCACCGCGAGGCCGGCATGCGCGGCGTAGTCGAGGTGAAATAGCCTCCGCTGCGCGGCCTTGCCGCCGCCCGCCGCGCTCCGTAAAAGGCAAGACCCGGCGGCCGGCGCCGGGACCGCCCGAACAGGAGTGCCGCATGCGGCCGAGCCGCCGACAGATCGACGAGTTGCGCCCGGTGTCGCTGGAGCGCGGCGTCGTGAAATACGCCGAAGGGTCGTGCTTCGTGAAATTCGGCGACACCCACGTGCTCGTCACCGCAAGCCTCGAGGAACGCCTGCCGCCGTGGCTGAAGGGTCAGGGTCGCGGCTGGGTGACCGCCGAATACGGCATGCTGCCGCGCGCGACCTCGGAGCGCACGCGCCGCGAGGCGTCGGCCGGCAAGCAGGGCGGCCGCACCGTTGAGATACAGCGCCTGATCGGCCGTTCCTTGCGCTCCGTCGTCGATCTCGTGGCGATGGGCGAGCGGCAGATCACCATCGACTGCGACGTCATCCAGGCCGACGGCGGCACTCGCACCGCTTCGATCACCGGCGCCTGGGTCGCGCTTGCCGATTGCTTCGCGTGGATGAAGGCGCGCGACATGTTCAAGGCGCAAGGCAATGCCGAGCCGCTGCGCGACCACATCGCCGCGGTGTCGTGCGGCGTCTACAACAACACCGCCGTGCTCGACCTCGACTATGCCGAGGATTCGGAAGCCGAAACCGACGCCAATTTCGTCATGAGCGGCAACGGCAATATCGTCGAAATCCAGGCGACCGCCGAGAAGACGCCGTTCAGCGAGGAGCAGTTCCTCGCGCTGCTGGCGCTGGCGCGCAAGGGCGTCGGCAAGCTGGTCGATTTGCAGAAGATGGCGGTGGGCTGAGTTATCCCTCCCCGGCCTCACCGTCATGGCCGGGCTTGACCCGGCCATCCCGATAAGGGACGCACAGCCGTGCCCGCCTGAACGGGATGCCCGCGACAAGCGCGGGCGTGACGGAGACCTTGATGCCCCGCACCCTCACCGGCCCCGTCGTCATCGCCACGCACAATCCGGGCAAGCTGCGCGAGATGCGCGAACTGCTGGCGCCTTACGGCATCGAGGCGCAGTCGGCCGGCGAGCTCGGCCTCGCGGAACCCGAGGAGACCGGCAAGACCTTCGCCGCCAATGCGCGCATCAAGGCCGACGCCGCCGCGCGCGCCACCGGCAAGATCGCCTTCGCCGACGATTCCGGCCTCGTCGTCGAAGCCCTCAACGGCGAGCCTGGCATCCACTCGGCGCGCTGGGCAGGGCCGGACAAGGACTTCCGCGGCGCCATGAACCGCATCCAGACGCTGCTGATCGAGCGCGGCGCGCGCACGGCCGATCGCCGCCGCGCGCACTTCATCGCCGCGCTCTGCCTCGCCTGGCCGGACGGCCACATCGAGGCGTTCGAAGGCCGCGTCGATGGTGTCGCGGTATGGCCGCCGCGCGGGTTCCTCGGCTTCGGCTACGACCCGCTGTTCCAGCCGGACGGGCACGAGCGCACCTTCGGCGAGATGAGCGCCGAGGAGAAACACGGCCTGCCGCCGCTCGGAAAGGTGCTGTCGCACCGCGCCCGCGCCTTCATCGCGCTCGCGGCCGCCTGCTTGCGGAAGTCGTAATTGATTACAATTTTAAGGACTTATCCGCCGCTTAAACGAATGCGTGCTTTTCGCGCGGGGCCTCAAGGCTTAAGATGGTTAACATGAATTCGCCGAATCCCGCGCCCTTCGCCGTCTACGTGCACTGGCCGTTCTGCCTGTCGAAGTGCCCGTATTGCGATTTCAACAGCCACGTGCGCCACGGCGGCTACGACGAGGCGCGCTATGTGCGCGCGATCGCGACCGAACTCGCGACCACCGCGCGTCGCGTGCCGGGACGCACGGTGTCGACCGTCTTCTTCGGCGGCGGCACGCCGTCGCTGATGCAGCCGCAGTCGGTGCAGGCGATCCTCGACGAAATTGCAAAACACTGGAGCGTCGCGCCCGACGCCGAAGTGACGCTCGAGGCCAACCCGACCAGCGTCGAGGCGACGCGCTTCCGCGGCTATCGCACGGCCGGCGTCAACCGCGTTTCGCTCGGCGTGCAGGCGCTCGATGACGCCTCTCTGAAAGAGCTTGGCCGCCTGCACACGGCGCAGGAAGCGCTCGATGCGGTGGCCGTCGCGCGATCGATCTTCGATCGTTATTCGTTCGATCTCATCTACGCGCGGCCGCGGCAGACGCTCGCCGGCTGGGACGCCGAGCTCAGGCGCGCCATCGCGGAAGCGGCCGAGCATCTCTCGCTCTATCAATTGACCATCGAGCCCGGCACGCCGTTCTTCGGCCTGCACAAGGCCGGCAAGCTCGTCACGCCGGACGACGATCTCGGCCGCGACCTCTACGACCTGACGCAACAGGTCTGCGCCGATGCCGGCCTGCCGGCCTACGAGATTTCAAATCACGCGCGGCCGGGCGCGGAGTGCCGGCACAATCTCGTCTACTGGCGCGGCCACGACTACGCCGGTGTCGGTCCCGGCGCGCACGGGCGCCTGACCATCGACGGCCGCCGCTGCGCCACCGAGACCGAGAAGCGGCCCGAGAGCTGGATCATGCGCGTCGAGGCGAAAGGCCACGGCCTCATCGTCGACGAGGCGCTGACGCCGGGCGAGATGGCCGACGAGTATCTGCTGATGGGGCTGCGCCTCGTCGAGGGCATCGAGCCGTCGCGCTACAGCGCGCTGTCCGGTCGCGCGCTCGATCCCGCGCGCGTCTCGATCCTGCGCGACGAAGGCGCGGTCGAGACCACCGCCGACGGCCGCCTGCGCGTGACGCCGTCAGGCTTCCCCGTGCTCGACGCCGTGGTTGCGGATCTGGCGGCTTAAGTCCCCGACCCGAAGGTCTTCGGCGCCGGGTTGACCACCTGCGGCCCGCCCGGCGCGACGCGCAGCACGGCAAGGCCGCGCTCGTTGGTGCCGTCGGGGCGGAAGCGGAACACGCCGTCGATGCCGGCAAAGCCGGACGAATTCGTCAGCACCTGGTCGGTGAAGCGCTGCGTGCCTTGCGTCTTCACCAGCGCGGCGACCAGCGCGACCGCGTCGTAGCTCAAGGTCGCGGTGCGCACCGGGTCCTGGCCGTATTTGGTACGGTAGCGCTGCACGAAGCTGCGATAGCCGGTCGCTTCCGGCGCGGCGAACCAGCCGCCGTCGAGCTGCTTGTCGGCGAAAATGCGCGGATCGTCCCACAGGCCGGTGCCGAGCAACTGCACGCGCTTCATGTTGACGCCGGCGGCGGCGAGCTGCTGCGCGATCTGCGGCACGGTGTCGGCGTTGTCGGGGATGAAGATCGCATCGACGCGGGTCGCCGCCTGCGCCACGCGGCGGATCGCCTCGGACATGCGGCCGGGATCGACCGGGTATTTCTCCAGCGCCAGCACGCGGCCGCCGCGGCGCGCGACCTCCTGCTGGAACGCGGCCTCGACCACCGTGCCGTAGGCGTTGTCCGGCAACAGCGCCGCGAACGAGCGCTTGCCGCGCGAAACGGCATAATCGACGATGCGCTTGACGTCGCTCTCCGGCAGGAAGCTCAGGAGATAGACGCCGCGCGCGGCGACGCTGGCGTCGGTCGAAAAGGCGATGACCGGGATGCCGCGCTGGCGCGCCACGCCGCCGACCGCGCTGACCGACTGCGCGAACAGCGGCCCGACGATGATCTCGGCGCCCTGTGCGATCGCCTGCTGCGCGGCCGCGGCGGCGCCTTGCGGCGTCCCGCCGTCGTCCTGCACCAGCAGCGAGACGTTCGGCTGCTTGAACTCGGCGAGCGCCATCTCGGCGGCGTTCTTCATCGACTGCGCGGCGACGCCGGCATTGCCCTGCGCCGACAGCGGCAGGATCAGGCCGACGCGAATCTGGCCGTTGCCGATGGTGGTGCCGGGCGGCGGCTCTCCGGCCTGCTGCGGCGGCGGCTCGGCGGTGGTGAACTGCTCGACATTGGTGGAGGAGCAGGCGGCGAGCGCGAGCGTGGCGGCGAGGGCGCCGAACGCGGTCAGCAGCCGGCGGCGGCCGCGTGACCCGATGCCCTCCCGCGCTTCCGTCCCCATGCCGGCTCCCCGATTATCGTTGGGGTCAGTCCTAGCGACTCTTGCCGATTTTGTCGCGCAAAAGTTAAGGCTGTGAAAAGACGAGGGAATCCGCCCTAATGCTGACGCCGCCGCCAGCGGCGCCTAGAGTACCCGAATGGTCGAGACCGACAAAGCCAAGCCCGCCGCGGGGCGCCACTACGCGCCGTTCGGCGCCGGGCTGGAGGCGCCAAAGGCGAAGCCCGGCCTCTATCTGGTCGCGACCCCGATCGGCAATCTCGGCGACATCACCCTGCGCGCGCTGGAGGTGCTGGCCGGCGCCGACGTCATCGCCTGCGAGGACACGCGGGTGACGCGCAAGCTCGCCGACCGCTTCGGCATCGGAACGCCGCTGACGCCCTATCACGAGCACAACGCGGCCGAGGCGCGGCCGAAACTCCTCGCGCGCCTCGCGCGCGGCGAGGCGGTGGCGCTGGTCTCCGACGCCGGCACGCCGCTGATTTCCGATCCCGGCTACCGCCTCGTGCGCGAGGCGCAGGCCGCGGGCTTCGCCGTCACCGCGATACCCGGCGCATCGTCGGTGCTGACGGCATTGTCGGTCGCCGGCCTGCCGACCGACCGCTTCTTTTTCGAGGGCTTCCTGCCGCCGAAACAGGTCGCGCGGCAGAAGCGCATCGCCGCGCTGGCCTCGGTTCCGGCGACGCTCGTCCTTTTCGAGAGCGGGCCGCGCATCGCCGAGGCGCTGGCCGACCTCGCCGCCGGGCTCGGGGCCCGCGACGCCGCCGTCTGCCGCGAATTGACAAAACTGCACGAGGAACTAAAGCGCGCGCCGCTCGAGGCGCTCGCGCGCGACTATGCGCAGGGCGCCGAGACGCGCGGCGAGTTCGTCATCGTCGTCGCGCCGCCGCGCGCGGAGGAGACGCCGGCCGCCGATGTCGATGCGATGCTGAAGGCGGCGCTGTCGCGCGTGTCGGTGAAGGACGCCGTCGGCGAGGTGGCGCTGGCCACCGGCAAGCCGAAGCGCGAGGTCTACCAGCGCGCGCTCGAGCTTTCGAAGGGCGACGAGTAATGGACCCGCGCAAGTTCAGGTCGCCCGGTCTGCGTCCCAAGCCGGCCAAGGACAAGGCCGAGCCGGCGCCCGAGCGCGTCGCCGCCTTCCGCACCGGGTTGTCCGCCGAGAGCCGCGCCGCGGCGCTTCTGGTGGCGAAAGGCTTTCGCATCATCGCGCGGCGCTGGAAGAGCCCGGTCGGCGAGATCGACATCGTCGCGCGGCGGCGAACGCTGCTGGTGTTCGTCGAGGTCAAGGCGCGCCACGATCTCGACGAGGCCGCCGAGTCCGTGACGATGCGCCAGCGTTCGCGCATCGCCGCAGCGGCGGAAGCGTATATCGCCACCTATCCCGATCCGCGCGTCACCGAAATGCGCTTCGACGCGATCCTGGTCGCGCCCGGCAAGATGCCGCGGCACATCCCGGGCGCGTTCGAGACCTGAGCCTTAAGCGCTGAGCCGGTCGAAAAACTCGTCCACCTGAGCGCGCATGCGCGAGGCGACCTGGCCGAGGCCTTCGGCGACCGTCTTCACCGTGCCGGCGCTCACGCGCGTGTCCTGCGTGGCCGCGCCGACCTGGCCGACCTCGCTCGCCGTCTCGACCGTGCGCCGCGCCGCGATCTCGACGCCGCGCGCGATCTCCTGCGTCGCCGCGCCCTGCTGAGTCACCGCCGCGGCGATGGCGCTCGAAATATTGCCGATCTCGCGGATGGTCTGCTCGATGGCGGTGATGGCGCCGATCGAGCGCGCGGTGGCGCGCTGCATGCCGGCGATCTGCGTGCGGATCTCTTCCGTGGCGCGGCTGGTCTGTCCGGACAGCGCCTTGACCTCGCCGGCGACGACGGCGAAGCCGCGGCCGGCCTCACCTGCGCGCGCCGCCTCGATGGTGGCGTTGAGGGCGAGCAGGTTGGTCTGCTCGGCAATGTCGGTGATGAGCTTGACCACGTCGCCGATGCGCGCGGCGGCCTCGCCCAGTTCCTTGACCGCGACGTTGGTCGCTTCCGCCTCCGACACCGCCTTGCCGGCGATGGCGTTCGACTGCGCCACCTGGCGATCGATCTCGTTCACCGACGCGGACAGCTCGTCCGCCGCCGAGGCGATGTCACGCACGTTCTCGGAGGCTTCCGAGGAGGCCGCTTCGGCGCGCGCGGTCTTGCCGGCGGCGGCATCGGCGGCGCCGGCGAGCTGGCTCGAGGCGGCGAGCATCTGCTCGGAAATGCGGCCGAGCTCGGCGAGCGTCGCCTCGATCTCGTTGGAGAAGCGCGCGATCTCGGCCGACACCGCGCTCTGGCGCTCCGCCCGCGCCGCGGCGTCGCCGCTGACGGTGCGGTTGAGCTCGGCGTTCGACTGCATCGCCTGCTGGAAGACGCGGATGGAACGGGCGAGCGCGCCGATCTCGTCCTGACGGACGCAATAGGGTACGGCCGCGTTCGGGTCGCCGGCCGCGATCGCCTCGGTGACGCGGGCGAGCTCGATGATCGGCTGCGACACGCCGCGGGCGCCCGCCACCGCAAAGGCAATGGTGGCGGCAATCGACACCGCGATCGGCACGGTGACCCACAACGGCGCGTCGGCATCGAGCGCCATGTCCATGGCAAGCGCCCCGATGGCCATCAGCGCGAAAGTCGCATAGAGCTTGATGGAGATGGAGAACTTCCGGACGGTCACTGCCTGCCCCTGTCGGCTTGTCGGAGGCATACTGGCAATAATGTGTTAACGCATTATTTTCCTTACCCATACTCCGTGAGACACACCTCAGAGTAGCGCCATGAGCCTGAACGTCGCGGTACAGATGGATCCGATCGCGCGGATCAACGTCAAAGGCGATTCCACCTTCGCCATGCTGCTTGAGGCGCAGTCGCGCGGGCATAAACTTTCGTACTACACGCCGGACCGGCTGGCGCTGCTCGACGGCAAGCTGTTCGCCTCGGTCGAGCCGCTGCAAGTGCGCGACCAGCCCGGCGACCATTTCGGGCTCGGCACCGCGCGCCGCGCCGAGCTGACCGAATTCGACGTGGTTCTGCTCCGCCAGGACCCGCCGTTCGATCTCGCTTATGTGACGACCACGCATTTCCTCGAGCGCATCCAGCCGAAGACGCTCGTGGTCAACGACCCCGGACACGTGCGCAACGCGCCGGAGAAGGTGTTCGTCACGCTGTTTCCGGAGTTGATGCCGCCGACGCTGATCACGCGCGACCTCGGCGAGATCAAGGCCTTCCGCGCCGAACACGGCGACATCGTCATGAAGCCGCTGTACGGCCACGGCGGCGGCGCGGTGTTCCGCATCACCCGCGACGACCTCAATTTCGGCTCGCTTTACGACATGTTCGCGGTCACGTTCCGCGAGCAGTGGGTGGTGCAGAAATTTCTCCCGGCGGTGAAGGCCGGCGACAAGCGCATCATCCTGGTCGATGGCGAATTCGCCGGCGCGGTCAACCGCGTGCCCGCGGCCGACGATCTGCGCTCGAACATGGTGCGCGGCGGCGCCGCGGTGGCGACCGAATTGACGCCGCGCGAGCGCGAGATTTGCAAGCGCATCGGCCCGGCGCTGCGCGAGCGCGGCCTGCTGTTCGTCGGCATCGACGTGATCGGCGACTACATTACGGAAATCAACGTCACCTCGCCGACCGGCATCCGCGCCATCAAGAACCTCGGCGGCCCGGACATCGCCAAGCTGATCTGGGACAAGATCGAGGCGAAACGCCGCGCCTAGTTCAGCACCGGCTCCGGCTCGAGCAGCCCCTCGATCGAGAACACGATGCGCTGGTGGCCGAGGCGGATGTGCTGCATCTCCCACAGCATCGCCTCGACGTCGGCGTTCGCCGCCTCGGCGTCGCGGCGCGCCTGACGCGCGCGGTTGAGGTCGTCTTGCATGGTTTTGCGGTCGATCATGGCCATCCCCCGTCCTGGGTGCGCCGCCAGTGTAGCCGACAAATTTTGTTCTGCAAATGTTCTTGTCGTCGTCCACAACTTCCGCTACTACT
>Ga0134125_10005126_pt1 | contig 14909 bp, 12 predicted proteins | sample KB31751_FD_96464 | JGI IMG/M metagenome (GOLD analysis project Ga0134125, IMG submission 96464) | Terrestrial soil microbial communities with excess Nitrogen fertilizer from Kellogg Biological Station, Michigan, USA - KB3-175-1 | ecosystem: Environmental > Terrestrial > Soil > Unclassified ... | reverse complement strand
TCATTACTGCCAAGACCGAATAACTTGCCATCTTCAATAATTGCCGTATGTGGGTCTTTTGTATAGCCTTTATTTGGCTTTACCGTATCGTGGTGCGAGTTGAGAAGTATAGTTGGCTTAGTTGCATCGAACATTCTATTTTTTGCCCACACATTGTTTAACTGCCTGGTAACGGTTACACCTTTTCTCCTCAGAAAAGTTTCTATAACGGCCGCAGTTTTATCTTCTTCCTTACTTAAAGATGGAATAGCAATAAGTTGCTGTAATAATTCTATGGCTTCGTTGTGTTTCACTATAGGCTTAATAATGTTCCGGTGCTATGTTCGGGTTCAGTTAATGATTCAATATGCAGGGCATTGCCGATTATTACTTTATCTACTCCGCTATTCAAGGCATTCCAGGCATTGTCTAACTTCGGTATCATACCTTTTGATATTATTCCCTTTTCTTTCAGGTTGACATATCCTGTGGGTTCTATATGCTCAATTACCGAACTATCGTCAGCCGGATTTTGCAACACACCATCTTTTTCAAAACAATAGATCAACTTAACGGAATAATGTGCGCTTAATGCCTGTGCAATGCTAGCCGCAATAGTATCGGCATTGGTATTTAATAACTGGCCTGATGCATCAGAAGTTATTGGCGCGACAACGGGACATATATTTTTGTCGAGTAACATGGTCCATTTCTCGGCAGGTATTTTATCTACAAGCACATCGCCCACAAAACCATAATCTATATTTCCTAATTCTCTTTTCTTAGCAGGAATCAAATTCATATCGGCCCCGCAAAGACCAATTGATGAAGTGCCCAGCGCATTTAGTTGCGCTGCAATAGATTTATTTATGCCGCTATAAACCATTACTACGATTTCTAATGTTGCCACATCAGTAATTCTTTTTCCATCTACCATTTTTGCCTCAATGCCCAGCTTGCCTGATAACTGAGTAGCCAGTTTGCCACCACCATGCACCAGTATTTTTGGTGATTTCAGCGCATTGAATTTTTTGAGAAAGAGTTTTAATGCTTCCTCATTATCAATAACGTTGCCGCCAACTTTTACTATGAGCAGTTCTTTCATAAGCTATTGGCTAATAGCTGATGGCCATTAGCTTTTTTTGAAGTAGTTTCTAAAATCTGTTTCAGCACAGCAGCAGCAGAGAAGAGCCTGTTCTCGGCTTGTAATGCAATAAGGCTTCTTTTGCCATCAAGTAACTTATCAGGCAGTTCTACATTTCTCCTGACAGGCAAACAATGCATAATGTAGGCATCATTGGTAACTTTCATTTTTTGCTCGCTCAGCAGCCAATCTTTTTCTACCGCAGGGGTTTGTCCGTAAGGTTCGTAAGCCGACCAGTTTTTTACATAAACAAAATCAGCGCCCTGCAATGCCTTTTCCTGCTCATATTCTACGGTTATACCTTTTGTAAACTGAGGTGCAAGTTCATATCCTTTGGGGTGAGTAATTACAAAATCAACATCCGATTTCTGCATCCATTCGCTAAACGAATTTGCTACAGCCTGTGGAAGCGCCTTTACATGCGGTGCCCAGGTCAAAACTACTTTTGGCTTGGTCTTTTTGTGCCATTTCTCTTTTATGCTAATGCAATCGGCTAAACTCTGCATGGGGTGGAGTGTTGCAGACTCTAAGCTAACCACAGGAACGGTAGAATATTTAATCAACTGTTTAATTGCGTGCTCACTATAGTCTGCTTCCCTGTCGGTAAGCGTGGGAAAACAACGTATGCCAATAATATCGCAGTAAGTGCTGAGCACCATAGCGGCATCTTTTATATGTTCGGTTTTATTTGTGTTCATCACGGCTCCATCGCTCCACTCCAGCGCCCAACCTTCTTTATCCATATTCATTATCAAGGCGTTCATGCCAAGTAGCTGTGCCGCTTTTTGCGAGCTTAATCGTGTACGTAAACTCGGGTTAAGAAATATAAGTCCCAATGTTTTGTTCTTACCCAAATGTGAATGTGCCCAGGGATTCTTCTTTAATTCAATAGCCTCATTAATGAGGCTGCTCGGGTCTCCAATGTCGTTGACCGATGTGAAGTTTTTCATTGTGTTACGCTTTGTAAATGTGGTTGAAGTGCTTTGACAAATTCTCCGAGGAAATAATCTGCTTCGGCTTTTGTAATATTTAGCGGAGGCAATAACCGTATAGTATTCTTATTCGCTGCTGAGCCTGTGAATATACTGTGTTTGAAAACCAAATCATTTCTTACCTGTGCAGAATTGAAATGAAGTTCAACTCCAATCATTAAACCCATTCCTCTTACTTCTTTTACGCCTTCAATCTTCTTTAACTTTTCAATCAGGTAGTCTCCAATATTCCTGCTATTGGCAACCAGTTGTTCGCTCTTTATCACATCGAGTACCGCAATTGCAGCAGCACATGCAAGATAGTTACCGCCAAAGGTTGTGCCCAGCATGCCATGTTTTGACTTAAAAACCGGGCTGATAATTACACCCGCAACAGGGAAACCATTGCCCATACCTTTAGCTGTGGTAATGATATCTGGTTTTACATTCGCAAACTGGTGCGCAAAGAACTTCCCGCTTCTTCCGTAACCCGATTGTACTTCATCCAAGATCATTACCGCTCCTGTTTCATCGCACTTTTGCCTGATGAGTTTCAGGAAGTCAGCCGTCGGAACCTGTATGCCTGCAACACCCTGTATGCCTTCAATAATAACAGCGCATACATCTTTGTTTATAGCTTTCGTAAAAGTTTCTGCATTATTCAAAGGCAAAAATTGTACATCGTGAATATTGACAGGTGCTTGTATAGATGCATCGTTTGTTGCAGCCACCGCTAGCGATGTTCTGCCGTGGAAGCTCTTTTCAAATGCAATTACTTTTTTCCTTCCGTTGTGGAACGATGCCAGCTTTAGTGCATTCTCATTTGCTTCCGCACCTGAGTTGCATAGAAAGAGAGCATAATCAGCATATCCGCTTAATTCGCCCAGCTTTTGTGCAAGTTCTTCCTGCTGTTTTATTTTAACCGAGTTAGAATAGAAAGCAATCTTTTCTAATTGCTCTTCCAGCATTTTTACATAATGCGGGTGTGTATGCCCGATTGAAATTACAGCGTGGCCACCATAAAAATCAAGATACTTCTTGCCTGCTTTATCCCACAGCCAGCAACCTTCTGCTTTAACAGGTTCAATGTCGAATAGTGGATAAACGTCGAATGTTTTCATGTTTAAAATGCTACGGGTTTAAGTTTTAATCCGGTTGTTTCGGGTAGGCCAAACATCAGGTTCATATTCTGTATGGCTTGTCCCGCTGCGCCTTTCAGTAGGTTGTCAATTGCGCTTACAATAATAAGTCTGCCATCCGATTCTTTTATTTGCAAAAAGCAGTTGTTGGTGTTTACTACTTGTTTTACATCTACATCAAAAGGTGCTATGTGAACAAATGGATGATCTTTATAATAAGCTGCGTAAACTTCAAGCGCGTGCTTCAATGAGAAGTCGGACTCAAGATAAATGGTTGCCAGTATGCCCCTGGTGAACGCACCCCTGTATGGCACAAAGTTTATGCCGGGCACAATATTGGGTTGCAACTGGTGAATAGTTTGCTCAATCTCTTTCAGGTGCTGGTGCTCAAATATCTTATAAGGACTTATGTTGCCGCTCCTCCATGAGAAATGAGAAGTCTCGCTGAAAGATTGCCCCGCACCTGTTGAGCCTGTTGTTGCAGAAATATGTACGTCGGAAAAAATCTTTTTGCTGGCTGCAAGCGGTAACAACCCAAGTTGAATACAAGTAGCAAAACAACCGGGATTAGCAATACTGGTTGCCTCGGTAATAGCTTGTTTATTCAGTTCAGGCAGGCCGTAAATGAATTTCCTCTTCTCGAAAGTAGATGTAGCTGTATGCCTGAAATCTGCGCTCAGGTCAATAATCTTAGTAGAAGCTTTTAGCTGATGGCTATTAGCTGTCAGCCACTCTCTAGCATCACTGTGCCCAAGGCACATAAAGAGAACATCGACAACTTTTACTTTGTCAGTAAATTTCAAGTCAGTCATGCCAAGGCAATCGTGATGAACCGATACAACCGGTTTACCTGCCTGGCTTTTGCTGTTTACAAACAACACCTCGGCATTGGGGTGCATGAGCAACAGCCTTAATGCCTCGCCCCCGGTGTAACCCGCTCCGCCTATTATACCGACTTTAATTTTCATTGGCGGTTTCAATCTTCAAATTGTTTACTTGATAATAAATGGCAGCCTGATTACCGAAAATCTTCGTAAACCCTTTCACATCGTCGCCAGTCCATGCATTGTTCATCTCCCCATAGCTGCCATATTTAGCCGACATCAAATCGTGTTTCGACTCAATACCTTCAATCGTAAACCTGTAAGGCGACAGTTCAATATTCACCTTGCCGTTTACAAATTGTTGTGTGCTTTGCAAGAAGGCTTCAATGTTCCTCATAGCAGGGTCGAGGAATTGCCCTTCGTGCAGCCAGTTGCCATACCATGCCGACAAGTTATCTTTCCAATAGGTTTGCCATTTGGTAAGCACATGTTTTTCTAATGCATGGTGAGCTTTAATAATAAGCACAGGCGCAGCGGCCTCAAAACCTACACGGCCCTTAATGCCGATAATAGTGTCGCCCACATGTATGTCTCTGCCAATGCCAAAAGGTGCAGCAATCTTGTTCAGCTCCTGTATTGCATCAACCGGGTGTTTGAAAGTTTTGTCATTTATTCCCTTCAACTCACCATTTTTAAAAACGAGTGTAATATGTTCGTTCCTTTTTGCGGTCACTTTAGTTGGCCAGGCATCTTCGGGCAGGGGCAGGTGAGAGGTCAGAGTTTCTCTTCCGCCAACCGATGTGCCCCAAATACCTTTATTAATGCTATACTTGGCTTTTTCAAAATTCATTTTCACTCCACGCTTTTTCAAAAACTCGATCTCCGCCACTCTCGATAATTTCAAATCGCGGATTGGGGTAATGATCTGAACGTTCGGTAAAAGGATATTGAAAATCATATCGAACCTCACCTGGTCGTTACCCGCGCCGGTACTGCCATGGGCTATAGCGCCTGCGCCAAGTTTCTTAGCGTATTCAGCTATAGCAACTGCCTGGCTAACTCTTTCTGCACTTACTGAAAGAGGGTAGGTATTATTCTTCAGTACATTACCGAAGATGAGATACTTCAATATCTTCCCGTAGTAATCTTTGGTAACATCAACACACTTGAACGATTTTACGCCCAATGCTTTGGCATGCTTCTCAAGCCTCTTCACATCAGCATCGGTAAAACCACCGGTGTTAATGGTCAGTGCATGAACCTCCATACCTTTTTCTTTCAGGTGTACCGCGCAAAAGGATGTATCTAATCCGCCGCTAAATGCTAAAACTACTTTATTGTTCTTCATTACCGTTACGCTTTTTTAGGTTTTAAAAATTCAAGGAATACCGACTGCTTTATCCTGTTCAGCCTTTCAATAATGCCCGCTTTTTTACCAAAGGCAAAACCCGGCTTCTTTTCCTGTGCTTTCTTTTCTTCAGGGTCGTAAAGCATGGCAGTGCACATGCAGTTCTTCCTGTCCTTGCTCATTAATATTTCAAAGTTAACACAACTCTGGCAGCCTTTCCAGAATTCATCATCTTGGGTAAGTTCAGAGTATGTTACAGGCTCATAGCCAAGTTCGGAGTTAATTTTCATGACCGCCAAACCTGTTGTTAAACCAAAGATTTTGGCATCGGGGTATTTCTGCCTCGACAGTTCAAATACCCTTTTTTTAATGAGCCTTGCCAGGCCACTCTTCCTGAAATTGGGAGAAACGATAAGACCTGAGTTGGCCACATACTTGCCGTGGCTCCACGATTCTATATAACAAAAGCCGGCCCATTCACCCTGCTTGGTAAGGGCAACTACAGCCTTACCCTCCATCATTTTTGTCCTGATGTAATCGGGCGTACGCTTAGCAATGCCTGTACCCCTGGCCTTAGCCGAGGCTTCCATTTCGGAACAAATAGTTTCTGAAAAATGTAAATGTTGCACCCCTGCAACTTCAACAATAAATAAATCTGACATAACGCGAAAAAATAAAAACAAATAATTTTATCGGAAATATATAAGCCGCCTTTGGCGGGTTGGAAAGGTAGGGACCCTAGCTGCTAAGGGTCCTATCAACGTCGGATACAAAAAACCGGTCGGCAGGATAGCATGGTCCACCAATTCTCGTTAAATGCAACACATACCCGTGAGGGTTTGTATGCACCACAAGCGTTCAGGATTGTTTGAAAGAAGTTTACCTTCATTCTCCGGTTTTTCGTTTAAAGATTTATCCTTTTAATTTTTTACGAGTGCAAAGATTGGAAAAAATAAAATACGAGATACCAAAAATTTTAGGGGAGTTCACTTTTTGATAAATTCCATTAAGCCTTTATCTAACGATAAGTAATAGACACCTTTAGGCAACGAATGCACATTTATAATCGCGCCTTCGCCATGAAGCATAGTTCTTCCGTTCTCGTCAAAGACCTCATAATGCGATGTATAGCCAAGGTCGAGGAGGCTATCGGTTTTAATAATATTTCCCGGTTCATGAGAAGGCGGTACACCCATGTTCAATGTTATATCAGTTGAAGTTAGTAACGAAGGCTCCGCAATTACTATCCTGAATTTATTCTGGCCGGTAGACAAAAAAACTCTCAAAGTGTCGTCAGACATAGTCTCGCCTTTTTTATCGGAAATGGTTAATGACTCAAAGGAAGAGATTACGATCCATTTATTCCAGCGAAATTGTTCAACGTGGCCTTTCAAATGTTGCCCCTTATAGAATGTTTCCCACTTCAGCAACCCATCGGTTGAAATAGAGATTTCCCCAAACCTAACTTTTGAATGAGGTTGTGCTAGTCCATTTATAGAAACAAGCAAGATTAAAATGAAGGTCAGTATAAAGTGGCTTTTTCGCATATATCAAAGTTATGAAAAAGTAACCATGAAAAGGAACTAATCTTCATATAAAGAATATCAATACTTTTGTCATAGCATGTACGTATTCAAAAAAGGAGATAAGAAAGTAGCCAATGCCTGGGCCATGTATGACTGGGCCAACTCGGTGTATCACCTTGTAATTACCTCTACGCTTTTCCCTATTTACTACGATGCTGTCACCAACAAGAATAATTCTGATATGGTGACCTTTTGGGGCTTGCGTATGCCTGCACTGGCACTGTATAATTACGCGCTGTCGTTTGCCTTTTTGGTAATTGCTGTATTGGCTCCTTTGCTTTCAGGTATAGCCGACTATACTGGAAATAAGAAACGGTTCATGCGCTTCTTCTGTTACACGGGTGCGGTATCGTGCAGCCTGCTTTATTTCTTCGATTCATCTAATTTGTGGCTGGGCATTACGCTCGTAGTTACGGCATGTATATCGTATGCGGGTAGTATTGTATTTTATAATGCCTATCTGCCTGAAATAGTTGAGCCCGCAGACCAGAACAGGTTGAGCGCAAAAGGGTTTTCGTTAGGCTATATAGGCAGCTCCATATTGCTAATCATAAATCTCATTATGGTGCAAAAACCGCAATGGTTTGGTTTTTCGGGTGCCGATGCGGTTGGTAACGCTACACGCTGGTCATTTGTTACAGTAGGCTTGTGGTGGTTTGGTTTTGCTCAAATTACTTTTTACTATTTGCCGGTAAATCCATTTGGCGAGAAAGGACACCAGGCTAAAATAAACGTGTGGAAAGGATACCAGGAGTTAGTGAAAGTTTGGCACTTGCTTAAAGAAACCAAGAGGTTGAGAAGATTCCTCATCGCATTTTTTGTTTACAACATGGGTGTGCGCACTATTATGCTTGTGGCTAACCAATTTGGCAGCGACGAGCTTCACCTTGGTGCCGATACTTTAATACCCGTAATACTTATTATACAGTTTGTGGCCGTGGGCGGAGCTTATATGTTCTCGTACATAGCGAAGAAGAGGGGAGATGTATTTATGTTGAAGATAGCCACCTTTGTGTGGGTGGGTGTTTGCATAGGCGCATATTTTACTTATACCGCAACTCAATTTTTTGTCCTTGCCTTTTTTGTGGGCTTGGTAATGGGCGGCATACAGGCCTTATCTCGTTCTACTTATTCTAAGATGTTGCCCGAAACACAGGACCATGCTTCGTTCTTCAGCTTTTACGATGTGTGCGAGAACGTGGGCAGTGTTATAGGTTTATTCCTTTATGGTTGGGTGTTCGATCTTACCCACAACATGCGCAACTCAATCGCATTCTTGTTAACGTTGTTTGTATTCGGGTTCTTGTTGTTGAACAGGATACCGCGGGCGGCCTCTCCAAACCTCTCCGAAGGAGAGGCTAGGTAGTTTGAAGATTGTGTCTTCGAAATAAATAATGTATATTTGAAATACATTAAAACCACGCCATGAGAAAAATATATACCCTTATTACCTTTATTTTCTTGTTTGGAATTGAGGTTGTCAATGCCCAATACAATGTAATCTTGAACTTCGACAGTTTGAATGGTCAGCAACCTTTAGGTGCGTTGGTACTTTCGGCCAATAGAGTATATGGAATGACTAATAAAGGGGGAGCGCATGATTTAGGACTAATTTTTTCGGTTGACACTAACGGAAGCGGCTATAAGGATTTGTTTGATTTCAACGGTTCAAACGGAGCGAACCCTTGGGGTTCATTAATCTTTTCCAATGGTAAATTATACGGAATGGCAGCAGAGTATCTATTTTCAATAGATACAAATGGTGGTGGGTATACTATTATACATGACTTTACTAAAGACACTACATTCTCGGTTAATTCTCCATATGCTGTTGGTTCATTGACACAAGTTGGGAGCAAATTATATGGCATGACGCAAGCCGGTGGCGCATACGATTCTGGATTTGTATTTAGAGTAGATACAAATGGGAGTGGATACAAGGTTATTCTTGAATTTAATGGAAGTGATGGTTCATCACCCTACGGGTCTTTAATATACTCGAAAGGAATATTGTATGGAATGACCTTTCAGGGTGGAGCAAATAATTATGGTACTATTTTCTCTGTAGATACAAATGGTGGCGGATATAAAGATTTGTTTGATTTTAATAACTCAGACGGCGCTGATCCAATGGGAGACTTGACCCTTCTTGGGAGCAAGTTGTATGGTACTGCCTCAGGGGGCGGAGTAAATAATTATGGCTGTATTTTTTCTATAAATACAAATGGGAGTGGCTATAAAGATTTTTATGACTTTAATGGTAAGAATGGCGAATACCCTGAAGGTAATTTAACTCCTGTTGGAAGTTTACTTTATGGCATGACAATGGGTGAATACATATTTGCAGTTGATACAATTGGGAATTACAAAGGCTTATTCAATTTTCATGGTGGATATGGCGAACTAGCTACGAGTTCATTGATAACTTCTGGCAATGTATTTTATGGAATGACCCAATGGGGAGGGAAGGATAGCGATGGGGTCGTTTTCAGATTTAGAGACACACTACCAACATGTTTTAATAACTACAATCAAACTATTTGCATCGTAACCACAGATACATCCATTAATAAGAATGTGATTATTTGGGGAAGAAATGATTCACCTACCAATGGTTCTTTTAATATTTACGATTCTATATCATCTGGGTGGATATTAATTGGAAATGTTCCTGATACTGCGTTAAGTATGTTTGTTGATACAGCGTCAAATCCAAGTTTGCAGTCATACAGTTACCGTATTTCTACTGTGGATTCTTGCGGAGAATCAGCACTAAGCCCTTTTAATAGCACCATCTTCCTGCAGGTTCTGCAAGAAGTTTCAGGAAGAGATAGTCTTTACTGGACCCCATATGTAGGATTCTCAACGTCATATTATTTAATATACAGAGGCCCTGCATTGAATAAATTAACTTTGATTGATTCGGTATCAGGAAGCGTATTACAATATATAGATACATTACCTCCAGCTGGTTCTATTTATCTTATTAAAGCTGAAAATCCATCTGGTGGCTGCACTCCAACACACAAGCATATATCTCCATATCATTCCAATGTAAGTGCATATGCTTCTATTTCAAATGGAGGGATACCTGTTAAAGTTACCGGTATAGGAAATATAATCTCGCCTAAAAGCGTAGTAATAATAAGCCCGAATCCGAATAATGGAAGGTTTAGTATCCAAATTAAAAACTGCAACTCGGGAAGCAACAGTGTAGTGGAGGTTTATAATATGTTTGGCGAGAAAGTATATAGCGAAGCCCTTCGACAAGCTCAGTGTAACAATCAAATAGATTTGAGCAATGAGCCGTCGGGTATATATCTATATCGTGTCAAGGCTGAAACAGGCGAATTAATTTCTGAAGGGAAATTTATAAAGGAATAATTAATTTCCGCTATTAGGTACAGGAGTGGGAATAGTAAATCCTTTTTCCATCCACACAAAGGTTTTAGTACTTAAGCTGAGCAACGCCATTTTGCCGTTCATCTCCACCTGGGCCATTTTGCCGAACAGTTGTATGCTGCTCATTTGGCAAGGAATAATGTAGGCGCCTGTTTTATCTATAATACCATAAAGTTGTTTTTGCGTTACTTGTGAAATACCATTTACAAAATCGGTGGCGGCATCGTACTGGCAATCAATTACGCTTTTGCCATTCATACCTATAAAGCCCGTTTGCCCTTTAATGGTAACACGTGCCAGGCTATCGCTGAAGCCGCCAGCATAATCGTATTTATTGCGAATTACATTAACTCCTTTACGATCGATATAGCCCCATTTCTTATCGAGCAGTACGGCTGAATACCCTTCTTTAAAAAGAGCCACATCATCGTAATCGGTATGGATTATCATTTTTCCATCGGCATTTATGAAGCCACGTTTTTTGTGCTGTTGTACCTTAGCAATGCCATCGTGAAATACTCCTCCTATCAACAGATCAGATGCATATTCATACTTGGCTGGTATAACTAACTCACCTTCCTTGTTCACATAGCCAACTTTGCCGTTTCGCACCACCATGGCAAGTGTATCTGAATAATCGCCAATGTTATCGAATTCGCAACCAAGTATGGTATCGCCCTTAATTCCTATAAGCCCGAACTTCGAGCCCGACTTAACTTTTGCAATTCCGTTTTTGAATTTGCTTACCCAATCGTAGCGGCAGGGAATAGTAACAGCGCCACTTACATTTATAAATCCGAATTTGCCATCGGTAGTTTGCACATAAGCCATGCCTTCGGAAAAATCGCCAGCGCTAAGGTATTGCGGAGGAACAACTTCTTCGCCCAGCAGGCTGATGTAGCCATACTTATTGCCTTTTTCAATTACAGCCATTCCACCCGAGAAGCCAACTATCTCCTGGTACTCGAAAGGCACTATGGTTTGCCCGAGTGTTGAAATAATGCCGCACATGCCTCCCTTTTTCACAACAGATTGTGTGTTTTTGAAATGGTCGGCTTCGTCGTAAATGCAGGGGATAACCAAATCGCCCCGTTTATTAATAAACCCTATTTTATCGTTCATAGCAACTGCCGCTAGGCCATCGTAAAAATTGCTGTCGGCCCATTCATATTTAAAAGGTATGCGCACACGGCCAAGACTATCTACATAGCCCCAGACATTTCCGTTGCGTACAGGGTAAAAACGTGTTTGGGCCAGTACAAGGTCGGTATCGGCATGCTGGGCGTAAGGGTAATTTGGAAAATCTTTATGGAAGCGGGTAAAAGTCTCGGGCTTGCCATCCATAGTATATAAGGCATACAGCTTGTGCCACGCCAGTGGTACATTATGGTATTTGGGGAAACCCGTAATGAAACTATAGTACTCCTTAACCATTCGGTGAGCCGTAATAAGATTGTAAACCGAATCTTCTGCCGCTATTATATATGGGCTGCCCGGGTACTGTTTAATGAATGAAGTATAGCTTTCAATAGTATGCTTTACAGTCAGGGTTTTGAATAGCGAAATCTCATACCTCTTTTTGGCGTCAGCAAATTCAGTTGCATTGGGGTAGGTATCCATAAATGCCTTATAACCTTGGTAGGTGTTGGCTTTCTCGGCATCGGTAAAAGCAAGCATATCGCGCAGGTCGATGGCATTGGGAACTTGCTTGGCAGTAGTATATGTTAGTATATAGTGGTTATAACCATCTATTGAATTAATAACCATGGAGCGCTCAAAGGCTTTCAACTCAATTGAATCTTTCAGGGTTTTAATACTTGCAGAATCCACTCCATATTGCTTCCAGTCTATTTTGCGTTTGGGCTTAGCCGTGCTAAACGACTTAACCGAAAGCTGCATGTACTTATAGGCAGTATCTAAATTATAGAAGTGGTTATCGGTATGCGAGGTAATATAGGCCAGGCCATAAGCACTGGGGACCGTATCGTGTTTAAGAGACTTTGAAAAGATAGCACGTGCCTTGAAATAGTCGTACTCCTTAAGTGCGGCAAAGGCTTTTTTCAGCGGGCCTGCATATATAATGTTGCAACAAAGCAGGGCCAAAAGAAACAGTGTGCCTTTTTTCATGGTACAAAGTTATTTTCAATTGTCTCTTCACCAAACGAAATTCGATATAACTTTGGGCCATAATTTTTGTATATGCTCTTAGAAGCGTTAATAACCAAAGGCCAGGCTCTTTTCTTCATGTTTGCCATGACAATGTTCGGAGCGCTGATGATTGTACTTTACAGGCAGGACAAAAAGCGCGACGCCAGCTACTTTAAAGGCACCTGGAAAATATTTGTGGTTATTATAGCCGTGTTTATGGCTCTTTACCTCTTCGTTATAAGCCAGAGCTAGAACTTCTCATCCCTGAAAATATCATCTTTCTTTTTGGGGCGTTCAGCCTCGCGCCAATTGAAATTACCTAAAAGAAAATCTGATGGCTTTACATCTTTCATAGGGTAGAGGGTGGCATCGGGCTTTTGCAGAAAGGTGAGGCTGTGCACGTGGTTGCTATCTATGTAAATGAGCATATTGCTGCAATCGGCACGGTTGGCACCAACAACGGTCGTGTTGTTATCAGAGTAAACGTAGTAGATAGTCTGCGCATTGCCCATCACTTTCACCTTACGTATTTTATTATTGGTGAAATAGCCTTTCATATCACGTCCCTTTATCTGGTTAAACTGCAACGAATCTTCTTTCGACGCCAATGTATCTTTCGATACTATGAATGAGTTGTGTTTCATGTCGAGCATATCGAGCTTTTTGTTTCTCAGGTAAAGCCGCATACTGTCTGCCGTCAATTGGTTTTGGTCCGACCAGACAACTGGCGAGCGGAACATACGCATAATTGAATCTTTCTCATCATAGGAAAGTGAATCGCATTTGCCTTGCAGGTCTTTTTTGTAGAACTGCACATGATGATAAGCGAGTAGCAACTTTGGAGCCCCCTTGCCTGTAGTATCGCTCATCGATATATTGTAGCCATACAGAGTATCTCCGTGCAGATGCAGCGTATCTTTCTCATAGGCCTGCTCCATAACGGCATGGCGGGTTACCATAATAGTTTTCCTTGCGCCACGGTACAATGCATAGTTGCCTTTTATGGCAATGTTGTCGGCGCTATCGGTAAGTGATACATCGTTCTTCACTTCTCCTGAATCGAGCTTGCGGTTGTAGTAAATACTTTCTCCGCTCAGTTTTTCACCTTTCTTGCTTGTTATCCAGGCATGGTTCCAAAATTCCGACACACCCGATTTGGTATTGTAGTAACCCGCCACGCAATACATTTTGTTGCTCTTGCTGGTAATGTGTGTTGGCCCTACAAAATAGGCAGTCGCCAGCGATGGCGAGTAATTCATGGTATCGCAGGTAACTTTGTAGTTGGGGTTAGTGAGTACCACATTTTCTTTGAAGGAAGCTATTTTAGTTTTTGTGTTGTAATTGCCAAGCCTGCTCACCAATGTGTTAGCACTGTCGACCAATGTGCCACCATCCCAGTAGTTCACATAAGAATTACCCACATCGTAAAGCATGTGTTGGGTATTCAATGTCATTGATTTCGATTTGCACAGAATTTTGCCAAACATTTCTGCCTGCTTGGTATCGCCATGGTAATGTATAGAATCGCCGTAGAGGTGAATGCTGTCTTTGCGGTTCAGGTGTACATGGCCAAATGCACGGAAGGTGTTGTCCTGGTAAACGTAAGCACTATCGCAGTTCATCAGCACAGTATCGTCTTCCAGTTCTACGTTACCTATCAGTCGTTCAGCTCCGTTGCCCAGGCGTTTGTCAAACTCCAGCGAATTGGCATGATGTATCTGTATGGTTTGTTTACCAATTTCAGCAGTCGATTTCTTTTCTTCTTTTTTTTGCGCGAATGAAAACGAGCAAACAAAAAACAGCGACAGAGTGAGAATACTTCGTGTAGCAATTGAAGTAAAAAACTCTGTGCGTTTCATGCTTTGTTAATGTTCAGCGAATAAGCGTCTGGCTGCGATCGGGCCCCATTGAAAGCAACTTTATAGGCACTTCAATGGCCTTCTCTATATATTGAATGTATTCTTTCAGTGCTGCAGGCATTTTATCGTACGAGCTTATATCGGGCAACGCGCCCCAGCCTTTAAACGATTTGTACACCGGTTTTATTTCAGTATGCAGGTTATAAGGCATCTGGTCAGTTTCTTTGCCATCTACCATATAGTGGGTGCAGACTTTCACTTCATCGAATTCGTTCAGCACGTCAATCTTCATCATATCAAGGCGTGTAACGCCGTTAAGCATAATGGCACGCTTAAGTGCGGGAATATCTAACCAGCCACAGCGTCTTTTCCTGCCGGTAGTTGAACCAAATTCACGGCCCACCTGTGCAATGCGTTCTCCAACTTCATCATGCAACTCTGTCGGGAAGGGGCCTGAACCAACACGGGTGCAGTAAGCTTTATATACACCTTCTACCTCGCCAATATTA
>Ga0134125_10005125_pt1 | contig 14909 bp, 11 predicted proteins | sample KB31751_FD_96464 | JGI IMG/M metagenome (GOLD analysis project Ga0134125, IMG submission 96464) | Terrestrial soil microbial communities with excess Nitrogen fertilizer from Kellogg Biological Station, Michigan, USA - KB3-175-1 | ecosystem: Environmental > Terrestrial > Soil > Unclassified ... | reverse complement strand
ATGGACGCCAGCGACGCCGACGCGATGCCCTTGCCAAGCGAGGACACCACGCCGCCGGTGACGAAAATCAGGGAGGTCATGATCGGACCGTTCGTGGAAAGCGACATTCTAGCGGCGCCGGCTCGGTTCCGCGAGTACGCGGCGGGTTTCCACTCGGTGCGCGGATTCGCCACAATGCGGTTTTCTCCTCGGCCGTCCATGATGACCACTTCCCCGATTCCCGCCCGCATCGCCGCACTGCGCGGCGCGATGCAGCAGCACGGCATCGCCGCCTGCATCGTGCCGACCGCCGACCCGCATCTGTCGGAGTACCTGCCGGAACGCTGGACCGCGCGCGAATGGCTCTCGGGCTTCACGGGATCGGCCGGTACGCTGGTGGTAACCGCCGGCTTCGCGGGCGTGTGGACGGACTCGCGTTATTTCTCGCAAGCGGAACGCCAGCTCGCGGGCAGTGGGGTGGAATTGGTGAAATTGAACGTGCCGCACACGCCGGAACACGTGGCGTGGTTGAGCGACCGCGTGAAGCCGGGCGACAAGGTCGCCTGCGCGGCGGACATGCTGTCGCTGGCGACCGAACGTTCGTTGCGCAAGCATCTGGCGGACCGCGGCGCGGAGTTGGTCGAGGACGACCTGCCAGCGGCGATCTGGAAGGATCGCCCGCCGCTGCCGCACGCACCGATATATGAACATCCCCTGAAATATGCCATCCACGGCCGCGCCAGGAAACTCGCGGACGTGCGCGGGGCGATGCAGCGCGCCGGGGCGACGCATCACATCGTCTCGGCGCTGGACGAAACCGCATGGGTGCTGAACCTGCGCGGCAGCGATGTCGATTACAACCCGGTGTTCTTGTCGCACCTGCTGATCGACGCAAGCGTCACGACGTTGTTCGTCGAAGTGTCGAAGCTGGACGCGAACCTGCAGTCCGCGCTGGCCAACGACGGTGTGCGCATCGCGCCTTACGAATCCATCGGCGACGCCCTGCGCGCACTTCCGCCGGATGCAAAACTCCTGCTCGCGCCGGGACAAATTTCCGCCGCCATCGCGCACGCGATTCCCGGCCACGTCAAGCCGATCGAAGCGCCGGGCCCGATCACCGCGGCCAAGGCGCGCAAGCACGGCAAGGAAATGGAGCACGTGCGCGAAGCGATGCGTCGCGACGGCGTGGCGCTGGTGCGCGGCGCGCGCTGGCTTGAGCAAGCGTTGCACGATGGCCAACGCCTGACCGAGCTGGACGTGGACGGGAAATTGCGTGAACTTCGCGGGCAACAACCCGGCTTTGTCAGCGAAAGCTTTTCGACCATCGCGGGCTACGAGGCGAACGCGGCGCTGCCGCACTACTCGGCGACGCCCGAGGCGCACGCCGAACTCAAGCCGAAAGGCATGCTGCTGATCGATTCAGGCGCGCAATACCTCGGCGGCACCACCGACATCACGCGCATGTGGGCGCTGGGCGACACGACGCCCGAGCAACGCCGCGACGTCACGCTGGTGCTGAAGGGCGTGATCGCGTTGTCCCGCGCGAAATTCCCGCGCGGCACGTCGGGCCAGCAATTGGACGCGTTGGCGCGCGCGCCGATCTGGGCCGCGGGCGTCGATTACGGCCATGGCACCGGCCACGGCGTCGGCTATTGCCTCAACGTGCACGAGGGCCCGCAATCGATTCGCCCGCCCCGCACGGGCCAGCACCTCGAGGCGATGGACATCGGCATGATCACCTCGATCGAGCCCGGCATCTACAAACCCGGCCGCCACGGCGTGCGCATCGAAAACCTGGCCGCAACCGTTTCCGCGGGCGAAGGCGAATTCGGCGAATTCCTCGGGTTCGAGACGCTGACGCTGTGCCCGATCGACACGCGCCTGCTCGACCTGTCGCTGCTCGATACCAATGAAATCGCGTGGCTCGATGGCTATCACGCCGTGGTGCGCGAACGGCTGACACCATTGCTGGACGACACGGTCGACCGCGCATGGCTGGACGCGCGCTGCGCGCGGCTGGCCAGTGCGGAAGCGGCGTAGCCGCCCCTGAACGCAACGCGCGCCCGGCTCAACAGAATGGGCGCGTTCTGCTAGCTTACGCGGGTTCATTCGCAAGGATCCTTCCGTGTTGCGCCGATCGATGCCGCTGACCCCGCGCGCACTGGCATTCGCGATCACGCTGGCGGTCGCGCCCGGGATGGCGTTGGCGCAGGCGGGCGCGGATGTCTGTCCGCTCGGCGCGTTCACGTGCCCGGTGGTGAAGAACGACTTCGCGCTGTGCAAGAAGAACGACCTGCTGGATTTCTACGAGCCGGGCCTGCCCGGCGAGGGTGATCGTGAAGCCAGCCCGGCGCAGGTTTACGGCGATCGATTCAACAGCCCCGACAGCAACCTTTTCCATCTTTCGGGCAACACCTCGCTGCAACGCCTCGACCAGTTGCTGCGCGCGGACGATCTCACCTACAACGCCGACACCACCGCGTACGACGCCGAAGGCCACGTGCGCTACCAGGAACGCGGGATGCTGTTCTCGGCGGACGACATGAAGGGCACCACCAACCCCGAATACGGTGTCGCCAACCACGTGCAATACCAGTTGCTGACCTCGCGCAGCAACGGCGTCGCCAGCCAGGCGATCATGCTCGACCAGGATCGCGACAAGCTGCACGACGTCACGTATTCGACCTGCGACCTGCACCATCGCGTGTGGGAGGTCGATGCGAAAACCATGACCCTGAATCGCGACGAGGGCGTCGGCCGCGCCCACAACGTCGTCATGCGCCTGAAGGGCGTGCCGTTCCTGTGGCTGCCCTACCTGCGCTTCCCGCTCGACAAACAGCGCCAGACCGGATTCCTGTATCCGTCGTTCGGCACCCGCAGCCGGGCGGGTTTCTTCGCGTCGATCCCGTTCTACTGGAACATCGCGCCCAACTACGACGCCACTTTCACGCCCACCTGGTTCGCCGACCGCGGCGGCATGCTGGACAGCCAGTTCCGCTATCTCACCCCCGTCACCAAGGGCGAGGTCGATTTCAATTACATGCCCAATGACAAGACCACCGGAACCGACCGCTGGTTCTTGAACTTGAAGAACCAGACAACCCTGCCGCTCAACCTGGTCTGGAACACATCCATCGATCGCGCCAGCGACAAGGCCTGGTACCAGGACTTCGGGCAAAACCTCACCACCGCGGGGGTCACGCTGCTCAGCTCGTCGTCCTACGTCACCGCGGCAACCGACTGGTGGAACGCCGGCATCGGCGCCGACTGGTACCAGATCGTCACGCCGGGCATTCCGGACACCGCCGCGCCTTACCGGCGGATGCCGCGGCTTTACTTCAACGCCGACCGTCCGATCGGCGGCCCGGGTGGCCCCGAGTGGGGCATCAATGCCCAGGCGACACGATTCGTCAAACCCGAAGCCGTGGGCGGCGACCGCTTCGATTTCTATCCCTATCTGGCATGGCCGCTGCAGGGCGCGGCGTGGTTCCTGCGCCCGGAAGTCGGGGTGCGCCACACCGCGTACAACCTGCCCAAACCGGTCGCGGGCAGCGACACGGATCACCCGACGCGCACCACCCCGATCTTCGACGTCGATGCCGGGTTGATCTTCGAACGCGACGTGCACCTGTTCGGCAGCGACTACACGCAGACGCTGGAACCCCGCATCTATTACCTGCGTGTCCCATACCGCAACCAGAACGACCTGCCGCTGTTCGATACCCAGCCGCTCACGTTCGATTTCTGGCAGTTGTTCACCACCAACAGTTTCAGCGGCGCCGACCGCCAGATGAACGCGAACGACCTGTCGGTCGCGCTGACCACGCGCTTCCTGGATTCCGACGGCGTGGAGCGCGTTTCCGCCAGCATCGGACAGATCCACTACTTCGACCCGCAGAAAGTCACGCTGTTTCCCGGCGGCAAGGCGGTCGATTACTCCGGTTCCAACTACGTCGCCAACCTCACGATCTCGCTCAACGACAACTGGCGCCTGACCTCCTCGCAACAGTGGAATCCCAACACCGACGAAACCGACGTCTCCACCGTGGGCCTGCAGCGCCGCCTGTGGGGCGATGGCATCGTCAATTTCGATTACCGTTACCGTCGCGGCCTGCTGGAACAGGCCGACATGTCGGCGGAAATTCCCGTGGGCGCGGCCTGGAAACTGGTCGGCGGCTACACCTATTCGCTGCGCGACCGGCGCGCCATCGACGCTTTCGCGGGCCTCGAATGGGACAGCTGCTGCACCGCGGTGCGCCTGCTCAGCCGCCGTTACGTGTATGACCTCAAGGGCGATACCAACGACGCCATCATGCTCGAAATCGAGTTCAAGGGCCTCGGCGCCTACGGCGAGCGCACCGGCACGTTCCTGCGCAATGCTATTCTTGGCTATCAATGATTGTGCGACGAGCCCATGAACGGCGGCGACCACAAATGCTTTTAGCAAGCAGCCGTCCATGGCACTGGGCGCCAGCCCGGCCATCCGTGGCCGGGCGCTCGGCCGGGCACGCGATGCCCCCGGCATCGCGCAAGCGCCCGTCCTCGCCCTGACTTTCCACAACACCCGTTTCGACCCAATCCCTTTCTCGCGTCTTCATCCCAACAACTTTTCGTGAGCCGGTGTTGTCCAAGCCCCTGGCTTTCGCGGTCCGCCCTTCGAACCCGGTCACCCATGACGAACATGAAACCATTGCACCTTGCCAGCCTGGCCCTGACATTCGCGGCGGCGGCTTTCGCCCTGCCCGCAGCCGCGCAGCTGCTCAGCCCCAATGCGCCACCCGCCACCAGCGCGCAACCGAATTCGCTGCTTGGGGCGCAACCACAGCAACCCGCGTCGAACGGCGTCCAGCCGCTGGACCGGATCATCGCGGTGGTCAACGACGACGTGATCCTGCAAAGCCAGCTCAATGAAACGATGGGCACGGTGGCGCACCAGATCCAGCAGTCGGGTGGCCAGTTGCCGCCCACGGAGGTGCTGGCCAAGCAGGTGCTGCAGCGCCTGATCCTCAACCAGTTGCTGGTGCAGAAGGCGCATGACGGCGGCGTTCGGGTATCCGACGACCAGGTCGACGCCGCGGTCGCCAACATCGCGCAGCAGAACAAGATGAGCGTGCCGCAGATGCAGGCGGCCATGCAGCAGCAAGGCGTGGACTACGGCGCGTTCCGTAGCCAGTTGCGCGACCAGTTGCTGGTGCGCGCGGTGCAACAGCAGGTGATGCAGCAATCCTCGCAGGTGTCGGATGCTGAGATCGACAACCTCATTGCCAGCCCGGCGTTCAAGCAGGGCGAAGTGCACCTGGCGCGCATCCTGATCGGGTTGCCGGAAGGCGCGGATGCCAGGCAGATCGCGGCCGCGCAGACCAAGGCCAACCAGATCGAGAGTGACCTGAAATCGGGCAAGGACTTTGCCACCCTCGCCGTCAGTGATTCCAGCGCGCCCGAAGCCCTCGACGGCGGCGACCTGGGCTGGCGCCGCGTGGACGAGCTGCCGCCGCCGGTCCAGCAGATCGTCAATTCGCTGCAGCAGGGCGGTATCACCGAGCCACTGCGCGACGCGTCGGGCTTCACCATCCTCAAGCTGGAAGGCAAGCGCGAGCCCGGCGACAAGCAGATCGTCACCGAATTCCACGCCCTGCACCTGATGATCAAGCCCACCGCCGTACTGAGCGAGCAGGACGCGAAGGACAAGATCGACAAACTCTACAACGAAATCGTCAACCAGCACGCCGACTTCGCCAGGCTGGCCAAGCAGGATTCGGATGACCCGACCACCGCCAATGCCGGCGGCGACATGGGTTGGTTCGCGCAGGACGATTGGGGTTCGGAGGTCGGCAAGGTGCTCGCTGGCATGCAGCCCGGCCAGGTCACGCCGCCGTTCAAGAGCCCGGATGGCTCGTGGCACATCGTCAAGCTGCTCGGCACCCGCCAGGCCGACAAGACGAAGGACATCGAACGCGCGCAGGCGCGCCAGGCCATCGCCGAGCGCAAGGGCCGACAGGCCTACGAACAGTTCCTGCGTGACGCGGAATCCTCGGCCTACATCAATATCCGGGTCCCGGAACTGGCCGACGCCAATCCGTCCACGGGCGACGCCGCCAAATGAACGCCGGGCCGGCCAGCCGCCGGCCCCACCTCCCGCGCCTCGCCGTCACCAGTGGTGACCCCGCGGGGGTCGGTCCGGAACTGGTCGCGCGGCTGGCGGCTTCGCCGCTTGCCGCCGATCTCATCGCGATCAGCGATGCCGGTCTGCTGGAACGCGCCGCGTATCGCTGTGGCGTCACGCTGAAACTCGAAGCCGACGACGGCCAGCCGCGCAACCTGCGCGCGGCCGGCAGCCTGCGGTTCCTGGAAGTGCCATTGCGAGCCGAGGAAGTTCCCGGGCGGCTGGATCCGCGCAATGCGTTCCACGTGCTGAACACGCTCGCGCAAGCCGCGGATGGCTGCCTCGGTGGTGCGTTCGACGGAGTGGTAACGGCGCCGGTGCAGAAGTCCGTGATCAACGATGCCGGCGAGCCCTTCACCGGCCATACCGAACTCTTCGCGCAACGCGCGGGCTGTGAAGTGGTGATGATGCTGGCCTCGCCCGAACTTCGCGTGGCGCTGGCGAGCACGCACCTGCCGCTTGCCAAGGTGCCGGCCGCGATCACGCGCGAATCATTGGCACGCACCCTGCGCATCGTGCATGCGGAGTTGGTCGCGAAGTTCGGAATCGCCGAGCCGCGCATCGCGGTGTTGGGCCTGAACCCGCATGCGGGTGAAGGCGGCCACCTCGGCCACGAGGAAATCGACACGATCATTCCCGTACTGGATGCGTTGCGCGGCGAAGGCATGCAGCTGCTGGGCCCCGTGCCGGCCGATACCGCGTTCGTGCCGGCCATGCGCGCCCGTTACGACGCGGTGCTGGCGATGTACCACGATCAGGCGCTGCCGGTGCTGAAATCGGAAGCGTTCGATCGCACCGTCAACATCACGCTGGGCCTGCCGTTCGTGCGCACCTCCGTCGACCACGGCACCGCGCTCGACTTGGCCGGTACGGGTCGCGCCGACCCGTCCAGCATGTTCGCGGCAACCGAGATGGCGCTATGGCTGGCAGCTCGCGAAAGAGCCAAAATCCTTGACACGGATAACGGCGGATAAGAGCGGATTGATCCAATAGCGCGCGCGTGACGCACGCTGACGCCGATGGGGGAGCCTGTGCTTCCGTATGCATCGGCTTCAAAATTTCCTGCCTTATCCGTCTTGATTCGCTTTCATCCGTGCCAAATGAGAACCAGATGCCGCGCCCCAAGAAACATTTCGGCCAGCACTTCCTGCACGAACGCGGGGTGATCGAGCGCATCGTCGCTGCGATCGCGCCACGGCGGGACGAACGCATCATCGAAATAGGACCGGGTGAAGGCGCACTTACCTTGCCGCTGCTGCAAGCGGCCGGGCGCTTGACCGCCATCGAGCTGGATACCGACCTGATCGAACCGCTGCGCGCGCGCGCGGCCAGCGTGGGCAAGCTGGAAATCATCCACGCCGACATATTGAAGGTAGACCTGACCGCGCTTGCGAACGGCGGCAAGCTGCGCCTCGCGGGCAACCTGCCCTACTACGTGTCCAGCCCGATCCTGTTCCATTGCCTCGCGCACGCCCCTGCGATCCACGACATGCATTTCATGCTGCAGAAGGAAGTGGTGGACAGGATGGCCTCGCCGCCGGGAAGCAAGGTCTATGGTCGCCTGTCGGTCATGTTGCAACTGGTCTGCAAGGTTGAACCCCTGTTGCGGGTCGCGCCCGGCGCATTCCGGCCTCCGCCCAAGGTGGAATCGGCCGTCGTGCGATTGACGCCGCTGCCGCCGGCGCAATGCCCCGATCCGGCACTCGCGGCGAAGCTCGACGCCGTGGTGCGCGCGGCCTTCAACCAGCGGCGCAAGACACTCTCCAACGCATTGCGCGGACTGCTCGACGCCGATGCGATGCGCGTGGCCGGGATCGACCCGCGCGCGCGCGCGGAGAGCATCGCACCGGCAGGTTTTGTCGCGCTGGCACGCCACGTGGATTCCGATGGCTTGCAGGTTGGCCCGGAACTCGCGGACAATGCAAGTCGATGAGTCCACGAACCACCACCGACAAGCCGCGCGAGCACCGTGAACCCGAGCCACATGCGATCGAGGTCGAGGTGGACGCGCGCTACGTGGTCGAACAATCCAAGCCGGAAACCAACCGCTACGTGTTCGCCTACGAAATCACCCTGCGCAACCTCGGGATGATGCCGGCACGCCTGCAGACGCGGCATTGGGTCATCACCGATGCCAATGGCAAGGTCGAGGAGGTCCGCGGCGAAGGCGTGGTCGGCGAGCAGCCGCGCCTGCAGCCGGGCGAAAGCTACAGCTACACCTCCGGCGCGATCCTGGAAACCCAGGTCGGAACCATGCGCGGCACTTATCTGTTCCACGCCGATGACGGCACCGATTTCGAGGCCCCGATCCCCGAGTTCGTGTTGTCGGTGCCACGAACGCTCCACTGATCGCCCCGGACCCGCACATGGCCATCTACGCGATCGGCGATGTGCAGGGTTGCTATCCGGAATTGCAGCGATTGCTGGAACGGTTGCGCTTCGACCCCGCCGCGGACCGCCTCTGGTTCTGCGGCGACCTGGTCAACCGCGGCGGCGAATCGCTGGAAGTCTTGCGGCTGATCCATGGGCTGCGCGAACACAGCGTGGTCACGCTGGGCAACCATGACTTGAGCCTGCTCGCGATCGCGGTGCGCGAGCCGGAGGCGCGTGCCCGCACCAACCCCGACCTGCGCCGGGTCCTCGAAGCCGAAGATTCGACCACGCTCGTCGACTGGCTGCGCTCGCAATCCATGCTGCACCACGACGCCACCCTGGACTTCACGCTGGTGCACGCGGGGCTCGCGCCATCATGGACGCTGAAGCAGGCGCTGCACATCGCCCGTGAAGTCGAACGGACGCTGCGCGGTCCCGCCCACCGCGGCCTGCTGCAGCGCATGTTCGGCAACCGGCCCGCGCGATGGTCCTCCAAGCTGCATGGCCAGGATCGCCTGCGCGCCGCCATCAACATCTTCACCCGCATGCGCTACTGCGACGCGAACGGACGCATCGATTTCGACGCGAAGGGCGCACCCGGTTCACAGCGCGCGGGCCTGTATCCGTGGTTCGAAGTACCGGGCGTGAAGACCCGCGAAACGCGCATCGTATGCGGACACTGGTCCGCGCTCGGGCGCTTCGCGGGACTCGGCGTGTATGCCATCGACACCGGCTGCGTGTGGGGCGGCAAGCTCACCGCACTGAGACTGGATGGCGAGGAACCGCAGTTCATCACGGTGGACGCGGAGCCGCATCGCAGGCGCGCCTGATCTTCGCACCTTGTAGGTTGGGCTGAGCGGAGCGAAGCCCAACGTAACGTGTTGATGTCGGGCTTCCCCATGCAGCCGGGTCAGCCCCACCTGCGAAAGAGCGGCGACATTGCGCGTCAACGAAGGCCCGTTTCGTTCCGCGCGATCACCATCCGCTGGATCTCGGATGTCCCCTCGTAGATTTCCGTGATTTTCGCATCGCGGAAATAACGCTCCAGCGGCATTTCCTTGGAATAACCCATGCCGCCGTGGATCTGCACGGCCTGGTGGGCGATCCACATTGCAGCCTCGGATGCGGTGAGCTTGGCGACCGCGGCTTCGGTCGAAAAACGCGCGCCGGTTTTCGCGGCCTGCTGCTTCATCCATGCCGCACGCAGCGTGAGCAACTGCGCGGCATCGAGCTTGCATTTCATGTCGGCGATCTTGGCCTGGGTCATCTGGAACGAGCCGATCGACTGGCCGAACGCCTTGCGGTCGCGCGAATATTCCAGCGTCGCCTCGTACGCGGCGCGCGCGAGGCCGACCGCCTGCGAAGCAATGCCGATGCGGCCGGCGTCCAGCACGCCCATCGCGATCTTGAAACCGTGGCCTTCCTCGCCGATCACCTCGTCGGGCTGTGCGACGTAATCGTCAAACTCGATCTCGCAGGTCGCCGAAGCACGGATGCCGAGCTTGGGTTCGGTCTTGCCTCGGCCGAAGCCCTTGCGCGAGGTGTCGACCATGAACGCGGTGATGCCGCGCGAATGCTTTTCGGGATCGGTCATCGCAAACAGCAGGATGTATTTCGCGACGGGACCGGACGTGATCCAGCTCTTCTTGCCGTTGATCACGAAACTGCCGTCGCCCTGCCCCACCGCCCGGCAACGCATCGCCGTGGCGTCGGAACCCGACTGCGGCTCGGTCAGCGCGAACGCACCGATGGCTTCGCCAGACGCGATCGGCGCGACGTACTTGTGCTTCTGCTCCTCGTTGCCGAACTTCAGCAAGCCATTGCAATAAAGCGTGTTGTTGACGCTCATGATGGTCGAGTGCGCGCAATCGGCCGCGGCGATTTCGATCATGGCCAGCACATAGCTGATCGAATCCATGCCGGCGCCACCGTATTCCACCGGCACCTCGATGCCCATCAGGCCGAGCTTGCCCATTTCGCGGATGTTGTCGAGCGGGAACTCGCCGGATTTGTCGAAATCGGCCGCCACCGGCGCGATGCGCTTCTGCGCGAAATCGCGCGCGATCGACTGGATCTGCAACTGCTCTTCGGAAAAATTGAAATCCATCGCGACACCTCTGTCTGTCGTGCACCGCGTCGATGGTTGGCGCGGCAATCCAACTTGGCATCATACCGCTGCCGGGCGCACGGCTTTAATTTATCTCTCTATCCTGATATAAAGATGGAATGCTTGACCTGGTTTCCGCCACCGCGTTGCTGCGCGTGCTGTCCGACCCCACCCGGGTGCGCCTGCTGGCGCTGTTGCGGCGCGAGGAGTTGACCGTCGCGGAACTGTCCTCGGTACTGCGCCTGGCGCAGCCGCGCGTTTCCACCCACCTCGCCAAGCTCAAGGAAACCGGGCTGGTGCGTGACCGTCGCGCCGGCGTATCGGCGTATTACCGTTTCAACGAGAGCGGTTTCGACGGTGCGGCCGACCTCCTGCGGGCGCTGGAAGATGGCGTCGATGACTCGATGCTCGATGCCGATGCGCAGCGCCTGCCGTCGGTACTGGCGGCGCGTGCGCGCGACCGTGGCTGGGCCGACAGCGTGGCCGGCGACATGGAACGCCACTATTCCCCGGGCCGTACGTGGGAAACGCTGGCGCGCACCTTGCTGCAACTTCTGGAAACCGGCGACGTGCTGGATATCGCATCGGGCGACGGCGTGCTGGCCGAGTTGCTGGCACCGCACGCGCATTCCATCGTTTGCGTGGATTCGAGCCCCAACGTGGTCACTGCCGCGCGCAAGCGGTTGAAGGCCTTCCGCAACGTCGAAGTGCTCGACGGTGACATGCACGCGCTCGACGTCGGGCCGCGTAGCTTCGACCTCGTGCTGATGATGCACGCGCTGACCTACAGCGAGCATCCGCAACAGGCCATCGCGGAAGCTTCGCGCGTCCTCAAGCCGAACGGCCGTTTGCTGGCGGCGACGCTGGCGAAGCACGCACACCGCGCGTCGGTGGCGCCGTTCGGCCACAAGAATCTCGGTTTCAGGCGCGAAGACCTGACCGGCTTTGCGCGCAAGGCGGGGCTTGAAGTCCTGCACTGCGAACGCATTTCGCGCGAAGCGCGCTCGCCGCACTTCGAAGTACTCAGCCTTTTGGCTCGCAAGCCGGACAAAAGCGCGGCAACAGCAAAGACAGTCCGCGGATGAATGGCTTTTTTGGAGAAACCCGATGACACATAATCTGCCCTACCTGCACCCCGACCGCGTCGAAAAACTCGAAAGCGCATTGGCCAGCCGCATCCTCGTACTGGACGGCGCAATGGGCACCATGTTGCAACAGCACGACCTGGATGAAGCCGGCTATCGTGGCGAGCGCTTCGCCCACGGCTGCGACGCGGCGCACGCGCATCCGCACGCCGGTGAACATGCCGACGGCGCGGGCTGCCAGCGCGACCTGAAAGGTGACAACGACCTGTTGTCGCTGACCCATCCCGAGATCATTCGGGACATCCATGCCGCGTATCTCGATGCGCGCGCGGATTTCGTCGAGACCAACACCTTCAACTCCACCTCGATCAGCCAGACCGACTACGCACTGCAGCATCTGGTGCACGAGTTGAACCGCGAGGGCGCGAAGCTGGCTCGGGCCGCGTGCGATGAAGCAGAACGCACGACGCCGGACCGTCCGCGCTTCGCAATCGGCGTGCTGGGCCCGACCAGCCGCACCGCGTCACTGTCGCCCGACGTCAACAATCCCGGCTTCCGCAATGTCGATTTCGACGAACTCGAGAATGCCTATGCCGACGCGACGCACGGCCTAGTCGAAGGCGGCGCCGACATCGTGATGGTGGAAACCATCTTCGATACCTTGAATGCGAAGGCCGCGCTGTCCGGCATCGCGCGCGTCTTCGATGAACTCGGCGGCCGTCTGCCGATCATGATCTCCGGCACGATCACCGACCGCTCCGGCCGCACGCTTTCCGGCCAGACCGCCGAAGCATTCTGGTATTCGGTGGCGCATGCGCGGCCATTGTCGGTGGGACTCAATTGCGCACTGGGCGCGAAGGACCTGCGCCAGCACATCGAAGCGCTGGCGCGCGTGGCCGACTGTGCCGTCAGCGCGCATCCCAATGCCGGATTGCCGAACACGCTGGGCGGCTACGACGAAACGCCCGAGGAAATGGCGAAGACGCTGGGCGAATTCGCGCGCGACGGCCTGCTCAACATCGTCGGCGGTTGTTGCGGCACCACACCGGCACACATTGCGGCGATCGCGGAAGCCGTGGGCAACCTGCCGCCGCGCGCGTTGCCCTCGCACGCGGAAGCGGCCTGACCGCAAGGGAGCAACAGCCTTGACACGGACAAGGGCGGATCGGATCGGATAAGAATCAAAAGCCGCTGGCTTTATCCCGCTCCTGCCCTTGTCGACCGCTTCTGCGCTATCCGCATTCGTCCGCTTTTATCTTTGTCAAAAAGCGCTTTAGCACTCTCCGCCGTTATCCGTGTAAATCCGCGACAAAAACAATGAACGAAAAACCCCGCTACACCCGCCTCTCCGGTCTCGAACCGCTGGTCATCACGCCCGAAACGCTGTTCGTCAACATCGGCGAGCGCACCAACGTGACCGGCTCGGCGAAGTTCAAGAAGCTGATCAAGGAAGACCGCTATGACGAGGCGGTGGAAGTCGCGCGTCAGCAGGTCGAGAGCGGAGCACAGATTCTCGACGTGAACATGGACGAGGGCCTGCTCGATTCCGAAGCCGCGATGGTGAAGTTCCTGCGCCTGATCGCGGCCGAGCCCGACATCGCGCGCATCCCGGTGATGGTCGATTCGTCCAAATGGAGCGTGATCGAGGCCGGCCTCAAATGCTTGCAGGGCAAGGGCATCGTCAATTCGATCTCGCTGAAGGAAGGCGAGGAAAAGTTCCTGGACGAAGCGCGCAAGGTCCTGCGCTACGGCGCCGCCACCGTGGTGATGGCCTTCGACGAACGGGGCCAGGCCGATTCGGTGGAACGCCGCCTCGAAATCTGCGAGCGCTCGTACAGGCTGCTGACCGAGGAGGTCGGTTTTCCGCCCGAAGACATCATCTTCGATTCCAACATCTTCCCGATCGCAACCGGCATCGAGGAACACGCCAACAACGCGGTCAACTTCATCGAAGCCGCGAAGGAATTGAAGAAGCGCTTTCCGTACTCGCATCTCTCGGGCGGCGTGTCGAATGTGTCGTTCTCGTTCCGCGGCAACAACGCGGTGCGCGAAGCGATCCACTGCGTGTTCCTGTACCACGCGATCAAGGCCGGCATGGACATGGGCATCGTCAACGCGGGCGCGCTTGCGATCTATGACGATCTTGATCCGGAACTGCGCGAGCGCGTCGAGGACGTGGTGCTGAACCGCCGCCCGGACGCGACCGAACGGCTGATGGAAATCGCCGAAAAGATGAAAGGCGGGACCGGGGACCGGGGATCGGGGACTGAAAGCCAAAAGCTGGCATGGCGCGAACTGCCCGTCGCGAAACGGCTGGAACACGCGCTCGTGCATGGCATCGACCAGTTCGTGGTCGAAGACACGGAGTAGATCCGCAAGACCGTCACGCGTACCCTCGACGTGATCGAAGGCCCGCTGATGGACGGCATGAACGTGGTTGGCGACCTGTTTGGCGCCGGCAAGATGTTCCTGCCGCAGGTCGTGAAATCCGCGCGCGTGATGAAGAAGGCCGTGGCCTACCTGCTGCCCTTCATGGAAGAGGAAAAGAAGAAAAGCGGCAATACCAGCAGGTCCAACGGCAAGATCGTGATGGCGACCGTCAAGGGCGACGTGCACGACATCGGCAAGAACATCGTGGGCGTGGTGCTGGCCTGCAACAACTTCGACGTGATCGACCTTGGCGTGATGGTGCCGGCGCAGAAGATTCTCGACACTGCGATCGCCGAGCACGCCGACATGATCGGGGTGTCCGGCCTGATCACGCCGTCGCTCGAGGAAATGGCGCACGTGGCCAAGGAAATGAAGCGGCAGAATTTCAGCATTCCGTTGCTGATCGGCGGCGCGACCACGTCGCGCGCACACACCGCCATCAAGATCGAACCGAATTACGAAACCGCCTGCGTGTGGGTGAAGGACGCCTCGCGCGCGGTCGGGGTGGCGCAATCGCTGGTCAGCAAGGAGCTGGTGGACGGCTTTCTCGCCAAGGTGCGCGCCGACTATGCGGAAGTTCGCGAACGCCACCGGAATCGCGGCCCCGCCAAGCGCCTGGTGTCGCTGAAGGCGGCGCGCGCCAACGGATCGAAGTTCGACTGGAAAACCTACACGCCGCCCGTGCCGAAAAAACCCGGCATCACGGTATTCGATGACATTCCGATCAGCGAACTGCTGGAGGTCGCGGATTGGACGCCTTTCTTCCAGGCTT
>Ga0134125_10005123_pt1 | contig 14909 bp, 10 predicted proteins | sample KB31751_FD_96464 | JGI IMG/M metagenome (GOLD analysis project Ga0134125, IMG submission 96464) | Terrestrial soil microbial communities with excess Nitrogen fertilizer from Kellogg Biological Station, Michigan, USA - KB3-175-1 | ecosystem: Environmental > Terrestrial > Soil > Unclassified ... | reverse complement strand
TCGCGCACGATGCCCCCCTTGCCGACGTCGGCGCGCCCGACCTCGAACTGCGGCTTCACCAGCGTGACCACCGGCGCGCCCGGCTTCCCGAAGGCCGGCAGCGCCGGCAGCACCAGCCGGAGCGAGATGAAGGAGACGTCGACGACGATCAGGTCCGCGCGCTCCGGGAGCAGGTCGAGCGGCGCCACCCGGATGTTCACGCGATCCAGCACCCGGACGCGCGGGTCCGAGGCGACCTTCCAGTCGAGCTGCCCCTGCCCCACATCGACGCAATAGACGCGGGCCGCCCCGCGCTGCAGGAGGCAGTCGGTGAACCCGCCCGTGGAGGCGCCGACGTCCAGTGCCACGACTCCGCTCGGGTCGACCCCGAACGTGTCCAGCGCGTGCGCCAGCTTCAGCCCACCCCGCGACACGTAGGGCATGGGCGCGGACCGCAGCCGCAGCTCGGCCCCCTCGTCGACCAGATCCCCGGCCTTCTCGACCGGTCGATCCCCCGCCAGCACCTCCCCCGCCAAGATCAGCGCCCGCGCCTTCTCCCGCGAAGGCGCCAGCCCCTGGTCGACCACCGCCAGGTCCGCCCGAACCCGTCGCGGTCGCGCCTGCATGCGTCAGATGATACCTGAGGTTGCAAACCGGCCGCCGCTGAGTAGAATCGCGCCCGCGTTCGACCCCCAAAAGGTCGATCGCCTCGGGGATGTAGCTCAGCTGGGAGAGCGCCTGAATCGCACTCAGGAGGCCGACGGTTCGATCCCGTTCATCTCCACGAAGTCACTCGGGTTTTTGTTCTTGAAAGGGCGAAACGCCCTGCTCCACGGCCAGCGTCGGCTTCGCAGAGCAGGTTGCCGTCGTCGTCGACATCGCGGACCACGCCAGAGACAGATCGCGTCCGTCGGATGGGACGGGACGATGCGCCTCTGGTGTTCTGCCGCCATGTATTTCGTCGATGCCGCGCAGCGAGCGGCCGTCTGAGCCCGAAGAGACGGCGCAGGGGCGAGCCCAGCCGTTGCTGGGGCGTGGGCTCGTTCTGAGCTAGTGGCAGACGCCGTTCAGGCAAACCCCCGAGGCGCACTGATGCCCGCAGTTGCCGCAGTTGTTCGGGTCGCTGCAGTTCACGATGGTCACGGCACCCGTCGTGCCGCATGCGAATACGGTCGCGCTGTTGCAGAGATTGACCGTTGGATTGCCGTTGCCGACGCATCGACGCGCATCCGGGTTGCAAACCAAGGTGACGGGGTTGCATTCGGACGGGCAACCACCGTTCGCCGACGAGCACACGCCTGCGCTGCATGAGGTGCCGATCGGGCAGATGTTTCCGCAGAACCCGCAGTTCGCGTTATCGAGGTTCGCGTTGGTGCAAACGCCCGCGCAAAGTGTCGCGCCGGGGGCGCAAGGGGAGCCCGACATCGCCGTGCTGCACAGGCCGCCGGAGCAGATCGTGCCGGGCGAGCAGACGAGCCCGCAGGCCCCGCAGTTGTTCGGATCCGTCACAATATTCGTCGCGCACGTGGCGCCGCCGATCGGGCAGGTCGCCATCCCGGCCGGACAGGTGCCGCCCGGCGCCGTGCAGACGCCGCCACTGCACACGGAGCCTGCGGGACAAGTGATGGACCCGCAGGGGACGGGAGCACCCATATCGGGTACGCACACCCCGGACGCGCAGGTCGAACCCTGCGGGCACGGGAACATCGGGCACGCGCCCCCGCCCGCGGTCGAGCACACGCCGACGTTGCACGTCGTGCCGCCGGTGCAGATTTTTCCGCACGTCCCGCAGTTGCTCGGATCCGACAGGGTGTCTGCGCACGTGCCGCCGCACAACGTCTTGTTCGCACCGCACGGACCCACCGGCGCTCCACATGCTCCGGCCGCACAGATCGAGCCCACGGCGCAGCGGTTCCCGCAGGTGCCGCAGTTGCTCGCATCGGTTTGAAGGCTGGCACACGCACCTCCGCAGAGCACCTGCCCGGCCGCGCACGTGCCGGCGTCGGGCGGCGACGACGCGCACACCCCGGCGTTGCACGCGACGCCGAACCCGCAGGTATTGCCGCAGCCGCCGCAGTTGGCCGCGTCCGTGAGGATATTCATACAGACGCCGAGCCCACAGGCAGCTGTGCCGGCCGGACACGGACCAGGGTCGAGGACGCACATCGCTGTACTGTTGCAGATGAGCCCGGCTGGGCACTGCGAGCCCAGCGCACCAGGGCACGGCTGCAGCGGGAAGAGGGTGTACGGCGACAGGTGGCTCGTCTGGCCCGAGATGGTGTGCGCCGAAGTGTTAACGGTCAGCCCGCCCAGGGGTTGCCAGGCGCCGTTGACCAGCGTCGCGACGGCAAAGTTCGTCGGCGGCTGGCCGGCGAGCTCGGCGTCCGTGTACGCGAGGGTGATCGTCGTGGGGGCGGTGAACTGCGTGCCCGTGGGGCCAATCTCCCAGACCGGCCCCACCGCGCCCGGGACGGTGGACACCGCCGGAGTGATCGTGACAGTCACGTTCTGCGGCAGCGCGCCCGCCGGGATTCTCATCTGTGCGGCACCATCGCCGGTCGCGACCGTTCCTCCGGAGGCGCCAACGACGGCAGCTGCGGCCACCTCGCAAGCGCCTGCGTTGCACACGTCCGGCGCGCCGCTGCACGCCGGCCCCACGTTCTGCCACGTTCCCGCCGCGTTGCAGATCTGCGGCTGCAGACCGGCGCACCGCAGTGTCGCCGGGGCGCAGGCCACGCACAATCCCGCGTAGCAGGCTGGCGTCGGGCCTCCGCAGGCAACGGGGCTGCCCCACTGTCCGTCGGAGCCGCAGGTGTCGACGCTGTTGCCCGCGCACTGGGCCGCGCCAGGTGAACAGGCGGGCGCGCTGCAGACGAGCGCGGTCTGTTGTACCTCGGCGGGGTCGAGCGTCCCGTTGGCGTTCGTGTCCACGCCGACCTGGACCTGAGTTCCGCCGCCGGCGCACTGGCTGCCAGCAGCGACGGGCGTGAGCGAGATGCGAGATTGCGCGCCGGCCGGTCCGGGGTCACCCGCCGCGCCCTGCGCGCCGGTGGCTCCCTGAGGTCCCGTCGCGCCGGTGCAGACATAAGAGGTGCTCGTAACCTCCGAGGCATCGAGCATACCGTTGCCCGAAGTGTCCAGCCCTGCTTCGACTGCCGTACCACCGTCGAGACACGGACCGGCAGCGCCCGCGAACGGAACGAGCAGGACCAGCGTCGTCGCGCCGGCGGGTCCCGTGGCGCCAGTCGGACCAGCCGGACCGGTGGGGCCGGCCGGACCCTGTGCCCCGCTGGCTCCCGAAGGGCCTTGCGGTCCCGTGGCCCCAGTGGCGCCCGGAGCCCCGGCCGGACCTTGTGGCCCGGGCGGCAACGCAACCGTGGTCCAGTGGCTGTTGATGCAGGCCACGAGGAGCTGGTTCGAGCTGGCGTAAGCGACGGCGCCTGCCAGCCCCGCGTTACAGGAGATGACCTTCCACGAACCGCTGGCGCAAGTCTCGAGCGTCGACGTCGAGCTGACGAACGCAACCTGTCCAGCCGTCGACGCATTGCACGCCGGAAGCGTCGCCGCTGTCGTGACCGTCAGCGCGATGGTGTAGACGGCCGAGGGCTGGGCCGGTTCGGAGTCTTTGTGCGTGCAGCCGCCCACGACGGCCGCAACCAAACCCACGATGCAAGAGAGCGGGCGTAAGCGCTTCACATAGACCTCCGATTGGTGACGAGAACCCAAATGCCGTGACAGGGCTCAACGCGTCTCATGCAGCTCGCGCGCGTTGATTGCGGACGCGCAGCCAATCAGATCCGCGTGAAGGGCGCCAGGGATTTCGACGAACCAGGCTCGCCGATCCTGGCCTCGCGCTGCCCAACCCGCCGCGACCGTTGACGAATATCGGTGCCGCACGGGCGCGTCGGCGGCCGGAGGGCACTCGCCATTGCAACGACGCGGTACCAGCGACGCGCAAGGGTATCCGCTTGGCCGACAGCATGCCGCTACCCGGGAAGACCTGAATAAACCCAAGTCGACGTGTCGGCGAACTGGCGGCGTCGCGAAGGACGTCTCGACCTGGTCGAATCTGCGCGGTGCTAGCGAATGCGGTGCCGACGTCGCGGGAACGTATTCAATCTGGGGCGCACGGCCGCCGACGAAGACAGCAGATAAAACGATGTGGCGCCCGATGCGTAGCGGCTCATTTGCTGCCCGCGGAGGTCGGGCGGACCGGCGAGTTGAGCATCCACGTGCACCCCGAATGGTTGTTGCCGGTGCAGTGTTCGACGTACACCGCCTTTTTGCCGCAGCCGCTCGCGATCCGGGTTTCGTAGTCGATCATCTGCGCTGTGATCGCGTGCGGCTGACAGTCCAGGTCGAATGCGGCCCGCGATTGCAACTGCTCGAAGGAGGCTCCGCAGCTCGATACCGTAAGGAATGTGATCGCGAGCAAGAATTGAATCCTCATGGTCACCTCCGCGCCGGTCGTTCTGGCGCAGAACCCTGCGGCGGGCCCGCTCATTCCTTCGTGCAGGCGGTCACGGATGTGAGCGGGAGCCGCGACGTCGACTGCGACACTGATCACGTCGTAGGCTCGGGCGACGAAGCTAGGGGAACGAACACCGTAACGGCAGGCAAGCTAGAGACGCGCGCGCGCTGATTGAGGTTGGTGTGTGCGCGGGCGGCTGCCTCGGCGGTGGTCGGCTCCGCTGGTCAGGACGGCGGAATCACGCAGGTGCCGAGCACGTTCGAGCAGTACCCGCCGACGCAGAATCCGGAGTCACAGTCGCAGTCGGTGGAGCACGGTTTCACTTTGCACCCGCCGACCGTGGCGGTCGCCGTGCACACGAAGTTGGCGGGGCAACCCGTCTGACTGCAGGGCAGGGCCTGGCAGCCGTGCGTGTCGGCCCCGGTTCCTCCGACCGAGCACTGGAACCCGGTCGGGCACGTGTACCCGGCGTTGCAGGGTTGTGGGGCGCAACCGTAGTCGTCGGCGCCCTTCGTGCCCGGCGAACAGATCGCGCCCGCCGCGCACGTGACTGTCGTGGTGTTACACACGACGTGGCAGGTCATGGAGGTCTGGTTGCAACACTTCACGATGCTTGACACGCAGTGGTCGCCCGCCGGGCAGTCGGTATCGACGGTGCAGTCGTGATTGACAGGCCCCACGCAGAACGGCGTCGCGCATGCCGAGGAGACACTGGCCGGATCCGTCGTGCAGTAGTAGCCGCTCCCGCCGCCTGGGCAGGTGCTAGCCGATCGGCACTGCGAGCCCGTCAGCGGTTGCTGGCCGGGGCAGCTCGAGCCGGCGGTCCCCGAGGTCCCGCCTTTCGCGCCGCCACCGCCAGTCGCGCCGGCAGATCCGGAACCGGCCGCGCCGCCGTTGCCCCCCGCTGCCGTACCGCCCGCTCCGGCCGAAGCACCACTTCCGCCCGTTTCCTGACCACCGCTGCCAGATCCCGCGCTGCCGGCGCCGTCCCCGCCAGAACCCGCTGCGCCGCCGGTCCCGGTGTTCACGTTGGTGCCGGCGCCGCTTGAACAGCCAGCCGCGAGCACCGCACACGCGGACAGAAAACAGACAAGCGCCGACGTCTTCATGGGATCGTCCCCGTAGTAGCAAATTGCGCGCCCAGGAATTGACCCCCCAACGCAAGGGCTTCCCGCCCCCGGCGGCTCTTGGGGTGCCCAACCTGCGACATTCCTGTCAGGGGATATCACGATGGCGACGAGGCGCTCCGACCGCCCGCGACTCACCCGCGCGTTGCGATCTGCTCGACTGTTGTCAATGCGCACGATCGGCTGTCCGCGCGAGGCGGTTTCTCGTTCGCGATGGCGGACCACATCGATCCCGTTCAGCTCCACGAACTCACTCAGGATGTTTTGCCGCCGCGGCGAAGAACGTACAGAGGGTGGACATCGGATACCCGAGCGATGAACGCAGATCGAGGCTCGGACGTGCGTTCCGCCCCAATTGGCCCTCACCTCGCCTCACGACGCTCCGATCACCATCCGCGTCGTCTGCCAGAAGTATCGGACGCCCTTTGCCCCGTTCAGCCTATTTAGGCGTTCCACTTCTGCGTGCGCGGTACTTTGGTCGTTCACGACCGCGGTAACCGTCACTCGGTTTTCGATCGGTGTCGACTCGTTTTGAAATCCGTCGTAACGCAAAATTGCGAAAACCTGTTTTTTAGTCACCATCAGCTACCTCATCTTCTTCGCACCGCCCGAGTTTGGCAGGCGGTCAGTGCGTGGTCGGCGGACATCACTGTCCCAATCCTGGACCCCAAGACTGCAATCTGACCGGAATCCTAGCGGCGCCTTTTGTTGCCTGCCCTGCCCGCTTCGAGTGGCGTCCAGCGCCTCAGTGCCCGGTGCGCTCCTCCCCGCGCCCGATGCGATCTCACGAATCAAGTCCGGATCCGCGAAACCAGAGAGGGTGTTGTCCGCGCTCGGCCGCTGGCTGAGCCATTCCGTCACCGAGTCGTTACAGGTTGGTTGGCTCAGCCGCTAAAAACCGGCTGTTCGACGTTGGCACGGTGGTCGCTAGGAATCGCGCCTACGGGGCATCGGGCTCCGCCAAAAAAGGAAAAACCATGCACATCATCTGGTCTCTCATCGTTGGTCTCGTGGTCGGGGCGATTGCCAAGCTGTTGATGCCGGGGAAGGACCCGGGTGGCTTCATCGTGACCGCGCTGCTGGGAATCGCCGGCGCGATGGTGGCTTCGTTCATCGGCCGCGCGCTCGGCTTCTATCACGAGGGGGACGTGGGTCCCGGCGTGCTCGCGTCGATCGTCGGCGCGATGCTCCTCCTCGGCATCTACCGGCTGGCCACCGGGCGCCGGCGCCGCATCGTCTAGCGCGGCCTCAGGCGCAGTCAGCGACGACGACTGTCACGTTGTCCGGGCCTCCGGCCGCGAGCGCCGCCTGAATCAACTGGCGCGCGACGCCGTCGATGTCAGGCGAGTCGCCCAGAATCCGGGCGATCTCGTGGTCGGGGACCGGACCGTGAAGGCCGTCGGACGAGAGCAGGAGGCGGTCGCCGGGCAGAAGGTCCGTCTCCGAGGTGACGGGCTCGAGCGTCGACTGCGTCCCCACCGCCTGGGTCAAGACGTGCCGGTAAGGGAACTTCGGCACGTCCTCGGGACGAAGCGCCCCTGCCTGCACCAGTTCGTCGGCCATCGTTTGATCCCGGGTCAAGAGCCGCAGGCGCCCGTCGCGGAACAGGTAAGCGCGCGAATCGCCGACCTGCGCGACGAAGAGACGCTCGGGCAGCACGATGGCCGCCGTGCAGGTGGTTCCCATCCCGCGCCGCTCGCGATGCGCCTTGGCGTCGGCCAGGATGGCCCCGTTGGCGCCCGAGACGGCGCGCTTCAGGGACGTGTCCGGGTGGCGGGCCACCTCGGGGCCGGCGCCGACGAGCTGGCGCTTGATGACGTCCGCGGCGATCCGGGCCGCCAGGTCGCCGGCCGCCGCCCCGCCCATCCCGTCACACACCGCCAGTAGAATCCCCTGGGTGGACAGGGAGATGTCCGTGCGGCCGCACGGATGGCTGAGGTCGCCGGATCGCAGGTCGGCGATCACGAACGTGTCCTGGTTCTCGTCCCGCGACCTCCCGATGTCCGTGGCTCCGCAGATGGCCAGGTGGTGGTCGTTGGGCGCGGCGCGCCCGGTCGCCGTCGAAGTGGTCTGGTCCATTCAAATCAATGTAAGGCCGAGATCGTCCATGCATCGATCATGCGGCGCGCGATGCTGACACGCGAGGGCAGGATCGGCAGATCATCACGCGAAAACCAGCGCGCCTCAGCGATCTCGATGCCGTCGACGGCGACCTCGCCTCCGGAGTAACGCGCCAGAAATCCCATCATCAGCGAGCGCCCGAACGGCCAAGGCTGGCTGCCGAAATAACGAAGGCGGTCAATCCGGATGCCCACCTCCTCGGCGACCTCGCGACACACGGCCTGCTCCAGCGATTCGCCCACCTCGACGAAGCCGGCCACGGCGCTGAACATGCCAGGCGGGAACCGCGCGTTACGCGCGAGCAGGATCCGTCCGTCGTCGCGTTCGACGACAACGATCACCGCCGGGGGGATGCCCGGATGAAAGGTTGCGCCGCACGAGGGGCAGCGCCGCGCACGTTCGCCGGCCTTCGGTTCCGTCGCGGCTGCGCAACGCCCGCAGAACCGGTGCAGGCCCTCGAACTCGACCAGCGCGATGGCGCGGCCGACCACGTCCAGCGCGGCTTCGTCCCACACGCCCAGCAGCGCCCGCACCGGAACGAAGGACAGCCCGGCCGGGGGCGCCGCCCGCACCGCCGCGCTGGCCCCGGCACCGAAATACGCGCGGCCGCCTGAATGGCCGAGCGCGATCGGCTGAACACCGCCACCTGCCGCCACGCCGCCGGTCAGCTCGGCCAGCAACGGCTCGACGCGCTCCGTCCGCGGCAGGACCGGTCCGCCCGCCGAGTCCTCCACCAGGACGTCGGTCCCGTGCACGACGACGATGAGCCTTCCACCGGCAGAAGCGCCGCCGTCAGCCGCAATCGACATGGCCTCTGTATAGCTTGCGGCGCCGGGCTGGTCACCGCGCCAGGCGGGCGGTAGCTTCACCGGCATGAAAACGCGCGCGGCCGTGGCGTATCGGGCGGGCCAACCTCTCGTCGTCGAGGAGGTGGAGCTGGAGGGGCCGAAGGCGGGCGAGGTGCTGGTCGAGATCAAGGCGACCGGCGTCTGTCACACCGACGAATTCACCCGCTCGGGCGCCGATCCAGAGGGGCTGTTCCCGGTCATCTTCGGGCACGAGGGGGCCGGGGTCGTCGTCGACGTCGGCCCGGGCGTCACCAGCCTGCGCAACGGGGACCACGTCATCCCGCTCTACACGCCCGAGTGCCGGGCGTGCAAGTCGTGTCTTTCGCGAAAGACCAACCTCTGCACGGCGATCCGCGCGACGCAGGGCAAGGGGCTGATGCCCGACGGGACCAGCCGGTTCTCCGTCGCCGGCAAACCGGTGCATCACTACATGGGCTGCTCGACCTTTTCCAACCACACCGTGCTGCCGGAGATCGCGCTGGCCAAGATCCGGCCGGACGCGCCCTTCGACAAAGTCTGCACCATCGGCTGCGGCGTCACCACCGGCCTGGGGGCCGTGTTCTGGACCGCCAAGGTCACCCCCGGCGCAAACGTGGTCGTGTTCGGCCTGGGGGGCATCGGCCTCAACGTCGTTCAGGGGGCGCGCATCGCTGGCGCCGACAAGATCATCGGCGTCGATCTCAACCCCCAGCGCGAAGAGCTCGCGCGCCGCTTCGGCCTCACGCACTTCGTGAACCCCAAGGATCTGGGCGGCGATCTGGTCGCGCATTTGGTCGAGCTGACCGGCGGCGGCGCCGACTACAGCTTCGAGTGCGTGGGCAACGTCGAGCTCATGCGCCAGGCGCTCGAGTGCTGCCACCGCGGCTGGGGTGAGTCGATCATCATTGGCGTCGCCGGCGCCGGCCAGGAGATCAAGACGCGCCCCTTCCAGCTGGTCACCGGGCGCGTCTGGCGCGGCACCGCCTTCGGCGGCGCGCGCGGCCGCACCGACGTTCCCCGGATCGTCGACTGGTACATGGACGGCAAGATCGACATCGACAGCCTGGTCACGCACAAGCTGCCGCTGTCGCGCATCAACGAGGCGTTCGACTTGATGCACGCGGGCACCTCCATCCGCGCCGTCGTCGAGTTCTGATGGCCGGCGTCGCGCTGGAGACGCTGTCAGAGCGGCGCTGCTTCGGCGGCGTGCAGGGCTTTTACCGCCACCCGTCGGCGGCGACGGGCGGACCGATGCGGATCGGCGTGTTCGTCCCGGACGGTTCGAGCCGCTCCCCGCGGCCGGCGCTCTATTTCCTGGCCGGCCTGACCTGCACCGAGGAGACCTTCGCGATGAAGGCGGGCGCGCAGCGCACGGCGGCGGCGCTGGGGTTGGTGCTGGTCACCTGCGACACCAGCCCACGGACGACGCGCGTCCCGGGCGACGACGGCGACGAGGACTTCGGTCTTGGCGCCGGGTTTTACCTCGACGCCACACAAGCGCCCTGGAGCCAGAGTTACCGAATGGACAGCTACGTGACCCGCGAGCTGCCGGCCGTGATCGAGGCGAGCTTCCCCGTCCTCGCCGGGCAGCGCGGGATCTTCGGTCACTCGATGGGTGGGCACGGCGCGCTGGTGCTGGCGCTGCGCAACCCGGGCCTGTACCAGAGCGTGTCGGCGTTCGCGCCGGTGGTGGCGCCGTCCCAGGTCCCCTGGGGCCAAAAGGCGTTCTCCGGGTATCTGGGGGTCGACCGCGCCAGCTGGTCAGCCTACGACGCCTGCGCGCTGGTGCGGGCGCGCCCGCTGCCGCTGCCGCTGCTCGTCGACGTGGGGACCGCCGACAAGTTCCTCGACCTGCAGCTCAAGCCGGAGCTGTTCGAGGCGGCCGCCGCCGAATCCGGGCAAGAGCTGCGCCTCCGCCGCCACGATGGCTACGACCACAGCTACTACTTCATCGCCAGCTTCGTCGACGATCACCTCGCCCACCACGCGCGGGCGCTGGCGCGCTGATCAGCGAATCTGAGCGTCCTGGCCGCCGCCAGCATCGACGGGGCACGACTGGCAAAAGCACGCCGGACAGCTGTCGATCCGCGATCCGAAACGGCATCCCGTTCCCTGGCAGGGCATGGTGTTGGTCGCCGCCGTCTGGACGACGCAGGAGGTGACCCCGCAGGTCCTCAGCACCGGATCGCAGATGAAGCCGCTGCCCCGACAGTCGGTATCATTTTCGCAGGCTTCGCCGAACCTCGTTTGATCGATGGTCCGGCACGTGCCTGGTTGCGATTGAAAGCAGGTGTCGCCTCGCGGCGTCGCGGGAGCGTCGCAGAACTGCTGCGTCGGACAGTCTTGGTCGACCAGGCAGGACGACGGCCCCGAGTTGCTGGAGCTGCATCCCATGGTCGCGGCCACCAAGAGGCAGGTCGCCCAGTTCACCAGGCGCACGCGAGAGACGAAATGGTGGAGGAGACTCCGCATCGGGGGGGGGGCCGTCAATTGATGATAATCGGTGGGTCGCAGCTGCACAGTTGCGGGTTCCAGATCAGCCCGCCGTCGCAGGGCTGAGGCCCACCGTCGCAAACCGAGCCGGCATCCATCGGACCGCCCGTGCCGGCGTCCGGGAATGGCGATTGGGGCGGAATCGGACAGGCGCCACCAGCAAGCGCCTGACACACGTTGAGCCGGTTCCCGTCTCGGACCAACTCAGTGCCGGCTTTCACGAGGTTCTGGCCCGGACCTTCCCGATCCACCGCTTGCGCGATCCCCTTGTCGGCGTTGTCGAGGATGCGCTGCCGCAGGACGGCCCACTGGCCCCGCAGCGACGGCTGAGCAGACAGGATGAGGGCCGCGGTGCCGGCAACGAAGGGGGTCGAGATGGACGTTCCTGTCGCGCCGAAGCGTCCCGACGGATCGTTGGCAATTTGCCCCAGGACAGCGACACTCTCATAGGGCGCCGCGATGTCCGCCGCCTCGGAGCCTTGCTCGCCGTCCACGAATTCCTGTGGCGGCCTGATGGAGCCCGGGTTGGCGCTGCTCATTCCGGCAACGGTGATCAGGTTGCTGACGTTCGGGACGCCGACGCCGTCGGCGAAGATGGTGGATCGCGTCGCGTTCGACAGAAATGCGCCGCAGTTCCCGGTCGCCTTCGCGATCAAGAAGCTCGACCCGTAATGCTGCCAGGTCGCATCGAGCTGGGTCTTGTTCTGGTTGAACTGAGTCGGCGTGACCAGCTGCGCCTGCGCGCCAAGCGAGGGCGCAGCCGGCGTCGGTGTGCAGTTGAGCTCGGCTTTCGACGCCGCGCTCTGGATGCTTTCGTCCGTGACGCCAAACGCCTGGTCCAGCGCGCTGGCGGACTTGTACAGCAGGCTCCCGTTGCTGACGTTCACCACGTCGGCGTGCATCATCGCGGCGTACGAAAGCGCGGACTCACGGAGGATGCTGCTCCCCGCTCCGCTCGCCGCTATGAACCTCAGCGGCATGATGCGAGCGAAAGGCGCGACGCCAACCACGCCGTAGCCATTGTTGGCCACCGCCGCCGCTGCGCCCGCCACGATTCGCCCGTGGATGTCGCCATTCGGCACCATCCCCTGCTGCGTCTGGATCTGGTCGTTGTCGGTGGGCGGCGTCGGATCGTTCGTATTCTGCAAGAAGTTCCAGCCCACCAGATCGTCGACAAATCCATTGTTGTCGTCGTCGACCTTGTTCGACAGGGCAGCCAGCAGATCATACCCGTCGACAGAGTTGGGGTCGCCCGCCGTCTTGCCGATCCCGAAGCTCGACAGCACCGCGTCATGGCCGGGCGTGTTCAGATCGCGCATCGTCACCAGCCCGTCGCCATCGAAGTCGGCGCCAGCCCCGGGCTGGCCATTCGCCCGCATTCCGGCCGGCAACTCGCCTTCATTGATCCAAACGTTCAGCAGCAAGTCCGGATGATCCAGCCGCATGCCGCTGTCGATGACCGCGATGATCGGGCGGGTATCACCCATGGAGATCTGGTGAGCCTCCGAAGTCGCTGTTTCAAAGTACGGAAAGTACCCGGACCCGCCAACCGTTTCGTTCGGGAGCGTGGCGGAGATGACCGGCCAACCTCCCGCCACGAAGTCGACCGAGGGCTGCGCCTGGAAATAGGTCAGGGCACCTGACAGCAGGCGATCCCCCGGCAGGATCACACTGGCCAGGCCATCCGGAAAGCGGTGCTCGAGGGAGGCGCGCGCGTCGTAGCCCGCCAGGACCGACGCGATCGTGGTCGCCGTCGTGCCTCCTTTGAAGAAGACACTCAGTCGGTCGGAGGGAACGCCGGCTGCGACGTCGATGGGCTGGGCGACCGTTCCCGACAGCGAGGGGGACACCATCTTCAGTGTCCCACACCGGGCGGCGACGATGGCAGCCGGATCCAGGCGGGCCAAGAGGTCCGATTCGCCAGACGCCGGAATCTGCAGTGTGGTGGCCGGCAAGATCCGCAGCGCCCCGCCCGGCAGCGACACGCTCACGTTGCCGCTCGGAAAGACCGCCTGCAACGCGTCGACCTGCATGCGGATCTGCGTGACGTAACCGGTCGGTATCTCCAGAAACGCGGCCGGCACCGGCACGTTGGCAGCGCCGATCGGAACCGTGAACGGGAAAACGCCGTCGGCGGCCCGAATGATTTGCTCCGTGGTCGGGTCGCCGGGCACCTGGCGCAGGAAGACCTCGACTTGCGACGCCTGTCCAACGACGGCCGTCGCGCCCGCGATCGCGGTGTTGACGGTGCTGCGGACCGGCGAGAACGCGATGATCAGCGGGTCGCCCGGCGGGAGCGAGACTGCGCCGGGCTTCGAGGAGCACGCGGTCCCCAGCAACAGCAGCGCCAGGCACATCATCGTCGAGCCGGTCGTCCGCGCGCCCATCCTAACCCCCGTCCCCGCAGCGGCCGCATGCGCCGGCGAACCGGATCTGGAAGGCATGCACGCTCGCCGTTGCGAGGGTGGTGGCACTCCCGGATGCGGCCGCCGGTCCGATGTTCAGCGGGCCGTCATAGGGCAAGACGGCGTTGCCGGCCGCCTTCCAGGCGACGCCGTCGCTGCTGGTGTAGGCAGTGACGTTCACGCCCGTCTTGACCAGGCGGAGCTGCGTCGTGCCGGTCACGCTGGCCCCGGTCGTGGCGACGACCGTCGACCCACCGGTTCGCTTCACGAACGAGATCTTGCCCCCGCTCACGCCGACGAAAACGAAGGGAGCCGTCGGGAAGAGCGCCGAGCGCACCAGCAGCCCTGCCTTGGCGGCGGTCGTGGAAGCGGGATCGACCAGAAGTCCAGCGTCGAAGTCGCCTGACGTCGCCTGGTAGAAAAACAGAATCGAATCGCCGGAGGACGCAAACCCGGTTGCCTTGGTGTTCAGCGTGACTGCTCCGGAGGTCGTCGTGACCGTCCCGGCCGGCGAGCCCGTGTCGTACACCTGCCAACTCGTCCCCATGGGCGCCGGCGTAAAGCCGTCCGAGCTGGGACACGGAGCCTGGGCAGGACCGAAGCGAACATTGTCGAGCCGATACCCCGAGCCGGCAGACGCCACGTTCAGACCGATGCCAACGGCCAGATCGGTGATTGTTCCCGAGAGCGACTGCATCAGGCTGTCCGGGATGGTGAAGGTCGCCGTCTGGAATCGATCGGAGGCAAACCCGTCCAGCGGCATCTGCGCCACGAAGGTGTGATTGACGCCCTTCGAGGGCGCCGACAGGAACAACTGCACCAGTCCGGGCCAGGTACCCGCCGGCTGCGCCTGCACCATCAGATCGACGCCGACCTGATTGCTCACCAGCCCGTTGATCCGCACCGGCGCGCCGCGGAGCTCTGTGTACGTGAACCCCGTCGCCACCAGGCCCTGCTGTCCTTGCGTTCGGACCGTCGTCGAAGCGACGCTGCCCGAGGTTGGCGACCAGTCGAGCGTCCGCTCCATGCCCAGGATGCTGGCTGTGGGCGGACTGACGACCGGGTTGACGCGGAAGTTGTCCAGTCGGTACGGCGCGCCGCCCGCCACGCTCAACCCGATGGACACCTGCAGGTTCGAGCAGCCCGCCTGGAACATCGCCTGCAAACCGCTGGGAACGTTCAGACCGATCGTCGCGAAGGTCGCTTGGGGAAACGGCAAGAGATCCTGATACCCGACGAAGGCGTGAGAAATGTTCTGGGCGGGACAGGACAGAAAGACGTCAACGCCCCCGAACCACGAAATGTTGGCCGGCGGTGTCGGGATCCAGATGTCGAATCCGAGGCTGGTGACCGCCCCTGCCGCAACGGCGACAGATGGGCTCGTGACTTCCGTATAGGTGAAGCCATCCAACTGCAACGCATACTGGCCTTGGTCGTGGACCGTGGTCAGCGACGCCGTCCCGGCCGAGGTCGTCCAGAGCGTCTC
>Ga0134125_10005121_pt1 | contig 14912 bp, 9 predicted proteins | sample KB31751_FD_96464 | JGI IMG/M metagenome (GOLD analysis project Ga0134125, IMG submission 96464) | Terrestrial soil microbial communities with excess Nitrogen fertilizer from Kellogg Biological Station, Michigan, USA - KB3-175-1 | ecosystem: Environmental > Terrestrial > Soil > Unclassified ... | reverse complement strand
TTATGGAAGTTGCGATTCAGGACAAGGACACGTCTCTTGTCCTGCGCAAACACATCGCAAACCGGTATACCCTTGTGAACGGCGCCCAAGTTCAGGGCGCTCCGGAAGAGGTGGTTCCTCCGCCCCAGGCGGCCTGCGAGAAGGACATTAAGCAACCGCCGCCGCCGTTTCGCCGGATACGCACCTATGCCGTCGATCCAAGTTTTGCTACGCGCCTCGATACCGCGGCAATCAACGAAGCTACTCTGAAAATCCGATGGGAAAGGCTCGAGCCCGGACCGGTAGGCGAGTATCTGGAAGTGGCGGATACCGACGCCGCTGGGACCAAGTACGATGCGGTTAACCTCGAAGATCCCATGCTGCTGGCCCAGGATGGCTGCTCGCCTGCCGAAGGCAATCCGGCTTTTCATCAGCAGATGGTGTACGCGGTCGCAATGACCACGATTCAGCATTTCGAAAATGCGCTGGGAAGGCCAGTGTTGTGGCGACCCGACGAGACCTCGCAGTCTGGCGCCAATGCCGAGGACGACGACGTCGCGAGCAAATTCCACCAGCGCTTGCAGATCCGCCCTCACGCACTCCACGAGGCGAACGCGTATTACAGCCCGCCGGACGCTGCGCTGCTGTTCGGTTATTTCCAGGCGTCGGGGAATGATCCCGGCGATCACGTTCCCGGGAGCGCCGTCTACGCGTGCCTGTCACACGATATCGTCGCGCACGAAACCACCCACGCCATTCTCGACGGCATGCATCGCCGTTTTAACGAGCCCACCAACCCCGACGTTCTGGCGTTGCACGAAGCTTTCGCCGACATCGTTGCGCTCTTGCAGCACTTTACGGTTCCGGAAGTTCTTGTAAATCAGATCGGCCGGACACGCGGCGATCTCGAAGCCGAATCGATGCTCGGAAGCCTGGCTCTGCAATTCGGGAAAGCTATGGGAGGCCGCGGGGCCTTGCGCGACGCGATAGGTCGTCTCGACGAGAACAATGTCTGGACGCCGCTCAAACCCGACCCCGCCGATTACCAGAACACGACCGAACCGCATGCTCGTGGCGCGCTGCTGGTAGCCGCTGTCTTCAACGCATTTCTGGCGATCTATAAAACCCGAACCGCGGACCTGCTGCGAATTTATACTCGCGGCACTGGCATTCTCCCGGCCGGCGCCATCCATCCCGATCTCGTCCACCGCCTCGCCGAAGAAGCATCCAAATCCGCTCAGCACGTTCTGCGCATGTGTATCCGGGCAATCGACTATCTCCCGCCCGTGGACGTCACATTTGGGGAATATCTACGCGGCATCATTACCGCCGACGCCGATTTGGTGCAAGACGATCGCTACCGCTACCGTATTGCGTTTATTGAAGCGTTTCGGAAGTATGGCATTTATCCGAGAGATCTCAACACTCTTTCGGAAGACACGCTCCGCTGGCGCGGCGTGGATTTCGATTCGCCGCCGCCGCAATACAAAACCATGCTCCGGCAACTGAAGCGGTATGCGGACGCGTGCTTCTACGTCCGGAATCGCAAGCAGTTGTTCGATAGGACAACTAGCCAGCGTGGAACGCTTCAGGATGTAATGAAGGGCGTGCTAGCAAAGGATCGCGAATTTGCCTCGAAACTGCAGCTCAACCCGGATATCGCATTCGATCTTGCAGAACTTCGGCGCTCGTCGCGCGTTGGCCCCAACGGCGAGAGCACGCCTCAGGTGATTGTCGGATTCGTTCAATCGCAGCCCATCCAGATTGAGGGATCATCCGAGCCACATACGTTCCTGGGCGGTTCAACCGTTGTTGTCGATCTGTCTAAACCGGCCATCGACTACGTGATCTACAAGCGCATCGACAGCGAAAATCGTTTGAACCGGACGAAGGCTTTCCTTCGCGACCAATTGCGCGATCCGGTGCGTGCCCTTCTGATCTCTCCCAAACAGAAAGAACCATTCGCAGCGTTGCATTCTCTCGCCGGCATGAACTTGTCATGAAGATCACCGGAGTCCGGACGATCGTCGTCAACGCGGAAATGCGTAACTGGGTGTTCGTAAAGGTGGAGACTAGCGAGCCGGGCTTGTACGGCTGGGGCGAATGCTCGCTCGAATGGAAGACGCGAAGCGTCGCTGGAGCCGTGGACGATTTTGCACCCATGATCGTGGGCGAAGATCCTACGCGCATCGAACATCTGTATCAAAAGATGTACCGCCAGTCGTTCTGGCGGACTGGCGTGATCGGTCTCTCGGCCATTTCGGGCATTGAACAAGCGTGCTGGGACATTCTCGGCAAATCCTTGAACCAGCCGGTCTACAAGCTGCTCGGCGGCGCTGTCCGCGACCGCGTCCGCATGTATACGCACCTTGGCGGCGGAGACATGCGCGCGGTGTACGAATCACAGCAGAGCCCGGACCCCAACGTCTTTGTGGACCGGGCCCTGGAAGTGATCGCGAAAGGCTACACCGCCGTAAAGGTCCTGATCACACCTCCCACGGAAACGCTGAACAGCATCGCCGCTTACAAGTACTCCGAAAAAATGATGGGAGCGCTTCGCTCCGCGGTTGGCGACGATGTGGACATTATGGTCGATTGCCACGGCCGCCATTCTCTCGCGAACGCCTTGGAGTTATGCCGCGTACTCGCCCCTTACCGTCCTTATTTCATTGAGGAACCCGTGCCGCCCGAGAACGTTGATGTGATGGCGGAAATCCGGAGAGCGAGCCCCGTTCCCATCGCCACGGGCGAGCGGCTAGTTACGCGCTACGAGTTCCGCCCGATCTTTGAAAAGCTGGCATGCCACGTCATCCAGCCGGATCTATGCCACTGCGGCGGTCTTTGGGAAGCGAAAAAGATCGCCGCCATGGCCGAAACCTACACCATGGGCGTGGCTCCGCACAATCCATTGGGGCCGGTGGCGAACGCCGCCGCGCTCCATTTCGATCTAAGCACGCCGAATTTCCTGATCCAGGAAGACATGCTGGCCGACGTGCCCTGGAGGTGGGACGTGGTCAAACATTCGCTTAAAAGCGAGGCGGGATTCTGGCTGCCGACCGAAGCCCCCGGCCTTGGGATCGACATCGACGAAACCGCCGCCGCAAAGCACCCATTCAAGCAGGAAGTGTTGCACTCGACAACCGTTCGCGCTCACGACGGCGCGATTCTCGATTGGTAGCTCCGAACGCAAACGCCGAAAAAGGCCGGGAATGCGGTCGCGCACCGATGCGATGAAAACCTTGAAACTGAGCCGGAAGCGTCAGCGACCATGACTCTGCGCTAGCAAACGTTCTCTAATAGATCGACCACACGCCGGGCGTCGCCAGTTCAATCAAGTGATTGTCGGGATCGCGGAAGTAAAGGCTTTCTCCGCCGCGCGGCCACCGTACCGTGCTTTCAATCGCAATGCCCCGCTCCTGCAAACGATTCCTCCACGGTTGCAATTGAGATGCGGCAATCGAAAACGCCATGTGCTGTTCACCGCTGCCATCGTGCCCGGGAATCATCCCACCCGGAATCACGACCGAATGGACGGAGCCCTGTTTTCGAAATAGTAGCAGCACCTGTTTTCCGTCAACAGCGAGGGCGCAAAGTCTCTCGTCTTCGAGCAGCGATTCAAACCCAAAGAGGCTTTGGTAAAAGCATTTCGACCGCTCCACGTCCGTGACATAAAGCGAGGTCTCGAGAACACCTGTAACTTGGGCAGAATCCGCCACGTTTTGAGTCTACAATTAGATCGGCCGCGAGGGACGCCATCTTTTCTGAGAGCCTTCAGAATTTCCCGGCAGCCTTCAGTTCGTGACGGTTATGGCCGCTTTCTTGCGGTCGCGGCTCCGGACGGAGAGGCGCGCGCGGCAACATCGGTTTTGTGCGGCTCCTCGATACGCTACCGTATTGGCGAACGCGGTACTAAGCCGAGGGCAAGGCAGAAACCGGCCGTGCTCCAGATGGTCACTTGCTTGCTGCCGAAGCGCGCAATCAGCCAGCCTGTGATTGAAACAGCAAAGCTGTTATATCTGCTGGGGAGCCGCGGGCGAGGCATGCCTCGCCCCTACAACAGAGAGCGGGAGGTTGGCACACGAGTGTGCCCGTGGCAGGCCTTAACCCGCTTGCTAACGCAAGGCGGCTCTGTGCGGAGAATTCAAAGTTATTTCGTACGCTTAAACATGCGCCGCAATGCTTTCACAGTGCGTCCGGCTACGGTTGGCATAAGATCAGGGCGAGCCGGTCTATTTTATGCGCGACGATGAACATCTTATCGGTCTTTGTCGAACGCTTTGCCGGCTCACATCGACACTGCTGTGCGTTTTCCTTGTAAGCAGTCTTTTGCTGGCGAGCCAAGCGCCAGGGCCAGTCTTCAAGAGTGAGACCGATCTGCAATCCGTTCCCGTTCGAGTTGTGGATAAACAGGGCAAGGACGTGACCGGACTCGGCGTCAACGACTTTACTCTCCTCGAAGACAGTCATCCGGCAAAAATTGCTTTTTTCGCGGCGGAACATCAACCGATCAGTCTCGCCATTCTGGTGGACACCAGCAATAGCATGAGCTCGAGCGAAAAGATCGGACGAATTCAATCCGTCCTTACGCCGCTGCTCCACGCCAGCCGTCCCGACGACGAAGTCTTTCTGATGCAATTTACCAATCAGGTCGGGCCGCTCGAAACACTTACAGCGGAGCAGCGATTGAACCCGCCACTGGCGGCAGTGACCTCGACCAGAGGCGGCACGGCTCTATACGATGCTCTGGCCACCGCTCTTTGCCGACTGGAGGCCGCCAAAAATCCTCAACGGGCCATTGTTGTCGTCACGGACGGAGTCGACCAGAATAGCCGGCTGACATTTCAACAATTGTTGAATTTCGCGCAATCGTCAAGGCCGCAAATCTTCATGATCGGGTTCTTCAGCGCCTGGGAATCCGATCTCTACCGTGACCGGTCCAAACCAGTCCTTCTTGTCAGCGGACGCCAGGTTGATAATCCGCTCGTCGCATTCGATCGTCTCGCGAAAGAATCCGGCGCGGTTTCGTTTTTTCCTACTTCCCAGCAAGGGCTGGAGAAGTCGCTAAACAAAATCGCGAACATTCTGAGGGCGCAATACACGCTCGCTTACTATCCAGGAAATGCGGGGCAGCGCCACGATATCCAGGTTCGGGTGAAGCACAAGGGATATAAAGTGACAACTCGCCGCAGCATTGGGGCGGAAACCGGCGGCGGCGAACTCGTCCATTTTGTCACCAACTCCTGCGAGGTTTCTGCGAAAGAGCATCCGTATCCGTGGGAGCCGCTGGTCACCGAGACGGCCGGGAAAACGCCTTTGTATCGAGACGATTTCTCCAACCCCAAAAGCGGATGGCCGGATCGCAACGGTTCGCAATATAAGTCCGGATCTTATGAGCTCTCCAGCAAGGGGAAATCGAATGCAACGTTGACGTCCGCCGTCGCTGCCGAGCTAGGGATGGGACGGATGGGGGAACAACTCTCCACGGCAGCAGGTTCGGCAGGCGTAATTGCCGCGAACGGGCCGTGGTGGGAAAACTTTCGCGCATCCGCGTCGGTTGGAGGCGGAGGTGGGCTTGCAGCGGACGGCCTGGTCTTTCATTTGAATGAACGGGGCTATTACGCATTTTTAGTGACCGATGCGGGGCGGGCGAATGAGATCTCGTTCAAGTTAGTTAAGCAATTCTTCGGCGGATTCAATGAAGCCATATTGATTCCCTGGACCGACCTGGCTCTGCCGGCCGTGCCGGGCGGCCGCAAACTGGAACACAGAGTGTCAGTAGAGTGCAATCGTGGGGAGATCACGCTGCGGATTGACGGCCAGCTCGCGAAGACCATCCACGATGCGACGTTCTCGAACGGCCTCGTCGGGTTCGCTCTGTTCGGCGATGGTCATGTGGAGTTCAGGGACCTGCGCGCCGAGAGTTTGCCCTGAAGTGGTTTCGAGCGAGCCAAGTCTATCACGTATAAATAACTCGTTCGATCGTATTGTGATACTCCTTTTCTTTTCCGGAGTTTCTATAGAAATGAACAACCAACGAGCTGGATTGATAATTGCCGCGGCGGCTCTGGCCGTGTGCTTTACGGCCCCGGGAACTGCAACGGCGCAGAGCCATGCTTCTGTGGTGCGGCCACCCATAGTCGGTCTGGCCCACGTAGGGCTTTATGTGAAGGATATTTCGCAGGCGGACGAATTTTATGGCCACGTTCTCGGCTTTTCCCACTTCAGTCTCGATAAGCCAAGCGGGGGGCTATTTCTCAATTACTATAAAATCAACGATCGCCAGTACATCGAGATTTATCCTGGACTGAAGGACGATTCTCAGGATCGCCTCTCGCACGTGGCATTTGAAACCACGAATATCCGACAGCTACGGGATTATCTCGCCAGTAAGGGAGTCGAGGTTCCTTCATCGTTAAAAACGGGGCTGGATAAGAACCTCAGTTTCACGGTTAGCGATCCGGAGAACCGGCGCATTGAGTTTGTCCAATATATGCCGGGTTCGCTTCATAGCACGAAATTCGGCAAACTAATGCCGGACACGCGCATTTCGGATCATATGATTCATGCCGGTTTCATTGTCCATGACCGGGCGGCGGAGGATCGTTTTTATAAGGAGATCCTTGGCTTCAAAGTCATGTGGTACGGCGGGATGAAAGATAACGTGGTGAACTGGGTCGACATGCGCGTTCCCGATGGAAACGATTGGATCGAATACATGCTTAACGTGAATAATCCGTCGGTCAGAACGCGCGGAGTGATGAATCATTTTGCGCTGGGTGTTAAGCAGATCCAGCCTCCGTATCGCAGCATCTTGAGCCGGGGATACAAACCTCCCGAGCCGCCTAAAATCGGCCGCGACGGCAAGTGGCAACTCAATCTTTACGATCCGAATCTTACGCGCGTCGAAGTGATGGAGTTAAAGCCTGCGCAGACGCCATGCTGCTCGCCGATGATTCTCAAATGAGTTGGCATTTAGGCTCGGGTCGATTAGCTGTGACGGTGTCATCTCAAAGAACGGCAAGACAACAAACTATACGCTCACGGGTACGAATGCTAAGCGAGAGTCACCGGTGATCGAAGGATCGCCGTTCCTCACCAGAACTGGCCCTGATTGCCGCAGCCGAAGCTGCCGACTTCACTGACCTTAGCGTAGTCGGTATTCGCTCCGACACCGCACGGAGTTCCGGTTTGGAACTGCGCGACGCCGTTGATCTCCACCCACCGACAATTTGCCGGTCAGCCGGGTGGAGTCCTAGAAGATTGGCAGGTTGTAGGTGAAGACGACTGTGGCGGCGTGCCGCGTGTCGAACTCCGACGGTCCTCACAAGTTGCCTGTGAAAGAGGTATCCGGAGCAATTGGGGTCCTTCACGATGGCGGTAGCGTTTGCTATCAGGATTTGCTGAGCCGTACCGGTCCCAGACTTGGCCTGGGCGTATCGGCCGTAGGGTCTGGTGTGGGGTCCGTCCCCAAATTTGGGTGAGTATGGCCGGATTTCTCTTGGGCCGATCGCCGGGATGGGATTACAGGACTTGTATCGCCACAGGATGAGGCGCATACTTCACCTGATCTGCCGGCTGTGTCGCAGCAGCTCGACGGGCTGGGATCAGTAATCCGGCGTACGATTCTGAAGGAGGAAGTTCAAATGGTTCGAAAGCTCACTATGCTAGTTGTTCTCTCGCTCGCGATGTCGCTGGCGCTGGTCGCGGCAGATTCGCAGTTTACCGGCACGTGGAAGCTCAATGTGGCGAAGTCGAAGTTCAGTCCCGGTCCGGCGCCGAAAAGCTTCACGGTAACCATCCAGCCGGATGGAAAAGTTGTCGTCGAGGGGATGGAAGCAACTGGCAATCCCATATCGTGGTCGTACACTCCGAACAGTGATGCCCCGGCGACGATCACTGGGTTGCCCGATTCCTCCGTGATTGAAAAGAAAATCGACGACCGTAATGTTGAGCACACGTGGAAAATGAACGGCGGCTCCACTACCGGTCACGGTGTCATCTCGAAGAACGGTAAAACGATGAAATACACGCTCAACGGAACGGACGCTAAGGGAAACTCTGTTCACAACATAGAGATATTCGAACGGCAATAAATCCTGTGGCGGCGCCGGAAACCCAGTAGGATTTTGACAGGCGTCGTTCTCCGCTCTCCATGGATTGCGTAGCCGGAAAACGGCGCCTGTCGCGATTCGTCAACTAGCTCTTCAGAAATAGAAGCGGAGTGAAAGTTGAAGATTTCGAGGGTTGCTGGTGGCCTTAGAGGTTACTTCACCAAACTGCGACGACGAGGGATTGAAATTAACCCCGGCCCAATTCGGATGATTGATGAAATTATAGGCTTGCGCCCTGAATTCGAATCCCGTGCGCTCGTTGATGAGGAACTTTTTGAACAGGCCGAGGTTCCAGTTCTGAAATCCAGGTTGGTAGATGATGTCCCTCACGCCATACTGCGTGTTGAATGTTCCGCTCGCGGGAGCCGTGAAAATCGGCTGCCCATCGGAATTCGTGGTCGTGAAATACTTGGGCGAGTTGGCGTTACCGGACGGTCCGGCGAAACCGCCGGTGATCGAAGGATCGCCGTTCCTCACCCAGAATTGGCCCTGATTACCGCAGCCGAAGCTGCCGACTTCGCCAACTTGGGCATAGTCGGTATTCGCTCCGACGCCGCACGGAGTTCCGGTCTGGAACTGCGCGATGCCGTTAATCTCCCAACCACCCAGCAATTTGCCCGTCAGCCGGGTAGAGTCCTTGAAGATCGGCAGGTCGTAGGTGAAGACTACCGTGGCGGCGTGCCGCGTGTCGTATTCCGACGGTCCCCACAAGTTACCTGTGAAATAAGTATCCGGAACGATGTCTCGATAATTCGAGCTGTCGTCGTTGCTTGCCGACAGTGTATAAGAGGCGTCAAAGCTGAACCCGTTCTGGAAGCGGCGATTCCACGAGACCTGCAGGGAGTTGTACATGGAGTTGCTCGAGCTCTGCTCCTGTTGAATCGCGGCAAACCCCCGGTAGGGGCGCACTAAGCTCTGCGGCACTCCAGAGACGACTGTCCCCGGCATTGGTTGGTTGATGTCGAATGTCGTCCAGCTATGTAAACCTCGATGCGCCACGTAAGCGACGGACAAGACCGAAGCCCACGGCAGTTCGCGCTGGATAGTGGCATTCCAATTCCATGCCTCCGGCGGCTTCATGTCTTTGGCAAGAGTGGTGATGGTGATCGGCGCGGCCAAACCGCCGCCGAGAGCGGCCGGCGGATTATCCACTGATACATCGTTCACCGTCACAAAGGGTTGGAACGGCGAGTTTCCACCTGGGAAGATATTGTCCAGCAGACCCATGCGCGTGAGGAATCGGCCGACGCCGGCGCGTAGCACCGTCTTGTCGTCCACTTGGTACGCAATGCCCAACCGGGGCTGGAACTGATTGGTTGTGTTTACGTACCCATTCGGCAGGCCAGAGTTAAACAGACCGTTGTAGGCGTCGCTTTGCGCGGCGGGTACGCGGCCGATGGCGCTACTGGGAAACTTGCTGAAGCCCGGGATCACAACTCCGTTGTATTGATTGCCCGAGCCGACAATGACATTTCCTGTTTTAGGATCGAGAGCCACCGCCTGAGCGGGATTGTATAGAGACGGGTCAAAGTAGTCGGCGTTGCCCCAAAGAGGAACAGTAGGGAGAATGCTCGTCTCGCGTACGCCATAGTCGATGTGGAGTCTAGGAGTGATTTTCCAGGAATCCTGGGCAAATCCCTCGTACATCTTGCTGCGCCAAATCGTATAAGCGCGGGGCCCGATCTCGGTGTAGCTATCGGCGCGACCCAGAGCAAGATTGGCAATGCTGACGCCGGAAAATTCATTGTCCAGAAAATTGAATGTTCCGTTCTGGTTGCTCGCGCCGCCCGGGACAGTGTTCACGTTGATCTGGTCGCCGTCGTTCTCGCCGGAGTACTCATAAGAGAAACCGAATTTGAATGTGTGATTCCCCCAGACTTTCGTCAGGCTGTCGGAAACCGTGTAAATGGGGCCAGTGGAGTGAGACGGATAAGGACCGCCGGATAGGTTATAGAAACTATCGTTGAGATTAGCGGTTGGGATCTTGCCGGGAAGATCTTTCCCATCCGGAATTAGATAAGGATAATTGATGCCGAAGCTGGAACGGTCGAAGCCAGCCAATGCGGTGTTAACCGGAATGTAGACATCATCAAGGCTGACGGTGGCCCGTGCCTCGTTGATCATGGTGGGGCTAATCGTCCAGGTCCAGGCCAAGGAATTGGTCTGGTTCGGGCGATTGAAGTATTTACCCGTGAGTCCCGAGCCCTGGTCGAATGGTTGATATTCCAGATAGGAGAAATCGGTGCGCCGGAAGGCGATGTGATTGTTGTCGGTCACCAGGAAGTCGCCATTGATCGTGCCCTTCCGCTGATTAATCGGATGGGCTGCCTGGGCAATCCAGTTCTGTGTGCCCTGAAGGAAACCGGGCGTCGGCGCTGGATATGCGCTCAGAATGGCGAGGCCGTTCGGGCTGAGTTTATTGGTTGGAATGATGTTATTCGGATATGCAATTCCCGTGGTCGGATCGTGAACGACCGTCGAGCCTTTGTACCAGGGATTGGAGGACAATAGCTCGCTGAAGTTCCCCTGCCGCATCAGCGCCGTTGGTACAGCCTGCGTCTGGGTGTCGGTGAAGCGGTACCGCGTCCACTCCTCGCCGATGAAGAAGAACATCCGCTGTCTGCTCGTATTAAGCAGTTTGGGAATGTAAATAGGTCCGCCAATATCAAAGCCGAAATCGTTATACCGGAACGGTGACGCAAAGTTGGTAGTTGGACTTAGATTCCGCTGCCACGTGTTCGCGTTCATCGCGGAGTTCCGAAAGTATTCGAATCCGGCCCCATGAAAGTCCTGTGTGCCGCTTTTTGTGATGATGCGGATTTGACCCCCCGCGGTGCGCCCGTATTCGGCTGAGTAGTCGGCCGTCAACACTTGAATTTCAGCCGTTGCGTCCACGTTCGGGACCGCGATGCTAGTGCCGTTGGCGCGAGTGCGCGTCGCGGGCGCGCCATCCATCGTGATAAGCGTGTCCTGTTGCCGCGCGCCGTTGATGTTATATCCGCCATTGGTCAAACTGAAGTTGAAATCCCCGAGCGTGGAATTGCTGCGAATGCCGGGTATGAGCGAGGCCATATACAGCGGATTGCGCCCATTTAGTTCCTGGGCTTGGACTTGATGTCCAGTGACGGTGTTTTGCACCGCTCCCGATTCGGTTTGGAGCCGCGATCCGGTTGCACTGACCTCGACGGTTTCGGTCGTCGCGCCAACGGCAAGGTTGGCGTCCAGTGACAGTGTCGAGTTTGCATCCAGTTTGTTGTGGGTGCTCTCGAATTTTTTGAATCCGGGCACTTGCACCGTCAAAGTGTACATACCCGGCTGCAAGTTTGATACGACGTAATACCCTTGTCCGTTGGCCTCCACAGGATGTTCTGCTCCAGTGCCCTCATTTTTGAGGACCACCTTGGATTGCGGAACGACGCCTCCCGTTGGGTCTTTTACAAAGCCGACGATCGAGCCCACATCCGATTGCGCATTTAGTGCAAACGTGAGCATAAATAGTGCTGCGACAGCAGTCAACAGCACGGTGACACCAGAACGTAACTGGCCCATGCACATACCCCCAAAGCTGCGTAAATGCTAGTTGCTATTTACGGTAAATATACTATCTTTAAGCTACTTATTGAAACGACTGACCACACAATAGAAAGCTTTGTCCACTTTACATCCGCAACAGGACAAGAAAAGAAAGCTTTTGTAATGTTTAGTAAACAAGAACGCGCGTTTGCATTGGGAATGGACCTGTCGTTCCGTAACAATGGGGTTTGTAACCCGCAAAAGTTCTGGGTCGCGGGTTGCACTACTATGAAAGATGCAGAAGTTCAGCAGCCGTGCTAATCGCAGCGCCTGCACCGGCAAAGCGCTGCAACGTAAGGCATGCCTCGAGCGTACAAAAGGCAGAGTGCCACGCTCTTGCCGATATCTTCAACTGTTCGGCGTTGCGATTTCTTTGCCTGTGCCGGTCAGAATCGGCGCACAGCAATGATTACGCGAGGAAGACTCGCCAGGTCGAAGACCGTTTCGATATCTGTCCAGTCCCATTTCAACATAGCGCGCACGGCGTCGAGCGACCGATAGCCCAACTCCATCATCAGACGACCACCGGGTCTGACAACTGCCGCGGCTTCGGAGGTGAGGCGTTCGTAGATCTCAAGCCCCGAGTCTCCGGCAAATAGCGCGACGTGCGGCTCCCAATCGCGAACTTCACGCTGCATGTTGGCTCCATCCACACCGGGCACATACGGCGGATTCGAGACGAGGAGGTCAATACTGCGGCCAGCCACGGCCGATGCAAGATCGCCGCAAAAGAACGACACCCGCGCATTGTGGCGGTCGCGATTTTCGCGCGCGACGGCAAGCGCCTTCATCGAGACATCGCTGGCAAACACCGGCACGCCGGTTTCCAGGGCCAGTGTGATGGCGATCGCTCCGGAACCTGTGCCAATGTCCAGAATGCGCTCGCTGCTATGTGTCCGAATGGCAGCGATAGCCGCCTCGACCAGGTGCTCAGTTTCCGGGCGGGGAATCAGGACATCGGGCGTCACGCGGAATTCGCGCCCGTAAAATTCCTGCTTCTTTGTGATGTATTGCGTCGGCTTGCCCCGCAACCGCTCGTCGAGATAGCGACCGTAATGAATCCAGGCAACAGTTGTAAGCTCATCGCCGCCGTGCGCGTAGAGATACGCGCGGTCGCATCGCAGCGCATGCGAGAGCAGCACCTCAGCCGTTAGTCGCGGCGCCGCAACGCTATTCTTATCGAGAATTTCAGCGCCTTGCCGCAGTGCGGTCTGAAGAGTCAACGTCGCACGCCTCTTGCCTGCGATTCGCGGCAGCTACGCCGCTTGACCCTGCTCTTTCATTTTTTCGGACTGATAATACGAAATCAGGGCGTCGATTACCGGCTGCAGCCGCCCTTCGATGATCAAATCGAGCTGATGCAGCGTAAGTCCGATGCGGTGATCCGTCACGCGGTTCTGCGGGAAGTTGTAGGTGCGGATCTTTTCGCTGCGGTCGCCGGTGCCCACCATGCTCTTGCGCTCGGCGCCGATCTGCGCAAGCTGCTTTTCAAGTTCAATTTGATAAAGACGCGATCGCAGCACCTGCATGGCTTTGGCGCGGTTCTTGATTTGCGATTTCTCGTCCTGGCAGGAGACCACCAGTCCGGTCGGGATGTGCGTGATGCGAACAGCCGAGTAAGTGGTGTTTACCGACTGGCCGCCGGGACCGGACGAACAAAACGTGTCGATGCGCAGATCTTTCGCGTCGATCTGCACTTCCACTTCATCCGCTTCCGGCATTACAGCCACGGTAATGGTGGAGGTATGGACACGGCCTTGTGTTTCCGTTGCGGGCACGCGCTGCACGCGGTGAACGCCGCTTTCGTACTTCAAGCGGCTGTAGACGTTTTTGCCGCTGATGATCGCGATCACTTCGCTAACGCCGCCGACCGAGGATTCACTCAAAGACGTGATCTCCACTTTCCAGCGCTGTTCTTCCGCATAGCGTGTGTACATGCGAAAGACTTCGCCGGCAAACAAAGATGCCTCGTCACCGCCCGCTCCCTTGCGGATTTCGATCACGACGTTCTTCTCGTCGTTCGGATCTTTGGGTAGCAGCAGAATGCGGATGTCGGCCTCAAGCTGTTCCAACTCCGGCTCCAGGCGCTGGACTTCGAGTTCCGCCATCTCCTGCAAATCGGGATCGTTTTCCGCGAGCATGGCGCGGGCGTCAATTAGCTCCCGATGCGCTTTCTTCCAGTCGCGATATTTGCCGACCAAATCGCTCAATTCCGACTGTGCTTTGGCGGTCTTCCGGTAAAGCTCCGAATCGTTGATCACCGCGGGATCGGTCATTTGCGCGGTCAGTTCGTTGAAGCGCGCTTCAGCTTCGTCTAGTCGTTCCTGATATTGCATCGAAAGTCTCGTAATCCGCAAGTGCCCGTTTACGCGATCACCAATTCGCCGCCCTGCGCCCTTTCGAGCTCCATTGCGTGATTCAGAGCGTGAATCGCTACCTCCGCCTGTTCATTGGATGGCGGCTGCGTGGTGATGCGTTGCAGCCAGAGCCCCGGCTGCGTGAGAACCGCCATCAGACCTTGCCGGTGTTTCGCGGCAAACCGGATCAGCTCGTAGCTGACTCCGATAATCACCGGCAGTAGGGCGATGCGCGCGAGGAACTTCGCGGTGAAAGAATCGAACGGGAGTAAGGCATAAATCGCCATGGCGATTACCATCACAACCAGCAGAAAGCTTGTGCCGCAGCGCGGGTGCCACGTTACGAACTGTTGTGCGTTTTCGACCGTCACGGGTTTCCCCGATTCGAAATTGAATACCACTTTGTGTTCCGCCCCGTGATATTCGAATACCCGCTGAATATCCTTCATGCGCGAGATCAGGTATAGAAAACCCAGAAACAGCACGAGCCGGATGACGCCGTCCACCATGTTGATGCCGAAACGGCTCCCGGCCGCGGGCACAATATGGCCGAACCAGGTAGCCAGATACAACGGCACAAACTTATAGAGGAAGATGAAAAACGCGAGCGAGAAGCCGACGTTGGCCCACATCGCCCACGAACTCATCTCCTTTTTGTTTTTCTTTGGAGTCTTATCGCCATCGAGATCTTCGACGAGATTGTTGGCCGAGAAGTGCAGCGCCTTCATGCCCAGCCACATCGCCTGGCAAAGCGTGCCGACGCCGCGAAGCACGGGAAGCTTGAAAGCCGGGTGGCGATCAGACAGCTTAGCCAGCGGCTTTTCTTCGGTGACGATCTCGCCCGAGGCCTTCCGTACAGCGACACAATAGCTGTGCGGCGAGCGCATCATGA
>Ga0134125_10005119_pt1 | contig 14914 bp, 10 predicted proteins | sample KB31751_FD_96464 | JGI IMG/M metagenome (GOLD analysis project Ga0134125, IMG submission 96464) | Terrestrial soil microbial communities with excess Nitrogen fertilizer from Kellogg Biological Station, Michigan, USA - KB3-175-1 | ecosystem: Environmental > Terrestrial > Soil > Unclassified ... | reverse complement strand
CGCCATTGCGCTGCTGCGCGCCTTCCTGCCCCTTGGCGATCCCCACGAGGTTGTCAACGAAGGGCGGCTGCGTTGGATGGTCGTCATTCACCTGACGTTCGTCGTGTCGGGTGTTCTGTTGGCTTCCATGGATTGGATCAACGCGCGCGTGGAGAAGACGCACTGAATACGATGCGGGCTCGCTACAGACGGTCTCCCGTAAAATGACGATCGTGACTCTTCCCATTGTGCACACGCACTCCATTTCGAGCGCACAGCCGCTCGAGCGTGTCCCTGAGAACAACAACCAACTGCAGGGCGAACCTACGCTGGAAAAAATGCGTGAGCTGTGCAGTGTGTCGCACGACGCAGCGCGCGTTTTTCACCGCCGGTGCCTGCCTGTATAGTGCAATGCAACGCGAAGCGCGAAAAAACGAGGGGGATACATGCCGAGGGCGCCAGGCCTGCTGATGGTGGTAATGGTGATCGCCTGTGCACAAACGTCCGCAGGGTGGGCGCAAGAGGCTTCGCACCCGGGGAAGGCGGTCTACGAACGAAGCTGCGCCTCCTGTCACGACCACCCGGGCGTCACTCGCGCTCCTTCGTTGGACGCCCTGCACGGAATGCGTTACGGCACGATCCACTTCGCCCTGACCGAGGGAAAGATGCAGGCGCAAGGAGCGCCTCTGAGCACGAGCGAGCGAGCCTCACTCATCGACTATCTCGTTGGGCGCGGCGTCACCGATGATAGGTGGGAGGCGAAGATGATGTGCTCGCCGGACAGACACGCCGCCACGGGTGTGCCGACGGTGACGAGCTTTGGGTTCGACCGCCATAATCACCGCGATCTCAGCCGCCGGCAGGCCGGGCTCGGCACCGCCGATTTCCGCCATCTCGAGCTGGCCTGGGCGCTCGGATTTCCGCAAGCGACGACCATGCGCGCGCAGGCCGCGGTCGTGGGCTCGACGGTGTTCCTGCCCGTCGCGGACTTCGGGCAGCTCTATGCCATCGATGTGTCCACGGACAAGCCCTGCTTTGAGTGGATCTACAAGAACGACATTCCCTTGCGCACCGGGGTCGCCTACGGAGTGCTCCCGGGATCGGGGCGCAAGGTCCTGGTCTTTGGCGACATCGCTCCCCTGGTGCACATGATCGACGCCACCACCGGCAAGGAGATCTGGCACCAGTCGGTGCGGCTCACCTCCCTCTCCAACGGCACCGGAACTCCCGTGTTGTATCGCGATCGCGTCTACGTGCCGCTGTCGGCATCGGAGATCAACTTTGGCGCGGACCCGAACCATGAGTGCTGCAAGACCCACGGTGCGGTGTTTGCGCTGGATGCCACCACGGGGCGGATCATCTGGGCGGCGCACACCATGCACGATGCCAAGCCCATCCGCGATCGCGGCGATGGCCGGATGATCTGGGGTCCCTCTGGCGCGCCGATCTGGAATTCCCCCTCGATAGATGAGAAGCGCGGCCTGCTCTACGTCGGCACCGGCGAGGCCACCTCCGAGCCCGCCGAGCCCACTACGGATGCCATTCTGGCCATCGAGATGCGCACCGGCGCCATCCGGTGGCACTTTCAGGCCACGGCGAACGACATCTTTCTTACCGGTTGCCTCAGGCAGCGCGACGGGTTGAATTGCCCGCCGAAGACCAGCGTGTTTCTGGATGCGGACTTCGGCGCCTCGACCATTCTCGTCAATCGCCCGGACGGTCACGACATCGTTCTTGCCGGGCAGAAGTCCAGCACGCTGTACGCGCTGGCTGCGGACACGGGCAAGGTGCTGTGGAGCCGCAATTTCGGCCCGGGCTCGGTCGTGGGCGGCATCCACTGGGGCATCGCGTTCGATGGCAAGCGGGTGTTCACTCCCGTGAGCGTGCTGCCAGGACGCGATGGCAAGCCCGGACCGGGGCAGATTGCCGGATTGCACGCCGTCGATGTGGATACAGGCAAGGTCGAGTGGTCGTTTGAGCCGCACGGCGATTGCAGCGGCGATCGGGCGACGCGCGTGAAGAACTGCGCGGGCGGAACGGGGCTCTCTGGAGCGGCCACCGTCGTGGATGGCGCGGTGGTGGTGGGCAGTCTGGACGGATTCCTGCGTGCGTTCGATGCTGCGACCGGCGAGCTGCTCTACCAGTACGACACCGCACGTGACTTTGACACTGCCAACGGTGTGCCGGGCACGGGCGGTGCGATCGACAATGCTTCGATCGTGGCTGCCAACGGCTATGTGTTCGTCAATTCCGGCTATGGCCTGATGGCGGGGCAGACCCCGGGCAACGTGTTTCTGGCATTCCGTCCGAAACGGGCGGCCGGCGTGGCCGCCCGCTGAAGTCCAAGGGGTCGTCATGGCCCGTTGAAGTCAACGGTGACAGCGGACTGCCAGTTGCGCCGCGGCGAACCACAGGGCGACTACACAGGCGAACGCCTCGTCATGGTCGCGCTCGGCCGCATGAAGCTCAGGATGAGTCCGCTCAACGTGCTACCCAGGGTCGGGGTTGGCACGCAGAGGATTTTGAGCGTTGCGCGCGTCGCGCGGCACCGTGCAGTTAACTTGCGCCACTACTCGTTCGAACGCAGGCGCGTCGGCGCGGGAACTGGAGCCTTCCCACATGATGACGGCGTACGCGCACACGAGAAAGACAACCAGAAGGCCGAGCACGAGAAGACTGCGCCGGGTGCCGCCCTTCATGGACGATGCCTCCCCCTCGAAATAGCCACTCGGCCGACGACCGCGAACACTACTATAGGGAATATCGAGTCTCGATTGCAGGAGCGGCGAAGATGGCGAGCAAGGTTTGGTTCATCACGGGGACCTCGAAGGGCTTTGGGCGCGTCTGGGCAGAGGCAGCCCTGGCTCGCGGGGATCGCGTCGCGGCCACTGCTCGGAACATCAAGACGCTGGAGCCTCTGGTGGCACGCTACGGCGATCGAGTTGCGGCGCTGACGCTGGACGTGACCGACAAGGCGGCCGTTGCAGCCAAGGTATCCGAGGCGCAGGAACGCTTCGGCCGCATCGACATCGCGGTGAACAACGCCGGCTACGGGCTCTTCGGTGCCATCGAGGAGGTCAGCGAGGCCGAGGCCAGGGCGCAGATGGAGACGAACTTCTTCGGAGCGCTGTGGGTGACGCAGGCGGTCCTGCCGATCATGCGGGCCCAGTCCTCGGGTCACATCATCCAGGTGTCCTCGATCGGCGGCGTCAACGCGTTCCCGACGGTCGGCCTGTACCACGCCTCGAAGTGGGCCCTGGAGGGCTTCAGCAGCTCTCTCGCCGCCGAGGTTGCTCCGCACGGGATCAAGGTCACGCTGGTGGAACCAGCGGGATACGCAACGGAGTGGGGCGGTCCCTCAGCGAGCCGCGCGACGCCGCTGCCGGCTTATGACGGCGCTCGAGCTACGATGAACGGCTGGCGCGGCAAGAACATCCCGGGCGACCCGGAGGCGACGGGGTCCGCCATTCTCAAGGTCGTCGACGCGAAGGACCCTCCGCTACGTGTTTTTTTCGGCACGGTGGGCTTGCCACTGACGCGCGCGGAATATCAGAAGCGGCTCGAGACGTGGGAGAAATGGAATGATCTCGCGGTCGAGTCGCAGGGCGACTGGCCGGCAAAGCAACGCCGAGCCGCTGAAGGCGCGCAGGCCCGCTGACGCGCGCGGGCGAGCCGCTGATGCCGCGTCGGCCAGCCGGCCGCCGATGGCGCGGCCGGCCGGTGACGTGAGTCGCCCGGCCGGTGGCGCGGCCGCTGACTCGCGACGCCTCGCGAGCGCCGCCGGCCGCTAAGTTGCGCGGTCGGCGGTTACCACGAAATACGGCTGCTGCGTTCGCTCGGAGTCGAAGCCGGGGTATAGCTGAGCGCCGTGCTCCAGCAGCTGCAGCTCGAAGAAATACTGCAAGGGGTAACTCGAGGCCGTGTAGCTGCCCGGAATGCTCGCACGGTACTCACCGGCGTGCGGGTCGAGTTGCACGACCTGATAGTCCTCCGCCTGATCGACGTGCCGATAGTGCAGACGAGCGGCAACCAAGCGCAGCGCGTTCGGTACGGAGAGGGACAAGTCCAAAGGGGTGCCGCGGATAAAGTGTGCAGGTAACACATGCCGACACCCAGACATTACGCGCGAGTGCGCGGCAAGGAGCGTCGGAAGGGCACTGTGCTCTGAGGCGACAGCCGGAGCGGCCGCTGCGAGTTGTCGCGCCATCACCTCGATGTCGAGGTCCATCGCCGGCAGGCGATCCAGCCAGTGCCCGCGTTGATGGGGTAGTGGGCCAATGGTGATGTCCGAGACGTAGACCCGTGCGGGGCCGTGCGCCACTTGCGCCCACAGCGTGCGGGCCCGGCGATATTCCTGCAATGCCTGCTCGAGTGCCACACGACTTCCCGAGCGCGCGTGGAATGCGAAGAGCACGCCGCTGCGCAGCTTCGCTGCGAAAAACCGACCGAGCCCCGCCTGGATCTGCACGTCCATGGCTACTCTGCGCAGTTCCGCACTCCCTTCGGCATCGCTGCGCGTGGCGAGCGCGAGGTGACTCAAGGCCGCCGCTGCCAGATCGTCCAGCCATTTCGCCACTTCGAGCGGCGAGTAGCGGCCGGTTCGCTGCTGCGAGGTCCACTCTTCGACGAAGGTGCTGCAACCGCTGAACAACTGCGGATCCAGCGGGCTGACGTTCGCAAATACTTTCGGTGACGGCGTGTCTCCGTAGGGATGGTGCGCGCTTTCATCTGCGATCGGTTGGTTGGTGTACAGCTCCGGGACGTAAGTGTCGTTGGCCGCTGAGGGCATGTGTGTCGTGGTCACCAGCGGCAGGATCCGCGACGCGTTGCCAAGTGCGGCTTCGACGAACGGCGCCTCCGTGTGAAAGCGGCTGCGCAGAAGGCGGCGCCAGCTGTCTGGCTCGGTCTGCGGGTTGTAGAGGAGGCGACCCCACAGTCGGTAGGTGTATTCGTACTTCTGCCAATCCTGTGAAGGCTCGAGCGACTCGTCCGCATACCCGCAGCGGCCTCCCGGGATCCCTGAGCCCCTCCGGCCCTTGAAGGACAGCGGCTCGAACAACTCCGCGCCGTTGCCGCCGCAGAATCGGAAAGCGTGGGCGTGCGCAGCCGTCGTAGCCGGGTCCCCTGACAGCAGCAGGCGATGAGTGCCGGGCCATACCCGATACAGGATGCTGTACGGACGGTCGTCGCGCAGAAAGTCAGCATAACCGTAGCGAGTGAAGCTTCTGGACCCGGTGCTCAGGGCAGAGAAGCCCTCGGGGTGAGCATGCTCGCGCGGCATCTCGGTCGCCAGGGCGCTGTCGATCAGGGTCTGATCGAGTCCCTTGGTGTGCAGGTCGAGCTCTACTTTCCGGCCGGACTGCGCGGCGCCCTCGAAGACGGTTTTCCAGAACGCGTAGCTTCCTTCACGCACTCCGCTCTCGGCGTGGGTCCGTAACGTCACGCCGCTGATGGCCGGACACGCGCGTAGAAGGGCGGCGAGGGAATCTCTGCAGTATGCCGCGTGGTTCTGCGGCGTCAGGCCTTCGATCGTGTAGGTGGCGTGTGGACTGTCGGGCCATTGATACCCATGCGTCCAGATTCCCAACTGAAAATCCAGGCCGTGCGCGAGGGCCTGGCTGCTGATGAACTGCAGCAGCTCCAGATTGCGCTCCCGTACATCGTCGGCGAGCTGTACTGCGCGCACGGCGTAACCGGCAACTCGCGGATGGCAGCCTGCTGATAGGGCAGACCCACATGCTCGGCCCAATACTTCGGCGACAGTCGCACCGGCAGGCCGGGTGTCGACAGCAGGAAGGGATACGCAAACAGCAAGTACGAGTCGGTCACGCCTACCAGGGAGTCGTAACCGATGCCCAGCGCGAGATGCAGGCGGTTGAAGCGCTGCGCGGCGAGCATGGACAGATACGGCGGCCAGAAGTCCCGGTTCTCGAACCAAGGTCGGTCTTCGACATCACTCACGAACAGCCGCCCGACGCTGCGCACCTCCGTAAAGGGCTCCTCCACGAGCGGTTTGAGCGGCTGCAAGGCTTGCATCGGATCAGGGGCGTGCCTCACCCGGTCGGCCAGCTCGCGCAGCGCATACATCAGGCTCCGGGAGTCGTTGGCCGTGGCCAGTACGCCGGGCTTGCCATTGAACTCGGTCGTCACGAGTGCCAGCGATTCGGGCCTGGCCGGCAGTTGCACGGCGGCGCTCCGCAAGGCCGCGGCGGCGAGCGGCAGGTTTGGGCCTGCCGCCACAATGAAGAAGGGCGCCGCACCCTCGATCGAGTGAGCTTGTCGCAGTGCAAGGCCACGCCCGGCAAGCGCCTGGCCGAGCTCCTGCACCGCCAGCGATACCGGTGGGCTCGAGGCAAATGACGGATCGAGGAGGATCGCGACCGATTTTTCTTCGGGCTGCGCAGCTTCAGGAGATGCTGCGCCGAGTGCCCCGAGCGAGCCGGCGGAGAGCTGTAGAAAGTCGCGCCGGGACAGGCTCGGGGTCGTCATGGGCGGCGTCGCTCGCGATGGAGAGGCTCGGCAGCATACCCGATGAGTGACTGCGAATTGCGACACGGGTTGCGCCAAGCTCACGCGCTTGGTGATATGGTTTCCCGTGTGTGGCATGAGGTGGAAGGTTACCGATGAGCGACGTCTGGACCCGGTGGGAAGGTCACGTCATCGATGGAACATTCCCGTTGCTGCGCTGCTTGGGAGCCTCCGATCACAGCGGGGTATTCCTCACCGAGCCGCGCTCGGGCGAGGTGTCCAAGGCTGCGCTCAAGTTGGTCCCCGTCATTCCGTCGCTGGTGGACGCGCAGCTCTCGCACTGGCGCGTGGCCGCCGGTCTTTCTCATCCGCGTCTGCTGCAGCTCTACGCTACCGGCCGCTGCCAGCTCGGCGAGCAGCACTTTTTATTCTTGGTCATGGAGTACGCCGAGCAGAATCTCGCCGAGGTTCTTCCGCATCGCGCGCTCACAGTCGATGAAGCGCGCGAGATGCTGCTCGCCGCGCTCGATCCGCTGGCTTTTCTGCACGGCGAGCAGCGCGTCCAGGGCCAGCTGAAGCCCTCCAACATTCTGGTCGTCGGCGATCAGCTGAAGTTGGCGAGCGACACCATCCGCCCCGCCAGCGAGGCCACGGCCAACATCAGCATGCCGTCCCTGTACGACGCTCCTGAAGGGGAGCGCGAGATCTTCTCAACCGCCAGCGACATCTGGGCGCTCGGAGTCACTCTCACGGAAGCGCTCACTCGGCAGCCTCCTTCGTGGACGGATTCGCGGCGCACATCGGTGGTATTGCCTTCGGATCTCCCCGCGACGTTCGCGGATGTGGTGCGACGCTGTCTGAGCTCGGACCCGAAAGCCCGCCCGAATGTCGCGGCGCTGATGACCTGGGCTCGCGACCCAGGTGCGTCGCTGCCGGAACCGGCGGCAGTGTCCGAGAAGGGCGCACGACCGGAGGATGTCGTTTCGGATCGGGCTGGCGGCACTGAGCGTGGTCGCGTCGCCGAACGGCCTGCGGGTTCCGCCGCTGGCGCCGCCGCAGGCCGCCCAGCTGCCACGGTGCAGCGCGCCGATACATCGCCTGGCACTGCGCCGCGTGCCGGTACACCATCGGATCGGGCCGCCGCTCTCGCACCCGCGATGATAGCGGAGCGCCGGCCTGGGGCGCGGCCTCCGGCGCCATTCGAGATACCGGGCCTGACACCCGAGCGGCGATTACCCTCCGTCGCGCTCACAGTTGTGGCAGTCGCGGCGGTCGCCGTTGCAATCTGGGCTGCTGTGCACGTGTTTTCGCGCCATTCGCAAACTACGATCGCTGCAGACACCGCCGCCGCCCAGTCCGAACCGGCTCCCGGTATCGCTGACAACCAGGAGCAATCCGCGGGTCAGGGTGAGCGCAGTGGCGCTCGTGAGGCGCAGTCGACTCCGCGCTCTACGCATTCATCGGAGCACGCTCAGGCGGCATCCGACAGTAAGGCAGGCAGCACACAGAGTTCCGCCTCGGTGGTGCACGAAGAGATTCCCCGCGTGCCAAAAAGCGCGCGCGACACCATCCACGGACGCATCAAAGTGAGCGTACGTGTCACCGTCGACAAGTCGGGTACCGTCGTCAACGAGACTCTCGACAATCCCGGGCCGAGCCACTATTTCGCCCGACTCGCCACGCAAGCGGCCCGGAAGTGGAAATTCGCTCCCTCTGAAGAGGACACGTCCCGGGAGTGGCTGGTGCATTTCGAGTTCTCGCGCGAGGCAACGACGGGCCGCGCCTCAGGAGCGCGATCCCGGTAACGGGATCTACCCGCCTCGCAGCAGGTGCATCACCCGGGCGCGGATCTTCCCGTAGTTCTCTTTCAACGGCCCGAGCAATCCGTGACGATCGGCCGGAAGGTGCGCCAGCGGGTGACCGCTGGTGCGGAAGACGTAGTGATCGAAGAACGCCTTCCACGCCTGGCGCTCGGGAAGCGGGCGCTCGGCGATGGTGATCATGCTCAGGAGCAGGCTCGTATAAGGGGCGTCGGGGCCGTAGCTGAAGGCATCCCACCAGTAGTTGACGAGCCCGTTGAAGAGCGCGGTCGACTCGACCTGATGCCACCAGAGCTTTGGCACGAAGAGGGCATCTCCGGGACGCAGCTCCACTGTCAACGCCTGATCCCGCACTTGCTCGAACAGCGGAAATCGGGCGGCGTCCGCGGGGGACGCCGCGGCGGCCATGCTCACCGGCTGCCCGGCCATGGTGTTGTCGATCGGTCCTACATAAAGGTGGCCGATGGTCTCCGGGGGGTAGAGTGTGAAACGCCGCGTCCCGGCCACGACGCAGGCGAGATTCTCGAACGCATCGTAGTGGGCGGAGACGTTCGAGCAATGCCCAAGCCAGATGCGTCCGCCAACCCGAGGCGGGAGCACGGGCAGAGCGTTCTGCGCTGCGAAGCCGGGGAGGTAGTCCTCGGTAGGTATCGAGCCCAGGTAGACAGAGGGCGCGTCGCGCTCATCGAGTGTGGAGACGATCGTCGTCAGCGCCGAGGCGAAGCTCATCCGCTTGCGCTCGAAGTTGAAGCCGCGCAGGTCCTCACTGTAGTAATACTTGCCGGCGATCTGCGGCTTGCCGAAGAACGCATCCGCCTGGCCCCCGTTGTCGAACTGCAGCACGTAGTCCTTGAATGCCGCGGGCGAGCTCAGGCCTGCCCGGACGACGGGCCAGTGGGCAACGAGTCCACGTATGACGACGGGACTGCAGGCCGCCACGACCTCGCGTAGAAACGGCTCGGGGCCTTGCAGATCGGAGCCGGTGATTTCCGTGGGAGTCAGCGCCATCGCGTCCGCTCTCCTGCGTTACTGCCGCAGGCGGCCGTTCTTTCTTTGCGCCAGCACGGGGAGTTGCTTCAAGGAGGCGATCATCAGGTAGATCGGCTTCAGATAGCCGCGGCGGAACAGATCCACGACCTCCGCGTCGGACAGTTTGGCGAGCGCGTCCTGACTCACCGTGTAACAGCCGGTGATGTTGCGACGCGTCCCGTCGTCGAAGCGCAGGTCCATGTCGATCGGCTCCACGAGCTTCAGCTTCAGGAGGGTCTCGATGAAGGCCTTGGTCATCTCGAGGCCGGCGCTCAGGTCGCGAAAAGCCGCCAGGATGCTCTGTAGGTACTCCGTCGGGGCACCGCTCTCGGTGAACAGCGCCGTACCATCATACGCACTGACGCGCGGGTGCTCGAGGTCGATCGCGATGTCGCGGCCGGCGGCGTAGAAGGGCATGCGTTGCAGATTCAGGGGGCGATAGCCCTCGTGACCCTGACCCTCGGTGAGGAATAGATTCTCGCCCTCATCGAAGCCGAGCACCGCGCCGCAGTAGAACTGGCCGGTTTCCGGGTGCTTCGACAGCAGGATGGGGTAGTGCACCACCAGCAGCGGGAACTCGTTGGCGGCCACCTGCACGAAGCGCTGATTGTCGCCGAGCCTGGCAGAGGCCTCCGCACGCACCCGCAGCGAGCGATGGGTCCGGTTGTCCAGCGGAACGATGTTGCTCACTTGCAGGTACTCGCCGTTGAGTGGAGGCGCTCGCGCTAGATCGGCTGCAGGCCGTACTCGTAGATCTTGCGCAGCAGCTCGCGATTTTTCGGCAGCTGCGCGCGCATCTTGTGAGTGCTGGCCTGCGCCTCCTGGAACAGCCGCGTGGCCGCGGGCTCGGAATCGGCCGTATCCAGCGCACCGACTTCGGTGCGAAAGCCCATGCCGTACAGCACGTACTGATAGCTGGCCGCCGGGAAGACCTCTTCCAGGCGGTCGAATTCATCGAAGAACCACGGCGATTGATACTTCCACAGCCGCAGCAGATTCTTCAGTCGCTCCGGCACGGTGTGCGGGTCGAGGTTATCGCGCCAGAAGGGCTCCTCCCGCTGGGTCAGCACGTAGTGGAGCTTCAGGAAATCGATGATGCGTCCCCAACGATAGTGGCTGACGTCGTTGAAGCGCGCAGCGACGATGTCCATGACCTCGCGATTGGCCGGCATCTGCTCGGCGATCAGCTTCGCCGACAATTCCACCAGCACGATCGCCGAGGACTCCAATGGCTCCAGGAACCCGCCCGCGAGTCCGAGCGCCACGCAGTTGTTCTTCCAGAACGTTTCCCGGTAGCCGCTGCGGATCGGGATCTTGCGCGGCGTCAGCCCCTTGGACTGTGGGCCGATGTAGCGCAGCAGCTCCTCGGTCGCGGCCTCCTCGCTCGTGTGCCTGCTGGAGTAGACGTGTCCGACTCCGCGGCGCGAGGGCAGCCCGATGTCCCAGATCCACCCCGCCGATTGCGCCGTCGAGACCGTATGCGAGGCCATCGGTGAGTCCGGGCTCTCATAGGGCACCTGGACGGCGAGTGCGGTGTCGCAGAACAGGATGTCGCTGCAGGGCTTGAAGGCCACCCCGAGCGCCTTGCCGATCAGTAACGCCGCAAACCCCGTGCAATCGATGAACAGGTCACCGGCGATCTCGCCGGCCTGCTGAGTGAGGACGCTCTTGATGTCGCCGCGCTCGGTCAGGTTGACGTTCGAGACGTCGGCGAGGACGTGACGCACACCGAGCTTCTGCGTGCAGTGCTTCTGCAGGAAGGGCGCGAATTTCCCGGCGTCCACGTGATACGCGTAGTTGGCGACCGCGCGATATTCGGGGGTGGTGATCAGCTTCGGCGCCTGTCCCGCATCGCACAGCTGGCCCTGCGGACAGACGAAGTCGCAGAAGCTCTGGCCGTTGTGGGCGTTCAGCCAGTGCGGCACGAGGTTCAGTTGAGTGAACCCCTGCGGCATCATCAGCGGGTGGTAGTAACCGTCATCGGGCGCGCCGGTGGTCCAACGCGCGAACCGGGCTCCCTGCTTGAATGCGGCATCGCATTCGCGGAAGAACTCCGTCTCCGAGACTCCCATCTTCTCCAGCGACGTGCGCAGCGTCGGCCAGGTGCCCTCACCGACACCGATGATCTTGATCGTGGGGGACTCGACCAGCGTGACTGAGAATCCGGCTCGCATGCGCGCGTGGTGCCGCGCAGCGATGATGCCCGCGGTGAGCCAGCCGGCGGTGCCACCTCCGACGATGACGACCGACTGAACCGATTGGACCATGGGCGCTTCGGGACTCAAACGAAATGGAAGGGCGTTTTCATCGTATCGCAAAGGAAAAGGGGCCGCCAGGCAATACCGGCGGCCCCCTCCCGCATCGACCCTCGCTTCCTCAGAACTTGTAGCGTGCGCCCACCGTCAGGCGCGGCCCGGTGTCAATGGCATCGAGCAACTGCGCTTTGTAGCGTCCGTGCGTGCTGTAAGTCTCGTCCGTGAGGTTCAGACCCTCGAAAAACACGCTCAGGTTGTTGTCGATGTCATAGCTGGTGCTGAAGTCCACGAACGTGGCGGAGTCCACGAACGTCGGCTCCGTGCCGAAGTTCCCGGTGTTCTGCTGCTGGCCGAAACGCGCCAGATACGAGTCCTCCCAGTTGACGGCGACTCGGGCGTGGAAGCCCCACTTCTCGAAGAACGCCACGAAGTTAGCCGAATTCGCCAGCCCCGGAACGGCGAAGTTGCTGACCAGGGTGTTGGCGGGATCGTAGGGCTTGCTGGTATCCACGAAGGTCGCGTTCGCCTGAACGCCGAATCCCGTGTCCCAGAACATGTGCTGCACACCGATCTCGATGCCGCGCACCTCGGCGGATGGCCCGTTCACGTTGGTGGTCACACTGAACTGGGCGACCTGGCCGCCGTGGGTGGGATCGGTGACGCCGCCGATCGGCTCGGTCACCGTGCCGGCCACGATGAAGTTGGTCACTTCCTTCACGAAGCCGTCCACCGAAACGTAGCTGTTCGGCGCGTAGTACCACTCGACCCCGAGGTCGACGTTATCCGACAGGAACGGCAACAGGTTCGGATTGCCGCCGTTGGCGACCAGCGAGTTCACGCGCTCGGCCGTCGGCAGGTTGAGCGTCGGATTGATCTGGTTCAACGGTGCGCGCGTCATGGTGCGCGAGGCGTCGAACCGGGCCTTCAGGTCAGGGGTGATCTGCAGGTTCAGATCCAGGCTCGGCAACAGGTAGCGGTAGTTGGTCGAGCTGGTGACGAGGGTCTGCGGCCCGAACAGCACGGTGAAGTTCGTCGCATCGCCGGCCGTGGGCGCCAGGCTCGTCGGCAGCTTGGAGATCGCGGCGGTCGACAGCTCAGTCGACTCGTAGCGCGCACCGAACACCGTCTGCAGTTTCATCCCGCCGATCTCGGTCGTCTGCGCCAGGCTGAGGTAGGGAGCGTAGATCTTCTCCTCGATGTTCTGCACCGTGCCCGTGTTGAGCGCGAGCTGGTAGGTGCCCGAGAACGGCGGCGTGCAGCAACCCTGGCCGTTGACGATGTTCCCCGGCCCATGCAGGCCATTGAGATAGTTGAGGATAGTATACGGGCTGTACATCAGCACGCTGGGCGGCAGATTGTTGAGGTTGGCGAACCCCGGGACGAAGTTGCGCGTGCTGAAGGAGCTGGTGAAGTAGCTCTGCGGCAGCGCCACGCCGACGGCATTGCCCGAAGCCGGCCCGTAGCCGGAATAGGCCTGCCAGTTGTTGTTGGCGAAGGTGTCCCACTGCGCCAGCGCGAACGTATCGTCGGTGTACTGGAAGCCGAACTTGAGCTTCGCGCTGTCGCTGGACCAGGTGCCCTGGATCTTTGCCTGGTTGACGGTATCGACGTTGCGGAACACCTGGATCGGGAATACGTGCGAGCCGATGATGCCCTGGCCCAGGTAGTTGGCCGTGTTGCCGTTGGGCCCGTAGTTCAGCAGATACGGCAGGGCGTTGCCGCCGATGCCGGTGAGGGTGAGATTGGTGTTGTTCTGGGTGCCGCCGTAGCCGACGTCCGCATCGATGCTGCTGGTCTGCCAGTTGGGATTCAGCCGCGCCTTCGACTGATCGGCGTCCAGCTCCGCCTTGAAGGAGTCGTTGATGTCCCAGGCGACGTTCAGGCCCGCCATGTTGTTGAGCGTGTGCAGGCCGGTGAACTGTCCCTGGAAGTCGGTCGGCGTGTTCTCCGTCCAGCTCGTCAGCGTGCCATTGGCGTCGCGCGTGAGATTGTTGATCGTTCCGGGGTTGAACCAGACGCTGAAGCCGTAATCCTGGCTGGTCAGGTCATGCTCGGAGCGGGTGTCGTCGAGGGTCACCACCATCGAGTCGATCGGCTTCCACTGGAACACCAGCCGGGCGTCCTTGCGCACGTCGGTGACGTATTCCTTGTAGATGCCGTAGTCCTGAATGAACCAGTTCGGCGAGCCGGCGGCCGGCGCCTGGCCCGGCGCATACTGCGACGGATTGATCTGGTTCGGGTCCGTGCCGGTGGCGGCGCCCGGCCACCCCTGCACGTTGATGTGGTTGTTCTGCAGCGCGCTCTTGGAGTAGTCGACGAACGCCAGCACGCCGAAGGTGTCGTTGGCGAAGGTGTCGCTGAACAGCAAGCCGCCGTTGGGAGTGGCCTGCCCGTCGTGCGGGGAGTAGCTCGCCGAGCCGCTCGCCGCGATCTTCAGGCCCGGCGAGTCGAACGGCTTGGGGAACTTGACGTTGATGGTCGCGCCGATGGCGCCGGCGGAGAGCGTCGCATCCGGGGTCTTGAGGATGTCCACTTCCTGCACGAAGTTCGAGCCGACCGCGCTGAAATCGAAACCGCGGTCCCCGGTCGCGGTCGCCGAGATGCGGCCGTCGTACAGCGACTCGTTGAAGGTCGGACCGAAGCCGCGAACGGTGATCTGTGTGGCATCGCCCGTGGTCGTGGGCAGACCGCCCATGCCGCCGGCCAGGCCGCGGTTCACCGATACGCCGGGAATTCTCTGGATGGCCGCGCCGAGGTTCGCATCGGGAAACTGGCCGATGTCCTCCGCCGAGATGGCATCGACGACGCCGACCGACTGCTGCTTGACGTCCAGGGCGCGCTGCAGCGAGGCCCGGATGCCCGTCACCGTGATTTCCTGCAACGGCTCCTCAGCCGGAGTAGCGGACGGGGCGGTCGATTGCGTGGGAGCGTTCTGCGCGAGCGCCGGCGCGGACAGCACGCCCAGGGACAGAGTCGACACGCCTCCCAGAATGGTGCGCACGACTCTGCGGATCCGATCGTTGGCAACTGTACTCTTCATTGAACCCATCCCCTCGTGGTGTTTGCTTGGGCAGCGCCGCTGCAAGCGTGCGGTCGCTTGCGGCGCTTGCGTCATCTCGGGTGCATCAGGAGTTGGAACGTGGGAGCCGCAGGCATTCGCGACAGCGCTCGGGCGAGCGCCATGGCAGCTCGCGCTCTTGGTGTTATTGCGCCCTCAAGCTTCGCGTACATCGTTCAGCCCCCCCCCACACGAAGTGTCTGCACACTCGCTTTGGACCGACCTGAGCGCAGTGTGCGTCGAGTGCAACAACCCAACGTACGAACCGCTCTCAGTAAAATGGTAGCGCTCCCATAGTACGCCTG
>Ga0134125_10005118_pt1 | contig 14914 bp, 16 predicted proteins | sample KB31751_FD_96464 | JGI IMG/M metagenome (GOLD analysis project Ga0134125, IMG submission 96464) | Terrestrial soil microbial communities with excess Nitrogen fertilizer from Kellogg Biological Station, Michigan, USA - KB3-175-1 | ecosystem: Environmental > Terrestrial > Soil > Unclassified ... | reverse complement strand
TCCTGGCAAGCCAGGGACATCCCAGCCAGAAGGTCACCATCAGCGTCCAGAACGGCGGTGGGCAGTGCACGGATCCGCCGATCCAGTCATACGGGCAAATCCAGCTTGCCTCTGTTCCCAGGTCGCTGGACACCGATTCGTTCTTCGCTTCTTTCCCGGCGGGTCCGAACCTCACGCCGCCTGCGCCCGAGAAAGTGGTCTACGCGCCGGATTTTGTCGGCAATACCGGGGCGATCTCTGTTGAGACTTCCGAATTTCCCCTCACCACGCGGTCCTGCGCGGTGCCGGGCTATAGCAATCTCTCCGCGGGGTCGATTCAGATTACGCCGCCTTCGGGCGATCCGATTACGTTTGCGCCGATCCCGGATGGCGCCGGCGGAGTCTTTTACGGCGGCAGTCTGCCGTCCGGCTTTGTCGCGCCCGGTGTTTATACGATCACCGGACCCACTACCGCCAGCGTCAGGCTCAGCGCGACAATGACGGTGGGATCGCCGATCCAGATCCAGACTCCATTTCCCCCGGGCACGGTGGTCTCCTCCAGTCAGCCGCTCACGATCCGGTGGACAGGCGGCGATCCGGACTCCCTGGTTCGTGTGGCGCTCACGTCATCGTCAGCAGTTGGAGGTTCGACCAGCAGCTATACCTACGCCCACACCGCGGATGGGTCCCTGACGATCAATCCTTACTGCACCAGCGGCAATCCGCTCAATCCGAAGGTCTGCTCATTCGGGATTCCGGCGTCAGCAAACGCGTCGATTGCGGTGACCGTTATGCCCGACGCGGCGAAAACACCCACTGTTGCGGTGCCCGGCGTGACCGGCCCCGTGTCCCTCACCTGGAGCTATGCTTACAGTTTTCCGAATCTTGTCCTGAACTGAGCAGCCGGCGGCCAGCGGGTTTCCGCCCCATGCTAATCTGAATCTCGTCAGGTTCCGGGCTCCGTGCAACGGGCGGCTGCAAACCCCGCCAGGTCTGGAAGGAAGCAACGGTAGTGGCTTTACCCGTGTGCCGCGGATTACCCGGAGCCTGGCGTAACCGGCCCCCCTCATGTACCAGGTCATCGCCAGAAAATACCGGCCGCAGTCTTTTGACGACGTCCTGAATCAGGACCACATCAAAACGACCCTCCGCAACGCCATCGCGCAGAATCGTATCGCGCACGGCTATATCTTTTCGGGGCAGCGCGGAACGGGCAAGACCACCACGGCGCGCATTGTCGCGCTCTGTCTGAATTGCGAAAAAGGACCGACCGACAGGCCCTGCGGCGTCTGTGCCAGCTGCGTGGAAATCGCGGCGGGCGGCGCGGTCGATGTCATTGAAATCGACGCGGCCTCGAACCGCGGCATTAACGAAATGCGCGAGCTGCGCGAGAACGTCCGCTATCAGCCCGCGCGCGATCGCTACAAGATTTTCATCATTGACGAAGCCCATCAGATCACCAACGAGGCTTTCAACGCGCTGCTGAAGACCATCGAGGAGCCGCCGGAATGGGCGGTGTTTATCCTCTGTACTACGGAATCGCACAAGATTCCTGCCACGATCGCATCGCGCTGCCAGCACTTCAGTTTTCGCTCCGTCGATTTCAACGATCTGATCGACCGGATGCGCGATATCTGCCGCCAGGAGGGCGTCGAGGCGGATGATGAGGCGCTCGCCGTTCTGGCGCAGGCCGGTGAAGGCTCGGTGCGCGATTCGCTTTCCGCGCTCGATCAGGCCATCGCGTGTTGCGGCAACAAACTCGATGCCGCCCAGGTGCGCGGGCTGCTCGGCGCGTTCGGTCTGGATGCCATGGCGCAGGTGACAACGGCGCTCGCCGCGCAGGATGGCTCGGCGATGCTCGGCCTGGTCGATGAACTGGAGCGCAACGGCGGCAGCCCGCAGCATTTTTCGCGCGAGCTTTCGCGCTATCTGCGGAATCTGCTGGTGACGAAGATTTCCGGCGGGAATTCGCGCCTCGTGACAGCCAGCCTGGCCGAGAAGGAGGAACTCGCGCGTATCGCGGCGTCCTTCAGCGAAGAGGATCTCACCCGCTATCTCCAGCTTTCGCTCGATCTCTTCCGCGATCTGCAGTTTTCCATGCAGCCGCGCTTTCATCTGGAAATTGGTCTGCTGAAGATGGTGCAGGCGGGCAAGCTGTTGCCGATCGAAGAAGCGCTGGCCAGTATGGGGCGTGATGGGGGCGCCGCAAAGGCTCCTCCGGTCTCCGCGCCGCCCGCGCCAGCCGCGCCTCCACGCCAGCCATCACCTCCGCCGCGCACGGCAATGCCTCCGCAGTCAGCGCCGCGGGCCGCGGCGCCGGTCGCCCCGGCTCCCCCCACACCCAATGCCGGTCCGCCATCTCCCGATGAAGACTGGCGCGAGAAGCTCCAGTCGGCCATGATCAAAGCCGGACTACAATTCTCCGCGGACGCCATGGGCCAGTCGAATGCCGCGCTCGTGAACAATGAACTTGTCATTCACGCCCCGAAACAATTCCAGCTCGATCTCGGCCGCGAAGAAATTCTCACGGCGCTGAAGCAGCTCGGCCATCCTGCGCTGCGATTCAAGGTCGTATTCGGCGACGTAACGGCCGCGCCGGCGGCAAAACCCGCCCCCAAAGCCGCGCCGCCGCAGGACGAAGTAACCGACCGAGCCCTCAACCATCCCGATGTGCAGCGTTTCCGCGAGTTGTTTGGCGGCGAAGTGCGCAACGTACGCAATCTGAAGGAGTCGTAAAACAATGAAGATGCCAGGCAACATGCAGGCCATGATGAAGCAGGCGCAGCAGATGCAGGAGCGCATGCAGGCGGAGATTGCGCTGATCCGCGTGGAAGGCTCCGCGGGCGGCGGCATGGTCACCGTCAAGATGGACGGCCACAAAGCCGTCACGGCCGTGAAGATCGATCCCGAAGTGGCGGGCGATGTCGAAATGCTGCAGGATCTCGTTGTCGCCGCCTGCGCCGATGCCGTCAAGAAGGTCGAAGAGGAATCGCAGCGCAAGATGGGCGGCATGCTCGGCGGGATGGGATTACCTCCCGGACTGTTCTAACCAATGCCCGATTTCGCCGAACCGCTCGCGCGGCTGATAGCCGAATTTAAACGACTGCCGGGCATCGGCCAGAAATCGGCGCAGCGCATCGCATTTCACATCATGCGCACCGGCCGCGGCGACGCCGCGCAACTCGCCGAAGCGATTCTCGACGTCAAAGATAAGCTCACCATGTGTGTGGTGTGCAACAACATCGCCGACAGTGAGTTGTGCCAGTACTGCCGCGATCCGCAGCGCGATCAGACAATGGTCGCGGTAGTGGAAGATCCGAACAACATTGTCGGGATCGAAGTGACGCGCCAGTTCAACGGACTCTACCACGTGCTCGGGGGAGCGCTCTCACCGCTGCGTGGGATTGGCCCTGAACAGCTCCACATCAAGAGCCTGATCGAGCGCATCTCAAAAGGCGCGGTCCAGGAAATCATCGTCGCCACGAATCCCACCGTGGAGGGCGAAGCAACGGCTGTCTATCTGTCGAAGCTGCTGAAGCCGCTCGGCGTGCGCGTGACTCGCATCGCGATGGGAGTACCGGTGGGCAGCGATCTTGAATTCGCCGACGAAGTCACCATCTGGAAAGCCCTCGAAGGCCGCCGCGAAATCTGAACGTCAGCGCACGCTCTTCTCAAACGCGGCGAATCTCTTCTCCAGATCTGCCTTCAGTTTCGCCTTTTCATCCTGAGCCGCAAACGAATATTCAATGCTGTTCCGCGCAAGCTGCTTCACATCCGCATAACTGAGCTGATAACTCAGCACCGCGCGCTGGAACTCATTCGTTAAATCAGACCGCGAAACACCCTCATCATCGGTCGAAAGCTCTACCGGCACTCCGTATTTCCGGTACACAGGAAACGGATGCTCATTCCCCGTCACGCCAAGAATCCCGTCGTTGCTGGTGAGGCAGATCTCCACCGCAATGTGCTTTGCCTTCATCTCGGCCATGAGCCCATACGGATCTTTTTCAAACAGAATGTCCACGCCATGTCCGATGCGCTCCGCATGCCCAACCTCAACCGCCTCGCGGATGTGGAACCGCAGTCCGTCCGGCGGCACCAGCCCCTGCCACAACTCGCCCGCGTGCAGGGAAATGTGTACGTTCGGGTAAATCTTCTTCGCGTAATCCACCATCCGCATCTGCAGGCTGTAGTCACGCATCGAAAACAGTCCATCCTCTGGCTGCACAAAGTTCACGCCCACCACTCGAGGGTCGGAAGCCGCCAGCGCGAACCCCGCCATCACCTGCCCAAAAATCTGCTCCGGCGGAAACTCGCGCAGGACCTGGTAAATGTAAGCGACCTTCACCCCGCACAACGCAGGCGTCGGCTTCGCATCGCAGCCTGCCGTTCGCGCCGCTTCAATCTGATCGACCCGCACCCTCATCCCCGCCACGACTCTCTCCAGCCCGGCGCTCTGCAGCTTCGCGCGCATCGCATTGAAGTCCGAATCGAACCCAACGGACTTGCCCAGAGCCGCGGGCGCACCACCGCCTGAAAGCGCCATCAGCTCGAGATACGACTCATTCTGATCCGCCGCCCGCGCGATCACTTCCTGAATCAGCGAGGTCGTATCCACCGCCCCAAAGCGCCCGAACGTATCGAAGAAATGATCGTGCCCGGAAATGCCCGCCGAGGGCACAAAATTCCGCATCGAGAGCATATCGATCAGCGAATTCGCCAGCGTGTTGTCCGTCTGGGTCTGTGACGCGCTCACCTGTCCGTCCGTACATGGCGCTGGCCCGGCCAGGCGAAGCGCCTTCACATCCACGCAAATGTTCTGGCTCGCCGCCGCCTTAAGGACGTTCTCCGCATAGTAAGCTCCCGAAAGATGATTGTGAAGATCAGCACCTTTTGGCATCCGATAAAGAAAAGCGTGCAACTCCCCCGGACTTTTCCGGATCTCCGCAAACCGCTTTTCAAGCGTCGCGACCTGCGCGGAAAGCGGGAAAACGCAAAAAATGAGAGCGGCAAACCGTTGCAAGCGAGCCATTCGTTCATGATTGCACTGAACGTGCTCAGAAGGCGAGTATGAGCACAAAAGGTGCAGCCCTGTTTGCGTTAATTGCGATGATACTGTGGACGCTCCGAATGACCGTCGGCCTCGTGAAGAGCCTCTCGGGCCTCGCGGGAGGATACGTTTCACTCAACGTGACAGTCGTCTCGCTGATCGATTTCCTGGCCGCCCTCAGCCTTCTGATTTTCTTCGCCGTGTATTGGTCGAAGGCGTGAAGCCCCTCAGCCGCGCCGCCGCGAGGCCCCGCCGCCCAGTCCGCCCAGATCGATCAGCACGGCAATCAGCAGCCAGAGCAGATTGATTCCCGCGGTCGCCATATGATTATTGAGTTCCCACGCGTAAACGAGCGTGGTCAGCGGCAGGAATATAAATCCGAGCAACGGCAGCAGCATCTCGCCGTGAAAGGCCCGCTGGAGATACGTGCTGGTCAGATACATGACCGCCAGCACCACACGCGGGAACAGCAGCAGAATAATCAGGAACAGGCAGGCCACAAGGCTCTCCTCCGGCGGCCAGGCCGCGCGTCCTGTCTATTGCAACTTTGCGTCCAACTACTTCTTCTGCGGCTCGCTCGAAGGCGGCACAATCTTATTCAGCCGCATGTAAGTGACGAGATTTCCGTAGTGCTCCCACGTGTGGGCCACCTCGTAATCCATCGTAGAGACGCGCGTCAGCTTCATCCCTTCGAATTCGATCGTCTCCGATGCCGATGCCGGCGTCAGCTTCGAGTAGATTGCCTCGCAGCCGGCGAACTCGCGCTTCAATGCCGCAATCAGCTCGGCCTTCGTCTTCGCGGTCTTCTCGACCGAACCCGCGGCCTTCTGTCCGCCGATGGCCGCCGCACAGATGTGATTCGAAGCATCGGCAATGTGTCCGAACAACTGCCCGATCGTGCGTACTTCGGGCGTGGCCCGGTATGAATACAGATTCTCCGGAATCTTGTCCGCGGATCGCATCACGAACTGCGAAATCTGCGTGAACAGAGTGTGCGAACTCTGGATGAACGGATTCGCTTCGGGCTTCGCCTGCCCGAATGCCAGCGCGGAGCCAGCCGCGCATATCAGAAACGCTTTCAAAAAAATCTTCATCTTAATTACCCTCACTTACTGTTTTTCAAATCTTCCGGAAACACGCCACGTCCCGCGGGAGGCGGAAACAGGTCTTTCAGCAGCACCAGCCGCTTGCGCAGGCTCCGGCTCGGCAGTTGCCGCGGCCCGGTATCCACATCGATATCACAGCAGATACCGTGCAGATAGAGCGTCATAGTGTCTTCAAACGATTGCCGGGCATAATCGCGAAACGGTTTGCCATCGCGCCGCGCATTGGTGGGACGGCGCAGCAGCGCCTGCTTGAGACGCCAGCTTCGCTCATCCACTTCGCCGTGCATTTCGCCCGTTAGTTCCTCGCGCAACATCCGGTGCCAGGCCTCGGAGACTTTATCCGGCCAGTGGTGCGATACGATCGACGCAATCTCCGCATAAAAAAAGTAATGGTAGTCGGCAATCTGTTCGTCGCGAACCGTGAAGAAGAGCGTTGCCAGATCCTCGTGCTCCACCCGGGCCGAAAGGATCAGCCGCGGTTCGGGCGGTTTGACCTCCGTCACCATCGTGGCCGCCCGTCCCGAACCCTTTTCGAGATACGGCGCCAGCACTATCGCCACCTTTGGCAGCAAATTTCGCACGGAAGGCGGCAACGATTCGATCGGGTCCGACAGATATTGCCGCTGGTCCTCCTCGGCAATGGGGGTCATCGTATGCCAGGAGAACTGCTTGTCGATTTCGATCAGCTCCGGGCGAATGCGGCGCGCCAGGTCGTCAATGGAATCGTGTTCGTGGCTTTCCCGGGGCCGGGCCTTTTCGGAGGGGGCGGATTCGATCTTCTGTCTTGCCATCTGTGAGATACAGGCACCGGCGAACCTTTGCCGGACGCCTGATTGTAACAAGCGGACCCGACCGGAAACGGTAATCTGGTTGTTTGGCCACGACTCCCAGGTCCGTTCTGATTTCCGCGGGCGAAGCTTCCGGCGACTATTACGCCGCGCTGCTGGTCGAGGAACTGCGCCGCCGCTGGCCGGAAACCGAGTTTTTCGGCTGCGGCGGGCCGCATCTCCGGGCGGCAGGGCTTCGCACAGTGGTCCGGGCCGAAGATCTCGCCGTCGTCGGGATCGTCGAGGTGATCGGACACCTGCCGCGCATCTGGCGCCGGTTCCGCGAACTGATCGCCGAAGCCCGCCGGGTCAAGCCCGAACTGGCGATTCTGACCGATGCTCCCGATTTTCACTTCCGCGTCGCTAAGAAGCTGAAAAAGCTTGAGATTCCCGTCGTTTACCTCGTTGCGCCGCAGGTCTGGGCATGGCGCGAAGGCCGCGTTAAAACGATGCGGCGGATCATCGACCGCCTGCTCTGCATCTTCCCGTTCGAGGAGGCCTGGTTCCGCGCCCGGAACGTGCCGGCGACGTACATCGGCCACCCCCTCGCCGGCCGCGTGAAGCCCCGCATGACGCGCGACGAATTTTTTCGGAAACACAATTTATCGCTGACCCGTCAATTGGTTACAGTGCTACCGGGTAGTCGTCCGAGTGAAGTTCTGCGCCATATTCCCGCGCTGGTGGAAGCCGCCAATCGGCTTTCGCGCGAACGCGATCTGAGCTTCATTCTGCCTGCCTCCCCGCAATGCGGCGCGGCGTTTTTCGAAAACGCGCTGGCGGGTAGTCCCATTCGCGCCATCGAAGGCGAAGCCTGGGACGCGATGGCGCATTGCGATCTGGCCCTGGCCGCGAGCGGCACCGTAACCGTGGAAGCCGCCCTGCTCGGAGCGCCCATGGTCACGTTTTACAAAGTGACGCCTTTGACTTATGCGATCGGCAAACCGCTCGTCAAAGTGCCGTTCTATTCCATGGTGAACCTGATCGCCGAAAAGCGCGTCGTCGCCGAGCTGATTCAGGACGATATGACCGGCGAGCGTATCGCCGCCGCGGCCGCCCCGTTGCTCAGCGGCGGTCCGGACCGAGCGAAAATAAAGGAAGAGTTGGCGGCGATTGCGGCGAAGCTGGCAGGCACGGCTGACGCGATCCAGTCGGCGGCGGATGAAGTAGTGGCAGTTTTCGGGAGGTTGCAGTGACGAGATTTTTTTCGATCGCGCTGGGCGCGGCGCTGGTGGCGACGGCTCTGTTCGGTCAGCAGACCAGTCAGCAGACCACTTCGCAGACGCCGCATATTGATGTGGATGGCTACACCATCGATGCCAGCATCGATCCGGCCAGCCAGACCCTCAAGGCAAACGTCGCGGTGCGCTTCGTCGCGCTGGAAGATCAGGTGAATTCCGCGACCTTCGAGCTCAATAACAACCTCAATATCTCCGAAATCAAAGACGCAACGGGCAATTCGCTGAACTCCGCGCGCACGGCCGCCGATAACACGGTTCGTGTCACGTTTCCGAATAATCTGCCGCGCGGCCAGATGACCGAAATTCACTTTGTCTACGACGGCCGCCTCGCGGGCGACGAAGAATCGCCGGTCTACGGCATCAAATTCGCCTCCATCCAGAACGATTACGCATTTCTCCTTTACCCCGCGCGCTGGTTCCCCATCAGTGGCTACACCGCGGATCGCTTCACCGCCACCATGAACGTCACGGTGCCTCAGGGTTACACCGTTGCGGGCAGCGGACTCCCCAGCTCGAAGCCCGCTGCGGGCGGCGGCACGGTCTTCACGTATGAATTCAACAAGCCGTCGTTCCCCGGCGACATCGCAGTCATGAAGGGCGAGCCCGCGAAAGTTTCTTCGGGCGGTATCACGACCACCCTCTGGTTCCGCGGTCCGCAGGCCGATTCCGCGAATGCCTACGGCGAAAGAACCGCCCAGATGCTGGACTATTTCGTATCGCTCTTCGGTCTCGCGCCCTACGCAGACATGACCATCGTCGAAACGGCTGACGGCGCCCCCAACGGCTACTCCGCGCCCGGCCTGATTTTCCTTGCTCCCCGTTCCATCGCGAAAGAAGTGAATGACAACGTGCTCGCCAACCAGATTGCGCGCCAGTGGTGGGAAGTCAACGTTTCCCCCATCAACCGCAATCACATGTGGCTGGAAAACGGCATGGCGCTCTACTCCGAAGGCCTGTGGGCCGAGCACGATAAAGGGCCTTCCGCCCTGGAGCAGCGCATGCACGACACGGATGTCACGGCGCTGACCGTGGACGATGTCCCGCTGATCCAGGCCTCGCGGCTGGACGATTATTCCCCCGAGTATTGGGCGCTCACCGCCAGCAAGGGCGCGGCCGTGATGAGCATGCTGCGCAGCACCATCGGCGACGAAAAATTCTTCGCCGGCATCAAGGATTTTCTGAAACAGAACGCCTGGAAATCGGTCACCACCGCCGACTTCCGCACCGCCTGCGAAACCGCCAGCGGCCAGGAACTGCGCTACTTCTTCATCCAGTGGGTGGAGAACAATCTCGCCCCCGAATTCAAGCTGGAATATACGATCTTCCGCACCCAGAAAGGCTTCCGCGTGCAGGGTAAGATTTCGCAGGATCTCGATACGTTCCGCATGCCGGTCGATCTGCGCATCGAAACCGAGGGCAATCCGGAGGAGAAGCGTGTGGAAGTGATGGGAACCTCGTCGGAATTCTCCGTCGATACTTTCGGCAAGCCGAAGAGCGTCGTGATCGATCCAGGCAACAAAGTCCTTCGCCTGAGCCCGCAGATGCGCGTGGATGTCGCGGTCCGCAAGGGCGAACAGTTTGTTCAGATCGGCGAATTCGCTGAAGCTCTCAAGGAATACCAGCGCGCCCTCGATACCCAGAAGACCAGCTCGATGGCGCACTACCGCGTCGGCGAGGTGTTTTTCCTCCAGCACAACTATCAATCCGCCGTCAACGAATTCCGCGAAGCGCTGAACGGCGATAACAACCCGAAGTGGATCGAAGTGTGGTCTCACATTTACATGGGCAAGATTTTCGATATCACCGGACAGCGCGAGCGCGCAGTCAACGAATACACGCTCGCCCAGCGCACCCGCGACAACACGCAGAACGCGCAGGATGAGATCGAAAAATACCTGCACACACCGTATGCTGAAAAGAGCAAGGAACTTGTCTGAGTTACTCTCTTTCACGGCCGCTCTTTAGCTTGATCCTGATTCCGTGCGCGTTCGCCCTGGCGCTGCCGCTCGCTGGATCTTCCATCGATCTGCCTTCCGCCAATGAGGCAGGCCGCATTGTTCCATTGCAGGATTACCGCTGGGTTCCGGTGACCGTGAAACACACGCCGACGCTGATCGAGAGCAGCTTCCAGGTCATGGTGGGTGGAGCGACCGTTCACGCGGAACTGCTCACAGACCAGGATTTCCGGCTCTTTCTCAGTCACCGCGAATACGAGGCGCTGGAACAGACGACCTCCGGGCACACGGGCGGCTTCTCGCATATGGTGCAGACTCCCGGCCGCTACCGCGTCCTCATCAGAAATCAGCCCAACGCGCCTCCCACGCAGGTTTCTTACACCGTTCGCGCAACGGTGGATCCACCGGCTTCCTCTGTTTCGGTCGGCGTCCCGCCGGCCCGCCAGTTTGTCGTCATTTTCGTGGCCATGACGTTCCTCTTCGGCACCGTCAGCTGGTCCGGCCACAAACTTCTCCGCGCCTGGCGGAACCGCTGATCCAGACAATTGCCCCGCGCTTAAGACTACGTAAATAAACGAAACTTCATCTTTGATCGAGCGTCACTTGAGACGATGACGCCCACCAAATTTCAAAACGCCGCAAGATCGCACACCAGCTTTCTGGCCGCAGCGGAAAAGCGCGCTCTCCTGTCGATTGCGAAACGTCTTCCGCTCTGGATCAATTCGGACCACCTGACCGCCGTGGGCTTTATCGGACTGCTTGCCGCTGGCGTGAGCTATGCGCTGGCGCGGCAGTACCCAGCGGCGCTGCTTCTCGTGATTCCGCTTCTTGCCGTGAACTGGTTCGGCGATTCGCTCGATGGCACCCTCGCCCGCGTCCGCGACTGCCAGCGCCCTCGCTATGGCTTCTATCTCGACCACATTCTGGACGCCATCGGCATGTCGGTTCTCATGGGCGGCATGGCGCTCTCCGGGTACATCTCTCCTATGGTCGCGGGACTGTTTCTGATCGCCTATCTGCTGCTTTCCATCGAAATCTACCTCGCCACCTACGCGCTCGGCGTCTTTCATCTTTCTTACTGGAGCTTCGGCCCCACCGAATTGCGGATCCTGCTGGTGATCGGCAGCCTCTTTGCCTTCCGCCGCCCGGATGTCACCCTCGCCGGCCATTCATTCCTCTTGTTTGACGTCGGATTCGCCATTGGCGCCTGCGCGCTCACCGTGATTCTGCTGCAGGCATCTTTCCGGCACGCCCGCGAGCTTTATATTCAGGAGCCCATGCGCAAGGGAGGCCAGTGAAGCGCTGGTTGCGGTTCAACGCCGTGGGAATCCTCGGGGCTGGCATTCAACTTGCCGCCTTCGCAGCGATGCTTCGCCTCGGCGTTCACTATCTGGTGGCAACGGTGCTCGCCATCGAAGTGGCCCTGCTCCACAACTACGTCTGGCACCGCCGCTGGACCTGGGCTGGTCAGGCCGGAAGCCTGTGGCGCTTTCATCTTTCGAATGGGCTCATTTCTTTTGTTTCCAATCTGGCGCTGATGCGCTGGTTCAGCGGTGCCCTGCATTTTCCGCCGGTTCCCTCGAATTTGGCGGCAATTATCATTACTTCGTTCGTGAACTACGGTCTCGCATTAAAGTGGGTTTTCGTACAATTTAGGCCGGCGCGCTATGATGGAGGAGTCCGCCACGGACACTGATGGGCACGATTGCACCGCCGGAACCCAGACGGAGAGTCTCTTCCTGGCTTGTACCCGCAATCGGCTATGCCATCTCGATTGCGACGCTGGTCTGGGCCTTTCACCGCTTCCCGTTCTCAGAGCTGGGTGAGCACGTCCGCACCATGCAATGGGGCTGGCTCGCGGTGGGTGTCGCGATCGAGTTCCTGACCTACTTCGTGGATGCCTGGCGCTGGCGCGAGCTTCTGCGTTTGGTCTGTGCGCCGTCGTATGGAGCGACCCTGCAGGCAGTCTTCGCCAGCACGTTCGTCAGCGACCTGATACCCGCCCGCGCGGGGGAGGCGGTCCGTTGTTTTCTCCTCTCCTGGAAAAGCGAGATTCGGCTCTCTTTGGTGATCACCTCACTGGTCATACTGCGCGTGATGGATGGTATGTGGGTTGTGATTTTCTTCTTCGCGACGTCGTTTGTCGTGGAGGGGGCGCGCGCCGCCACCAGCATCATGTGGATTTACGCGGCGGTAGTGACGTTCCTCGCCGCGGTGCTGCTGTTTGCGCTCTTTCACCGGCAGCATGCGCGTCACTTTGTCAGCAATCGGAGCTGGGCCGCGCGCTTTTCGCATTTTTTAGATGAAGTCCACAAGCTCGGCAACTGGCGGCAGCTCGGAATCGTGATGCTCGGTTCCGGTGCTTACTGGGCGCTTCAGATTCTCGCCGTCTGGGCGGTTACGCGCGCCGACAATTTCTATTACACGTTCAGCCAGATGACGTTCCTGCTCATCCTGAAGAGCGTCGGCACCCTGGTGCCCACTGCCCCGGCCGGAGTGGGTGCGTTTCAGGCGACCGCCATATACGCGTTGCGCCATTTCTTCACCGAGGCCCCGGATGCGCGCATTCTGGCGGAAATTCTGTTCGGCTTCATCACGCTGCCAGGGTTCATCGGCGGCGCCATCGCCACCGCTCTCGCGGGATATAACCTGAAGGATCTGGTGCGCCACGCGAAGGAAATGCACCGCAGGCACAAAGCGGAACTTCAATCGTGATCCGGATGCTGATTACCGCCGGCGCCGAGCCGTTTCGCGCGGATGCCGATTTTGTTCAGGTCCGTGAACCCGGTCTCGAAGCGCGCGCGCTGGCTCGTCTGGTGCGCGCCTGGATGGCAGTGCGTGCGGCCAGAGTTCTGGTGAATGATCGTGCTGACGTCGCGGTTGCCTGCGGGGCCGCGGGCGTGCATCTGCGGGATCGATCGATCTCGCCGGCGCGCATCCGGAAGATCGTACCGGCTGGCTTCGTCATCACCGTCGCCTGCCACGATAACGAAAGCGTGCTGCGCGCCGCGGACGAAGGCGCGGATTACGCCGTCCTGGCCCCGGTCTTCGCACCGCTCTCGAAACCTGCCACCGCGCCGCCCCTGGGGCTCGACACATTGCGTTCCATCGCGTTGAAAGCCGCGATTCCCGTGATTGCGCTCGGCGGCATCACGGTCGAAAATGCGCCACGGTGCATGGAGGCGGGAGCGGCCGGCGTCGCCGGCATTACAATGTTCCGGCCCTGAGCGCCTTGGTGTGCGCCGCCACTGCGAGCGACAGCCCTGCCAGGCTGTAGCCGCCTTCGAGCACCGAAACCACGCGCCCTTTCGAATATTTATCCGCGGCTTCCCGCAGCAGCGTCGTCAATTCCGCGAAATCGGCATCGCTCAGCAGAAAGCGGCCCAGCGGATCGCCATTCCGGGAATCGAACCCAGCCGAAATCAGGATCAGATCCGGCCGGTATGATTCCATCTCCGGCAGCAGCTTCTTTTGGAATGCACCGAGAATCTCGTCGCGGCCGGACCCGGCGGGTAAAGGGCAGTTCAACGTCGTCTGGTAGCCCGTGTCCTCGCCGCGCTCGCGCGCATCGCCCGTTCCCGGATACCACGGCGACTGGTGCGTGCTGAAGAAATACACCGACGGGTCCGCGTAAAAAATGTCCTGCGTGCCGTTGCCGTGATGCACATCCCAGTCGGCGATCAGCACGCGATCGACGCCGTATTTCCTCCGTGCATATCGCGCCGCGATCGCGATGTTGTTGAACAGACAGAATCCCATCCCGCGGTCGGACGTCGCATGATGTCCCGGCGGACGCACGATGCAGAATGCATTCTCCGCCCGGCCTTCCATCACCAGGTCGACGCCGGTCAGGCACGTCCCCACTGCTCGCAACGCCACCTCCCAGGAGCGCGGCCCGATGTCGGTATCGCCGGTCGAAAGCGTGGCGCGCCCCGCCCGCACATCGCGGGCGGCAGTCTCCAGATAAGAGGCAGTGTGGCAGAGCAGCAGTTCCTCCTCGGTCGCTTCCCGGGGCGCCGCTTCCGTCAGCGGCGCGCCGCCCAGCCCGCGCACCGCCGCGTCCCATCGCCGCGGCCGCTCGGGATGCCCGTTTGGCACGACGTGTTCTTTTGCGATCGGATCCGCCAGAAATGCCGTTGCCATGACCCTATCCTGAAGCCTGCTAATATCGTCCCGCGTGCGTTAACGCCATCACCGCATAAGCCGTCGCCGCATCGCTCATAAACAATCCGGTATCCGAAAGCACCGGCCGGTTATTATTCAGCGACACCGCCCGCCATCGCCCATCCTCTTCCACCTGACTCTTCCCGAGCCACTCCAGCGCCCGCTTCAGCCCGTCACCCGGAACTCCAACGGTCCAGTTCATCTCTTCAAACGCATACGCCACCAGCCCGGTCGCGTACCCATCGCTTGAAGGATCAATCGGCGTATTGTCATGCCGCTTCCAGCCCGGGATCATCGACGCCATGCTGAACCCGCCATCTTCCCGCTGCAGCGCGAGAGTCTCCCCCGCAATCCTGCTCTGCTCCTGATTCGTCAGCAATCCCTTGAGCTTCGCCGATGCCCAGAGCAGCACGACGCGATCGAGCGGCGTCTGCGCATCCATATTTTTCGTCAGCCAGCCCTTCAACAGCGCCACGCCCTTCTGAATCGCAGGCTCCTGCTGATAGCCATCCGGCGCGGAGCCAATCGCAATCGCCGCCAGACAATTTCCGTAGAACTGCGAATCGCCCTCGAACGGCGCATTGTGAAACTGCAG
>Ga0134125_10005117_pt1 | contig 14915 bp, 12 predicted proteins | sample KB31751_FD_96464 | JGI IMG/M metagenome (GOLD analysis project Ga0134125, IMG submission 96464) | Terrestrial soil microbial communities with excess Nitrogen fertilizer from Kellogg Biological Station, Michigan, USA - KB3-175-1 | ecosystem: Environmental > Terrestrial > Soil > Unclassified ... | reverse complement strand
TGGCATCATTCGATCGGCGTCATTCGGCGTCGTCGATTACTTCGACCACGCGGCGTGTGTGGGGCTCAACCAGCACCGTCTCGCCGTTCACGATGGTGTAGCGATACGGTGTCGCAGCGAATGACCGCGGCACGTCATAGAAGGTCACGCCTTCCTCGGGCAAGACTGTGCCGACCTCAACGGTGCCCGGAATCGCGTGGTTCGGAATCCGCTCGCGGATCACGTATTCACGGAAGGCCGGATAGGACTCGACTGCGATGCCGGGAGCACCCTCGACAATAACGCTCGTGCCGGGCGCCACGCCGACGGTTTGCGCGCGCGCCGCAATTGGTGCAGCCACGGCGGCAGCGACGATGGCAACAGCAAGGATGTTATTCCGCATGGGGCGACTCCATTTTGGAAACCACCCGCGCCCAATGCCCAGCGCTGCGCATCGTTCCCCGGAACAGTGCGTCTCACGCGCAACAATCTCGAGCAATATGGAAGGGCTGCGGAACCCGACGGCGACCGTCGGCGTCTCCTATTTGGGAACCTGCCCCGCTAAGATGCTCGCTCTTCCCGATTCGCTTTCCCCGCATCACCCGGAGAACTTCAATGGTTATCACCGCTGCGCACGTGCCTGCCCTCGTGGCCCTGATTGCAGGCATTTTGATCCTGATCATGCCGCGGCTTCTCAATTTCATCGTTGCCATCTACCTGATTTTCATCGGCCTCGTCGGCCTCGGCCTGTTGCGGTGGATCCACTTCTAGCCAGCGAAAGTCGGAACCCGCCGGCTTGCGCAGGCCGTCCCAAAATGGTGTAAGGCGCGCAAAATGGTAAGGCGCGCACATTTCGTCCCCTCCGTCCCTCATCCCGGATCGTTGCAAGTCATGGCCAAAGCCCTCGCGAGATCGAAAAAAGTCGCTGCGAAATCAAAGCCATCCAGGCCCACCCGGGCCAAGGCCGCAGCGCCGGCACGCAAGGCGCTGAAGAAGGCCGCGGCAAAACCCACGGCGGCTCTGAAAAAGCAGGCGCCAGCCTCGAAGAAGGCACCCGCGAAAAAGCCCTTGCCGAGGGCAACGGCCGCGAAAGCGGGCAAGTGGGTTTATACCTTCGGCGACGGCAAGGCCGAGGGACGTGCGGAGATGCGCGACCTCCTGGGCGGGAAGGGCGCCAATCTTGCCGAAATGGCCAATCTGGGCTTGCCGGTACCGCCCGGATTTTCCATCCCCACCTCGGTCTGCACCTATTTCTACGAGCACGACAAGACCTACCCGAAAGAGCTGAAACCGCAGGTCGAAAAGGCGCTGGACCATGTCGGCAAGCTCACCGGCAAGAAATTTGGCGATCCCAAGAATCCTCTGCTGGTTTCAGTGCGCTCGGGTGCCCGCGCCTCGATGCCGGGCATGATGGACACCGTGCTCAATCTCGGCCTCAACGATGAGACCGTTGAAGCGCTTGCCGAGTTGTCGGGCGATCGCCGCTTCGCCTATGACAGCTATCGCCGCTTCATCACCATGTATTCGGACGTGGTGCTCGGGTTCGAGCATCATCATTTCGAGGACATCCTCGATACCTTCAAGGACGGCCAGGGCTATTCGCTGGACACCGATCTCGTTGCGGAAGATTGGGTCGAACTGGTCGGCCGCTACAAGGACGCGGTAGCGCGCGAGACGGGTAAGGATTTCCCGCAGGATCCGCACGACCAACTGTGGGGCGCCATCGGCGCGGTGTTTTCGTCCTGGATGAATGCGCGCGCGGTGACCTACCGCAAGCTGCACAACATTCCGGAGTCCTGGGGTACCGCCGTCAACGTGCAGGCGATGGTGTTCGGCAACATGGGCGAGACGTCGGCGACCGGCGTCGCCTTCACGCGCAACCCCTCGACCGGTGAAAGCAAGCTTTACGGCGAGTTCCTGATCAACGCGCAGGGTGAGGACGTCGTGGCGGGCATCCGCACGCCGCAGGAGATCACCGAAGATGCGCGCAAAGAATCCGGCTCCGACAAGCCGTCGATGGAAGTCGCGATGCCGGAAGCGTTCGAGGAGCTGACACGCATCTACACCCGGCTCGAAAAGCACTATCGTGACATGCAGGACATGGAGTTCACGGTCGAGCGCGGCAAGTTGTGGATGCTGCAGACCCGCAACGGCAAGCGCACGGCGAAAGCCGCGCTCAAGATCGCGGTCGAACTCGCCAACGAGGGCCTGATCACCAAGAAGGATGCTGTGTCGCGCATTGATCCGGCTTCGCTCGATCAGCTGTTGCATCCGACCATCGACCCTTCCGCCCAGCGCGACGTGATCGCAACGGGCCTGCCGGCCTCGCCCGGCGCGGCTTCAGGAGAGATCGTGTTCTCCTCGGATGAAGCGGCCAAGCTGCAGGCCGACGGGCGTAAGGTGATTTTGGTCCGCATCGAGACCAGTCCCGAGGACATTCACGGCATGCATGCCGCCGAAGGCATTTTGACCACGCGCGGCGGCATGACCTCGCATGCCGCGGTGGTCGCGCGCGGCATGGGCAAGCCCTGCGTCTCCGGCTGCGGCAACGTCCGCGTCGATTACGGCCGTGGCACCATGAGCGTCGGCTCGCGCACCTTCAAGACCGGTGACGTCATCACCATCGACGGCTCGCTCGGCCAAGTGCTGGCCGGCCGCATGCCGATGATCGAGCCGGAATTGTCGGGCGAGTTCGGAACGCTGATGGGATGGGCGGACGAGACGCGCAAGATCGGCGTGCGCGTCAATGCCGATACGCCCGAGGATGCGCGCACGGCGATCAAGTTCGGCGCCGAAGGAATCGGGCTTTGCCGCACCGAGCACATGTTCTTCGAGGAGACGCGCATCCGCACCGTGCGCGAGATGATCCTCGCCGAAGACGAGCAGGCGCGGCGTGCAGCGCTCTCGAAGCTGTTGCCGATGCAGCGGGCCGATTTCGTCGAGCTGTTCGAGATCATGAAGGGCTTGCCCGTGACGATCCGTCTGCTCGATCCGCCGCTGCACGAATTCCTGCCGCACACCCACGCCGAGATCGAGGAAGTCGCGCGCGTGATGAATGCTGATCCACGCCGGCTCGCCGATCGCGTGCGGGAGCTGTCGGAGTTCAATCCGATGCTCGGCTTCCGCGGCTGCCGTCTTGCGATCGCCTATCCGGAGATCGGCGAGATGCAGGCGCGCGCGATTTTCGAGGCGGCGGTCGAGGCGGGAAAACGCACCGGCAAGGCGGTCGGTCTCGAGGTGATGGTGCCCTTGATCGCAACCAAGGCCGAGCTTGATCTCGTCAAGGCGCGGATCGATTCGACCGCGCAGGCGGTGATGCGCGAGACGGGTGCGAAACTCGCTTACGTGGTCGGCACCATGATCGAGCTACCGCGTGCAGCGCTGATGGCCGGCGATATCGCCAAGTCGGCGGACTTCTTCTCCTTCGGCACCAACGACCTGACGCAGACGACCTACGGCATCAGCCGCGACGACGCCGCGAGCTTCCTCGGTACCTACATCGCCAAGGGAATCTTCGAGGTCGATCCGTTCATCTCGCTCGATCGCGACGGTGTCGGCGAACTGGTCAAGGTCGGCGTCACGCGCGGCCGCAAGACGCGGCCCGACCTCAAGGTCGGCATTTGCGGCGAGCATGGCGGCGACCCGGCTTCGGTGGCGTTCTGCCATGAAACCGGTCTCGACTACGTCTCCTGCTCACCCTATCGCGTGCCGATCGCTCGCCTCGCCGCCGCGCAGGCCGCGCTCGGCAAGGCGGTCGCGAGCACGGCGTGAGAGTTCCTGAGGCGAGAAGTCTCGATAAGTGATGTCATGCCCGGGCTTGTCCCGGGCATCCACGTTTTTACGGTAGGTGGTGAGAGGTGGATGGCCGGGACGAGGCCCGGGCATGACGAGAGAGTGTGTAGCGCACGCCGCTCGGATATAATGCGGCGTTCAGAGTTCCTTCACCATTCTCATTGACCTGACCTTTACCGCTCGTCTCCAGCGCCCGTTTACCACCGCGCTTGATGAGGCCGCGCAAACGCGCGCGTCTGCTTGCGTGTGTCGTCGAGGCCACGCCGATTAACGCCGCATCAACCTAAATGGGATACTAACGCACAAGATCGAAATGCACGAATGTACTGCGTTCGGTTCCTGACGTGAGTAGCGTTGTGTGAGCGTATCCAATGTCAGTTGTGCGTAGCCGGCCAATGGGCGCGCGTTTTGCGTCCTTCGGCCTTGCCCTCTGCGTCTTCGCAATTCTGCCGAACGAAATCGGCTATCAGGACCTTGCCTCGCTGCTGGCGCAGCAGCCCGGCGTTGCCGAGCGCTGGCAGAAGCAGGTATTCTCCGCCGCCGCCTCGATCCAGCTTGCCACTTACAGCTTCGCGCGTCCGATCGGCACGTCCGCGCCGAGGAGCCTTGGCGTTCTGCTGGCAAGCCTGGATCGCGAGGACCTCACGGGTGCGGTGACGCGCGATCCGGTCCTGCGCACCCCGCCACGCTATCAGGCTTCCGATTTTCCCAAGGTCAACCGCACTTTGAAGGGTGACCGCCTCGTGGTAGGGCCGCCGCCCGCGCCGGAGAAGGCTCCTGCCGCGCAAAGCTCGCCGGCGCAGGACAGGTCGGCCGCGCCCGACGTTTCCCCCACCGGCGCCAAGATCGCCGCGCTTCCCCTAGCCGCATCTCCGCGGCTCGATCCGGAACTGCAGGAAGCGCTGAACGCGCCGCCCTTGCCACAATACGACATCTCGCTGTCGCTGGAAGCGCACCCGCTCGACGACCTGAAGAAAGCGCCGGAAATCTTGCCCGCTGAACCGGAGCCTTCGCAGGACGATGGCCTGACCGTCCAAACCGCGAGCCTCTATTTCGGTACCGGCGCGCTTGGCGGCGTATACGAGAACATCGAACGCTGGGAGCCGGGAGAAGCGCCGGTGATTGTGAGCCCCAGCGCGCAGCCTGACCCGGACATGAAAGCGACGGCATCCCTGCCGCTTTCGGATGATGCGGCCAAACAGGTCGAAGCCGGAGAAAGCGTCGCGCCGAAGGGCGAGGTGAACGCCGACGATCAACGCACGAAGAGCCCGGCCGTGCGGCTCGGCCTGTTGGATCCGAAGGCGCGCGCCAAGCAGGAAAAGTGCCTGGCGCAAGCCGTGTATTTCGAAGCGCGCGGCGAGGCCGTGCGCGGCCAGATTGCGGTGGCCCAGGTGGTCATGAACCGCGTTTTTTCCGGCTACTATCCTACCACCGTCTGCGGCGTCGTCTATCAGAGCAAGTATCGGCACTCCGAGTGCCAGTTCACCTTCGCCTGCGAGAAATATTCCGACGTCATCCGCGAGCCTGACATGTGGGAGCGCGCGAAGAAGATCGCCAAAGCCATGCTCGACGGCCTGATCTGGCTACCCGAGGTCGGCAAGTCGACGCACTACCATGCCTATTACGTACATCCGTCCTGGGTCAGCGAAATGAAGCGGATGTACAAATTCGGCGTGCACACGTTCTACAGACCGAAGGCATGGGGCGACGGCAGCGACGAGCCAAGCTGGGGCACGCCGCAAGAAACCGCTGCGATCTCGGCGGAGTTGGTCCAAGAGGCGAAGAGCGAAGCCGAACTTAACCCGAATTCGGTGCGGCGGTGAGGCTGCAGAGTTGGATGGCAGCCGTTATCTTCGCTCGTCATGCGCGGGCTTGATCCGCACATCCATCAAACAAAACGATGGATTGCCGGGGCAAGCGATCCACGATCTCATTACGCCTCTATATCTAGCGCGATGTCGAAATTCGGCACGGAATGCGTGAGCGCGCCGGAGGAGACATAGTCGACACCGGTTGCTGCAATCTGTGCAATCGCATCGAGCGTGACGCCGCCGGAGGCCTCCAGCACCACGCGCCCTTGCGTCATCCGCACCGCTTCGGTGAGCGTTGGGATGTCCATGTTGTCGAGCAGCACCGCGTCGGCAAGGCGGCTGTCCAGCGCTTCGCGCAGTTGCGCCAGCGTATCGACCTCGATCTCGATCTTGACGAGATGGCCGGCGTGCGCGCGGGCACGTTCCAGCACTGCTTTGATGCCGCCCGCGACGGCGATGTGGTTGTCCTTGATCAGGAACGCATCGTCGAGCCCAAAGCGGTGATTGAAGCCGCCTCCGCAGCGCACGGCGTATTTCTCCAGCGCGCGCAGGCCCGGCGTGGTCTTGCGTGTGCAGCAGATGCGCAGCTTCGTGCCGATGGTGCGGCGCACGTAGTCCGCGGTCAGCGTGGCGATGCCGGAAAGCCTGCCGACAAAGTTGAGCGCCGTGCGCTCGCTCGTGAGCAGGGCGCGTGCCGGTCCAGAAATGGCGAGCACTCGCGCCCCGGCTGCAACGGACGCGCCATCGCGAACATGGGCTTGCACCCGAAGATCGGGCGAGAGCTTTTTGAACACCGCGATCGCGAGCGGTAGCCCTGCGATCACGCCCGCCTGTCGCGTCACCATGATGGCTTCCGCCTTTGTGGCCTCCGGGATGGTCGCGATCGAAGTGACATCACCGGCGCGGCCAAGGTCCTCGTCGAGCGCGCGCGCAACGGCCTCGTCGATTACCAGCGGCGAGAGAAATGCGTCCGGAAACAGCAGCGAAGCAGGCGTCGTCATCAGTTTCTCCTCAGGCCATGATCAGCTGTGCGGCGTTCCGCGCGCCTTCGTCCAGGGTCAGCGCGACCTCCCGCGCTTCGGCTAGTGTCGTCATCGTACGGCGGCCCAATGCCTTGCTTTCCGCGGGGTAATCGGCCCGGTAATGCGCACCGCGACTTTCGTGCCGGCTGAAAGCGGAAGCCGCTACCAGAAGCGCTGTCGTTGCCATGTTGCGCAATGCGATGTTTCCCGTGTCGCGTTCGAGCGCGGCGAAGTTGCGCACCGCGTCCGCAAGGTGCTCGTGCTCACGGATCACGCCGACATGCGACGCCATCACGGCGCGAAGATTGCGTAAGGACCTCTCCGGCGGGGCGCAGTTGCGCGGGATCGGCTGGTCGGCCGCCGGCCGGTGCGATGCGGGGGCCATGCTACGGGCAACGTCCTCGGCGATGCGCGCGGCAAACACGATCGCTTCGAGCAAGGAATTCGAGGCAAGGCGATTGGCGCCATGCGCACCGGTCGATGATACTTCGCCACAGGCCCACAGGCCCTCGATCGAACTGCGGCCGCGCCAGTTCACGGCGATGCCGCCCATGTGATAATGCGCGGCAGGCGCGACCGGTATTGGCTGTCTCGCCGGGTCGAGACCCGCAGCGACACAACTGGCGTAGACGGTCGGGAATTTCTCCGCAAAACGCGCCCCTAGCGCCTCTCGCGCGTCAAGGAAAGCGCCGCGGCCCGCAGCAATCTCCGCAAACACGCCGCGGGCGACGATGTCGCGCGGCGCAAGCTCGGCAAGGCCGTGAATTGCCTGCATGAAGCGTTCACCCCTGTTGTTGATCAAGCTCGCGCCTTCACCGCGCAGGGCTTCGGTGGCGAGTGGGGCGGGATCACGGCCGACCATGATCGCCGTCGGGTGAAACTGAACGAATTCGGGGTCCGCGATGACGGCACCGGCGCGCGCCGCGATCGCAAGCCCGAGTCCGCTCGCTTCGACCGGATTGGTGGTGACGGCATAGAGATGGCCGATGCCGCCTGTCGCCATCACCACGGCGCGCGATGCGACCGTCACCGGCGGTGCCGTCTCGTCATCGCGCTTGCGCAATTGCAGCCCCGTCACCGCATTACCCTCGGTCAGGAGCGCCTCGGCTGCAAATCCTTCGATCACGTGGATTGATGGGATGTTGCGTACGGCCGCCGTCAGCGCCGTAATGATGGCTTGTCCCGCCATATCGCCGCGCACGTGCACGATGCGCCGCGCCGAATGCGCGGCCTCGCGACCGAGCGCGAGTTTGCCCTCAAGATCGCGATCGAACGGCACGCCGTAGCGGAGCAGATCGTCGATGCGATCGGCCGCCTCGCGCGCCAGACCTATGGCAATGGCCTCATCGACGAGGCCCGCGCCCGCCGCAATCGTATCGGCCGCGTGAGCGTCAGGGCTATCGCCTTCGCCAAGCGCGGCGGCAATGCCGCCCTGCGCCCAGGCACTCGATGCGCCCGTCCCAAGCGGCGCCGCCGAAATTACCGTCACCGGGCGCGGCGACAGCCTGAGCGCGCAGTACAGCCCGGCAAGACCGCCGCCGACGATGACGACGTCGCTCGTGTTTGTGAGATCGGGAATTGAATTGCTCATGGTCTTCACCTCGAGTCGTCCTGGCGAGAGCCAGGACCCATCACCGTCAATTTTTCAGATTGATCATCCGCTCGACTGAGAGTCTGGCGGGCTCCGCAATCTGTGGGTCGACGGTGACTTCCTCGCGCATATACAGAAGGCTCTCCAGGATCTTGGCGAGCGTAATCCGCTTCATGTGCGGGCACAGATTGCACGGCTGCACCATTTCGATGCCGGGCAGCTCCGCGCGCACATTGTCGGCCATCGAACATTCAGTGATCATCACGAGCCGCTTGGGACGCCTGTCGCGCACCCATTTGATCATATGCGCGGTTGACCCCGTGAAATCCGCCTCCGCCAGCACGTCCGGCGGACACTCCGGATGGGCGATGATCTGCACGGACGGATCCGCGTCGCGATAGGCGCGCAACTCATCGCCGGTGAAACGCTCATGGACTTCGCAGGCGCCCTTCCAGGCGATGATCCTCACATCCGTTTTCGAGGCGACGTATTTCGCGAGGTACTGATCAGGCAGGAAGATGACCGTTGGCGCGTTCAGGCTCTCCACCACCTGCACCGCGTTCGAAGACGTGCAGCAGATATCGACCTCCGCCTTCACTTCGGCGGAAGTGTTGACATAGGCGACCACGGGTGCGCCGGGAAAACGCTCGCGCAGGAGGCGCACGTCGGCGGCGGTTAGGCTCGCGGCCAGGGAGCAGCCGGCACGCGAGTCCGGGATCAGCACCGTCTTGTCCGGGTTCAGGATCTTCGACGTCTCCGCCATGAAGTGGACGCCGCATTGAATAATCGTCGAGGCCTTCACTTTGGTGGCTTCGATCGCAAGCTGCAGCGAATCGCCGACGATATCGGCGACGCAGTGAAAGATCTCGGGCGTCTGGTAATTGTGCGCGAGGATGACGGCGTCGCGTTCGGCCTTCAGCTCGTTGATCGCCTTTACGTAAGGAGCCATGAGGGGCCACTCGATGGGCGGGACCACGTGCTTCACGCGCTCGTAGAGAGGCGCCGTGGCTCGCTCGACGTCGCTGCTCCATTCCAGCGATGGCAGGGGCAGGGCGGTAGCTGGCAAGCTCGGACTGGCTTGCACGGCCGGCGCACCTTCGGTGTCGAAATCTTCAGGTCCGTAAATTCCAGCGATCGGCATCGCGGTCTTCTTTCGTTATTTTAATACCATATATGCTCAGTAAGAGCATATATGGTATTTGAGAAATCCGGCCTCGATTGGGCCGGCGTTTGTCGTTATATTATACTCAAGTTGAGCAAAATGAATATAGCACGCATCTCTTCATCTCGCCAGAGGCTCCCCTCATCAATTCGGCGTAGCTGACCATAGCCAATCGCAGAGCTGCTCTGCGCCGCGAAGAATCCCTTTGAATGATGGTTGGCTTTCCATGCAAATGCATTAACAAATATGCGCAACGGTCTCCGATCCCGGAGCCGCCAAGGATCAACCGGGGAACTACATGTCGGCAACCATGGGCGACCTGAGGCCGGCTTCCGGCGTTGCCCGATGGCGTACGCCGGTCGTGATCATCATTTGCGGCTGTGCCATCGCGCTTCTCAGTTTCGGCCCGCGCGCCAGCGTCGGCTTTTTTATCAAGCCGATGGCGCAGGATTTCGCCTGGGGCCGCGACGTGTTCGGCCTCGCGCTCGCCGTGCAAAACTTGCTGTGGGGCCTTGGCCAACCGCTGGCAGGCGCGATTGCCGATCGCTTCGGTGTCCTGCGCGTCATGGTTGTCGGCGCGCTGCTTTATGCTGGCGGCCTGGTGCTGATGCGCTATGCCGCCACACCCCTCTCGCTGGATCTCGGCGCCGGCGTCATGGTGGGCTTGGGGCTGTCAGGCTGCTCATTCAATCTGGTGCTGTCGGCGTTCAGTAAATTGCTGCCGCCGGAGCGACGCGGGCTTGCGCTCGGCGCCGGGACCGCGGCCGGATCGTTCGGGCAATTCCTGTTTGCGCCGCTCGGCGTGGCGCTGATCGACAATTTCGGCTGGCAGACGGCGTTGATGGTCTTCGCGGGGTTGATGCTGTTGATCATTCCGCTTGCGCTGGCGATCGCGACACCGCCGGCGCCCGCCGTGAAGGCCGGCATTGCCGACCAGCAATCGTTTCAGACGGCTCTCGCTGAAGCGTTCGGCCACCGCTCGTATGTGCTGCTTGTGCTCGGCTTTTTCACCTGCGGCTTTCAGCTCGCCTTCATCACCGTGCATTTGCCGGCCTATCTTGCCGATCGCGGCATTGCCGCGGAGATTGGCGGCTGGGTGATCGCGGCGATCGGGCTGTTCAATATCATGGGTTCGCTCAGCGTTGGCTGGCTGCAGAACCGCGTGCCCAAGCGCTACATCCTGTCGGGCATCTACCTCGCGCGGGCGCTATCGATCACAGCCTTCATCTCATTTCCAGTCACGCCGACCTCGGCGATTCTGTTCGGCGCGATCAGCGGCCTGACCTGGCTGTCCACGGTGCCGCCGACCTCGGCGCTGGTAGCGCTGATGTTCGGCACACGCTGGTTTTCGACGCTTTATGGCTTTGCCTTCGTCAGTCACCAGGTTGGCGGCTTTCTCGGCGTCTGGCTCGGCGGCATCGTGTTCGAGCGTTCCGGTTCCTACACACCTGTCTGGCTGCTCTCGATTCTGTTCGGCGTGCTCTCGGCGCTGATCAACCTGCCGATCGTCGAAAAGCCGGTGCCGCGAGCCATTGCGCAACCGGCCTGATGGGCTAAAACCCCTGCAAGCAAGCGTTCAGGGAGTTTTGCCGTGGCAACGTTCAAGGCGATCAGGATCGACAAGGCCGACAAGAGTACGACCGCCGCGCTCACGCAATTCGACGAGGCCGAACTTATGGACGGCGACGTCACCGTTGCCGTGGAATGGTCGACCTTGAACTACAAGGATGGCCTCGCCGTCACCGGCAAGGCGCCCGTGGTGCGGCGCTTTCCCATGATCGCGGGCATCGATTTTGCCGGCACCGTGGCCCAGTCCTCGCACCCGAATTGGAAGCCGGGCGACAAGGTGATTTGCACCGGTTGGGGCATGGGCGAAACCCATCTCGGTGCGTACGCGGAAAAGGCGCGCGTGAAAGGCGACTGGCTGGTCCGCTTGCCGCAGGGCCTGTCGGCGCGGGAGGCGATGGCGATCGGCACTGCCGGATTCACCGCCATGCTCGCAGTCATGGCGCTGGAAAAGCATGGACTCTCGCCGCAAACAGGTCCGATCGTCGTCACCGGAGCCGCCGGCGGTGTCGGCTCGGTGGCAACGGCCGTGCTGACAAAACTCGGCTATCACGTCATAACCTCGACCGGGCGGTTGGCAGAGGCTCCGTATCTAAAGGTCTTGGGCGCAGCCGAGGTGATCGATCGCAACGAGTTGACCGGGACGCCCAAGGCGCTAGGCAGGGAACGCTGGGCGGGCGGGATCGACAGCGTCGGCTCGACCACGCTCGCCAACCTGCTGTCCATGACCAAATATGGTGGAGCGGTCGCGGCCTGTGGCCTCGCCGGAGGCATGGACCTGCCGTCCTCGGTGGCGCCGTTTATTTTGCGCGGAGTGTGCCTCTTCGGCATCGACTCCGTGATGTGCCCACTTGAGACGCGAAAGGTCGCCTGGGAGCGGCTGGCGCGCGATTTGGTTCAAGCAAAACTAGCTGAAATCACTCATGAAATCAGCCTGGACCAAGTCATTGCGATGGGCTCGAAAATCCTCGCTGGCGAGGTCCGCGGCCGTATCGTCGTAAAAATTGTCTGAGGATGTTCAGACTTTACCAACCAAGCTGCTCCAATGTTGCCATGGTTAGTATGGTAAGCAGCGAGTAAAGAAGGCAAACTCTGCTCGCGCTTGGGTTAAGTTGGAGTTGCATCATGCTTGCGCGTTTCCTCTTGGGCACGGTCACGGCCGGTGCCATGGTTGCCCCCGCGCTCGCTGGAATGATGACCGCCGACGAGGCACGCAAATTTGTCGCCGGCAAGGTCTTCGCCTTCACCTGCTTTGACGGGACTCATGGCGCCGGGCGCATTCTCGATGACATGGGCGCCGCGGGTTTCGTGCAGTTCTCCGGATCTGGTCCAATCCGGCATATCCGGCTGCCAGGCAACACGCTGCAAATCCGCGGGCAATCGGTGTGCGCCTCGCTCCGCGGTCTGCCGTTCGCACCTTGCTTCAATCTCGAGAAAAAGGACAACGTCAGCTTCCGCGGCTCGGTTTACGGCATGAGCTTCGCCTATTGCGATTTTCATCGCGAAGGCGGGCACCAGATGCTGATGGCGCGAGCGGCGGCGCGGCCGCGCTCGCACCATCACGAGCGGACAGGATCGGTCGGCGCGCACACCGAGGTCACCGCAGGGATAGCAACGCCGCCAGTTGAGAGTGCCAAGCTCGATCCCGTGAAATCCGCGCCGAAGGCGGAGCCTGCAAAGGCTGACCTCGTGCCCGACCTGCGTCGCACCACCGAGTGAGCGCTCAGAGCAGGTCGTAGTCGTTACACGCCGCCGTGCCGTCGTCTGGCCTTGCGATATTTCTCGACCCAATGCGTGGCACTTTGCGGCATCAGCTTCGGCCGCGGACGCGCAATCCGGGAGCAGGGCGCTCTTGCAACACTTCACGCCGAAAGCGAAACTGCGCAGCCGGCCGGCCGCCCGTTTGCGTCGACATCACGCCCGTTGGTTCGACCAGGGCGCCGGCCTCCACCAGCCTGCGGAAATTCTGTTTATGCAGATGCCGTCCCGAGATCGCTTCGACGGTGTGCTGCAATTCGGTTAGCGTGAATTCGGCAGGCAATAGTTCGAAGACAACAGGGCGATATTTCAGCTTCGCGCGCAGCCGCGCAATGGCCGTCGCCAGAACGCGCCGGTGATCAAATCGCATCGCGGCGCCGAGCGGCGGCAGCGACGGTCGCTTCAGCGCGGCGGGCCGTCCGTCGCGCCGCGCTTCCTCCACGAGACCCGCCTCGTAAAGCAGCTCATAACGGTCAAGCACGCGCTCCTCGTCCCAGTGCGCGCCTTCGGTGCCGAAATAAAGCCTCACGCGGTCCTTGCGCCCGAGCGCGCGGGTAGTTTCCGGCTGCTCGCTTTGGCCGGCCCATGTGGTGAGTTCGGGAAGAATGTAGCGCTCGATGATATCGGGGTGCGTCTGGCGCCAATCCTCCCAAGGAAAGAAGCGGTACCAAGGCTCGAAGCTCGCGCCCGGCGCCCGCGTGGCGCTATCCGCGGCCTTTCTGGTGAGTGCCAGATAGCCGATCGAGGCCACATGGGCTTCGGTGTCGCCGGCCTGGGCGTGACGACCACGGTCCCCAAAGGTGTAGAGCTGCTCGACATAGCCGAGCCGCAATCCGGTCTGTTCCTCCACCCAGGCCCGCAATCCGATCTCGAAGGTGCGGTGCGCCACGGCATCGAACGGACCAAAGGGCAGGCCGGTGAGCTTCCCATCGTCCTCGCCGCGCGCGGTCAGGATCAGCGGCTCATTATCCTCTATCGCGACGATCGCCGCAGTCAGGCCGATTTCGATCGGCTTGAGAGGTTGTTCGTTCATTCCTGCTGCCCCGAATACGCGAGTGCTCAGCTCCAGGGCGCAAGCTTATCACGCGGCCTTACTCGAGCTCGACCCGGAACGGCTGGCCTTCCACCATCATCGATGCGGGGCCGATGGCATCAAGCGCCCGCAGCATCCGACCCTCGCGCCCCAGCGCCTTGTCGGCAAGGCTCACGATCAGCCGGTTCGGGTTGGCGATCGGCGAGGCGGCCCGGATCTGGCGGGCGATCGCCATCTCTTCGCGATGCGGATTGAGCGCGCAGGCGGCGGCAAAGGCGCTCGCGGTCGAACGGCTGACGCCGGCGTAGCAGTGGACCACCAGCGGCGCGGCGCGGTCCCAGTTCCGGACGAAGTTCAGGACTCGCTCGACATGCTCCTCCGACGGCACGACATAACCTTCCATGGGCTCGGTGATGTCGTCGAACGCGACCTTCAGATGGTTCGTCTCCAGGATCGATTCCGGCCGCTGGACCTGATCGACCTTGCCCATCACCGTCAGCACATGGCTGGCCCCTGTCAATCGGACCGTTTCGGGCAGGGCGGCGAGCGAACAAACGTGAATCATGGTGGTCCTTCTTGCAGCGAAATGAGGCGTTCGTGCCAGGTGGTGAAAGCACCTTCGCCGTGCCTGTTCAAGCCTGCAGCGCCTTGAACCGGGCGAGGAACCGCTTCTCTGCTTTGGCGGCGCTCCAGGGCGTCAGATAGTCCCCCATGACGGTGTCCGGCAGCCCCGGATCCGGGCCGAACAGGCGTTTCGCTTCTTCCTTGGAGAAGCCGGCGAGTTCCGTAGCTTCCAGATAGGCCGCGCCGCGGTCGGCGGCCTTGATCTGTCGCTCGGTCTCGGCCGGCAGCTGCGGCGGCAGGCCGAAGCGGACATGGATTGCCGCAAGCAGGCGCTTCTCCACCACCTTGTAGTCGCCGCCCAGCACGGCCTTGAACGGCGAGATCATGTCGCCGATGACATATTCCGGCGCGTCATGCAGCAACGCTGCGAGCCGCAGCCGCACATCGATGTTCGGGTTTTCCGCGCGCATCACGGCTTCCACCAACAGCGTATGCTGGGCGACCGAGAAAATGTGCGCACCGATCGTCTGGCCGTTCCAGCGCGCGACGCGGGCGAGCCCATGCGCGATATCGGCGATCTCGATGTCGAGCGGCGAGGGATCGAGCAGGTCGAGCCGCCGCCCCGAGAGCATGCGCT
>Ga0134125_10005115_pt1 | contig 14916 bp, 11 predicted proteins | sample KB31751_FD_96464 | JGI IMG/M metagenome (GOLD analysis project Ga0134125, IMG submission 96464) | Terrestrial soil microbial communities with excess Nitrogen fertilizer from Kellogg Biological Station, Michigan, USA - KB3-175-1 | ecosystem: Environmental > Terrestrial > Soil > Unclassified ... | reverse complement strand
GTGCTTCTGCAGCACTTTCGTAATCGCTGCCGTCAACGTCGTCTTGCCGTGGTCTACGTGTCCGATCGTGCCCACATTTACGTGCGGCTTCGAACGATCAAATTTTTCCTTTGCCATCTTCTTTTCCTCATCTGTCGCAGATTTGAGGCTGCGACTTCAGGTTTTCAACCACAGTCATACACAGACTGAAGCCTGTGCTGCCTACTTGCTACTGGCCACTCCCTGCACCTTGGCAATCACTTCTTCGGCCACATTCTTCGGCGCTGTGTCGTAGCGCTCGAAGTGCATGGTCGAAGTCGCCCTTCCCTGGGTCGATGAACGCAGGTCAGTCGTATAACCAAACATTTCCGATAGCGGCACAAAAGAAGTAATCACCTGCGCGCCACCGGGTCGCGGCTCGGTCTTCTCAATCTGTCCGCGTCGCCGCATCAGATCGCCGTTAACGGCGCCCATATACTCGTCGGGCGTCACTACCTCGATGCGCATGATTGGCTCAAGCAAGACCGGCTTGGCCTTGCGAACTGCGTCCTGGAATGCCAGCGATCCGGCGATGTGAAATGAGCGTTCGTCGGAATCGACATCGTGATAATTACCGAAGACCAGGCGCACCCTGATGTCGACCAATTCATAACCAGCCAGGAATCCGCGCTCCATCGCATCCTTGATTCCCTGCTCAACGGGCTTGATGTACTCCTTCGGAATAGCGCCGCCAGTGATCTTGTTTTCGAAGACAAAACCTTCGCCAGGGGCCGGCTCGATTTCAATCTCTACGTGGCCAAACTGGCCGCGACCACCGGTCTGTTTCTTATAAATCTCTTTGCCTGGCGCCGCCTGGGTAATCGTTTCGCGATACGCAACCTGAGGCTTACCAACATTCGCTTCCACGCCAAACTCGCGCTTCATGCGATCGACTATGATCTCGAGATGCAGCTCACCCATACCGGCAATGATGGTCTGGCCGGTTTCCTGGTCGGTCGAAACATTGAAAGAGGGGTCTTCCTGGGCCAACCGGTTCAGAGCGACGCCGAGCTTGTCCTGATCCTGCCGCGTCTTCGGTTCAACCGCGACTCGAATAACCGGAGCCGGAAACTCCATCCGTTCGAGGATGATCGGTTTATTCTCATCGCAGACGGTATCCCCGGTGGTGACCTGCTTCATGCCGCCGATGGCGATGATCTCGCCCGCACTCGCTTCTTCGATATCTTCCCGCTTGTTAGCGTGCATGCGCATCAGCCGGCCGACGCGTTCCTTTGTTTCCTTGGTGGGATTGTATGCGTAGGAGCCGGCGCGAATCGTGCCGCTATAAATCCGCACAAACGATAATTGGCCGAGATGTTTGTCAGCCATGATCTTGAAGACCAGACCGGAAAACGGCACGGATGAATCAGCAGTGCGGGTTTCGACTTCGTCAGTCTTCGGATTCACGCCCTCAACAGCCGCCACATCGAGCGGCGAGGGCAAGTAATCAACCACTGCGTCGAGCAGCGTCTGCACACCTTTGTTCTTAAAAGCAGACCCCGTGACGACAGGCACTAACTTCAGAGCCAGGGTGCCTTTGCGCAAAGCCGCGCGAATCTCGGCTTCGTTAATCGCTTCGCCTTCGATGTACTTGTGCATCAAATCGTCATCGACTGAGGCGACGGCTTCTACGAGCTTTTCACGCGCTGCCTGAGCTTCGTCGTTCATATCCGCAGGGATATCAAGGATTTCGTATTTTGCGCCTTTTGATTCATCGCTCCAGAGCAGGGCCTTCATGGCGATTAAGTCCACCACGCCTTTGAACTGATCCTCGAGTCCGATGGGAATCTGAATAGCTACAGGATTGGCGCCGAGGCGGGAAATAATAGATTCAAAGGAGCGATCGAAAGACGCGCCGGCTCGATCGAGCTTGTTGATAAAGCAGATACGAGGGACACCATACTTGTCAGCCTGGCGCCAGACCGTTTCCGACTGCGGCTCAACACCCGCGACCCCGTCAAACACTGCGACCGCGCCGTCCAAAACACGCAGCGAGCGCTCAACTTCCATCGTAAAGTCCACGTGACCGGGAGTGTCGATGATATTGATGCGATATTCGACATCATCACGATCCCAGAAACAAGTTGTCGCAGCGCTGGTGATAGTAATACCGCGCTCCTGCTCCTGTTCCATCCAGTCCATGATCGCCGTGCCCTCATGCACCTCGCCAATCTTGTGCGTGATGCCCGTGTAATAAAGGACACGTTCAGTCGTAGTGGTCTTGCCGGCATCGATGTGCGCCATGATGCCGATATTCCGAAACTTTTTTAGATCGTGCTTAGCCATAAACCCGTGAACCGAAAACTGTGAACCGTGAACCGTCCGACTGTTTCCAGTTCACGGTTCCGGTCGACGTTCTTTACCACTTGTAATGGGCAAACGCCTTGTTAGCGTCCGCCATGCGATGCGTATCTTCCTTCTTCTTTACTGAATTGCCGCGATTGTTGGCTGCGTCGAGAATTTCGCCGGCCAGCCGATCCATCATCGTCTTCTCGCCGCGCCCGCGGGCATAAAGGACGATCCAGCGGATAGCCAGGGCGCCACGTCGCTCCTGATGCACTTCGATCGGCACCTGATAAGTCGAGCCGCCGACGCGACGGGACTTAACTTCGACAGTAGGCTTGGTATTGTCGATAGCGCGCTTGAAAACTTTCAGCGGTTCTTCGCCGGTTTTCTCGCCAATCTGCTGCATCGCGCCGTAGAAAATCCCTTCGGCGACTGATTTCTTGCCGCCCCACATCACGCCGTTAATGAACTTCGTTACCAGCGCGCTGTTATAGATGGGATCCGGCAGTACTTCGCGTCTTTGGGCAATTCGTCGTCTTGGCATATTTTTCTTAGACCATAGACCGCCGGCCATTAACGATGGCCGCAGTCATCATCTCCTGACTATTTCTTACCGGCGCCGGCCTTTGGCCGCTTGGCGCCATACTTCGAGCGACCTTGTTTACGATCAGAAACGCCTACTGAATCCAGCGTGCCGCGAATAACGTGATAGCGAACTCCGGGCAAATCTTTGACGCGCCCCCCGCGTATGAGCACGATTGAGTGCTCCTGAAGATTGTGTCCCACGCCTGGAATGTAAGTCGTGACTTCAATACCGTTGGTCAACCGTACGCGAGCAACTTTGCGAAGCGCCGAGTTCGGTTTCTTCGGAGTTTGCGTGTAAACGCGCGTGCAAACGCCACGCTTTTGCGGCGAACTTTGCAGAGCCGGGCTCGCAGTCTTGTATTTGACGGCTTGCCGTCCCTTACGAATTAGCTGATTAATGGTCGGCACTTTTTCCCTCTTCGATTTAGCGACTCGTGCTGATTACCTGCGACAGAGCGCAAAAGGGCGCTACCTGCCTCTTTCCGGAACGTTGCTTTAGCCTTGGGGAACCCTCGGGGGACTCCACCTCGTCCGGCAGTCAGCGCAGGAGGCTGCCCTGCTACTTAGGTTTTGTTGGGGACGTTCTGAATTCGCTCGTTGCGGGTGTGGATCGTGGCTTCCCTCAAGCCGAAACTTTTCTGTGGCGTCGCACTCTAGTCGAGAGGCCGTTGGGCCCGTTCGCGAGTAGCCGCTGGAACAGTTTGAATTTCTTCAAGCTGCGACGGCTGCCGTTTACGCCACAATAAATGTCAAGCGACTGATCCTAAGACCAGTCGAGCAACGCCTCCACACCGACAGAACCTGCTGGACGCTGCTATGTGACTTTCAGACGGTCGGTCCGAAACGGGAGACTATAAATGTCACGGGGACAAGTGTCAAGCGCCGGCCGGTAGTCAGTGCGCCAAGAAAAAGTAGGTAAAGCATAAATGGTGGACTGAAGCCTTAGCCGATACCACAGGCTGGCCCTGTGGTGCTTCATGTTCACAGCTACAAAACAGGCTGATCCATCGGTTCGCAAGAGGCCACGGGCTGGCCCCGTGGTGTTTCACGTGGCCGCCTGCCAGCAGCCGGAAGCGTGAACACTCCACGGGACGAGCCCGTGGCATCACCAAAAATCTCGGCCCGCCTCTGTTAGCGACCAACGTGAGTGACCACGGCGCCAGGCCGTGGCCTCAGATTTAGCGACTACCTACTTTTTCTTGCCGCACTGCCGGGTAGTTGGGAGGTTGATCAGAAAGCTACTAGTGCGGCAGTTAGCCTCCTGAGTGCGCTGGGGAGACGGGCAAGAACGAGAAGGCGCATTTCTCGACCAGCATGCTGGGAAACTACGCCTGCGAAAACCGCGGTGAAACGCCTTTGATTATCAAGCGAGTCTCAGCGTAACCGTTCCAAATCAGACGGTGAGTAGTAATTTCCATTAGCGGCTATTCGGGGGATAAGCATGGTCATACCGCTGTCGTCCTGATCATTGTCGCATCCCCAGCCGCGGTACTCGCTGAACCGTTTTGCCAGTGAAAGCGTTTGACTCGCGATTGGACCATGACCGTTTCCATTCGGCTGAACATTGATCTTGAGCTTGCTCCAACCACTTCCGTCGTCAACTAACTTTACCATTGCGGTCCCTCCCCATAACATTGGCGCAGTCGCAGTTGCCAGGACGATGCGTACCGCCGACGGCATAGCCAGCAGTTGCGCGGGACCGTTAACCTCTTCATCCAAATGCCCATTATGTGCGAAGTTTCTCCAATTCGCGCATTCTTCCGATAAGATACAGGTCGAGGACAGCCCCTTCAATGCGTCCGTCGTTAACTCTCCGAAAGATCGTCTTTTCAAGGCGAGCGCCGTTAATTCTCCCAAAAATCTATCGATTGGAGTCGAATCCGCCCGACCGTGCGCCAGAAAACTGAACAGATCTTGCCAACGAGTGACCCAACGCTCTTCTTCCGCCCTTCTTGAAAAAAGCTCCAGGAAGGTTGCAAACAACGACACTTGACGGTGTCGGTAATCCAACCAAATTCGCATGGTGGAGTTGCGAACGTAGCGAGTGGCTTTTTCCTGCGTTCTTATTTCATCAATTGCTTTTGCACACTCCTGGTCGGACGCAAACTCAAGTCCAATTAATCCATCAGGTCGACCCTTATGGACCAAAGGCAGAAGGGCCATTCTGAGAGATGAGAGGGTATCGATAAATTGCGAGGGCACAGCAAGCTCCGCCAGCAGACGCGGATTTACCGCCATCACAGGATCATTTCTTATTACCAATTGTTCATTCTTGAGAATTGCTCTCTGAAGCGCTCGCCGCGCGCTTCGTTCATCCTCGCTAAAGCGCGGGCCCGGTTTCGCCCAGTAAGCGGTGCACTTATCGTAAAGGGTGCGGAAGGCAAGGAATACTTTGGGTGCGTTATCGGCAACATACCAACTCTCAAGAAGATCCTGAGATTCCGCGCGAAACTCGTTTTCTGATTTTTCGCAAACGCCGGTCACATCACCAATGCTGTAACGCCTCGACTCCAAATGCTCCTGGACTGGGAAGAAGATAGGTTCGTAAGTCCGTAGCTCCTGTTCCAACGCGTTCACAAAGGATTGCGCCGTAGCCCTGACAAGTTCGGCGACGATATGTTCACCTATCGGAGTAAAAACTCGTCCCCCCCTTTTCGCGATCGGCCGATACATCTCGACGACACCTAACAGTCTTCCAGTAAATCCTCTTTCGGCGGACTCACGCACTGGAACCCCAAGATAGCTGAGCCCCTGCTTCTCATTTAAAGGGTGAAAATCAAAAGGGCCAAGATTTACCGGAATTCTGACCGGCAACTCCCCGGCTTCGGTAATGTCGAATATCCTTAAAGCGGAGGAACCCCTGGCGACAATCTCGTATAGCGTTTCGCGGAACGGGTCCTGACTGGCTTCCTCGCCTGGCTGAAACTTAACGCTAAAGCTTGCTTCACGAAAGTCGTACACCATGTACAAGACCGGCTGACGCAAATCTGAATCGTACAAGTACAGTAGTACGTGTTCTTCTTTCGAAGGTAAGGCCTTGCTAATGACTTCAACAAAGGCCTTCGTGACCCCTTCGAGTCCAGGCGTTTCAGTCAGTTTGGCATTAAGATCAGCCACCCAGTGATTTGTATACGCATTCAAGGCCTGCTGCGCCGTGCGCGCTACCACACTGGCGGCCCAACAACAGGAACTGCGAAGGTGTTGAAGCTTGTTTACAGAACTGTCGAAAAAATTGACAACGAGAGTTAAAGAGGGAGTCTTGAGAGGCTCTTTTGTTTCGTCTATTGGTTTGCTACTGAGCTTCTCTCTTTCTTCGTTTGCATCAACGTATACCGAGAACACGCCCTGCGGTCCGAGGTTTCGCAAATTCTCCAGGTTGTAAATGTCTGGTCCAGCGGCGGTGCTGAAATCGCGAAGGAGATGTTCCCGGGTGGCAGCTACGGTCCCGGAAACATACTGACCAAATGGCATCACGCATGGAGGATCGGGCTCCGTACCCTGGAGTCCGGCGTGGCCCATGAAGTGGACCTTCTTCATCTCATTATCGACGAGCCAAATGCTCGTCGCGAAAATTGAGATTTTATCTTTTAACCAACTCGCCAAGGGCGGGAACAATTGATGACGGAGAGAATCTGGCGATTCCTCTTCGAGGAGAGGCGTGGCTAAAGCGACAGCCTTGGCTAGTTCTTCTTCTGCGTCGGCACGCGCCTGATTCAAAACTTCTTCCACAGTCTGATCGCCAAAAATATCCGAGTAGAGTGATCGATAGGAAAGCAATTCCTCTTCGCTCTGCCGCGCGATCATTCCCAGCAGCGCCTCTTTGACCCCGATGTTATTTCTTAAAAGATCTCGTTTCGTTCCCCGCAGAATTATGGCGACGTCGTCTCGCTTCAACTGGCCGCCTCTCAGTAAGAGAGGCAATTGTTGCAGCGCTAATCTCAAGTTGAGATAGCGCAATCCGTTGTAAGCGGCAATTCCATACTCCTTGTCCTTGAGCAACGAAATCCACATCATTTCCCAGAAGGGACGACGTTCATCATTAGGGGGCAGCATCGGCTGCAGTTCATACATGGCCTTCACGGCCAGCAACGCAATCTCACGATAGGTGGTCGGACCGTCCGTTTCACTATTACGCTGGTCCCTGCTGCGAGCGAACAAAAAGACATCCTGCAGCGTTGAGGCGAAATCGGCATGGGGTATCAACTTTGTGAGCCTCAACGCGCGATTCAGCACGTTCAGGTCTTTCGATTCCAAAGCCCAATTCATCGCCTTCAACAACTCTGCTCGAAAAGTTGCTGGAGCACCCGCTTCCTTGTAGGGTCGACGTAGATAAGTCTCCGGCTCTTCCTGATCCCAACGACTTTCAAGGTACGGAGCCTCCCCGCGCACAATGTGTCGTTGGATAAGGTCATGCCAGTTGAAGTCGGTCATTCCATCCTCCAGAGCCGGAAACGCGCACCATTCTTCAGGGTCGACGCGGCCAGTATAGGTAAATGAATCGCTTCCCTCAACCCACCAATCGTCAGCCCAAACTCTGATTCGACCGGAGTAACTCGAAATGTCGCATCCGCGCCAGCGTGTAATGCGGTCGGTTTGAAGTACGGTACTGCAAGACTCGCAGCATAGATGATTTCAATCGCATCCTCGCCAATCGGCTTTAATCCCATCGCCCGTAGTAACTCCGATCCGGATGCATTGGACGCACGGAGCCCTTCAAGATCTACGCTGGGCGAGCACCACGCTAAGTGGCGCTCGGAAACGCCGAGGTACGGAGAAGGTCGCTTGTGATCGACGGCATCGCGGAACTTCTCATAGCTCTCAGCCTTGTCTTCTAACACGTCGTTTAGAAGATCATTTGCATCATGCATTTGGCCCTCGGCCCAGTTGGTTACGATTGAACGCCATACAACCCGCGAAGCCGTCTTTCCTAAGTCCATGCGATGCGTCTGTCCCTTTCAGTGTCGCGAAGTGAGAATTGCTCTCTGTAAGTAACAAAAGCACCGTCAAGAGAAATGAATGGCTCGACCTTCTCGTTTTCATTCCTGCTCAATTGCTCGAGCAGTACACTCATAAAGGTATGCCAACGATAGGCGGACACGTTATGGTCCGTCATCAAGTTCGTGACTAACTGTAGCTTGTCGTCGTCCTGACTTAGTCGTAGCTGGTCAACAAATTCCTGCAGGCGCAATCGATCATCCGAGTTCAGTACGTTTTCTGCTCGAGCAAATCCCAGGCAGTGATCATTCGTATTCCTCTCGGTCGTCGCGTAAGTTTGCAGGAGCGTTTTGATCGAACTATCGGATTCAGGGTCGAATGCGATTCCGGCCCAACGGGCGTTCGGTAGATAGGTCAACCCAGAAGCAGGGGCCCTACTCCGACCCCGTAAGGTGAGAGAAGAAAACGTTGGCTCTTCAAACTTGATGTAGGCGGGCGCGTCGTTGGCGACTTTCGGAAAATCAGCCATCCATGAGAAGCCCGCCCCACTCAAACTTATGTCGCGCATCTCAGCCCGGTATGGCTCATTGTCGATAACAAAGGTTACATCCAGTATACATAGGCGGCGTTGGTTGAGTCTTCGTTCTTCAGGCTGCATTTCGTTATGGTCGTGGTCTTAAGTAGTTCTGTACTACCTGGGTCGAACGAACACCGTCGAGCCAAAGCTCGTCAGGCTGCGCTGTTTTGGTAAAGGGGGATCCGAAACGAGATGATCCTATATTGAGGTCTAGTCATCCGATTCATAGAGATTAAAACAAAGATCCTCGGGCACTATTAAATCGAGAGAGTCTAACTGACATCATCATCAGACTGGCCCACTTATCGGCACGCAGTCTATTACTCAAGTCATTCTAAGTCAACAATTCTGACGAGGCGGGTAGTGTTCTAACCTGATCAGGCCACTACCGACGAGGTGCGTTTCCGGGTAACTCAGTCTTCAGGGCAGGGGAGGTCATCGCAAATACCATCATGATAGGGGAGGCTGTCGGTCACACTTTGATCAGCGATAACATCCCACGCTGAAAAAGCTCCCAGCGAGAAAATTAGAACCAGGATCAGAGCGGTTACCCGAATTGCGCGAGGCTTCATCATTTTAGAAGCTAACCCCTTCAATAATCGAGGGCCGTCAAAAAACCAGCTTGAGCAGGTACGTGACTCCGATGACAAGTCCTGCAACCAAAGCCAGGACCAGTACGATCACGCCGGCCATGGCGAGCTTGAACTTGCGATACCGGCTTGGATCCGGCGGCGAGAGCGAGCCTTGAGGGAAATATGGTGGTGGTCGATCTGTGGCCATGGTTTTCTATGCCGAGGTTAACCGAGCTCAGAAAAAGTCCGGAGTCTTTGCAGGTACTGCGCCGCCTTCCTCAAGCTTCTTCTTTTCTTCTTCCTTCTTTAGCTGCGCCTCCTGGTACTTTCGAGCAGTTTTGATCCGCTTGACTCCTTCGCGAGCTTCTTCGAGGGCGTCCTGGGCGCGATAATTTTCAGGATCCAGGTCGATGCACTTCTGAAACGCCGCTGCCGCTTCGTCATACTGCGCTAATCGAGTCAGCGACGAACCCAGGTCGAAGTAGATATCACCATCGTCCGGACTCAACTTCGTAGCCAGGCGATATTCTCGAACTGCTTCAGTGTGGATATGAAGACCAGCGTATGCCTGACCAATATTATAGTGAGCCTCGGCGTCCTTGGGATTTGCGCTGATGACTTTCTTGTATTTCTCGATTGCCTGCTTGTAGGCGTCCTCGGCTTGCTGCTTTTCACCAAGGGCGTCGTGGGCTAGAGCCAACCGGAAATAAGCTTCCGCAAAATCGGGATCCAGCTTGACCGCGGTCTTGAAAGCCTCGGCGGCTTTATCATCCTCGTCCTTTTTATATAACTCCTTACCCTGATCGAGGTAGACTCGCGCCTGCGTGGGATCGACGGCCGCAGTCAGGTTCTTGTCCGCGGACGATGACGGACTAGTCGTAGCCGGTTTGGAGCTCTTTCGAGAGCACGCCGCGCCGATGCAGAGAAAAACCACTAAAATGGCTATGGCAAGTCTCATTGAGTTTGATTCCCGAACGTGTAGGTCTACAAACTGGGGATTCGCACTGACTATCTACTGCAATTTGCCCGGCAGAGTCAAATTCGTGTGGCTGTACCGCAGGCTGCCGGCGTGCAGTTGGAGTGTTGACGGCTATGGGTCTGAATAGAAACCGATTTGCCATTTATCATTTTCCATCGTTCGGCGCGGGCGACACATTCGGACAAATGGAAAATGGGAATTGGCAAATGATATCTGGCAAATCTGGTCGGGAACTGTTTTTTAAAAGAAAGTCTCGACCCGAGAAACCAGCGACAGGCTGGCAGCCTGTCGTACAGTAATTCTTGGAATTAGTTCAGGATTATCCCTTTCCTCCTAGAGCATGCTCCTTTTATAGGTGCACCGACGGCACATTGCCGAATGGTTTCTCAGAACCAAATCAGAACGCATAGGAGTCGAGATGTCGAAAACTCATTTCCGCTTAATCGCCCTGATCCTTTCAGTTGCCCTAGCAGGATTGATGATTCTGGCCCCGGATGCCCTGGCGAAAAAGGACAAAAAGAAAAAGAAGTCCACTGAGAATTACGTCTACGTGCCGCCGACGATTCAGTTGACAGCTTCGCCGACAGTCTTGACCGCCTGCTCCGGACAGCCCGCGAAGGTGATGCTCGAGTCCCGAGTGTCCTTCCCCAGCGGCGCGGCTCCGCGTTATCGCTGGTCAGCTGATGGCGGCCGCATTGCCGGCAACGGCGCGACCACCGAATGGGATCTGACGGGAGCCAAACCAGGCTATTACAAGGCGTTCCTCGAAGCCGATAACGGAGTTTCTGAAGAGTGTGCAGTCTTTTCTTCAGCGATCGTTCGAATCAATTGCGTTCCCCCAACCTGTCCAAACATCACCATCTCTTGCCCAGACAAGGTTGAAATCGATCAGCCCCTGACTTTCTGTGTTAACACCGCCGGCGGTACGCCGGGTGTGCGGCCGGTTTACGAATGGACCGTGAGCGCTGGTCGCATAAGCTCTGGTGAAGGAACGAACTGCATTACGGTGGATACCACCGGACTTGCAGGACAATCCGTCCGCGCAACACTGACCATGCCGGGCTATAGCGATCTCAACTGTACCGCTAGCTGCCTCGTACAAATTCCTAACGAACTGCCGAAATGCCGCAAGTTCGATGAGTACACGAATATTACCCGGAACGACGAGAAAGCACGTCTCGATAACTATGGCATTGAGCTGCAGAACGATCCGACCTCGACTGCTTACGTCGTTGTCTATCCGGGAACCTCCGGCAAAGCCAACGAGGTTCAGCAACGTTCAAACCGTGTGGTTGACTACCTCGTAAATTCACGAGCCATCGATAAGGGCCGCATCACGGTCATTATTTCATCGCCTCGTGAACATCTGATGGTTGAACTTTGGGTCTGCCCGCCAGGCGCCAAGCCGAAGTACTAGGGTTTAGGGTGAGGGGTGTAGGGATTGGGGAAAAGACGGTTGCTCCAGGGCTATCATCCATTCCCAGAGCCGCTTAACTCGAGAATCTAGAACGCTGTTTGATCCAACAGACGTCTTTGATCGGCTATTGAAGAACAATTGCCGGCGCCAACTAGAATGGCGCCGGTAGTTTTTTAGAGGAGAATCTTTTCGACCATTTCCCAGTTTAGCGCGTCTCAAGTGCAGCCATTCGTATCACTGGGCAAAGAGGTAGGGATGGCCCCTCCTATGAGGACAGGCGTCGTACTTGGCAAAGTGCGGCGCCTTATGATTTGAGCTCCGGCCTTAGGAACGAAAACAAATACACGTTTCACCTAAAAGCGCTTGTGAGCCACGGCTCCATGTAGTAATCTTTGCACCCTCGTAACAAGACGGATGATCGCCTGGATAGTTGCCACGATCCAGGTGACGTAATCTTCAATTTTCTTTGCCCGGTGATCGAGTGGGCCCTACCGGCGATCACCAAGTGCCGCGCTCTAAAATGAAGAAGCTCTTATTTGCGCTGCTATACCACGCAGGTATAACCAGACTGTCTTCCTGGTATTTCCGGAAGCGCGTGATCTTTCTTTGTTATCACGGCGTAACCGATCGACCTCATCCCAGCCCAGCTGACAGTAAAGGTCTGCACGTAAACTCGCAGCGGTTTGCGAGGCATTTGGATTACCTTCAAAGCCGATACCACTTAATCTCATTGAAAGGGTTCATCGAGGCTGGTCGCGAGGGTAAGGCGCTACCGAACTACTCGTTGGTACTGACATTTGACGATGGCTTTCGTAATTTTCTAACTGTAGCGGCGCCCCTGCTGGCAAAAAGAAACATCCCCGCAACAGTCTTTTTGATCACCGACAGAGCCGGCGAGAAGACAAATGGCCGGCTGGAGTCCGGGTGGTCTACAGAAGATGATCAGCGCTACTTGTCCTGGGACGAGGCTCGACTGCTGCAAAGCCAGGGGTTCGAATTTGGTTCGCATACTTGTTCCCATACCGGTCTGTTGACGATATCTCCGATCGAGAGCCGCCGCGAACTCAAACACTCGCACGACGAGTTGATTAAGAATCTTTCCATAGAAAACCCCACACTCTCTTATCCTAAGGGTCAGTATTCGGATCTGCTGGCAAAGGATGCGCGCACGGTGGGTTACGCTTGCGCCGTTACGACAGATCGGGGAGTTAACGAAAGGGACCACGATCTTTTTACTCTCGGTCGTACGTTGGTCGGAGATTTCGACGACAACGCGTCCTTCGCGGTTCGAGTCTCGGGATTACGATGGATGCTTTTCAAGACATTCTCTTTCTTCATGCCTTCTCGCCGCTACCAGGCTCCAACCAAACCGCCGGTCACTGAACCGTACACCGGTGAGATTTACGAGATCTCAAATTAGCCCGACCATTCCGGCCTGCCGGTATGATCTCTTATCAGAAAAAATTCATCCGCATTGTTGAGTGCTGGAACGGTGAAGTGCCGAAGCTGGAAGGCGCTGACGTCGTCAGACGATTCCAACAAACTGAGCACCTGCGTGGCATGCTCTGCCGCGAATTCCACACGGTGTTGATTGATCTGACTCAAGAGAGCGATGCGATCCTGGATCACATGAAGCGCGGCACTCGATACGAAATCCGGCGCGCCCTGTCTGCGGATGACTTGACACACCATCATTGGGACGGCCGCGAGCGAGGTATCTTCAATGAGTTTTGCGGCTACGCTGAGACCTTCCTGCAGCAAAAAGGTCAACCAAAACTTGACCGCGCCTGGATATCATTGATGGCCGACGCCGGACTCCTGAGCCTGACTCGCATCGATGACAACAAAGCAAACGGATTGGTCTGGCATGCATACCACCACGGTCCCGAGCGAGTCACGTTGTTATATTCGGCCTCTTCATTCCGTGAGAACCCAAGTGCCGAGTTTCGAAATCTTGCTGGGCGAGCCAATCGCTTGCACCATTGGCTGGACATGCTGCACTTCAAGAAGGACGGGGTCGCAACATACGACTTTGGCGGCTGGTATCATGGTTCAACCGACGAGGAAAGGCTGCGCATAAACAAATTCAAGCAGCAGTTCGGCGGCAAAGTGGTTAAGAATTACATCTGTGAAGAGGCTCGGACACTGAAGGGGAAGTTGTTTCTGAAATTGCGCAGTGCCTTGTTAGGCGAGGCGATTTAGGAAGCCGATAAGGGCATGGACCAGAGGGTTTGATACTTAACGTGGAAATACCGGACTGTGTCATTCACACCCGGTTTCAACGGCAGTAACTTACTTGACTCAGCAAAGATCAGACCGCCCTATGTAGTTCATTCTCGGCCACAGATGAACACGGAGTAACACAGATCTAAAATTCCGATTTATTCAGATCCTTTATATCCGTGTTCATCTGTGGCCTAAAATCTAAATCGCTCATCGCTTCAGTCAACGTCTGCGTGAGTCAAGTATGTTATTGCAGTTTCAACCGGGGTGACTAGCGCTTCGCTTTCAATGGCTAACCGTTTCAACGGTTTCTTTACTCGTGAGCTATCCGGAAACCGTTGAAACGGTTTCGGTAATTCTTGGCTACTTCAATCACCCGGTTGAAACCGGGTGTGAATGAGAGAAGGCAAACCCGGGTCAACGTTCTCGCGAAACAGATTTGTACATGAAAAACACCGAAGACGTCCTCGACAGTACCAATAAGCGCACCTACGCTGATGCCAAGGTCGTCGCCTGGTATGACGAGCTTGATTTTATTCACAAGCCTGAAGCCACAATTTTCGAGCGCCTTAGACCATTGATAAGCGCCGGGAAGACACTCGATATCGGCATTGGTGGCGGACGAACAACCAGGTATCTACTCGAAATCAGTAACGACTATACGGGCATTGATTACACGCAAGGCTGTGTCGATGCCGCGAAAACAAAATTCCCGCACGCAAAGATCGCCTGGGGTGATGCGCGCGATCTCGGCGCCTTCGAGACGGGCGCTTTCGACTTTGTTCTGTTCTCTTTCAACAGTATCGATTACGTTTCTCACGAAGATCGTTTACAGGTGCTGCGAGAGATTCATCGTGTGTTGCGCCGCGGCGGCTACTTTGCGTTTTCTACGCACAACCGTGATTGGCGTCAATTCAGAAAATTTCCGTGGCAGCAGGGTGAGCAGGTTAGCCTTAACCTCTTGAAGTCGTCCTTGTACACGCTGGCGTTCCTTCCCAAACACCTGAGCATGCGTAAGCATGAGATTCACACTGACGATTATTCAATCATCAATGACAACGCGCACGGGTTCTCGCTGCTCGCGTACTACATCCCGATTGAGAAACAGAAGCAGCAGCTTGAGTCGATGGGATTTGAAGAGATTGAAGCGTTTGACATGGAAGGTAACGTGATTGAGCGAGACGTTGAATTTCCCTGGACCTATTACCTGGCTCGAAAACCTGAAAGAAAGATTTAGCCGCGGATGAACGCGGATAAGACGGATCTGAACAGTACCACTTTCGATTGAGTGGTTCCCTCTCAATAACCTGCTGCTCCAATTGAT
>Ga0134125_10005114_pt1 | contig 14917 bp, 11 predicted proteins | sample KB31751_FD_96464 | JGI IMG/M metagenome (GOLD analysis project Ga0134125, IMG submission 96464) | Terrestrial soil microbial communities with excess Nitrogen fertilizer from Kellogg Biological Station, Michigan, USA - KB3-175-1 | ecosystem: Environmental > Terrestrial > Soil > Unclassified ... | reverse complement strand
GCGATCCACTTTCATGATCGTAGGATCAAAAACACAGTTGACAAGGGCCGGCCTTCTCATGGAAGCCGGAAGCGTAAGCGACCCCAGTATGGAAAGGGCCTCGGACACTTTAGTAAACGGCCATTGAGGCTGACCTCGCGCCAACACAGTATTTTAAAGAGTTATTGAAGGATAACCGTTCCGGGTAGAATTAAAATCCATGAATAGGGCAGTCAGGTTGATGCCAGGAAAGAAACGGTAAGGATGCTTCCTCAGCAGGCTCGGTCGGCATGCCAAGCCTCTGTCTTAGAAAACATCGAGGAATATGCGACTCGAGCCCCGCACGCAGTTGCAGTCGAATTTGAAGGCTTACAACTGACGTATGGTGAACTGAGCATCCAGTCCGACCGGATTGCCGAAAACCTGAAGCGCTCTGGCATCGGCCCGGAGGCACTGGTTGCCGTTTGCCTGAATCGCTCTATTCCCTTTGTAATCGCCGTGGTGGGCATCTTTAAAGCCGGGGCCGCCTACCTCCCCATTGATCCGTTCATTCCCGACAAGCGCCTGGAGTACATGCTCGACGACTCTCAGGCAGCGCTGGTGATTACTTCCGCGGAATTCATCGGGCGGCTGGGTAACCGGCGCGCGGTCACCGCCAAGTCACTACTGGAGCATCGCGATCCGGCGCCGGCAACCAATCTCCGCCCGCCCGAATCCGGCGACTTAGCTTACGTCATCTATACTTCGGGGTCAACCGGACGGCCGAAGGGCGTCGAAGTTTGCCACCGCGGCTTATGCCTCTGCTTGCAAGCCGTCCGCCAGCAACTTGAAACCAGCCCAGACGATATCGTCCTCGCCGTCACGTCGCCCTCATTCGATGTCTCGGTCATGGAAATGTTTGTGAGCCTCGATTCCGGCGCCCGGCTGGTGCTTCTTCCGCAACATAGGCTCCTTTCGCCCGATCTGCTCCTGGCCGCCATCGAAAAGCACCGTCCGACTCTTATCTTCGGCACCCCGGCTCTCTGGCGGCTCCTGCTTGAAAGTGGTTGGAAAGGAGACCGTAGGCTGCGGGCAGTCACCGGCGGCGAATCGCTCGACCGCCAGCTTGCCGAGCGAATGTTGCAGGCTACCGGCGCATTTTGGAATCATTATGGGCCGACTGAAGTAACCATCGTGGCTACTTCCTGCCATGTCCGCCCTGACGATCTGCCGTCTCCCATTGGTTATGCGATGCCGTACATTCGCACTTACGTGGTCGACGAGGAGGGACGAAGGGTGTCGCCTGGTGAGCACGGCGAGCTCCTGATCGGTGGCGAAAGCCTTGCCAGGGGCTACCGCAACCATCCTGAACTGACGCAAGAACGCTTCGTCGACTACGCCATTGAACCGGGACGCATCGAGCGCGTCTATCGAACCGGCGACCTGGTCCGCCAGCGAGCCGACGGAGCATTCGAATTTGCCGGCCGCATCGACAACCAGATCAAGATTCGCGGCTACCGGATTGAACTCGAGGAAATCGAAAACACGCTAAGCGAGCATCCCGATATCCCTGAAGCGGCCGTTATCATCCATCAGGATGCTGGCTCCGCGGACAAAGTTCTCGTTGCTTACTACCGTACTCTGGCAAGCTGCCACGTCGCGAATGAAAATCTCCGCGCGTTTGTCTCCGCGAGATTACCGGCCTATATGACGCCAGCCCGGTTTGTAAAGGTTCCGGCGCTGCCGCTCACCCCGAGCGGAAAAATAGACCGGCAGGAGCTAAGCCGCCGCGATTTGTCGCCCGAATCCGATGCGGCGCCGATGGCCTCCATTGAGGACCCGGTTACCCTCGCGATGCTGGCTGTTTGGCGCCGTGTTTTTAAAATGCACAATATCGGTGCCAACGATAACTTCTTCGATCTCGGCGGCCATTCTCTACTCGCCGCCAAATTATTTGAGGAAATAGAACGCCGCTTTCGTAAGCAACTGCCGCTTTCCACTTTGTTCGAAGCTGCCACGGTGTCCGCGCTGGCAAAGATCATCTCCAGCGCGGAAAACCCCGAATGGTCGCCTTTGGTGCGGATTCGCGGCGGTGCCGGCGTGCCCTTCTTTTGCGTTCACCCCATCGGTGGCAATGTACTTACGTTCAAAAATTTGAGTGAGCACATGATCGGCCGCCCCTTTTATGGACTTCAGGCACGCGGTTTAAGTCATGACGAGTATCCGCACACGAACATCGACGACATGGCGGTCGACTATCTCAAATACGTGCGGCTTGTACAACCGTCCGGCCCCTATTTCTTAGGAGGCTATTCCGCCGGTGGCTTGGTGGCGTTCGAGATGGCTCGGCTATTGCAAGAAAGCGGAGAGAAGGTCGAGCTGATTGTCCTGTTCGATAGCTACCTTCATCCGCAATCGCTGCCTCACCCTCGGCCCGGCGCCGGCCCGTATCCGGCTGGTTTGAAGCGGCCGCTCGGCGCGATCCAGCGGCGTGTCATCCAAATGAAAGCCGTCGCCCGGGGTAAGCGCGCCGGAATCATCGCCCGCGACATGGCGCGCCTGTGGGCCACGGTAAAACTTAAGCTTTACGCCCGCTCCCGGAATTGGAGTTGGAATCCCGTGCGGCTCGATGCGGTGTCCGCGTTTCTGTTTGCGATCCGCAACTATCGCCCGCAGCCGTTAAACGCCCGTGTCACTCTGTTTCTTGCCGACGTGAATGCCCCGGCTTCTGCTAAAAATCTTCCCGTTGTTTGGCGCGCACTCGTCACCGGGAGGCTCGATGTGCGCCACATTCCCATTGATCACGACCGGCTGCTCGAAGTCCCCTTTGCGGCGGAGTTGGCCCATGGCATTGAAAATCAGATTGAAGAATGCCTCGCCGCCAGCAACTCTAGCAGTTCGGAATATTCTCATCCGATCGATCAATGAATCTAATCTAGCGGGTATTTTAGACTATTAGCAGCCTCTAGCGCGTCCGATTTTTTCGATCTTCCGTGGCGCACACACTTGAGCGCGCAGCCGATTTGTGGCGTTGTGCGCGGTTCAAGCAATGTGTGCCGCGTCGAGACTCGTCTCGACGCTTGTCCGTGAAGTATCGAATTGCCCGGACAGCATACTAGTCGCCGGAGAAATTTGCTTTATGCCTCTGCACCGGGATGATCTTGTTCTTTATAACGGTTTGGACTTCGAAAACGGTACCGAGTTGCTCGAAGGTTTGACCCCCCTTCAAGTAACGTCATTCCGGACAATTATCGAGTGGACCCGAGCCTTTTTGTGCCGTCCTCATCCCGACCTGGGCCGTGAGGGCCCTGTCTGTCCATTTACCCTTCCCTCGTTAAATCAGCATCACTACTGGCTGACGACTTGCATGGGCGAGGATGTCGATCAGGATCACGTCGCCCAGACGATTGAGCGCTACCGGGAATGGTTCTTCGAATTGGAGCCGAAAAACAGTTCTCAGACGATTCTGAAAACTATTCTTGTCATTTTCCCGGAATTGACGCATGAAAAAGCGCGAATTCAGATTGAGCTCTTACATAAGCGTCTGAAACCCGATTTTGTGCGCCGCAGCGTCATGTTGGGCCAGTTTTATCAGGGCTGCCCGGAAACCGGCCTTTGGAACGATCATTTTTATCCTCTTGAATCGCCCCTGCCCCTCCTGGTAATACGCAACATGGTTCCGTCGGATTTCCCATTCCTGCACGGCCGGCGCGGCAATGGCGAAATGCTGATCGCCTATCTGAACCGGTTTGGTACGAATATCCCGCCAGAAGTGAAGCGGCTTATGGTAGAAGCACTGGAATCATCGGAACTAAGCTTGAAGGGGCGGAATTCTAAATAAGTGCACCCCAACGTGGCTCGTGCACTTACGGGAAAACACATTCCGTTCCGCGTCCTCAGGCATGCCGATTTTCCGGAACCCATTGAAACCCCGGTCGATTTTGCCCGCCAGTTGGGCTACGATCTGGCGCGCATTACCAAAACTCTGCTGGTCCGTGCGGCCGATCGTTCCTGCTTCGCCTTAGTTGTGGCTCCGGCGGGCTCCCGCGTTGATTTTAAAAAGCTTGCGTCCGCCATGGGCGTCCAAAAGGTGGAAGTCGCTTCGCCCTCCGACCTCCAGGAACAAACTGGCTATCCTCGAAATGGCGTTTCACCACTTGGTGTAAAAGGCGCTCCGGTTTTTATAGACAATAGCCTTCTCCAATTTGAGACAATTCTCGTAGGTTCGGGCGAAACAGCAGTAGAAATCGAACTTCCGCCGCATGATCTTCTCTCTCTTGTCGCCGCTATTTCGCTGGCGTGCGCCATCTAACAGCCAAACTAGATTAAGCTTTTTTGGTTATAGCGGTTCTATGCACCACTTGTCAGTGGCGCTTGTCATTTTTCCGTCTTTGGGATAGTACTATCCACCGCATCTATTTGTTAGAAAAGCGGTTTTCGCCATTGTAGAGCCAGACGAATCTTGGGATTATAAAGATCTGTGTACCCTAAAGCCGGGTCCTTTAGGAAATACTTGCATGACTTTTATCTCTCGAACGTTCTCAGCTAATTATTTCCGGTCTTTTTTTGTAATGGCTGCTTTGGTGGGCTGTCTCCAGGCGGCGGACGTGCTTACCGCGCGTAACGACAATTCGCGGACCAGTGCCAATCTCGGGGAAACAATTCTGACGCCCCAAAACGTGAATACCACTACCTTTGGCCGGCTGTTCAGCCTATCCGTTGACGGCCAGGTCTATGCCCAGCCCCTCTATAAAGAGCAGGTCAATGTGCCCGGCCAGGGTGTGCACAACGTGCTTTACGTGGTCACCGAGCATGACAGCGTCTACGCCTTCGATGCGAATGGTAATAATCCAACGCAAGGCTATCTCTGGAAGGTTTCCTTTATCAACCCCGCTGCGGGTGTCACCACCCTAAGCGCTCCCGCGGACGTCGGAACGCAGGACATCGTCCCGGAAATCGGCATCACTAGTACTCCGGTAATTGATCCGAGCAGCAACACCATTTATGTGCTCGCCAAAACCAAAGAAACAACCGGTGGCAAGACTACGTTTGTTCAGCGTCTCCATGCTCTCGACCTCGGAAGCGGAGTCGAAAAAATGGGTGGCCCGGTGCAAATCAATGCCTCGCTAAAGGGTTCGGCAATCGGCAATGTGGGCGGCAATGTCAATTTCGACGCCAGGATTGAAGGCCAACGCGCCGGCTTAATGCTGCTGAACGGTGTCGTCTATATCGCGTGGGCTTCCCACGGCGATCAGGGGTATTACCACGGGTGGGTGATGGGATACCAAGCCTCCAATATCCAGCAGCAGACCGCGTTTTACAACACTACTCCAAATGGCTGGGGCGGTGGTATCTGGATGAGCGGCGGCGGAGTCTCGGCCGATGCCTCCGGAAATGTGTATGTGGTTTCGGGGAACGGAACTTTTTCCCCAGACGACAGTAACTACGGCGAAACGGCCATGCGGCTCAGTCCGGCGAATGGATTATCGCTGGTCGATTCGTTTACGCCCAATAACCAGGACCAGCTCAATAACTCCGATGCCGACATGGGCGTTAGCGACGCGTTAATCCTGCCCGATCAGTCCGGGCCCTATAAACATCTGCTGGTTACCGCGGACAAGAACGGTCTTCTATATCTGATTAACCGCGATTCCATGGGCGGCTACAATGCCACAGCCAATGCGAACGTGCAGACACTTTATGGCGGATCGAGCATTCACAACTCGGTTGCCTACTTTAACAACACTCTCTATGTCGGCACCGATGGAAACTACTTACAAGCGTTTTCGATCAGTAATGGCAAGCTGTCCTCTCTGCCCAGTTCCAAAGGAGCCGATCTCTTCGGCCAGAACGGGGCGAATGGCAGCGGCTCGAGTCCGGTCATTTCGGCAAACGGTACCTCTAACGGAATTGTCTGGGCGCTGAACAACTTTACCAATGGGAAAGGGCCCGCCATTCTGTATGCCTACGACGCGTCGAATTTGGCGAACAAGCTCTACAGCAGCAATCAGGCCCCCAACAATCGCGATACAGCCGGCAACGCCGTTAAATTCACAGCGCCAATGGTTGCGGACGGAAAAGTTTTTGTTCCGGGCGTGAACACCGTTTCCGTCTATGGCTTATTTGCCAACTCAACTACCCAGCCGACCGCTAATCCTGCCTTCGGTACGCCCGCCAATACGATCTTTAACGCGCCGACCGGTGTCGCGATCTCCGATGCTACGCCCGGCGCGGTGATTTATTACACCACCGACGGCAGTGTTCCGACCACATCTTCCTCGATTTATAACGGTCCGGTTCAAATCACTGGTCCCACAACAGTCAGCGCCTTTGCGCAAGCCCCTGGCTTTACCGCAAGCCAGGTTGTCCAAGCGTTCTACACGGTTCAATCGGCTTCCACGCCGGCCAATCCAACGTTCTCCAGTGGATTCAATCCCAATGGGATGGCGCTGAACGGAACGGCCGCTTTGAACGGAACACGCTTGCGCCTCACCGACACCAGCACTACCTTCGAAGCCGCAAGCGCGTTTTACACCACGCCCGTAAACGTGAAAGAGTTTACGACTGAATTTCAATTTCAACTTACCTCCGCTCAAGCCGATGGATTCACCTTTACCATCCAGGGCGAAGGCCCCAATGCAATCGGCTCTACCGGCGGCGGACTCGGTTACGGAACCGATCCGTCCTACCACATCAGTTTCGGAGAGCGAACCATTCCTGAAAGCGTTGCCATCAAATTCGATCTCTATGACAACGGCGGCGAAGGTGTGAATTCAACTGGCTTGTATCAAAACGGCGTCCAACCCACAACGCCCGCGGTGGACCTTACCAGTAATGGAATCGATTTGCACAACGGAGCGCTCTACGACGCGAAGCTCAGTTATGACGGCAGAATTCTAACGCTAACTTTGTTTGATACCGCTCAACCCACAAAAATATTTACCACTCAATTTACGGTCGATATCCCGTCCCTCGTCGGCGGATCGTTTGCCTATGTCGGCTTCACTGCCGGTACGGGTGGCTTAACGGCTGTCCAGGAAATCACTCAGTGGACGTATACGGCAACTCCTACGACTCCTGCCACCCCGTTAGCCCCAGGGCCTCCCACGCCGCCAGTACCCGCCGCGGATGCTAACCTGTTCGGCGGAACTATCCTGAATCACGGCGCGCAAGACATCGGTAATCGGCTGCGGCTCACCGACGGCGGATTGATGGAAGCCCGTTCCGCCTATCTCAGCACGAAAATGAATATCCAGCGCTTTACCGCCGACTTTATGTTCCAACTCTTCGGTGCGGCAGCTGATGGCTTCACTTTCGTAATTCAAAACCAGGGACCGACAGCCGTTGGAGCAGCAGGCGGCGGCTTGGGATACGGAACGGACTACTACAGCACTGGGACTGGCATTCAGAAGAGCGTGGCCCTGAAATTCGACCTCGCGAATAACGCGGGAGAAGGCTGGAATTCCACGGGCCTGTATAGCGGAGGCATGGCTCCCTATGGCAGCGGTTCGGTGGACTTGACACCCTCTGGAATCAATTTGCATAGTAGCGACGTCTTTACCGCGCACCTGGTTTATGACGGCACGAACCTTGCCGTTACCATAACCGATCTCAGCAACCCGGCCACCTATACGGGTTCGTACGCTGTCAATATACCCGGCGCTGTCGGCGGCAACGAGGCCTATGTCGGCTTTACCGCGGCTACCGGCTGGCAAGGAGCGGTGCAGGATATCGTAACGTTCGGTTTCACTCCCAATTAAGCTACTATCCTGAATGCGGCGTCAGTTACAATTTCAGCCCCAACCTTGATCGAGAGGTGAGTCGATGCGTCGATTGCCCTCTCGATGGTTGGCCTGGTGGTATCTCACAATTGCACTCGGCTTCTTGCTTCTCGCTGCGCGCTACGCGTTGCTCGGTGAAAAATGGTGGTTTGTCGGCCTGCGAGTGATTCTCGCCGCAGGGTTCGCAATTCTCAGTTATGCCGAATTCCGCGGCGGCCATCCGAAATAATGTTTTCACGCAAACGTTCAGGAACTTAACCGAGCCGCGACCGCAAGGATGCGGTGATTGATTCCTTTATGACCTAAGTGACCTAACTTTGGGCTAGCCTCCTGCCACGACGTGCTTTGACGGTGGACCGAATCGGCCTTGAAATTCTCCCGACGAGAGCCGGAACATCCTTTCACACGCACTGTAATCGGAAAAAATCCGATCCAGCTCGTCCAACGCCCCGGGCACATCGCGTGCCGCTGCCGAAAACATCGTGTACACTTCTTTTGCCCATGGCAAATTGAAACCGGGGCTGTCTGCATCTGAAGCTTTCTCACGGTGAAGATCGTTGCAAAGAAAATGATCTATCTCGGATTCATCGGCTTCTGTCAAATCGACCGACAAGGCACGCGAAATTCTGCGGACCTCATGTCGCCAGTCGCGCAAAAGGTTTGGGTATTCGACAAATACCCGCGGTAGTTGCCGCGAATGAGCTTCAGCGAGCAGATTGTATTTCAACCATAATGCTGTCGATAATTCAACGGAGGCTTGATACCGGGTGCCGAGCGATGCGGCCACCTCTTCCGGATGACGAACGGGAATTACGATCTTTATCGCAAACCCGGCGCGGCGCGCGGCCTCAAACCAGAACCCTGCCAGCGCGGCAATTCGCGGCTCCTTAATAACCAACAAAGGGTTACCAGGGCATGCCTGCTCGAAAAACATCCTGATTTTTTCGACATAAGCTTCTCGTTCCTGCTCATCGAAAACAACTGGATCCTGAATGCGAAGCGTCGGATCGAACCACGTCGCGCCATGACGGAAAAGAAAATCGTCATTTAACTGTAAGGCTTGGAGCGGTTCCCAATAGCCTCTCGGATTACCTTCGTCTTGAGCCAACAAATCCTCCGGCAGCGCGGCTCCGCAGAGCGACAATACTCGCGCAAGCGCCGAGGTGCCGGAACGCCCCATCCCAAAGATAAATATCACCTGTCGGTCAGCCACAAGTCTCAGAATGTTCCATCAATGACGTGCAAATAATTTATTACTGTAATTTAGAATACCAAGTAACAAACCGATCTAACGGAGAATTGTTTATCCGGCACAATTCTTTACATTGCGCAACGCCGTTGGCCTCGATATCCTGATGCGGATGTTTGGTCTAACTAAATTCGCCGCGGCAATTGTCTCGCTCGCGTTACTATCGCCCGTCTCATCGTTCGCTCAGCGGAAAAAGGGCAACCCGCTCGACTACCTGCCGAAAAATACCGAACTTCTGACCCATTTTGGAGAGCGTGCGGATATTTCGCCGGATAATCAACGAATCGCGTTCATGGATAAAAGCTTTGGAGATGCCTTTGTCATCGATCTCAAAACGCGCGTGATTCGCTGCCTTACTTGCAATGTTCCCGGCGCGGCATTTCTGCGCATCATGCATCTCGCCTCCGGCGACTACATCCTGATCGGGCCGGCGCGATTCTCCGACATTCACAGCAGCCGCACAAAAGATAACCAGCTATGGTTTCTAAGCAAACAACCCGGATCGAAGCCCGTGGCTCTCGGTCAAAAAATGTCGGAAGGCGCGGCGATTTCGAAAAAGAGCATGAAGATTTCGTATTCCGTCACGCCGTCGCAAGATCCCGCGCTGCCCCCCGGACACTCGCAATTGTTTGTTGCCGATGTTGACCTCACTGGCCCGAGCGCGCGGCTAACAAACAAACGTATGGTTTACGAGAGCCCTTCGAAAGCTTGCACCATCGAAGCGCAGGATTTCTTCGATGACGATCGGAAGATGACCTTCACCTGCTATGAGCCCGGCGGGCTCGCCTCGGTAATGACTATCGATCTGAGCAGTAACAAAGTGGAGAACATGTCGAAAGCACCAGGCACGTACAACGAGTGCGAGGGCATCTATCCGGATGGCCTTTACACAAATGTAGAAGCGGATCGCCAGGTGAACCAATTGGGTGGGAAGCACGGATCCGGCAATATCGACATCTGGAAATTGCGGCTTGATGGAACCGGCAAGGATTTTAAGCGGCTGACTTACTTCAATGACTATGAAGGATATAAAGCCTCGAATCCCGTAGTATCAACCGATGGCCGATTTATGGCCTTCCAGGTGGCGCATCCGGCTGATGAGGCTGGGGTGGGTTACGGAATCCTGCTCTATCACTTCCGTTAACGTCCCTGATTCCGCCCGTTTTTACAAGTTGTTCACGTTTTCCTGACCTGGGAGTATTTCCGATTACTTATAGTTGTTCCGAATGGTCGCGGTAGTCGTTCTCGACTATAAGGCGCCGGACATGACACAACGCTGTATTCGATTGCTGCCGAAAGGCGTGACCGTAATTCTCATCGATAACAGCGAAACGAATCGCGGATGTGCAGCCGGCTGTAATGCCGGAATCAAACAGGCTCTCGATGCTGGAGCCGAGTACGTCTGGCTCTTGAATAACGATGCACTTGTCCAACCGGATACGCTGGATTGCCTATTAGCCAAGATCCAAAACGGCGTCGGTGCGGTGGGATCCGTTATGCTCAACAGCGACGGAACTATTCAAGTGTGGGGCGGCGGACGCGTGGGCATCGGGCGCAGTATTGTAGCCCAATCGCCGGGCCGCCTCACATGGCTGAGCGCTTGCAGTCTTCTGCTGACTCGTGAAGCTCTCGAAAGAACGAGCGGATTCGACGAAGGCTTCTCTATGTACTGGGAAGATGTCGATCTTTCCTATCGCATTCGAGATGCTGGTCTGGACCTTGCCGTCGCCGAAGACGCGTTCGTTACCCATCTCGGCGGAGCCACGGCCCGCCATTCACCTCGCTCCCTGATCCGCTTCTTTAGAAAAAGGACCGTCCTATGGCCGCTTCATGTCCTTGTAGCGGCGATACTCTCCGTGGTTCGACGTTTGAGGAGGTTCATACTTGTTGGAGGCTGAAGCAATTTATGTCTTTAAAATGGCGATTGCCGATGATGTTGACCTTATGCTCCCTCAAAATATTGTCGCAAACCAATCTGCTGGTTACTGGGGTTCTGACGACCGCGCAAGGTCCGCTAATCGACGCTACCGCTCCTGCGTACGGCGCGGTCCACGACGGTATTCATGACGATACAGCGGCGATTCAGCTTGCGGTCAATTTTGCAGCAACCGCGGGCGGAACCGTGTATCTGCCGTGCGGTGAGTACCTCATGTCAGGCAACACGGGAGTGATCGTTCATTCACCAAAGGTAAATATCAAAGGGCAGAATCAAAGTTGCGTAATTTTGCGCTACACGGGCACGGGAAGAGCATTGACAGTGCAGATGAATCCCTTCACCACAACTCCCGCGGGAAAATTCGCGGGCTTCACAGTACTCGGCACATCCGCCGCTTCGGAAGGGATTCTGAGCGGGCAAATTGTGTCGTCGCATTGGCACGACATCACTGTCAGTGGTTTCACTTCGAAAACGGCAAACGCCGGACTCGGCGGCGCTGGCCTGCATTTGCATAACGCAGGCAATCTGACTTCATGGACCGAGCGCAATGTATTCGAGAACGTTTCGCTTGGAGGGATCTCCGGAAACGCTTACAACACGGAGGACCTTTTGATGGACAGCGACAACGCCGCCGATAGCTTTGGTTACAACCGCTTCTCGACTTGAAATTTAATGTGACAACCGGGACCGTTGGCATGAACCTTGCGAACGGCTTTTTTTACAACTCGGTTGTTATCGCCGTCTTTAACATGGACAATCTGACCGCCGGAACGGTCGGCCCGGTCGCCGTTGAAACCTCCAGTAATTGGGACAGCAATGCAGTTACTCTGACCGGAGAATGCAACACTAGTGGGGCGGGTGGCGGTACTCCTTTTTCGGTCCTAATCAACGTCGGGGCAAGATTTGCCAATCTTAAAGGATCGGCACTAAATATGTTTAACTCCGCCGGAACTCAACTGGTGGTACATAATCTGAACGCCCCTTCAAATTCACCCAATCAAACGCTCGTCGAGCGGATGGATATGACAAGTTGGGATACCGGGTCATTTACATTGAATGGCATAGCTGCTGTTCCACAACCTATCCAACGTGCTAATTACGGATCGAACGGTCTGCTGATTGGGGCTAATGTGGAAAGTCCTTACGTCAGCATGCTTCAGGGCACGGGAAATGCTTTCGTGATTGGGAGCGTTCCTTCAGGCGCTAGTATCGGTTCGATGACCGATGTAGCCGATATCGATGCCTTCGGGCGCTTGAAAAGCCCCACATATACGACATTTTGCAATAGCTTGTTCACTAGCGTATGCTCAGCCCCCCGCATCCATCGACGGTAGTGTTCCGCTAAATCTTGGCGGCTTCACCTCTCCCCACAGATCGGGCCTAAGTAGTGCCTACCTGCAGGCGAATACCGGTATCAATGAAGAACTGTCTGCCGATCCGAATTTTTCCGGAGGGATTGGATATTTTCTGGGCGTGAATCTCTCGCACCCGCTTCTTTGGGCCTATACGCTTGACCCAGTCGACTTTTCCGTTTACGAGAAAACTTTTCAAACACCTCTTGCGCCGGGCAATCTGGTCTTTCAAATGACCCACGGAGGCGGACTCGGCCAAGGCGCGTCCGCACGCAATATAGCCGGCAGTTGCACACTAAGCGGAACAAATTCTTGCAACTGGATTTTTACCAATGCAAATGTGTCGCCGCCTATCTGTGTAGGTTCCCCTCAATTTATTCCAACTTCTTTCTATTCGGTTACATCGACCACAACGGCGTGTGTTGCCACGTTTTCATCGAATCAAACGGGAACTTTCAATTTCGTGAAGGTCGGTAACCCTAATTGAGTGCTGTAATCGGTGGCCGGTAACGCCGTATGCTTCCTGCTGTTCAATTCAGGTCTATAAGCCATGCGTTAGTCACCACAATAGGGTTCAGGAACGCGATGCGCCGCCCGTCCGGAGCCGGAACTGCCCAGCCAGCGATATCTCCAAGTGAACGGTATCGACCATCCAGGTACACATACAACATGCGATTCCCAACCGTCGTCTTTACAGATACAAACCAACCCTTGCCATTGGCGGCCCACACTAGGCCATTCAAATTCGCGAGGCCGGGCAATATCACCTCGCGTTCCTGCGCGTCTTTGTGTCCTTCCGACCGCAAAGATAGTAGCCGGATGCGTGCGTCACGCGAATCGTGATTAGGGATTGCTAGTTGGGTGCCGTCAGGAGAAACATCCCAATCTCCCAAAAGTTTTTTAGACAACCTGGTGCGCGCCAATTCGCGGCCTTTGCCTTTTATAGGATCGAGATCGTAATACGCGAAATAACCGTCAGCCAGCTCCTTCCTTAGCACGCAACTCTCGCCGTGACTCAGCGGACAGCGGAACTCGTCCAGCATGCCTCCAATCGGCACTTCGGCCGGCGATCCACCAGTCACCGGCACACGCATTAATTTGTAGGTGCCAGGTTTGTAATACCATGGACGCTCCTTCTCTAGAGGCCGCGCCGCATACAACACGAATCGGCCATCGGGCGTCAGTTGCGGCAGAATCTCGGTAAGTGGCGTTTCGATCAGCGTTTCTGGTGTTCGGCGGTCGACATCCTGCTTAAAGAGGTCAAAAGTACCGTTGCGATCGGATTCGAAAATCACCTCACGACTGTCCGCGGTCCACGCATGCGGATAATTGGTTCGCTCGTCCAGTGTCAAGCGCCGAATTTTGGTGATGCTTGGTGAGGATGGATCAAAGTCTCCGACGAATATGCTGTTCTGATCGGATCTTCTGAGCACCACCGCCTGCTTTCCATCCGCAGTAACGCTAAGATCAAGCAGTGTCGTGCCCTCTCCAGTGACACTTGCGAGCCTGCGCGGGCTTCCAAGAAATGCGCTTGTCGTCGGGTCCGTTTTTATCTCCCAAAGCTGACGCGAGGAAGTGTAATCTTGTTATCCCATCGCAAAAATAAAAGACGCCCGTCCGGCAGCTCCGAGGCCGAACTCATCCCCAAGCCTCCGCCAGTGGCCATAATTTTTCCCGTGGCGAGCGAGACTGACTCATAGCTGATGCTGTAGGCTTGACCCGAAAAATGACCCCGCTCAAACATCAGGCGGCGCCCATCGGGAGACCAAAGCACAAACCCGATTCTGTCTCCAGGGCGCACGACGATGCGTCGCGGGTTCGTGCCATCCGCCTCTACCACCCAGATCTCCGATAGATCCGAAGTGACGAATGCGATGTGAGTTCCATCCGGCGAGGGCGAAGCCTGCCGGGCGTTCGTGCGGAGGAGATGTGGAGGCACTCCGTTTCCCGAAATCAACCAGATGCTCGGAAAGTAGTTTTTTGTCGAGAAGCCGCTTGCCGCTAATGTACGGCCGTCCGCGAACCAAGCCAATCGATCTACAACATAATCCGCGGGCGCCGGCAAAGTTTTCGCGCGGCCATTTTGTATATTCCGCACGAAAATTCCGTCGACATTTGCGTATGCGGCCATCCTTCCGTTAGGAGAGATGGCAGCCGCAGTCGCACGATTTTCAGGTACCAAAGTTGTGATCTGGTGGAAGGTGGGTTTTTTCCCTGTTTGCCGCAACCGCAAAACACCAAAACAGATTGCGACTAAGGCGGCTACTGCCATCGCCCATTTCCAAGGCCGAAAAGTATTCCGCGGTGTCTGCGCTTCTGCCAGTCGTCGCGCAACAATTTCGGCACTGGGGCGCCCTGCCGTGTCTTTCGCCAACATCTCCCGAATCAGCGAATCGAGAGCTGCCGGCGTAGAAGGCTTCACCGAGGAAGGCGGACGTGGTTCTTTCGTCAGAATTGCTTGAGCAACTTCCAATGGCGGCTTGGACGCGAATGCGTGACAGCCCGTCAGCAACTCATAAAGAACCAGACCGAAAGAAAAGATGTCGCTTGCGGATGTCAGCGGATCTCCCCGCACCTGTTCCGGAGACATATAGCGCAGCGTTCCTGCCGTCAAACCATAGGCGGAGATGTGATCGTCTGC